>Ga0315336_1000615_pt1 | contig 90827 bp, 72 predicted proteins | sample ASW5metaG_FD_204512 | JGI IMG/M metagenome (GOLD analysis project Ga0315336, IMG submission 204512) | Ammonia-oxidizing marine archaeal communities from Monterey Bay, California, United States - ASW #5 | ecosystem: Environmental > Aquatic > Marine > Intertidal zone | place: USA: California...
TCGAGCGGCGTGGTGAGAACGTTTCGGTTGTCACGCTACAAGTTGTCGACGTTCAAGACGGTTTGGAAAACCTGAGGGTTCTCCTGGCGCGAAACGATATTCCTCCGGCCGAAAGCGGTCAGACAAGACGCTTCCTCGAAGAAACCGAGTCGGATTCGGATTTGAAATCGAGAGAGAAGGTCGAAGAAGGCTTGGTCCGAGAAGGCGTAGCCGAGGGCCGGTCGTCGGATCAGTTGGTCTGTGTGCTGGTCGAAACCGACGACGAACTGTTGACCGCCGCGCTATGGGAACTTTCTCAGCAGCCACAATTCCATGAACTCAACCTGGAAGCGGAGCCAGTCGAGTTGGCACTGCTCGATGCCTATTTGCCTGAATTCAAGAGCGGGTCGTCACACCGCGATCGTATCGCGCGTGCCAGAGCGCAGCCGTCCCCAGCTTCTCCAACTCCGGCGGAGGCTCCCGCCGACGAATCGGCCCCGAGCAAGAAGCTGCGCAAGCGACCGGCGAAGACAGACCGCGTTGAAGACGCACCGAGCAAGCCGGGCAGTCAGAAGGCGTCGAAGGCAAGAGACAGCGAGAGCGAACGGAGCTTGGGAAAAAGCAACGGCGGGCGTTCGTCTGGATCGTCGGCTGCCGTTTCCCGCCAGTCCCAGATCGCGCTTCCCAGCGATGCTTTGAAAACACGCTTCGACGATCAGTCGAAAGATCCTCGCGCCGATTTTGGTCGACGTTCCAAGAACAAGGACGAAGACTCGGTCAAGTTAAATCGCTATTATAGAAAGAAGCCGAGCAGCGAGCCGAGCGAGCAGCCGGGTAAGGAAGACCGTTCGGCGCTTCAGGGTGCTCCGGGTGGACCGGTGCGGGTGTTGATTGTTCTCGTGGCCGGCACGCTCGACAAACCGGCGGCAAAAGCGAAACACCGGCCTCGATTGCCGTCGGATGCACCGCCTGTCGAAGCCTCCAAACCGGCGGTTTGATCGGCTGCATCGTCGAGTTCATGCATCAACGATCGCCGCAAGCCTCGGCGTCTTTCAGGGAAGAGATATCTTAAACGCTTTCTGAGCCGCTTTGAGCGTGCCTTTTTGAATGGAGTGCCCGTGCCCGCGCCCGAACGCCGTTCCGAACTGACGATATCGGCCGTCGTCCTGGGCGTATTGCTTTCGGTGGTGATGGGTGCCGCAAATGTCTACCTCGGCTTAAAGGTGGGCATGACGGTCTCGGCTTCCATTCCCGCCGCCGTCATCGCACTGGCCATTCTCAACGGCGTGATGCGGCGAACGTCGGTCCTCGAAGCCAACCTGGTGCAGACGAGTGCTTCGGCCGGTGAATCGTTGGCCGCCGGCGTGATCTTCACGATGCCGGCGTTGCTCTTAGCCGGCGTGTGGAGCGAATTCGACTATTGGACGACGACGCTGATCGCCCTGTCCGGCGGACTGTTGGGCATTCTGTTCATGATCCCCATGCGGCGGGTGTTCATCGTCGATAACGACGAGTTGCAGTATCCTGAAGGGGTCGCTTGTGCGGAAGTCCTGCGCACCGCCGAGCAAAGCGACGAAGCCGACCGGCAGGAAGGCGGGGCAATGCTCATCCTCTTTGGGCTGAGCGTCGGGGCGGTCATCAAAGTGGCCGAATCGTTCGGGGGGCTGATCAAGGGAGGCGTTGAATGGGCGACGGTTGCCGGTGGACGCGTTTTTTATTTCGGCTCGGGCATCACGCCGGCACTGGTGGCGGTCGGCACAATTGTCGGACTGCCGATCGCCGCCCAAATCTTTACCGGTGGCGCGATTAGTTGGCTCGTAGCGATCCCGCTCATTTCCGATGGGACGCTGCCAGATTCTCCCGCCGTCGATCTTGCCGGCGAACTTTGGAGCACGCAGATACGTTACATGGGCGTCGGCGCGATGCTGGTCGGTGGCGTGGTTTCGATCTGGAAGGTGCGATCGGGGTTGTTGGCGGCCGTTGGGGAGATCAAAAACCAATTCGCGCCACAAAGTGGACATACAACACCCGATCCGACCGAGCAGAACATCGGCACGGGAATGATTCTGGCGCTGAGTGCTCTCACCGTGCTTCTGATTGGGGGCATCTACTATCACCTGCTCAAATCGCCGGGCGTCACATTGTTGACAACGGTGATCATGATCGGGATGTCGTTCTTCTTCACGGCGGTCGCCAGTTACATTGTCGGACTGGTCGGCAATTCGAATAGTCCCGTTTCGGGAATGACGATTACCGCCGTCTTGGGAACCGCCCTATTGTTGTATGCGTTTGATGCGCTGGGCCTGCTTGCGATTTCCTCAGAACGTGCCATTCTGGCGACGTTGGGAGTCGCGGGCATTGTCTGTTGCGTCGCATGCACGGCGGGCGACGTTTGCAACGATCTGAAGACCGGCTTTCTCGTCGGCGCGTCCCCACGCAATCAGCAGATCTTACAGGTGGCCGGCGTGTTCTCGGCCGCCTTTGTCATGGCACCGGTGATGTCGGTCCTGCATGAAGCCTCGAAGCTCGAGGCCGCACAGCTTGGAGAGCAGGGAGGTCTAGGAACCGCGTCGTTGCCGGCCCCGCAAGCGGTCCTGTTTTCTGAGTTGGCCAAGGGCTTTTTTGGCGACGGGCAGTTGCCGTGGAACATGATCGCCATCGGCGTCGGCATCGGCATCGCGCTGATAATCGCCGACGCAGCGCTCCAGATTCTTGGGGTCGCGTTTCGGTTGCACGTGATGCCGGTGGCCGTCGGAATCTATCTGCCATTTTCGATCGCGGTGCCGATTCTTATCGGAGGGTTGATTCACTTCACGCTTTCCCGGGCTGGCGGCGTACGTAGCGAATCACGAATGAGCCGAGGAGTGCTCTTGGCGTCCGGTGCCATCGCGGGTGAGTCGCTGGTGGGCGTTGCCTACGGTGCCTTCGTTTATTTCGGCGGAGTGTCGATCGGGCTGGCGGAACAGTTTGAGCTCAACGTCAGCATCGCCGAATGGTTGAACGTCGTTGACAGCCTAGGTTTCATAGGCAACCTGACTGTCGTTGACAGCCTGAGCGTGTTCGTCCTGCTGAGTTTCAGCGCTTGGGTTTATTGGGTGTCGGCCCGAAATTCTGCCCGAGACTGAACATTGCGGCCACCATTCATTGACAGGCCGAACACGTCAGCTAATGTGTAAGTGGAAACCGTTCGAATTCTCTATTGTCAGACAGAGACATTTCCACGCTGCAAACGCGGGGGACATGGGTAGAGAGTGTTCGGGCGACCATGAAAAACGACACGATCGGCGCGTGAATGTGACGCCGCCGTTGATGGATGGAACCAATTACCAAGACAAGGAAAACGACATGAATGCTTCAACACGATCGGCCGGATTCTGTTTCTTATTGTCATTAACGGTCATGCTGGGCTGCAACGGCGCCAAGGACGATTTCAACAAGATCAAGCCGGGTCAGAACAAAGTCACCGAAGAAGCTCACCACGCTCATCCCGAACACGGACCGCACGGCGGACATTTGGTTGAGCTGGGCGAACATGAATACCATGCGGAAGTTGTGTTCGACCATGAAGCGAATGCACTTTCCGTCTACTTGTTTGGGGCCGACCTCAAAAAGCCTTTGGCGATCGACGGGACGGAAATCTCGCTGAACTTGACGATCGAAGACAAGCCAACCCAACTCACGCTGGCCGCCGCACCGCTCGAAGGCGAGCCTGAGGGCAAGTCGTCTCGATTTGCACTCACCGGTGATCCAACCGTTGCCGAACACGTCCACGATGCAGAAGACCTGCATGGCCGCCTGAGTGTGACTATTGCCGGCAAGCCCTACAGTGGGGCGATCGAACATCACCACGGCCACGATCACGGTCACGACGGCGACCATGGCCACGACCACGCTGATGGCCATGAACACGATGGCGACCACGAGCACGATCATGGCGAGGGGCACGAACACGACGACGACCACGAGCACGAGAAGAAGGCCGATTCGAAATAACGCTTACGGTGTCTTCGTCGACGAAGCGTCCCACGCCGGTCGCTGCCGACCACCAATAGGCAATCGGCTCTCGCGAGTGGAATCGTCGCGGCGGTTCGATCGCTCCGGTGCCGATCAGTCAGCATCGAATTGTTCGAGCCGGTCGATGAACTCGTCCGTCATTCCGGCGGCCCGTCGTGGCTCGCGGTAGAACTCATCACCGCGGGCCTTCGATGGGCGCAGCGGCCAGTGCAGGTGTTCCGCGAACGCGTCCCAATCGGATTGGTCGGCCGGTTTGAGTTTTCTGAGCCACCGTAGTCCGAACGCGACGTGTTCGATCTCATCGTTGTGAATGACCCGCATGATCTGTGCGCTCGACTCATCACCCGCCTGCTGGAAGTCGCGTTCAAATTCAAGCGAATGGTCGAGGTTGCGACCTTCAAACATCAACGGCAACCCGGCGAGATAATCGAGCAGGTTTTCGAACAACAGCGCCTTCTTCCAAATGTAGCAATTGACCGGCAAGTCGCCGAACTCGATTCCAAGCGCCCGGGCACGTTTCATGTGCAGTCGCGTGTGACGTTGTTCATCGGCGATGATGTTAACCATGCCGCGACGAAACTCAGCGGGCGCTTCCGGAAAAGCGCACAGTACGAACGCCATGACTTCGCAGGCCTGCAACTCGTGGTTCGCCATGATGTGGTGGGCGACGGCGCGCCGGGATGCGTCGTGAAGCGCCCCCGGACGCGGCATCTGCGGGGCCTCGCGGCGGGCCGCGAAAACGAGGTTTGCAGGACGCGCCGGGGCTTCAGCCCGCCAAGCAACTCCCGCGCTAAGATCGGTGGCGTCGCCTTCGAGCGGAGCGAGTTTCTGCTCGATGGTCTCAGCGAGCAGAATCTGTTCGGCGAAGGCGCGGATTTCCATGGCTTTTCCGTCACATGGTCGATCAAGTCGGCTTTCAACGTCTTAGCGGGCGCGGCGTACATCACGGTTCGCGTAACTGTTCGGAGATGCTGTGATGGTGATGGGTGACGCCACGCCTGTCAAATACGGATAACGAGAAATAGGCTTGGTATCGAACGCGATTGTGGCTGCCCAAGGTTCCGTGAATTTGAACGCCGGCCGGCGGCGCCTGACAAATTGGGCAAATAAGTTCAGCTTGCCGGCTCTCGCGGCGTGGACTATCCTTCAGTGTTGGTCTGCGCCCACGCTAGTTCGTCGCGGGGCGTATCAAGCGATACGGGAGAGAACGATGCGATTGGTTCGCGCAGTCATCGCCGTCACTGTATGTGTTCTTTCGCTGGCGTCCGTCTCGGCCGCGGCGGCTCGCAGGGACACCTCGATCAAGCTCGCCGTGCAGAAGGGCTTGGACTACCTCGCCCGCGAGCAAAGGAGGCAGGGCTATTGGGAGGCCAACGGGGGCCAGTACAAGGTGGCCATGACGGCGCTGGCGGGGAACGCGCTAGCTTGCGAAGGCTCAACGAGCACACGTGGCAAGTATGCCGAGAACATCCGCCGCGCGGTTGATTTTCTGATCGAGAACAGCAATCCCGAGACCGGTCTAATCGGTTACGAAAAGGATTACCACTACATGTACGGGCATGGGTTTTCCATGTTGTTTCTCTCACAAGTCTACGGCGAAGAAGAAGACACGCTGCGGCGAATGGAACTTCGGCGCGTGCTGACAAAGGCGGTCGTCTTTTGTGGAAACGCCCAGACCTCGGCCGGTGGCTGGGGCTACGTTTCGGCAAAGGATGGCACCGGCTTCGATGAAGGGTCGACCTGTATCACACAGGTTCAGGGTTTGCGGGCTTGCCGAAACGCGGGGATTCCCGTTTCGCGCGAGGTGATCCACCGCGCGTTGGAATACATTCAGAAGTGCACCACGGCCGAGGGTGGTGTGCAGTACAGTATTCGCGGCGGCGGTGCCCGCCCGGCGATCACGGCGGCTGCGATCGCCTGCCTGTTCAATTCCGGCGAGTACGACAGCCAATACGCAAAAAAACTACTCGCGTATTGCGACAAAAAGGTCTGGCCGGGTACACAACACGGCAGCTATTTCGGCCATTGGCATTACACCCACTACTATTTTGCACAGGTCATGTATCGTCTGGGCGATGAAAAGTGGAACAAGTATTTCGATTGGGTCAGCGAGAGCATCATCCACAAACAATCGGCTTCGGGTTCGTGGAAAGAGGGGCACATCGGGCCAGTCTATACGACGGCCATCAACACGACGATTTTGCAACTCGACAACGGTTACTTGCCCATCTACCAGCGATAGGCGTTTCGCGTCAAATGCCACTGTCTTTGAGAAGTGGTTCCAAAACTCTCTGACGGGTAGCGTGTGCCGCTCATTTGGAGGGCCAAACTCCACCACAACCGGGTTTTGGGACGGCTTTAGCGTTTCGTCGTACCAGCGCGTTGGGTGTGATGATGCTTGACGCCGACTCAGCCGTCGCCGTCTGAACTCGATTTCGGGACGAGGGCTTCGATGTGCTGTCCGACGGAACGGGCCAATGCTTCGACGTTGTAGCCACCCTCGAGCAGGCTCACAATCTTCCCGTTGCAATAGTTTTCAGCAACTAAAGCGACAAGAGTCGTCAGAGCGCCGAAGTCTTCATCTTGCAGGCCCAACGATCCAATCGGGTCGTCCCGATGCGCATCGAACCCTGCGCTGATGAACACAAGTTCGGGACGACAGTGTTCGGCGGCCCGTTCGAGCATTGCTTGAAATCGCTTGAGGTACTCAGCGCGCGAAACGCCGAATGCCAGTGGCAAGTTGAAAGTCGAACCGAGACCGGGGCCGTGTCCGGTTTCATCACTTGAACCGGTGCCAGGATAAAACGGATAACGGTGAGCAGAGAAGAAACAGATTTCGTCGTGATCGTAAAAAACTGCCTGCGTCCCATTTCCGTGATGAACGTCCCAGTCGACGATTAGGATTCGAGAGAGGCCATGTTCCTCTTGTGCGTGTCTGGCCGCTACGGCAACGTTGTTGAACAAGCAGAAGCCCATGCCTCGATCTTTGAGTGCATGGTGACCGGGGGGACGACAAAGGCACATCGCTTTCTGATGCTGGCCTCCGACAACGTTGTCGACGGCGGCTACGGCGGCGCCGGCCGCTTTTCGCGCGACGTCGTATGACCGCCGGCTGACGACCGTGTCCGCGTCGATGCGTCCACCACCGCGCTCGGCGATTTGTGCGACATATTCGACGTACTCCTTGTCGTGAACGCGCGACAATTGTTCGAGTGTCGCCGGATCGATCGCCCCGGCTTGAAATCTCTTGCGCAGCCCCGAGTCGTCGACGTGGCGATGGATCGATCGCAATCGGTCGGACGATTCCGGGTGACTACCCGTATCGTGCTCCAAGAAGACGTCGTCGGAATACAATATTGCCATAGGATTCCCCTCCACAATTCGACCCAGGTCGGCTGTGCGCTGACGAGCATCTTCACGAACAGGTCATGTCCGAACACCATTCTGATGCGCATTTTTGGCAAGTTTGGGACCAGAATCGCCCTATCGGACCGAACTGACACCGAAAGTGATGTCCCGACAACAGAAACCGCTTGACACCGCCGAAATTTGAGTGATAACGTATATAAGTGTACGCGGGCCAACGTCATTTTCGCAATCTGCAATAATCCGCACAAAGCCAGTTGAGATCATGCATTTGGCGGTGTTGGCATTCTTGGGGGAGTTCGGTCCGTTCGCTGCATTCACACGTGTTGACGGGATGATTCGCGACTCCATCGAAAGCGTTTGACCCCGTCGGCGTCCGATGATTTCATTCTCAATCGTCTAGTCGTCCCCCGATCTTTCAACACCAGCGAACATGATTCGAAAGCGGCCGATTGTGGAAAGCGTTTTCTATTCGAGCTACCATGCGTGTGTGGGCAATGTGGCCTGCTCGGTTTTCCATCCGGGTTTGTTCGACGTGCTTCGAACAGTTCCGGCCAACGGTTGAGCAAAGGGGCTCTTGGTGCGACGAATGAGTGGTGCATCTGGACTGTTCGCCGTAATACCGGTCGGTAAATTCGGTCGTCTTACGTCGTTCGTCATCGGCGCGCTTTCGCTGGTGATGTGTCTGGAAACGGCCGTATCTCGCGCGCAGCAGGATGATTCTCCACCGGCCCCTGCGACCGAGAGTGACCAGCCGGCCGCCGCCGAAACGAGCGACGACAACAAGGTCCGGCAAGAGCTGCTGCCTGAAGGCTTCGTTCCCGCCGCTGATCGTCTTCCGGAAGTGACGATCGAAGACCCGAAAATGACGTCGGAGGAAGAGGTAGAGACTCTTCGATCGCTAAGGCAGGATAAGTTCAGCAGCGTCATTCGCGACGGTGTGTTGAACAAACAGAGTGAACAGATTCTCCAGCGAGCCGCAGCATACTACGTCAACCGTCTCTCGATGCCCAGCCATCGAAAAGAATTGAAGAAGATGACCGATGACGTGCTCCTGAGCATCCGTACCGCCGGCAAGTCACAGTCGAACCCCGCCACAAGGCGAACGTTTCGCCGCTTTTACCTCCAGGAAATCACCGATCGCACCACGGAACTCTTCAAAGGAAATCTGTTCGTTCGCGTCGACGCCGCCGTCATTCTCGGTGGGCTGATTCTCGTGCCAAAGGACTCGGCCAATCCCAACGACGTCGCGTTCGGGCCGGCCCTTAAGCCGTTACTTGATGTTGTCGTGGATGCGAATCAGCCAGATGCGGTAAAAATTCCTGCCGTCAATGGAATCGGGCAAGTCGTCGCGACGGCGGGGCTCGACACGCTGACCAAGATGGATGCGGCTGCTGCGTTGATCAACCAATTCGACGATCCCAAGGTTGACGCTTGGTACCAGGAGGTGCTCATCAAAACAGTGGCATCGATCGATGTGGCCCTGGACCGCGACAACAAGCCGTTCATCGTTGTGGCCTGTGTCGAGGCAATGTCCGATTCCAAACGCCCGTGGTTGGTCCGCGCCACGGCTGCAAAATCCCTTGGAAGGGCGACGATCGACACGGAGCGAGTCAATCTTGAAGCGTTGGCCTACGTGATCGCTGAATTCACCCGCGACATGACGGCCGCCTACAACAAGAATCCCAAAACGTTTCCCCTGGCCAGATCCTGCTTCTGGAATGCCTACTTAGCGTTTAAACCCGACAGCACTGAAAATGCTGGGCAGGCCGGACTACTTCGCTTCGCGACGCCGATCATACAGGGCGCCTATCAACAGGTTGTCCCCTTAGCGCGCGCCGTGTTGAGCGTACGGCGCGGCGAGAAACGCGCTCCCCTCGACGATGCTCAGTTGGTTGAATGGCTCCAGAAGAACAAACCAATGAATCAGCGGGTCGCCACTTCGCAAAGCGAATAGGCTGACTGAGCAACTCAGGCGACCCTACTTCGCGAATGCGATCGCAGGCCTTCATTCCGTTCCTACACTGCTGGCGGACATCACTTCTCCTTAATCGCCCCCCTTTACCTAATTTGACCTGCTGTGTGACGAGTGTCCCTCGCTCGCCTGGGACGCTCGAAAACGGCTCGCGGCATCACTCTGCACTTTATCGATCCGCAATCAACTGATATCCTTCCGCTGCATTTCTCTGCCAAACTTTGTCGCCCGTCATCCGTTTCCGATCCATCGAACGTGCGTGATCGCGCTTGCGCGAACGAACGTGGACGTTCTTCGAATGCGCCGATTTCCGACCGGATTATCGATTTTCGCAACCACTTTGTGCCTACTTGCCGGCTGCCGGCTGTGGCACCAAGGCGGCCAGGTTGCGACTCGCGCCGTCTCGTTCAAGCCTTCGGCCACGCTGGCACCGCTTACCTCATTGCTTTCCGAAGACGCGTGGCACGCCGATTCGGGTTGGTCGGCCAACGTCGGCCGAACTGTCGTGTCGACTGAATCAAGGCATCGGTTCCGTTGGGAATTCGGCCCAGAGCCGATTCAAAGCGTCTTGCAGGCTCTCGAGAGCCCGGCTGATTCGACGATTGCAGAATCGGACGCGACCGAACTCCAAGAGCGACCAGCAATAGAGACCACCGAGACCAACAATGACCAACCCAACGAGGCTCCAAAATCTGAACCGGCTGTTCCCCCCGAGAGCGCTTCGCCGCCTGAGCAGTCTGAAGCAGACGGTTCGGATCTGTCGGGAGTCGCTCAAACCACGGCGCAAAAAGACCCCGAAGCGGGCGAAGAAGCGAAGTTGCCCTCGCTGTCGCCGACCGACACTGAGCCTAGCGACGACCCGCAAGAGCGTTGGGATGGTTTCTGGCCGTTGAGTATCGGGCAAGTGCTGCGTGAACTCGAATCGGATTCGGCTATGGCGGTAGAGAAGGGCACACGGGTTGCTCAGACCGAACCGGGGACGGTCGAGCACTCGCTTTCCATGCTCTCGAAACTGGATGATCTCGTCGGATGGAATGCAGCCATCCTGCGGGCGCGTCGCTTCCCGCGTCGGTCTCGTGACGTGATTCCGCTCCTGGAACGACTTGTGAGCAATCCACCGCGTTACCGGTCCGATCAACTCGATCAAAAATTTGCCTCTCCAGCGGATCCGAAGGCGGCACGCGAAACGCCGAAGCAGAAGTCGACCGGCTGGTTCGAACGCTTCGCGGGAATCGTCGGAAATTCGAAAAAGCAAGCCAGCGTAGAAAGCGCGCCGCCGAGCGACAACTCCGATCCATCGAACGCCAAGGATCGCCAAAACGCGCACGGTCCTCCCGTCCGGATTTCCACCGCGATGCAATCGGCGGCAGCAGAGGCTTGGTGCCTGGTGCTCGCAGCCTCGCAGCCCGATCCGGTCGACGGCTTAGCGCCGGTGGGAAGATTCCTTCAGCGTTCTGACGTATCGATTTCAGTACGTGCGGAACTATTCCGTAGCGCGGCGCGGTGGGTGGCGCCGGCAGACATTCCCCGTTTGGGCAACGCGCTGAGAACAGCCGACTCGGATCAGCGGGCACCTCCCGAAGCGCGTCGGGCCGCCATCGAAGCCTGTCTGATTCACGCGATTGAGAAACGACCGACGCCTGCGAATGCTTCGCAAAACGGCGAATCTGCCTTCGATCGTTCACTCTGGCCCACGACGGTCGACAATTGCCGCTTCGATCCCGACACACACGTGCGCAGTCACTATGGACTTTGGCTGGCCGTGGCCGGGCATCCCCGCGCGTTTGACACGTTGAAGAGGCAAACCAGTGATGTTTCCGTTCGAGTTCGCGAGTCGGCTCTGATAAGTATGGGACACCTGGGCACCGACGAAGCATTGGAGGAATTGCGGCTGCACGCCCGGCATCCGAAATCCCGCGTTCGATCGATTGCCATCGAGGGCCTGTCGAACTGGGGGCCAACCGAAATCGCCCCGTTTGCTGATGATGAGTCGTTACACGTCCGCCAGGCTGTTGCGGCGGCGCTCATCGAGCACCCTGATGCCGACTCGGCTTTCATCTTGAAAAAGCTCCTAGGCGACAAGATTCTCGCGGTACAACAGGTCGCGGTCGAGTCGACCTCTGGTTGGCCGAATCAGTTGGCACGTCCGCTATTGTTAAGCGCAATGCAGGACGCTTTGTTGCCCGTTCGACGAACGGCGGCAGAGAAATTGTGGGCCCGCGGCGTAATTGAGGTGCCGTATCCGTTCGACGGGTCGCGAAGGGAACGGGAGCAAGCGGTCGCGATGATCGCGCAGCAGAACGGTATCTCGCTGTCCTACCTGGGGCTGCTTCACATCGGCAACCTGCCCGCCGCCCCAGTGCGCAACGAACTGCATGTCGCCGACATTTACACCGCTCTCGACGAATTGAAGCGCAGTCCTCTTTATTCCCCGGCACACGTGAAAGCGCTGACTCAATTGCAAGACGCGGCTCCGGGCGATCTTGAAATCATCGAACAATATCTGTCAGAGAAGGCGAACGACGAGCCCGATGCCGCTGGATTGGCCGCCGTGGCGTACAGAGAACTGCTGCCCGCGATCAGTCCGACTTATGATTCACTTGAACGCCTCGCCAGCTCGGACATCAACACTCGTCGGCAAGCCGCTCAGCAGCTTTCGCAGTTGGGAGCCGAAGCGTCCCTGAGTCAGTTGGCCGTGCGCCGGCTTCGAGAGCGTCTGAAGGACGAGCAAGACGGCCTCGTCTGGCGGTATGCGATGAGTGCCATTGACCGCGATGCAACCTCTGAAAGCGCAGAGATTGCGCTGTTGGCGATCAATCATGTCTGGCCTGATATCCGTAAGCTCGGCTGCGACTACGTCGCACGGCACGGACGTCCGGAGTACGGTGGGTGGCTACTGCCGTTATTTGATGACGACGACGAAAACGTTCGGCTCGCGGCCGTGAACGCCGCCGGCTATTGCGGCAACCCGATGGTCGTTGACGGTCGCGGCATCGCTGCGGCGGAGGGTTCCACGCCGGGGTTGCGTGGCTTGCTGACCGATTCGGATCGGCGAATCCGATTTGCCGCGGCAATCAGCATGAGCCGGCTTGGCGATGAGCAGGGGATGCACGAATTGGTGAGGCTTAGCTACAACCTGAACGCGTCGATCCGCGAAAACGTCGCGCGGGAGATGGCTCGAACCGGCAGGACACGGTTTTTAGAGCGTTTGATCCTCATGGCACAGACCGAATCGCATGATCGAGTCAAACGAAGCATTCTCGAAAGCCTCGATCAGCTCGTAACTGCCGAAAAAAGGCCGGCCGGACTGTTCGAAGTCTCGAACGTCGATGCTAAGATCAAGCTTTGGGAAAAATGGTGGCGTCAGCGTCAGCAGCCGGCATCGTGATCGCCACGGCAGTCAGCAGGTGGTCAAAACGATCGCCCGCAGCAGGTACCAGCTCGTGCCAACAATCGTACTTGAGCAAAGACGGGATAACGACAATGGTTGAGAATCATGACGACTTCAAACTGGAATGGCACGGGAACACGGTTCTCATCACACCGGCGAGCAATGTCGAAGAAATGCGCTGGGACTTGATAGAACAGGCGGCCGAGATCGTGATGGGTCCCTTACGCGATCAAGACGTCCCCATGATCGTTTTCGATCTAAGCGACGTGACGTATTTTGGTTCGGTGTTTCTTGCGCTGCTGTTGCGCTGCCACAAGTTCGTCAGAAGTCATGGCGGCGAAATCGTGTTGGCCGGCGCAAGCAAAATGGCCTTGGAGCTGTTGCGAGTGACCGCACTCGATACGTTATGGGCGATCTACGACACCAAAGAAGAAGCGCTCGACGCGATTTCATCGTAACGTTTTCCGCGGGCGTCCAGACAGCTTTCCTTCCCCCGAACCGTCGGCGTCAAGTGGTCTTCCTCTTGATGCCCGGTCTTGAACAGAACCCAGGTTTCACGCAACTCGAGCGATGCTATGTCGAAGAAAAAGCGTAAGCACGTGCGTCCCGACGTCTCGGAATCCGACGTCATGCCAACAGAGCATGCCACGGCGCTAACGAGCCGTTCGTCGCTGATCGACGAAATCAAGGAGACGGCCGACAAACTCGACCGCGATCAGGCGACACGGGGCGACTTAAAGATTCTTAGTCGGACGCTGCGCGAACTGCGGTATGCCTTCAAGATGTTCACTCCCTTCCGGCGGCGGCGGAAGGTCACAGTTTTCGGGTCGTCGCGTCTCAAGGTGGAAAACCCCGCCTATCAGCAGGCCGTCGAGTTTGGGCATCGGATGGCTTCGGAGGATTGGATGGTTCTCACGGGGGCCGGCGGCGGAATCATGGAAGCGGCTCATGTCGGTGCGGGAAAAGAGATGTCAATGGGCGTCAACATCATGCTGCCGTTTGAGCAGGAAGCGAATTACATCATCAACAACGACGAAAAACTCGCCCACCTGAAGTACTTCTTCACCCGCAAGCTGTTGTTTGTCAAAGAAGTGCATGCGGTCACGCTGTGTGCCGGAGGCTTTGGAACGCAGGACGAAGGATTCGAAACGTTAACCCTCGTGCAGACGGGCAAGCGCGACATGATGCCCATTGTCTGTCTCGACGAACCCGGCGGAGATTATTGGGTTGCCTGGAAGGAATTCGTCGAAGATCAGCTCTTGGCGAAGGAATTGATCGCACCGGAAGACATGTCGCTATTTCGGCTCACGGACGACGCCGACGTTGCCGTCGACGAGATCATGCAGTTTTACAGCGTCTACAACAGCATGCGCTACGTACGCGGGAAGCTGGTGCTGCGATTGCATCATGAGCCTGATGACCGGTTCGTCGAACGCCTCAACGATGAGTTTGGCGACATGCTCGAGTCGGGAAAAATCGAGAAAGATTCTGTGCATCGACTGGAAGCCGACGATGAGCATCTCGCTGCGTTGTCCAGGCTCTCGTTTCGCTTCGATCGGAAAAGCATAGGCCGACTACGGCAGATGATTGACCTGATCAATGCCGATCTTGGCGGCGAAAAGAACGCCACTGCCGACTGAATCGGCCCGCGATTCGGTGGCGTGATCTATTGGCTCTCGTCATACTCGCCCGTTACGGGTTCGCAGCCAGATCGACAACAACGGGTTTAAGACGAGGGGGCTGGGCGCATGGGCGTATTTCTTGGGATCGACGTAGGCACGAGCGGCACCAAAACGCTTGCCATGCGGTCAGACGGGCGCATTCTCGCTTCAGCCGTCAAGGAATACCCGCTTTCGAGTCCCAAGCCCGGTTGGTCCGAACAGAACCCCGACGACTGGTGGCAGGCGACACAGAAGACCGTGCGCAAAGTCGTACGAACGGCGAAAATCAAACCGGCCGACGTCGACGGTATCGGGTTGAGCGGCCAGATGCACGGTAGCGTGTTTCTCGATTCATCCGGCGGCGTTATTCGGCCGGCGTTGTTGTGGAACGACCAGCGGACGGCAACGCAGTGCAGCGAAATCGAATCCCGCGCCGGTGGACGTCGCAAACTGATCAGCATGGTCGCCAACCCGGCGCTGACCGGGTTTACCGCGCCGAAAATCCTCTGGCTGCGCGAACACGAGCCTCGCAACTATGCGAAGACTGTCAAAATCCTGCTTCCCAAAGACTACATCCGCTATCGGCTCACGGGCGAGTTCGCCACCGAGGTCAGCGACGCGTCGGGCACGTTGCTGTTGGATGTCAAACGTCGCCGTTGGTGCCGGCCGCTGCTCGACAAGCTGTCGATCGATCGCGAGCTGTTGCCGGCAGTTTACGAATCGGAAGAGGTCAGCGGCAATTTGACGGCGTCGGTCGGCAAACGGTTGGGGCTGCCGGCGGGAGTTCCCGTGGTCGGCGGCGGCGGAGATCAAGCGGCCGGCGCGGTGGGAAACGGCATTGTTCGACGGGGCGCGATTTCGGCGACAATGGGAACCAGCGGCGTCGTGTTTGCCCACAGCGACGAAGTGCAAATCGATCCGCAGGGGCGCGTCCATACCTTTTGTCACGCGGTCAGCGGCCAGTGGCACGTGATGGGTGTTGTGCTGTCTGCCGGCGGCAGCTTGCAGTGGTACCGCAATCAGCTCGGCGACGCGGACGTCGCCGCTGCCAAACGCAAGAACGTCGATCCCTACGAACTGATCACGAAACAAGCCGCCGAGGCGCCGGCCGGTTGCGAGGGTCTGTATTTTCTGCCGTATCTGACCGGAGAGCGGACACCACATGCCGACCCCTACGCGCGCGGCGCGTGGGTCGGGCTCAGTTTACGGCACGGTCGCCCACACCTCATTCGGTCGGTGATCGAGGGCGCGACGTACGCCATGCGTGATTGCCTGGAGATCATCAAGAACATGGATATCCCTGTCCGCGAAATTCGCGTGTCGGGCGGCGGGGCGCGCAACGAGTTTTGGCGACAAGTTCAGGCTGACATCTACGGCAAGAAGGTCGTCACGATCAACGCTGAAGAGGGCCCCGCCTATGGCGCTGCGCTGTTGGCGGCGGCGGGAACTGGGGCTTACAAGAACGTCGTGGAAGCTTGCGGCGCGACCATTCGTGTCGTCGATGAGACGGGCGTCGGCAGAGCAGCGAAACGAACCTATGACAAAGCGTATCCGCTCTACGGGAAGCTGTACCGTTCGCTGAAAGATGACTTTCAGAGCATCGCACGGCTCACCGGCGGTGAATAAGCGACGTCGGCGACGATGAACTCCGCGGTTTTTTTCGTCTGAGTTCTGTCAGAGAAAACTCAGTGAGACGTCCACCGAGAACGCCACAGAATCGGCCTCATTTCCTGGCCCAATTGACGTTGTCACAACGCGTGCTACCTGCGCGCGTAGACGATCGAAAGGTTCGTCGTGTAGTCGCTGCGTTCGCGTTCGTCATTCGGCTCGGAATTATACTCGTGGCGCGTGCCGAGTTTAAGGTTCCAACGCGCGTCTTCATCGAGGCTCAGCGAGATCCCGTAGGTGCTCACAAAACGGAAGAGCTCAATGTCCTCAACCGATGGAGTGATCGTCATCTTGTGTTCGAATCGCATACGGTCGTAGAGCGGCCACAAGACTTCATATTCACCTAACATGTCCGGCGTCGTGCGTTCGTTGCGTGGGTCGGTGAAGATTTCGTGAGTGACACTCGGTCCGACGCGGACGATGCATCGCTTGTCGTCTTCGTTATGGAAACGATAGCCGAGTCCACCGGCGAATGTGCCTCGCCAGTTCAAATTTTCGAACTCGTCGTATTCGTTTTTGCTGGTCATAAAGCTGATCCAGTTTCCCGCACGGCAGAAATCGACCGTGCCGTTGCCCACCCAACGATTCGTCGTCGGAATTCCGTCGGCACGTCCCCACTGTCCGCTTCCCTCGAAGAGAACGGATCGCCGTTCATTTTGGTTTTCGAACGTCAAGCCGCCGTTAAAGAGATCCTGTTCAGCGTTCCCGTCTATGAATTGACCACCGAGCTCGATTCGCTTTGTCCAGCCTTCCATGAACGTGAGCGCTCTTTGTGCCCGGTTTTCCATAGAATCAGCCATGCCACCGAACGAAAACGGCCGTGGGATCAACGGATCGACGACGTCAGTCGGCTCGACCGGTGATCCCGGTTCGACGAGACTAGCCGTTCCGTCGGCAGTCAGAGGATCGAGATTCCGGTTTGACGCAGAAGACTTGAGGTCTTCGTCCGAAGGAAATTCGAGGCGTTCCACGAACTCGATCGGCACTTCCATGACCTGACCCTGCGACATTTGCCACAGCAGGTAGCCGTCGTTCACACCCAAACTGGTGCCCAGAATGCGGTCGCCCTCTTTGAGCACAAGCACTTCGTGTTCCGCCGCCGGAACTGTCGTCGAACTACCAATGAGCGCAGCGACCGCAACGACGAGTATGATCAGTCGCTGCGGGAAATGTTGAATTGGTGTTGGCATCGCGTTGCGGAATTATCCACCCGAATCACCGCACAACAAGTCGATTTCGACGCGGTACACCCACGTGCCGCGAGATTCGAAACCGGTTTGCGCCGTGAAGCGAGAAAGGCTCGGTCTTTTGGTCGATTAGAGTTCTAGGTGCGAGAAATGCCCGCAATTTGAGCGGGTTTGACTGTATTGGTGAATCTGCGGTGAGCGGTGGTACCATTGGACTTTGGACCGTCGCCACGTCGCCTGAGGTGCGGGGATTCTAGCCATCAAATCGAATCGCGGCAATGCGTTCCTGAGAAAGGCCTTGATGCGGTAAAGAACCATGCGGCGGCATACGGTCGCGACGCTTGTTCCGGGTTCTAAGTGTCATTCTGACAATGATTTGTGGTGATCATGCGAGGTCATTCTGTCACTTGATCGATTCCGCGCAGTCTGCCTTCGGTCTTGGGCAGCGGCGCCCTTGATTCTCTCGGCGGGGGCCGTTTTGGCGGGATCACATGCGATATGCTCAAAAGCCTGCCCGGAAACGACCAAATTCGAGGCCGATGGCGGTTCTTGAGTTGTCTAGGGCTGCCGAACAGGCAAGAATACCTTGAAGGCAGGATTAGCAGCCGACCGGCGGAGGACAAAGCCGTCTCGACGACGCGTCAATCGACGGCACTGCCTAGAACCCATCCTGAAACCCGGTTGTGGGCGAAATCGACACTGGATGACAGGAGTGCTTTTGAGCCAACAGAGGATTTCAGGACTACTTCTCGAGTCGACCGGTTAAGCTGGTCGAAAACCACATAAGACGCGAATACAAGCATCAAAACACGCTAACGCGAACGGGTGACGTACATGGCGAAGAAAGGGAGCCGCAAGAAGCTGCCTAAGGAAGTGGCCATCATCAATGCTGACAGCTGCACCGGCTGCCAGTCGTGCATCGAGGTCTGCCCGGTGGACTGCATCGATCTGGTGCCCGGCGACACGTTCGGCCCGCTTCAGTCGTGGTGTGAGATCGACGTCGAGCGGTGCGTGGGCTGCGAAGTCTGCGTGCACGTGCCGACGAAGAAGTCTGATCCGTACGAGTTGTTGGTCTGTCCGTGGGACGCGATCGAGATGGTTCCGACAGTCGAGATCGCTCAAGCCGTCGCACAAAAAGGCGGCCCGGACGACTACATCCACGACAACTGGGAGCGCGTGGTCGAGCCGGCGATCCGTATGTCCGAGTTGGCCGCTTCGCAGGCCACATGAACGCGCCGGGCGCCCCGGCTTTCACGCTGAATGAACGGCGTTGCCGACATGGCAGATCGACCGCGAGTGCTCGTCACCGACCGTGCCTGGCCGGACCTCGACTTGGAACGCGAAATTCTTGCCAACGTCGGGGCGGTTCTGATCGATGCTCCCGATGATCGGGAATCCACTCTGATCGAACTGGCCCGCGATGTTGACGCGATCGCCACCTGCTGGGCGCAGGTCACTCCTGCGATCATTAGGGCGTCACCGGACCTAAAGGTTGTCGCGCGGTTCGGCATCGGGCTCGACAACATCTGCGTGAAGACGGCCAGTGAGCTTGGAATTCCAGTGACCTACGTTCCCGACTACTGTGTCTCGGAGGTCGCCGACCATGCCTTGGCTCTCGTGCTCTGTTCTGTGAGAAAGGTTGCGTTCTTCCATCTGCGGACCAAGCAGGGCGAATACGACCTGCAAGCCGGCCCCGGCTTGCGTCGGCTGTCGAGTCTCACGTTGGGCCTGTTAGGCTTTGGTCGCATCGCTCGCGACGTGTACCACAAAGCCCGAGGTTTGGGAATGAACGTCGTCGCTCACAGCGAGTCAGGTCGTACCTACGGGACAGATTGCTCGATGGTCTCGCTTGATTCTCTGCTCGACGATAGCGATGTCGTCTCCGTACATGTGCCGCTCAACGACCTGACGGTTCATCTGCTTGGTGAGCGCGAGTTTGCGCGGATGAAGCCTAGTGCCTACGTAGTGAACACGTCACGCGGTGCTGTGATCGATAACGAGGCACTCAGCAGAGCGATTTCCTCCGGACGACTGGCCGGCGCGGCCCTCGACGTATTCGATCCGGAACCGCCCGACCTCTCCGACCCGCTGTATCGCGACGAACGAGTGGTTGTAACGCCCCACGCGGGGTTCTTGTCAGCGGAGTCATTGCGAGAGTTACGCACTCGGACGGCCACTCAGGTTGCCCAGGCGTTACAGGGTGAACGACCCGAACATGTGGTCAACCCCCACGTCTACGAATAACCGTGAAAACCGGTCGTCGATGTCGCTGGAGCACAACATGGCGGTGTGTGACCGTCTCGTCGTACGTATTGCCGAGCTAAGTTATTACGTGCGATCTTCCGTACGGCGGTAGCACCGGTTGCGTCGCACGAGACAGGCGCGACCTCCAAGCTGGTGCAGCGTTAAGTCGTAATGTTCGGGCTGAACGTCCTCACCGGAGCGCGAATCCCGTTGGGTTCCGTGCGGAATTGCGCAATGGGCCACTCGAATCAAAGCCCCGGATAGGGCACTAGACATTGTCTAGAGCGCATTCGACATAAGTGTAGCGGGTTTTGGCGGCGTAGAGACGGTAGTTAAAGACCAAAACTCGTTCGATAGCCGCCACAGTTATCCCGAACGGGATCTAGCAACGAGCACAATGACGGATATCCCCTCTCTAGAAGCAGAGCTCCGGGAAAAGGAGCAATTGGTCGCTGCGTTGACCGAACGGTTGGAGCAGGCGGCTGAGCAGTTGGACCGAATCCATCGGTCCGGCGGCGCTCGCGGTGCACGTACAGCCGGCCTGCCTTCCGAGCTTGTCGAGAGCCAACAGGGTCTGGTCAACGATCTGCAACAGGCCGTCCAACAGTGGGACGAGATGCAGCCCGGTGCGGCGCTCGGTCGCATTGAGATCCAAATTACGGAGCTGCGCGATTTCATCGCCGGGAATCTGACTGGCGGGTCGTCTGCCGCACTACAAATGGCCGGGCACATTCCGGCAAACGTGCCGGCTTCGCCCAACAATTCATCCACGACAGCCGAACCCGCCGCCGGCGGTAACAACTCCGGTGAGAGCGGACCGCTCGCAGGTAGTTACGAGGCGCTTAAGGCCGGGCTGTTGGATTCATCACTGGATGAGAGTCAACCCAAACAGCCGGCCGATTCCACGATCGATACGGGCGTCGATTCCACCGTCGAAACGCCAATCGATGTTTCGCCTCCTTCGCTCGTCGAATTCGAACAGCTCAATTTGCTCGATCCGCCGGAGTTATTCGATCCCGAGACGGCCGACATCGAGCAACTGCGGCATGGTATCGAGGCACGCGATATCTACATCAGCCATCTCATTCTTCGACTGCGAACCGCCGAATCTCGTCAGAACACTCCGATCGATTGGGAATCGATCCAGAACGTTCCCGACGAATTCGGTACTCGCTTGAAGCAGCTTGAAGCGCGGCTCGAAGAGACGTTGCGTCTGGCTGAAGTCGACCTCTCACTCGAGCGGGCTCGGTTGGGCCGCGAGTCGGCTCGCCTGGAACAACTGGCCGATCAGGTCGAACGGAAGGCAAAGAAGTTCGATAACGGTTCCGATGGCGGGGGGAACGCAGAGGAATCAGCCGGGAGCGACGATGGGATGGGAGGTCGCTGGCAACGGCTATTCGGTGTGCGCAAGAGCGGCGATTCCAGCCGCGAAGAGTGACGTTCCCCCGTTGGTCCCGCGAACCGCTGTACAAATAGTCGAACGTGGCATTTCAAATCTACGCCTGCCCGCGTGCCAACTGCCCAAAACGGCATCGGCTGTACTTCTCCCTCCGAGGCGCTGTTTCGCCGAAGCGCCGTTCGCGTGAAGTCCCGCGAACTCAAAACGTGTTAGACGGCTGTTGACAGAAAGTCGAAACAGTGCGACCCTAACGGGTGCATAGTAATCAGCTTACGGGCCGAGAACAGGGGAACCTGCCGGCTCGGCACAGATGCCGCTCAAGCCCACTGGACACATCAATCGGTTGGGACACGATTTTCCCGCAACTTTCCGGCGGGACGGGCGGTATACAACCCGATCAGCATCAACTGGAGCCTCGCGCCACGCGCATTCGCTGGATCAACGGTTTCACCCGCCCGCGTGCGTTTCCATGCCGCCTTGAACCCCAGGCGTGTTGAATCGGCGCTCGCCAAGGGCGGGGCACACAGTGCCCGTGATATCGATTTAGGACGACTTTCCGAGGAGACGATAGACGAATGACTCGCTACTGCACTCTGCTTATCGTATTGACTCTCATGGCGGGCCAAGCGTTCGCTGCTGGTGTCAGTTCGCCGCTCGGTCGTACCGTCGAGGACTTCACTCTCAAGGATTTTCGCGGCAAGGCCCACTCTCTGCACGACTTCGGCGAAAGTCGCGCGATTGTTGTTGCCTACATGGGAACCGAGTGTCCCCTGGCAAAGTTGTACGCCCCTCGCTTGGCAAGCCTGGCGGAGAAGTACGATAAAAAAGGCGTTGCGTTCATCGTCGTCAACTCGAATCGGCAAGACTCGAACACAGAATTGGCGGCTTATGCGCGAATCTACGGACTGACGTTTCCCGTTCTCAAGGATCTGGGCAACCAAGTTGCCGACCAAATGGGTGCGGTCCGTACTCCGGAAGTCTTCTTGCTCGATTCCGAGCGCGTTGTCCGCTATTGGGGACGAATCGACGATCAGTACGGAATCAATTATGCCCGCGAAGCTCCGAAACGGGCCGATCTCGAACTCGCCGTGACCCAGTTGCTGGCTGGCGAACCTGTCGAGGTTTCGGAAACGGCGTCAGTTGGTTGTCACATCGGCCGAGTGAGGGACGTGAAACCACACAGCCCGATTACCTATTCCAACCAGATCGCAAGGCTACTGCAAAAACGATGCGTCGAGTGCCATCGCGAAGGCGAGATCGCCCCGTTTGCGCTGACGCAATACGACGAGGTCGCCGGTTGGGCGGAGATGATGGCCGAGGTGGTTCGCGAGCGGCGGATGCCCCCCTGGCATGCCAACCCGGAGCACGGCGACTTCTCGAACGATCGTCGCATGACAGACGAAGATCGGGAAATGATCTACCAATGGGCGGCCGCCGGTGCACCCGAGGGGGATCCGTCCGAGCTTCCCGAACCGTTGACGTTCACCGAAGGCTGGCAACTGACCCACGAGCCGGACGTGATCATTCCGATGCGCGACGAGCCATTTACCGTTCCCGCAGAGGGAGCCGTCAAGTATCAGTATTTCAACGTCGATCCCGGCTTCACTGAAGACACGTGGATCAAAGAGGTGGAGCTTCTGCCGGGCAATCGGGCCGTCGTACATCACATTCTGCTATTCATCCGGCCCCCCGGCGCTAAGCGGCGTCGCGGGTTGGAAGAGGGTTTTTTAGGGGCGTACGTACCCGGCCTTCGAGCGGTCAGGCTTCCCGAGGGAATGGCGAAACTCGTTCCCGCTGGTTCGCAGCTGGTGTTCCAAGTGCATTACACGCCCAACGGCACCGAACAGACCGATATGAGCCGTCTGGGGCTGATACTCGCCGACACCAAAAAGGTCACGCACGCCGTGCAGTCGATCGAGGCGATCAACGGGGAGTTCAAGATTCCGCCCCACGCCGGAAACCACGAAGTCCAAGCGACTTCGTTCGACTATGCAAAAGACCTGACGTTGTTGTCGCTCTCGCCGCACATGCACCTGCGCGGGAAGTCGTTCCGATACGAAGCCCGTTATCCGGACGGAACCAGCGAAGTACTGCTCGATGTGCCGCACTACGACTTCAACTGGCAGACGATGTATCGCCTCACTAAATTTAAGCCTTTGCCGAAGGGAACGCGAATGTATTGCGTGGCCCATTTCGACAATTCGGAGGAGAATCTGAACAATCCCGATCCCGAAGATACGGTTCGTTGGGGTGACCAAACGTGGCAAGAGATGATGATCGGATTTTACGACGTCGCGTTTGCTGTTACGCAGGAAGAGATCGCCCAGGGCAAGGTCGGCCTGCTCAAGCCTACGTCCAACGCGATCGCCGAACGTTTAATTTCTCGTTTCGACAAGAACGATGACGGCAAAGTCGAGCGATCGGAGGTCTCGCTGAAGGCGCAACTTTTCTTTCTGCGCTTCGACAAAAACGTCGACGGTGTATTGACGGTCGATGAGGTCGCCGAGGTCATCCAGAAAAGGCTCGACGAGGAATAGATCGACGCTCGATTCGCTGTTTCGGGCAACGCAGTCGAGCAACAGCGCACGTCTAATTGGCACTTCGATGCGTCGAATTGCAGTATGCGGGCGGACGTTGATTAGGTAGGGAAGACGAGCATGGTGAGCCATTCGGCGACCATGGCCGGTTTTTCGACGCCTTCAACGTTGATCTGGAATTCGACTCGCACCAAATAGCGTCCATTCTCGCGTTCTTCCACCTCCAAGAGCGCCGCGCGGCTGCGAATGCGGGAACCGACGGGAACCGGTGAGATGAACCGCAGTCGGTCGAGACCGTAATTCAAACCGAATAGCGCACCTTCTGGGTAGTCGCTTCCCATCATTTGCCGAGCGAAGTAGGTCATCATCGACACGGTCCAGAAGCCGTACGCGATCGTTCCCCCGAACGGAGACTCGTGCGCCGCGCGCACGGGGTCGGTATGGAGCCAGTCACTATCACACGTCGCCTGGCCAAATTGGTCGATCAATCGTTGATCGACAGTAAACCACTCCGAGACCGTCTGCTCGCGGCCGTAATGGGCGGTAATCGCGTTGATGCGCGAAGAATCTGCGGTCATGAGTGTCTTCCGAGTGTCGGCCAACGCGTATCATCGATGAGAAAACGTCTATCGGTCCCATCCGCCTGCTGAGCGAAGGTCTTCGACTTCCGATTGAGCAAGTTGCGACAGCGTCACGTAATCGGTCTTGGCGACACGGTTCAAGGGAAATTTGCCTGGGGTGAGAAGCACATAGTGCGAGGGGCGCATGTAGGCCGCGATGCCCTTGGCGTGTGCCTCGAGTTCGTCCCGCGTGAGCGTGGCATCTGGCTTCGGTTCGACGAACAGCACGATTGCTTCGCTAAACACATCGTGGGCTGCACCGACCGCGCCACATGCGGCGACTTGATCTTTTAGCTGAGCGAAATGCTGCTCGATTTGCGCGGGGTGTACTTGATATCCCTTGGGTTTGATGACCAGCTTCGAGCGGCCTGAGAAAATCAGGCCTCGTTCACTTTTGTATCCTAGGTCACCTGTGTAGCAAATTCCGTCGGTCGAAACCGTCTTGCGGTACGCTTCGTCGTTATTGACGTACGCGATAAACACCTGCGGTCCGCTGAAGCAGATCTCGCCCGCCTCGCCATCGGGCAGTACTTCTCCGGCCGAACCGTCGGGCTTCATCGGCTGGCGGATGGTAAGCGGAGTGACCGGCATCGCCCAGCCCACACTCTCGACGAGATCGTCGATTCCGGCGTCGGGATCGGAGTAGGTCACGAAACCGGCCATCTCCGTCAGACCAAGGCCTGTTCCCAGCTTGGGAAACCGATCCATCAACTGGCCGACAAATTGCGCCGTCACCTGCTGGCCGCCATACATGACGCGCTCGACCGATGAGCGATCGTAGTCGTCGAAATTCGGCAACTGCCACTGTATGTTGAACATGGCTGGTATTTGCCCAAAACAGCCGACCTTCTGCTCCTCGATCGCCTTCAGAGTTTTCTCCGGATCGAACACGTGAAGCACGACGGCTCTGCCGCCGGTGAAGAACGCCGTCATGAGCTGTTCACCCTGGCACCCCACATGCGAGGGCGGAAGGTTGACCAGCATTCGCAGGTCGCCCGTCATCTCGAAGCCGGCCGCTAAGCACATGTTCTGGCACGTAATGTTTCGATGCGACAACAGAGCCGGCTTCGGGAACCCCGTCGAACCTGTGGTATAGATGACCTGTGCACCGTCGGTCGGCTTGACCGATTGAGCCGCGTCCTGATACGCGTCCCAGATTGGCGAATTGTCTCGGTCTAGGGCGGCCTGCTCGGCGAGCGCCGCGGCCTGGGCGACGAAATCAGAAAACGCCAGGGCGCCGTCGATTGTTTCGCCCGGCGGTGCAAACTGCAAAAAATGTTCGACGTACGGGCAATCGCGCCCGACGGTTTCGCCGAAGTCGCCGGCGCTTGTCTTGCCGAGAAATGCGAATCCTTTCGGTTCGATCAAACTCAGCGACCGGACGACTTCGGGCGTCTTGAGTCTCAGATCGAGCGGTGCGTGAATCACGCCGATCTTGAAACAGGCGTATTCAAGAATAATGTGTTCCGCCAACAGCGGAAGTAGCGTCGCTAGAAAATCGCCGGGGCGAAAACCGAGTTCGATCAGTTCAAGCGCATAAACGGTCGTCAGGTCTTCTAGTTCGCCGTAGGTGTAATCACGCCCCGTGTCAAACTCGTGAATGGCGATCTCATCGGGATGCTCGTGAGCCCATTTCGCAATCGCTCCGTGCAGCAGATGCCGATCGGCGAATTCCGTCTCGTATTTCTCTAGTGTGTACTGTGCTAAGTACGTGGAGAACGCTGTTTCGGACATGAGCGATAAAGTCTTTGCTGATGAAGCTGAGGTGTTACGTACGCCGATCATCTGGGCACGGCAATATCAATCTCTAACGGTTCATCTGTTTCACGCCGTCGACGGCGCCTTTGACGATTGTCTCGCCCAGCGTCTCTCCGTAGAAGCTGACGCTGGCTTCGTAGCGCCCCGTACGATAGGCGTCCGCCTTGAGAATATAGCTAATCCACTCGTTGGCCAATCCGCCAATCACTGGATGTTTCACGCCGGCAATACGACCGGCTTCCGCTTTGATCTTCAAGCCGAGTTCGGCCGCCATTTCTCCCGGCACGCCGACAATCAACAAGTCACCCAGTCTCAGCGCGCCGCTGGTTGTTACTTCGGGGAACATTCGCGGGAGCATGTCGCGTAAAAGCGTTTCGCTCAAGCCGTATTCGGCTCCGCCGGTCGACATGAAGTCGGGGTGCCAACTTCGCGGGGGGAGTTCGATCGGTTGCAAATGAAAGCCAAAGGCAACGTTCCGTTTCGTGGCGGTCCCTTCCCAATGCCGCGCGGTGAGCAGTCCGAGTTCCAAGCCGTACTTGTGCGCCCTTTCCCATCGGCTATCGCCCGAGCCGGGGCGGCTACGCATCGACTGATCGCCTTCGGCCCCGTTGTAGTACATGGCGAGAACCCCCTCGCCGATCACCGATTCGAGCGTACTCTGCAGGTAACCGGGCCATCCCGCTGAAAACTGCATCTGTTTGGCCGTCATGAACGTGGGGTGAGCCGTAAAGTTGACCAGTACGGCCATCGGCTTGCCGTCGAGCGTGTCGACCCGCGTGAGCGTCAATTCGTCGTCGGTGATGCCTCCTTTGGCGCGACGATTCTGATTCCAGCCGGGAATCTGTTGGCTCGACGAACCGACTTTGACGGGCACCAGTGTTTGCTCGGCATCGCGAACGACCCGCACGAAATTCGAGACCGTTAACTCAAACAACTCGGGATTGTGAATTCCGATTTGAGGCACCTTGAACACGTTACTGGGGTTGATCGCGTTCATTTCGATGCTGGCATGCGAATGGCTCGGCAATAGCAGCACTTGTTCGCTCGACCAGCCGTGCTTGGCGAGTCGTTCGACGATGGTAGGCTTGACCGGCGGCGCAAGACCGAGCATGTCGCAGGTGACAAGCGCAAATTTGGTCGAGCCATCTGAGACGACGAGCGCCTTGGCGAAGATTCGGTCGTGGACGCCTTCGGCCGGCTTGTTCATCCGCTCGCCGTAACCGCCCAACGGTGACTTCATGCTGAGTGGAGGCGTTAAATCGACCCGGGCGACGCCGGCGGTCAACTCAGCCGCGTCGGCCGACGACAAATACCACCCAAAACCGAACACCACGAGCCACACGCACAAGCTTCGATGTTTCACACAACATTCCTTTGCCGGCCGGAAATCGCCGGAATTGAGAAGATGTCGGGGACCCAGCCCGGATTGAGAGGAGCCGAGGCGTTCGGTTCCAATCCCACTTCCAGCGATTATACTAATGGGCCGCCAAATCTGAAACGAAACGGGAGAAAACCGAGCTTCAATTCACATTCTCTCGCGTATGAACACCTTTGCCGCACTGCACGAAAGAACTCTATGTCCAACGCCAATCGTCAAGTCACGCTCGCTGCCCGGCCGTCGGGCTTTCCCAAAGAGTCCGACTTCAAGGTCGTCGAGACGCCCATTCCCGAGCCGGGGCAGGGCGAACTGCTCGTGCGCACGATGTATGTCTCGGTCGACCCCTACATGCGTGGACGAATGAATGACCGAAAGTCGTACGCCGACCCGATCGGTTTGGGTGACGTGATGATCGGGGGCGCCGTCGGAAAAGTGCTCGCCTCGAACAACGAGAAGTTCCAGGTTGGCGACGTCGTCGACGGGATGTTCGGCTGGCAGGAGTATGCGATCACCGATGGCAAGGGCATTCGCAAAGTGGGTGCGAGTGGAGTGCCGATCTCAACGTCGCTGGGCGTATTGGGCATGCCCGGCTTGACCGGTTACTTTGGGCTGCTCGACATCTGCGAGCCTCAGGCCGGTGATACCGTCGTCGTCTCGGGCGCCGCCGGAGCGGTGGGGTCGCTCGTCGGGCAGATCGCCAAGATCAAAGGTTGCCGCGTCGTCGGAATCGCCGGCTCCGATGAGAAGGTCGACTACATAGTGAACGAACTCGGGTTCGACGCCGGCTTCAATTACAAGACGGTCGACAACTACTACAAAAAACTCAAGGAACTTTGTCCGGACGGCGTCGACGTTTACTTCGACAACGTAGGCGGCCCGATCACCGACGCGGTCATCGCGCTCATCAACACGTTCGCTCGCGTGGCCATTTGCGGCCAGATTTGGCAATACAACATCGAGAAGCCCGAACTCGGGCCAAGGTTTTTGTGGAAGCTGATCGAAAAGCAGGCCAAGGTCCAGGGTTTTCTCGTCTTCCAATTCGCGGCTCAGTATCGCGAAGCCTTTGAGCAGTTGACCGAGTGGGTCACCCAGGGAAAGATCAAGTACCGTGAACGAGTGACCGAGGGCATCGAGAACACGCCGCAAGCGTTCATCGAAATGCTCAACGGCGCCAACATCGGCAAACAGCTTGTCAAAGTATGGGACGAGTAGCTTTGGATTGGGTGACCCTGATGGACCACGTCGACTCGCTACACACGGCTAAGCCGTCACGTTGTGCGAAAACAAAATCAAACACCATCGCCCGTCATTGATAGGGAACAACATGGCCGACCTCAAAGGGAAAACGTTATTCATCACTGGTGCCAGCCGGGGCATCGGCAAGCAGATCGCGCTACGTGCTGCCCAAGACGGCGCCAACGTTGCCGTTGCCGCCAAGACCGATCGACCCCATCCCAGGCTGCCTGGCACGGTTCATTCGTCCGTCGAGGAAATCGAAGCGGCCGGCGGAAAGGGTTTGGCCTGCATCACCGACATTCGTTTCGAAGACCAGGTGCAGACGGCGGTCGACAAGACGGTGGAAGCCTTCGGGGGCATTGACATTCTCGTCAACAATGCCAGCGCCATCCAGTTGACCGGGACGCTCGAAACGGAAATGAAGCGCTACGACCTGATGCACGGCGTGAACGTGCGCGGTACATATCTGTGCTCAAAGGTCTGCCTGCCGCAACTGCTCAAATCGGCAAGCCCGCATATTCTCAACCTCTCACCGCCGCTCAACATGCAGGGCAAATGGTTCAAGAGCCACACCGCCTACACCATGGCCAAATATGGCATGAGCATGTGTGTTCTGGGAATGTCGGAGGAGTTTCGCGAACAGGGCGTCGGCGTCAACGCGTTGTGGCCGAAAACGGCCATCGCGACGGCAGCCGTGCAGAACCTGCTCGGCGGCGATGACGCGATCAAGCGCTGCCGTAAGCCGGAGATCATGGCCGACGCGGCTCACGCCATTCTCGTGCGCGACGGACGGCAATGCACGGGCAACTTCTTCGTCGACGAAGACGTCCTGCGCGACGAAGGCGTCACCGACCTCGATCAATACGCCGTCTCACCGGGAACCGATCTCATCGCTGACTTCTTCGTCTGACGGCCCGTGATCGGCTGCCGGTTCCTGCGCGAGTGCCTCTTTTCCCAGAAGCACAATCGTCAGCACGATTCCGAACAACAGTCCCTGCCAGGCTCCGAACAGCGCGAGCACCATGCCCGTCATCAGCGCAATGCCGCGTTCAACCGGGTTCTTGACGATCGACATCGCGATGTACCCGCAGGCGTAACCCGTCAGCAATAAAGTCAGCGAAAGGGCGATCGGTAGTGTTGGGCTCAAGAACGATGTGACAGGCTTGAGGAAGAACAGAAACGGCAGTCCCCACACGTAGTAGGCCGAGATGCCGCCGAACAGGCTGTCCATCGCACGGCGACCCTGCTTGTACCGATGCGTGACGACAACCTGCACCCCGGTCCACAACATGCCGTGGGAACAGGGAAACGGACCGCAGAGCGCCGCCTGACAGGCGTTACGAATGCCCATGTTCAAGTGCGTTCGGGTTGGGTTGATTTCGACCTTTTCATCGGGCCGGTACCGCGTCGCATCACGCAGCAATTCGTTCCCGGTCACCAGGTCGCCGAAAGCAATAATGTAAACGACCAGCGCCAGCGGCAGCATCTCGACGAAGTGATGCCAGCCGGGAAAACCGACGGCAGAGCTGATTGGACTGAGCTGTTGAAACATTTGCCCGAACGCAACGTCCTGCAGTCCCCACTGGACGTCGAACTTCAGCTCGCCGGTGAAGTGACCGACAATCAGGGCGGCGACAAACCCGGGAGCCAACCCCAAACCTGCCAGTATTGCGATCGGTCGATATCGATTTCGGAGCTTCGAAACGGGCAACGAGAACATCAGCAACAGGCAAATCGTCATCGCGACCAGGCAGCTCTTCGGGGCGCGTAGAAAAAAGCTCTTTGTCTCCAAGTGCGTATGAGGTTCAAGAAAATTCGTGATCGCTTCGCCGGCTCCGAACTCGCGCAAGAAGGCCGAGATCGCGGCGCCAAGAATAATTCCCGATTTGATCGCCCGGGGCATGTACCGCACCAGCATCGCGCCCAAGCCGGAAATTCCCAGCACCAAGAATAAAAACGCGCAGGTGAGCGAAAACGCAGTGATGGCATGAATCACAGCCAGCGTGATGTCCGCCGAGGCGCCTGGACCGGCTCCCATAGAATCCATGGCTGCCAGAACGAGCGGGATAGACGGTGTTACCCAGCCGTGGCAGTACGGGTCTCCGAACAGAATCGGAGCCGTCGAAATCAAGATGCCCTGAACGATCACGACGGCCAGCGCCACCTCGAAGCTGAGGCCAAAATAGGGCTGGAGCATGGGGATCAGCGCCAAACCGGTCGCACCGGCGACGATCAACCCTTGAACCATCTCCGGCCACTCGGCGCGAAAGTGGTAGAACGGTATCCGCGCCGTGAACGGGCCCCAGCGAATTCCCGGCTGAACTTCTCCGTCGATCCGTCGAGGCATGATCTTTCCTGAAGCGATGGGAACGGCGGACGTGATATCGAAAAGTCGCACGGCACCGCATCCTTAGACGCTGCGCTGTCGTCATGCGAACCCACGATCGGCACACGAGTCTCGCCGGAACACACCGAATTCGCAACACCGGGACGCAAAATTCTGCGCTGTGGCACCGCCTGAGAAACCGCTACGATGATTCGCGGCCCTCGGCGCGGAGAATGGCTTCAAAGATTCCGTTCCATGTGAAGTCGTTCGCTTCCGCGGCAATCGGCAACCCGACCTGTTCGGCGGCAGCGGTTGTCACGGGGCTGATGCTTGCGAGCTTCGTTGTGCCGCCGATCATCACCTCGGCTTCCGGACTGAGCAGTTTCTTGAAGGCCCGGGCGATTGAAGGGCTGCTGAGCCCGATCCAATCGACGTCGCCCTGTTCCAACAGTTCCCGTTCCGCCGGGGCGATCGAATCGGCGTCAATGTTTCGATAGACGACGATCTCCCTCACGTCCGCGCCCGCCGCCGACAACTCACGGGGAAGAACGTCGCGTCCCCGATTCGCTCGCGCCCAGAGCACCCTTTGTCCGCCGACGGCCGGTGCCAACTTTTCCGCGAGCGCCTCGGCGCGATAGCTTTCCGGGACCACGTCGGCCCGCAGATGAAACTCGTTGAGTGCTTCGGCCGTCGACGGACCGATCGCTGCCAGCTGCATCCGTGAAACCGAACGCACGTCGCGCCCGGTTTCCCACAGTCGGCCAAGCAAACCTCGGACACCGTTCGCACTCGTGAACACCAGCCAGTCGAACCGGTCGAGTTCCTCGAGCGTTTCGTCGACGGCTTGCCAATTCTCGGGTGGCAGAATTTCAATCGTTGGCGTCAAAACCGGCTGGGCGCCGAGACCAATCGCACGTTCGATGGCCGGTCCCGCTTGTGCCACCGGGCGTGTAATGCCGATCCGTTTGCCGAACAGCGGCCGGTGTTCGAACCAGGCGAGTGTCTCACGCTGACTCACGCACTCACCCACAACGATCAGCGACGGAGGTTTTAGCTCGGCCTGTTTCACAGCAACGGCGAGTTCGGAAAGCGGTGCCGCGACAGTTCGCTGAAGGGGCGTCGTCGCCCGGCTAATGACGCAGGCCGGCGTGTCACCCGGTTTGCCTGCCTTCAACAGCGATCCCACGATCGATTCCAACCGATGCAGGCCCATGTAGAAGACGAGCGTTCCATTGAATTTTGCCAGCAGATTGTAGTCGACCGTCGTCTCGCCCTTCGCCGGGTCTTCGTGACCTGTGATGAACGCGACGGCCGAAGCATGATCGCGGTGCGTGAGTGACAGGCCCGCGTACTCGCCGGCGGCGGTGGCCGCCGTCACTCCGGGAACGACCTCAAAGGGAATGTTCGCAGCAACGAGCGCCGCTGCCTCTTCGCTGCCTCGGCCGAAGATATACGGATCACCCCCCTTGAGCCGTACAACTGTTTTGCCTTCGTGGGCGGCTTGGACGAGCTGGGCGTTGATCTCCTCCTGTTTGAGCGCCCGGCCGTCGGCAGCCTGCGAACGGCAGGTTCGTTCCGCCCGAGCCGAGCTATGCCGCAGTAGCAGCGGGTTGACGAGCCCGTCGTAGAGAATCAGGTCGGCGCGTTTTAGGCACTCGAGCCCTTTGAGCGACAGTAGCCCAGGATCGCCGGGGCCGGCGCCGACTAAGTAAACTTTCCCACATTTTGTCATTGGCGGGTTCTTCAGACTCGAAAACAATGGCGTCAGTCCCAAAACTCTCTGATGGACGAGGTCAACCCTTCACCTGTCGAGTCGAAGCGCACCACAACCGGGTTTTGGGATGGGATCTGTGAAAACGCGAACGTTAGACGCCGTCTTGGCAGCCGGTTCGATCGTAAATGGTACTAGTACCGTTTCCTAGTGCGTGGTCAAAAAAGGTCTCGAGGAGATTGGAATGAGCGATCGGCCGGCGAAAATCGACGTCCCCCGCCGGTCGACGAATACGTCCACACGGCTCAAAGTTGCCTCGCGTACGGCAATCTTCTAGCATCACGTCGTGAACCGTCCGAACTAGGGTGGACTTCAGGACAAAGCCGGACGGAAGATTGACTCCATTGGCAACCGAGATGAACAGCAAGAGCGGATCCGGGCCGTATTTCGTCGGCGTCGACGTCGGCGGGACGAACATCGAGACGGGCATCGTTGACGATTCTGGTACGACACTTTCTCGCGCCTCGTCGAAGACGCAGGCTGCCCGAGGACCTGAGCTGGGCCTACAGACCATTTTCAAAAGCGTGGAATCAGCGATCGCCCAGAGCCCGGTTTCAATGGAAGACGTATTTGCGATCGGACTGGCCACCCCGGGGACCATGGACCTGCGACGTGGTATGTTGCTCGATCCCCCGAATTTGCCGGGCTGGGTGAATCTTCCCATTCGCCAGATCGTCGCCGACCATTTCCAAAAACCTGTCGTCCTGCAGAACGATGCCAACGCGGCGGCTTACGGCGAATACTGGGTCGGCGCCGCGCGGGACGCGCACAGCATGGCCTTCTGGACGCTGGGGACGGGTATCGGCTGCGGAATCATCATTGGTGATACGATCATCCAGGGTGAGCACTCGCACGGCTCCGAGTGCGGGCACATCATCATCGACATGAACGGTGAGCGGAAGTGCGGGACCGGCCAATACGGAACGTTAGAAGCCTACGCGGGAGCCAAGGCACTCGTATCGCGGTGCCGCGAGGCACTTAATGCGGGCCGGCAGTCATCGCTCTCCGCGATGCTCGACCAAGGTGACGACCTGACGCCGCTGTTGATCGCCCAAGCCGCCCAGAGTGGAGACGCGTTGGCGGACGAACTCGTAATGGACACGGCCAGATACATGGGCATCGCCACGACCACGTTGATGCACACGATCGACCCGAACATGTTTCTGCTGGGGGGAGCGATGACGTTTGGAGGGAACGATTCCGAACTTGGCCGGCGGTTCCTCAAGCGGATCAAGGACGAGGTTCAGACCCGCGCTTTTCCTGTCCCTGCTGAGCAGACGAAGATCGATTTTGCCAGCCTGGGCAACGAGGCCGGCTACATCGGAGCCGCCGGCTGCGCCCGCCGCGAGTTTCATGTCGAATTCCGATCCCGTTAGTGGGATTCCTTTCGCGGCATCGCTTCAGCACGGTTGCCGATGCCCGGCGGAAACGCTACAAGAAAACAGCCCGTGGTCCCGTATGCAGATCGCGTCAGCAATAAAGGGGTCTGGGCGCCTTCCTTAGCCCGGCCGGTCCGATCTTTTACGGCAATACGACTAAGGCCATCCCAAACACTGGCCTTGGGCGCAACGGACACTCGCAAGCAAGAGCGCATCCGAGCCAACAACGGTATTCCGGAACGCGTTCTAAGTGAATAGTCATCGATAAAGAAAAACGGTTTCCCTCGCGGAAGAAGGATTCATTGCCATGACGACCCCTATTCGAGTCGCAGTCACAGGTGCTGCCGGCCAAATTGGTTACGCGCTCGTGTTTCGAATTGCCTCGGGACAGGTCTTCGGTCCCGACCAGCCGGTCATTTTGCATCTCATCGAGGTGCCTCCAGTGATGCCCGCGCTGGACGGTGTGCAGATGGAGCTCGAAGACTGCGCTTTCCCGAGCCTGGCCGGTGTCGTCAAAGCGGATAGTGATCACCTGGAGGACGGTTTTGCCGACTGCAACTTCGTACTCTGCGTGGGGAGCGTGCCCCGCAAAGCCGGTATGGAACGTGGTGATCTGATTCGCGTCAACGGCCCAATCTTCACGAACACCGGCAAAGCGATTCAGGCCGCCGCTGCCAAAGACGTGCGGGTGTTGGTCGTCGGCAACCCGTGCAACACCAATTGCCTGATTGCGATGCACAACGCCCCGGATGTGCCACGCGAGAACTGGTATGCCATGACCAGGCTCGATGAAAACCGGGCGACCGCTCAACTGGCTCATAAGTCGGGACAGCCGGTTCGGGCCATCAAGAACATGACAATCTGGGGCAATCATTCGGCGACACAATTTCCCGATTTCTTTCACGCCACAATCGGCGGCGACCCGGCTGCGGGCGTCATCGGTGACGACGAGTGGTTAAGAACGACGTTCATTCAAACCGTTCAACAACGAGGCGCGGCGGTCATCAAGGCGCGCGGGGCGTCGAGTGCCGCCTCGGCCGCCAACGCGGCCATCGACAGCGTTGTCAGCATCGTCAACTCGACACCGGCCGGTGAGAGTTTTAGCGCCGCAATTTGCAGCGACGGCAGTTACGGCATCGACGAAGGGCTAATTACCAGCTTCCCGCTCACCAGCGATGGCTCAACGTGGAAGGTCGTCCAGGGTATCGAACACGATTCGTTCGCTCAGGAGAAAATCGACGCCACCGTCGCCGAGCTGCGTTCAGAACGCGACACCGTCAAAGACCTGCTCCCCGGTTAGGCAATGCCTAATTTGTTGTAGTAGCTTCAGACGCGATTGAAGCTAAAATACGAGCATCTGACTCGCTACAGTTTCGTTAGACTCGCTCTAGACGATGTCGAGTTTTGCCACAGCGGCTCAAGGCACCTTTTTTGAGGCTGAAGAACGAGCGTCCGAGTCGCGAACGTTTCGCAAAACTCGCCCAATCGAGCGTTTTCGAGAGTCACTCTGATGGTCAATGACGATTGGCGTGAGTGGGATAATGCCCACGTCTGGCATCCGTTCGTGCCGATGGCCGCTTATCGCGATGAACGAGCGCCGATCATCGAGCGTGGCGAAGGCTTTGAGCTGATCGACAGCGAGGGAAACAGGTATCTCGACGGTATCTCGTCGCTGTGGTGTAACGTCCACGGGCATTGCGTGCCGGCCATCGATCAGGCGATTCGCGACCAGCTCGACAAGATCGCGCACAGTACGTTATTGGGGTTATCGAACCCGCCGTCGATCGAGTTGGCCCGGGAACTGGTTCGCCGGACGCCTGAAGGCTTAGCGAAGGTCTTCTATTCCGACAGCGGCGCGACGTCGGTCGAAGTGGCCGTCAAGCTTGCCTACCAATACCATAGCCAAAAGGCGACGGGAGCCGGCCGCCGCGATCTGTTCGTCTGCATGGCAAGCGCCTACCACGGCGACACGATCGGCTCCGTCAGCGTGGGAGGCATCAACCTGTTTCACGGCGTCTATCGCGATCTGCTTTTCGAAACGATGCAAGTTCCCGCACCCGTCGTGTACCGTGTGCCGTCGGAGTATAACGCCGAGCAATATCTCGAACATTGCTATGCCGAGTTGGAACGGGTCATCGTCGAAAACCGCGACAGGATTGCCGCGTTTATCATCGAGCCTCTCGTTCAGGGGGCGGGGGGCATACTCGTTCATCCGGCAGGGTATCTTCGCCGTGTGCGCGAACTGACGGCCGAACACGGCGTGCTATTGATTGCCGATGAGGTGGCGGTCGGTTTCGGGCGGACGGGAACGATGTTCGCTTGCGAACAAGAAGACGTCCGCCCCGATTTTATCTGCCTGGCGAAAGGACTCACCGGTGGCTATCTGCCGGTAGCCGCCACGTTGACGACCGATGAGATCTACGAGGCATTTTTGGGAGAGCCGTCCGAAGGAAAAACGTTTTTCCACGGACACACCTTTACAGGCAACGCTCTCGGCTGCGCGGCGGCGCTCGCATCCCTCAAACTGTTTGACGAAAAAAACGTCGTCGACAACGCCCGCAACAACGGCGAGATTCTCGATCGACGCCTCGCCGAAATTCGTGACTGGCCGCACGTCGGCGATGTGAGGCAAAAGGGGGTCATGGTCGGCATCGAGTTGGTCCGCGACAAATCGACGAAAGTGCCCTTTCCGGTCGAACGGCGAACGGGGCACCTCGTGACGCTCGCGGCTCGCAAGCGAGGCCTAATCACTCGACCATTGGGCGACGTCGTTGTGCTCATGCCGGCGCCGGGCATGTCGGGTGACTTAGTCAACCGCGTGTGCGACCTGGCCTTCGAGTCGATCGACGAAGCGACTCGGCAGGTATCAATTTGAGCGTGCGGGCGGTGATCTACTAAAGAGACTCGTCGCCGTCATGCGATTTCGGCTCGCCAAGTTCGTCGCCAGAATCGACGTTCGGTTTCCGTTCGGCGAGTTTACGTAATGCATCGGCGACAGGAACTGGTTCAACATCCTTAAGGGCATCAAACGTCCCAGCGGTTGCTGCGTCGGAGCGATGAAGTACCGTGCGTCGAAATTTCCAGTCGACACGAGTCGCCTTCCAGACGTAAAAGCAGAGGATCAGAACGGCACCGACGACGACTGCCGCCAGGGAACCGGAAGCCGAGCGGCTGTTGGTTCTGGCGACCGGAGCAACCTGTTCGAGATGAGCGGCGAGCAACAGTGGTGCAACATCGAGCCCGGATTGCGACGCATACCCTTGCCGTTTGAAAAAGAACCCGGTCACGCGGACAGGGGTTGAAACGTCGATCGACGAGCCCTGCGGCAGACCATCGGAAACGCTGGTGCAGACAATTCTGTAAAGATTCGCGCCCGAATCTGCGGTCACCAGCCACGCTTCGTACAGGTCGGCAAGGCCATGTTCGTTGTCAGCCGGGGGCAGCTTGACGAGTCGTTTGACCTCTCCTTCGAGTGTGACGGCGGTGCCACGCAGATGTTCCGATTCGCGAATCAGCTGCGCATACGAGACATCTCGCCGTCCCACCCGATTTAGAAACGCGGGGCCTGCCTCGTGAGCGAAGGCCAGCACCTTGTAGAACGCGCTCGCTTCGGCATGGCGGACGCCCAGTGTGTCGTCTTCGACGTCGTTCAGCAATTCCGCGTCGAGCACATGCGCGTCCGAATCGTTTCGGTCGTTCGGCGGTATCTTTGATTCGAGTGGGCGCGGTGTCGAATCACTCGACGTCCTGTTCGCAGTGGGGTCTGAGGTCACTCCTTCGTCGACATCGGCGTTCACCTCGACCGGTTGGTCGGCGGGACCCGATGCAGAAGGTTCGTGCGAGCCGGCTTCCGGTGCAGCAGACTCGCCGGGGAACATCCAGTCCCAGGTCCCTGGCTTCGAAGCAATCCGCGTTGCGATCAAGACGAGCAGAAGCAAACCAACAAGTCTCACAACTTGCATGCGCACCTTCGAATTTGCCGCGCGGGTGTGACCGGGTGGTTTTCCAAATCGCATCGTTCACATTCCGACTGGTCTGCGTCGCTCCGAATCCAACGACTTCGCGGACACGTAGATGGGTCGAAAACCGTGTAACTCGGTGCGTGCCATCGCCATTCTGCTGCCCTGCTGTGATCATCGCGATTGCACCCGTGCAAATCAATGTCGAAAAGACTGCTGAGGCGGTTTGCTCTTCTTGCGAAGGTGCCGGGCAAAACCTATGCTAACGTTAACGGCAGACAAGCATTTCGGTCTTTCACGTCTGTTGAAAATGCCGTGACGCGACCGATCGACGCGCATGCCAGCGTCTCGCGGGATGTGCTGCCAAACGATCGTCGACAATTGTGCGGGCCGCTTCGATGGACCGAACACGGAAAGCCGGAGTTTGCTGGCGGGCAGTCTATCAGCCACTCTCAACATTGGAACACGTGCAATGAGGCGATGTCTGCCCGGCTTGGTGCTGTTGGGGCTCATGCTCTTCATCCCAACATCGGCCGCCGCTGCCGAACCGTTCCTCGAGTTTCTCGACGCGTTGCGCGCCAAGCAGTATCACGACTACGCAATCCTCTATCTGGAACATTTGGAGGGCCGGTCTGACGTTCCGGCGGACGTTCGTACAAAGATTGATTTTGAAAAGGCCTTAACCTTTGTCGAGTGGGCGCCACGCATTGCCGACCTCGAAACGCGGACGAGCCACCTCAAACAGGCCGAATCGTTATTCGAACGGTTCGTCCGGGCGCACCCCGATCATCCGCGCGCCGCCCGAGCGAATTCCGAGCGAGCGCGGATACTTCTCGCCAGAGCTCGGATCAACATTTGGCGGGCGCGTGGTGATTCGAGTGACGACGAGAAGCGTAGACGAAGCAACGCCAACGACGAGATCGCGATGGCACGCGAACTCTTTCAGAGGGCACACGACCGGCACAAACAGTCGTGGGATGAACTCGACGCGTATATCGACAAGGGCGACAAGGAAAAAGTCGAAACCCGGCAGCGCGTCGAGGCCGGTTACCTTCAATCACAGTTCGATCTGGCGATGTGTACCTACGAAGAGGCACAGACCTTCGAACGGTCCACTTCTGAATTCACACAGTTTCTGAAATCTGCGGCGGAGGCATTCGTCGCCATTCACGAGAGGTATCGGGACCAAATCGTCGGGCTGCACGCCCGCTTGTGGCAAGGAAAATGTTTCGAAGAGCAGAATGAGATTGGGAAGGCGCTGGGGATTTACAACGAGCTTCTTCGGCACGGTGGCAAAACCGATTCGCTCGAGCGGCTTCAGGACCACGTCGAGCTGTTTCGGCTCATCTGTTTGAACCACGAAAAGCGCCACGACTATCAGCTTGTCATCGACGAAGCTTCAACATGGTTGGCGGGGGCGAAGTCCCGCGCACGGTCGAAGATCGGGCTCGGTATCCGTTTCGAATTGGCGCGTGCCACCGAAGCGATTGGCTTGGATGAAGACCTTCCGCCCGAACAGCGAGAGCGGATGCTGAGCCGTGCCTTGGACGAAGCCCGAGAGATCAACAAGTTTCCCGGCGAGTATCAGGCCGCTTCGCGGAAAATGATTGTCGGTTTGCTTGTCGCTCTGGATCGCGACGTCGGCGATCCAGAAGATTTCCAGAACGCGTTTGCCAGCGCTCGCGATCAAATTGCCAGCGTGTCACGACTTCATGAATCGCTTCAACAGCCCAATCAGGACGAGAACACGCTCTCGCAATTGCGTACCGATTTCGAGTTGAGTCTCAAGGAGGCCGAGCGGTCACTGCGGCTGACAATGCGGCTTGCCGACCAGTCAACACCGCCCGCCCAGCTCAACCAGGTGCGATATTTTCTGGCCTACGTGCATTATCTTAAAAAGCAGAGCTACGAGTCGGCCGTGGTCGCAGAATACTTGGCTCGCAAGAGTGCAACCGACGATGCGCAAGCAGCACTCAGCGCAGCAATCCTCGCGTTAGCCGCCTATCGACAGGCGTTTGATGCCGCCGGCAACTCGAATCCCGAGTTCGAACTCGATCGTATGGAACAGCTCGGTCAGCTGATTGCATCGAATTGGTCGGATCGCAAACGGGCCGAAGAAGCTTGGATGATGCTCGGTTCCGCATTCCAAGCCTCGGGTCGTCCCGCCGAAGCGGCGGCCTGGTATGCGCGGGTTCTCCCGTCGACCGAACGGTACGGCGAGGCGCAGATCGCCGCGGGTCAGTCATATTGGTCGGCCTACATTAAGGCTCTCCGGCTCCCCGACGATCTCAAACGACCGCAGGATGAGTTGGAACAGTGGCAGGTTTCGGCCGAAAAGCATCTTCGCGCCGGTGTCGAGGCATCCGAGGCAGGTGCCGATCAAGCCGACGCTGGGGATGATTCGTTGGTTTCCGCTAAAGTGTTTCTCGCTCAAATCTTGCTTCATACTGGTCAACCCGGCGACGCCCTCAGCCTGTTGACCGCGGGGCAGCCGTCGGTGGTTGACGTCGTCTCTACTGATGATAGCGGTGAGCGACCTGCGACAGGCATCCATAGTCGCGCGTTTGTCTCGTTGTGCTATCGCGTATTGATTCGTTGTTACGTCGGCACTCAACAAGTCGACAAAGGCTTGGCGGCGCTGGATCAACTCGAAAAGGTTACCAGTGAGGACGACAGCGGAGGATCGGCTGCGATCTACGTCCAGCTCGGACAGGAAATTCAGCGTGAAATCGGCCGACTCGCCGAGTTAGCCGACCCGGCAAGGCTGGAAGAAGTCCGAAGTTCGTTCGATCAGTTTCTCGATCTGGTGTACGAACGCAGGGCCGGCATGAAATACGGCGCACTTGTCTGGATGGCGACGACCTATCGCGGTCTCGGTGAAGGATTGCTTCAGCGCGATCGCGCCGCCACCAAGGACTATTACCGCAAAGCGGCCCGCGTGTTTGAGGAAATTTTGACTCGGGATGATGTTCCCCCTACGAGTGTCAACACCATCAAACTACAGTTGGCCGAGTCATTGGTTCGGGCAGATGACTTTGCGGCCGGTGAAAAGATTGTGCGGGCGCTTCTGGCTGACAACGGCAACCTCGTCGACGCCCAGATCCTAGCTGCGGAACTCATGCAGGACTGGGGCATCCATGATTCGAGCAACAACGCCGACAAGTTACTTGTCGCAATCAACGGCGACGCGGACGCCGAGCGCGCCGGTGCGATGTGGGGATGGGCGAGGATTTCCGATCGGCTTCAGCGTGCCATCGACACACACGGCACTCAGGACGAGAAGCGGGACGAATACCTCGGCCGGTATTGGCAGGCACGATACAACGTATCCGAATGCCGACGAGAGTACGGACTCGTACAAACGGATCCGGCAAAGCGAACGCGTGCGCTAGAGGCGGCTCGCGTTGAATTGCAGACGATCTCCCGTCTCGGCGGAGAGATTCAAGATGATCGGAAACGGCAGTTCAATCAGCTTTACCGAGACGTGCTTGCCGATCTCAAACAGCCGGCGAGTGATTTGGATTGGGCCGAATCGGTTGCAATCGTCGAGACAGGTCCGTCGCGTGATGTCGCTCCAGCGAATGAAATGTCGGCGACCTCGCGGACACCGTCCGACGATCAACCGAGTCCACCGGCGACAACGAATACGGTTTTGATGATCTTCGTCATTCTCGTCACGCTCGGCGCGGCCGGTGGCTTCGTCTACGTCCTGTTGGTGCGTGACACCGACCGCCAAAGACGCCGCATGCAGCGATCAGCCCTCGGGCGAACGGCGCCGCGGCGGGCCTCATCGACACGGGAGCAACCGGCCGAAGCTGCCAATTCCGGCGGACGCGGCGCTTCTGGGGCCGCACCCCGGTCCGGAAACCGCCCGAATCGTCGCTGACTACCGAGAGCAGGAGCCAACATGCCAACGCCTAAACGACATGCCCTCACCACCAACAACCGCTGGCGCAGCCCGTATGTCGATACTCGCTCAGCGACCGAGTGTTTGGTGCCAGCGCCACGACGTGCCCGTTTGGCGGTTTCGATTCCATTCATTGTGATCTGCGCCGTCTGCCTGTTCGCAAAGCAGGGTTGGTCGGCGGACACGATTGAACTTACGAACGGGCAAAAGCCGCTCAGCGGCGAGGTGACCGGCGTGAGCCGCACCGAAGTCACAATTGAAGTTGGCTTAGGCCGGAAGGAAAAGACGGTTCCGGCCAACGAAGTCGCAAACATACGCTGGAACGATGAACCGACCAAATTGAAGGTCAGGCGATCTGATGAGCAGCAGGGACGTCTGAAGGCGGCGCTTGAGGGTTACGAAGAGATGCACAAACAGACGCGTTCCACATCGCGTTTCTTGAAGGCGGATCTCGAATTTCTCATCGCACGAACGCTCGCCAAGATGGCGCTCGTCGATTCGACACAACTCGAGGATGCCATTGCCAAATTGGAGGCGTTTCGCAAAAACCACTCGAGGCACTACCGATACTACGATGCGCTTGAACATCTCGGTCAGGTTTACGTTCTTGCCAAGGACTCGAAAGCAGGGCAGGACGTTTTTGCCGAGATGGTACAAGCACCGTGGCCCGAGTATCAGATTGGCGCCAGGGTGGCCTTGGCGCGAATGCAATTGCTCGAGGGAGACGTCGAGACAGCGCTCGCTGCGTTCGACGCTGTCATCGAGCAGCCCGCCAAAACTCCGGCCGAAAAGGTGCGTCGCTTGGAAGCCCTGTTGGGCAAAGCGGGTTGCCTACAACAGATGAAAAAACATGCCGAGGCCGCGGATTTGCTTGCAGAAGTGACGCGGGACGCGGCTGCTGAAAACACGGCGCTTCAGGCGGAAGCCTACCTGAGAAAGGGAGATAATCTGCGGCTTTCTGGCAAGACCAAGGCGGCCCTGTTGGCATATTTACACGTCGATCTGCTTTTTTCTGGCGAATCGGACATGCATGCGGAAGCGCTTTTGCGTTTAACACAGTTGTGGACCGCCGTTGAACGTCCGGCGCGCGCCGCCGATGCCGCCTCTCGGTTGCGCCAGCAATACCCCGGCAGTCAATGGTCGAAACAACTAGCCAGTGGCTGAGTGAGTTGACCCCCGATGCCGAGCCGCGAGTGGAACAGTCCGCCGGACTGGTACCTTACCTTATGGCACTTTAGAATGAGCACCCGTATGACAGCGGCGGCATTTTGCAGTTTGACGCGATTCCCCTTTCTTCGAGAGCGCAATTCAACATACGATCTCACGTGACCTCGCGAAGAAAAGGCTGCTTTAGAACACATCGCCATCGGAGATCTCGATGCCCAGCGGACGACGATTCAGGCAAGAACCCGTTGCAGATTCCGGCTGTGGTACGCTTCGGCGCTCCAGAGCGAGGGGTGACGTCGTTCATCAGAGGGCCTTGCGACCAACTCACGTACATTCCAGTCGTTGGCAGCGGTTTCTATTGATCGCGATGGCGGTCGTGATCGCGAACTCGGCGCTGGATTCATTTCGCCTGACGTCGGCTTACGGATATCAGAAAGCGGGTGACGCAGCCGAAGCCGGCGATGACCCAGTGCCAAATGCACCTGCTTCGGCACCGCAGCCGGCAGCGGCGAACGCCTCCACCGAACGCGAAAGTTTCCTTTCAGTCATCTGGTCGGCAAACGGCCTGTTTTTCGGCCCCGTCTTGTTGCTGCTTTCGTTCGTCATGGTGGCGCTGGTCGTCATGAACACGCTCCACATGCGCCGCGATACACTGCTACCGCAGGATTTCGTCGAGGCCTTCGAACAGAAGCTCGCCTCGCGGGAATACCAGGGGGCCTTCGATCTGGCTCGCAACGATGATTCATTCGTCGCGCGCGTCTTGGCGGCCGGATTAGGCAAACTCAATCGAAGTTACAGTGAAGCTATTGAGGGCATGCAGGAAGTGGGCGAAGAGGAAAACATGGTACTCGAACACAAAGTCAGCTACCTGGCACTCATCGGTACCATCGCGCCGATGATCGGATTGATGGGTACCGTATGGGGCATGATCGGAGCATTCGAAGACATCGCAACCTCGGCAACGCAACCCAAGCCGAAGGATCTTGCCAAGAACATCTATACGGCTTTGTTTACGACTTTGGAAGGACTCATGATCGCGATTCCGGCCATGGTGTCGTATAGTTTGTTGCGCAATCAAGTTGCTCGGCTCGTCTTGGAAATCGGCATCGTAAGTGAAGGGTTGATGAGCCGATTTTCAGCCGTCGGAAAAAACCAGACGGGGACGCCCCCGACCGCCGAACCCGTCACAAAGAAATAACGCCGGAATCGCAACGACTCCTTCAGATTTCTGCCGAATCGGGTACCTCTACTCAACACACGTATCATGCGAATTCCAACTCAAACTCCCGCTTTGCCCGAGGTCGATATGACGCCGATGATCGACATCGTCTTTCAGTTGATCGCGTTCTTTATGTTGATTTCGAACTTCGAGCAGACACAAGCCGACGAGCGAATCAAACTTCCGCGCGATGAATTAGCCAAGCCGGCAATCGTCGCCCGCGAAAAAGAAGTCGTGCTGAACGTCGGTTTCGTGCGAGACGACGACGGGAAGAAACTCTCCGAGCCGGTCGTTTTTTACACGGGGGAAGACGAGCCGGTTCCCGTGATGAAGATGGGTCGCATTCTCAAGCGAGAGAAGGAATTGTACGACGATCTGGGCGTCGACGTCGCGATTGTCACCGTTGCCATCCGCGCAGACAAGGAAGTCCCGACGGGGCTCGTATTGGAACTTATGAAGCTTGGCAAGGAAACGGGCTTCGAAATGTTTGTCATGAAAGCCACTCAGAAGATCGACTATTAGGGGTAGTCCGAAAACTCTTTGATGGGCAACGTGTCAACATGATCGCGAATTGACCGTTCACCACAACCGGGATTTCGAACGACATTTTGACGGAATACTCACATGAAGTTTCGCGGTAGCGGCGGTGACGCGGAAAAAATCACGGCGCCGATGACGACCATGATCGACGTCGTGTTCCAGCTGCTCATTTTTTTCATGCTCACGCTGAAGATCATCGAGCCCGAAGGCGACTTTCAGATCAACATGCCGGTTGGCGCCCCGGCTCCCGCCGACCCGGAAAATCCAAACATTCCACCCATTAAGGTTCGGCTCGTTGCGGCGGCCGGCGGATCGCTCGGCGAAATGTTGCTCAATTCGCGAAGCCTGGGCAGGGGCGATGCCGCTTACACCCGGCTCAATGATGAAATACTTCAGATCATCGGTCGCCCGGGAAATCCGCAGAGCAGCGACATTCAGGTGGAAATCGATCCCGACTACAATCTCAATCACGAGTACACGCTGCGCGCGTTTACTGCCTGCCGCGGCCGAATCGATCCAACAACGCAGCAAGTCGTCGAATACGTCGACAAGATCAACTTCGCGCCGATGCGGCGCCCGGCCGGTGCGACGAACTCGCCCGAGTCTCGTTGATCGCGCCACGCTGCACGCGAATAATTAGCCGCGCGGATGACACTCCTGATGGACCGCCTTGAGCCGGCTGTGCTCGACGTGTGTGTAGATCTGCGTTGTCGCGATGCTTGCGTGGCCGAGCAATTCTTGCAGCGCGCGAATCTCTGCTCCGCCGGCCAGCAGGTGCGTCGCAAAACTGTGTCGCAGCGTGTGAGGACTGACGTCCTTGCTGCAGCCGACGCGTGCCGCATATTTCTTCACCAGGTTCCAGACGGTAATCCGAGACAGCGGCCGCCCCGAACGCGTCACGAACAACGCATCCGACTGCAACGTCGAGGAAAGTACCGGTCGTTCGTGTTGCAAATAGGCTTCCAGCGCACTTTGTGCCACCGGGTTCAAGGAGACGATTCGTTCCTTGTTCCCCTTGCCGACGCAACGGCAATATCCCTCATTCAAGAACACGTCTCGGATACAAAGCCCGGCGACCTCAGACGCTCGGCACCCCGTGGCGTACAACAGCGTCAACAATGCACGATCGCGAAGCGGGTAACGGTCTTCACCGAGTGGGGCCGCCAAGAGCCGTTCAACCATCTCGGGGCTGAGAACCTTCGGTAATCGGTGCCAGAGCCGAGGCGAACTCAGCAATTCGACGGCGCTCTCCAACAAAATGCCTTCCAACACAAGATATCGAAAGAACATCTTGATCGATACGAGATGCCGGGCGATCGACGCCGCTGCCAGTTGCCGGTCATGCAGATGGCTTAGGTACGAAGACAAAAGCTTGAGATTGACGCCTCGCAGCGAATCGGGGCCGTGTTCGCGGTACCACTCGATAAACTGCTGCAAGTCGGAGGCATAGGCGCGAACCGTATTCGGCGACATGCCGCATTCCGCCGTCAAGTATCGCAGGAACGGATCGAGATGCACCGACGGCGCTGAGACCGACGTGGCGCGATGGCGGGAGCCCGTCTTGGGCTTTTTCCGAGGGGGCATGATCTTGGCACCATGTGAAACGGACCGCGGATCCCATAGCGTTCGTCGTGACGGTCGGCGAAGGTGTCGGCTCCGTGGGCGCGGCACCCACATGTATGAGATCGGCAAACATGCTGAAACCGCTTGACATCGAGGGCGGCCGGAATCGAGTGGGCGGACGTGTCTTATCCCATTCCGACCGGTTGTAACGGGCATTTCGCCGCGATGAAGGTCTCGATTCGGTCCCGGTCGTGAAATTGCACGGTGACGGCTCGATTCTTCGAGAAGCCGCTGAGTGTTGTCACGGTGCCTAGCCCGTACTTCGGGTGTCGCACGGTCATGCCTTCCGCGAATCCGACCGGAATGTCGGCTTGATCGCTCGTGCCGTTGAGCAGGTCGGCGGCCGTCGTCAATGACAGCTTGGCACTTTGTTTCGTGCTTCTAGCGTGCTGCATGTTTGCGGCGATGGGAGGGACGTCGTGATCCGGTACCGATTGGTCCATCTCGTCGTGGGTTGGGCGATTCGCCGTCGAGTCCCATTCGCCGCCGAGACCATCCGCATAGTTGTTGAGTACGAATTCCGTTTCCATGAGGAATTCGCTGGGTATGGTCGCCAACGATCGACCGCGAAAATCGCGTCGGAGTGTTTGCGTTAGGAATAGTCGGCGCATGGCGCGGGTCATGCCGACGAATAGCAGCCGGCGTTCTTCCTCCTTTTCGCGCCAATCATCAGAACGTAGCGACCGCTCGTGCGGTATCAGGTTCTCTTCGACGCCGACCACATACACTACGGGGAATTCGAGCCCTTTTGCTGCGTGAAGCGTCATCAACGTCACTCGCCCCGTCTCCCCGTCGAGGCTGTCACCCTCGTTGACCAAGCTTGTCGTTTCCAGAAAGCCTTCCAGACTTGATTCGCTTCCGACGGCCGTGTCGTATTGAGAGGCGTCTGTCACGAGTTCGTTGACGTTCGCCAAACGCTGTTGATCTTGCTCGGTGTCGCTGTCCGCCCAGCCGCGCGTCAATTGTGTCTGATCGATGATCATCCGCAGCAAGTCACTGATCGAGCCGGCGTCGGCAAGCGAGAACTGCTCGATCATTGCGGTGAACGCCTTGAGCGCTTTCACCGCGCGAGCGCCGAGTTGCGGACATCTTTCGGCCTGAGCCGCCGCCACCATGAGGGAAAGCCCTTCGGTGGATGCCCATCGATTGAGCCGTGACTGCGTTTTCTTGCCGATGCCCCGCGTCGGAGTATTGACGACCCGCGCGAATGATGCGACGTCTTTCGGGTTGTGAACCAGTCGCAAATAGGCCAACAGGTCTTTGATCTCGGCTCGCTCGTAAAATGCCAAGCCGGCAGCCACTTGATACGGGACGCGATGTTCCGAGAGCGCCCGCTCAATTTTTCGCGACAGAGCGTTGACGCGATAAAAAATCGCGAAGTCGTTGTACGATTCGTCTCCCTCGGCGACCATTCGATTGATCTCAGATGCGATTACGTCGGCTTCCTGCCGCTCGTCGTAGAAATTGAGCAGTTCGACCGGCGCGCCTTGTGGATTGTCGGTAATGAGCGACTTCGCTTTTCGCTCGACGTTGTGAGCGATCAGGCTGTCGGCGGAAGCGAGAATGTGTTGGGTGCTGCGAAAGTTCTCTTCGAGCCGGACGACCTCGGCTTCGGGGAAATCGTTCTCGAACCGCAAGATGTTGCCGATTCGCGCACCGCGCCAGCCGTAGATCGACTGATCGGGATCACCCGTTGCGCACAGATTGCGGTGTTCCTGCGAGATCGCCGTGACAATCTGATACTGGGCGAGATTCGTATCCTGGTATTCGTCGACCAGCACGTATCGAAAGCGCGCGTCGAGTTCCGATCGCAATTCTGGGTTTTCGACAAGCAACGCGACTGTGTGCAGCAACAAGTCGTCGAAATCAACCGCGTTCGAGGCCAGCAATGCTCTCTGGTAGGCCGGATAAACGCGAGCCACGACGGCCTGATCATGATTGCCGATACGTTCCTCATAATGCTGCACAAACATCTCTGACGATTGCATCCGGTTCTTAGCGCTGCTGATTTGAGCGGCAATCTTAGCCGGCTGATACGTGACCGGATCGATATCCAGTTCTCGCATCGTGAGCTTGATCAATTGGCGCTGGTCGACCGTGTCGAAGATCGAGTAATTGGTGTCCAGCCCAACGCCCCTGGCGTGTTGGCGCAACAGCCGGGCGCAGAACTTGTGAAACGTACTCACCCACACCTTCGCGCCAGGAAGCAGTGCCTCGACGCGGTCCGCCATCTCGCCCGCTGCTTTGTTTGTAAACGTGATCGCTAGAATCGAACGCGGGTCAACGCCCCGTCGAACCATCTGCGCGATCCGCTGCGTGATCACGCGCGTCTTGCCCGAACCCGGTCCCGCTAAGATGAGCAGCGGCCCGTCACGGTGCTCGACCGCCCGCCGTTGGCTGGCCGTCAATTGGTCCGAGAGCGACGTGTGCGGCATGGGGCATCCGTATTCGCTGAAGCGTTCTGGCCGGGTCTCGGCGTGGAACGAAAAGTCTGGGCATCTCAAACGTAGTCCGTCGCCATTTTTAAGTCCAGGCCGAGCACGCGGGACCGAAGCGCCTTCACCGCAGAAGCGCAAAGAGCAGCCACAACGTGCAACTAAACAGGGCCTGTTCGAGGCCCACATTGCCGCCGCTGAGACGATCGGCAACAGTCAGTCGATATCGCGGCGGCGGATCTCTGAACCACTGAAGCGAGGGCATGCTCGCTCAGTGTTGCGCCGGTGTCATGCGGGCCTGATCGTGGTTTGGCAGTCGATTGCAACACGACGGCTCCCTCAGTAGACTACGCGGGTCGCGTAATTTGTTCGGGTTGCAACGGATATTTGGGAGAGGCAGTTCAGCGCGGCGTGTTAAAAAGAGATTGGCGCTGCTTCGGATTGGGCCGATAGAAACCATTGTGCCGAAGTTGCCAGTCGTCTGAACGAAGAAGTTTGCGCCCACGGAGTCGGCGGTCGCCGAGCAATGTCATCGAACGTGTGAGGAAGATATGAACGCAAACATGAACCCAAGGCGGATTTTCTCACTATGTCTTACGATGATCTTTTGCACGCTGATGGCGGCGTCGGCTGGTTGGGCATTTCAAGACGACGAAGAAAGCGAACTTGAGGAGGTGGGGCTCCGCGGGATCTTGGAATACGAAGTTCCCGACGGTCTGACCGACGATGATTTCAGCGAACTGGGAGGCAGTTGGGAAGAGTGGAGTGCGAGCGTCGCCGAAGAAACGCTGGCTCTTTATGAAGACGAAGAGCTCGACCTCCCGGCACAGAGAGAATTGCTCACCAAGCTTCAAGGCCGGCTCGACGTGATGGAGAAGTCGTTGGCTGATGCTCGGTACAAAACGCTACACGAAACATTGACAACGCTACACGGCCGGCTTTCACGGCGAGTGGCGTTGGCGACGGCGATTCTCGACGCGTTTGACATGAAGCCAGAGGACGTCAAAGGTAAGAAGTTGGAAGCCGGCGCGGCGGGCGTGACCGATGCCCTTTCCAGTCTCGAAGCGGACCTCAAAGAGGTACCCAACGGCACCGCCTGGTTGCCGTACGTTCGTGCGGAAGACTTGGGCGCTTCGATGCAGGCAGCGACCGATTCCGAAGCGGCGCTTCCCGTCGTTCAGGATGTGCTGAAGCGATTGGGTGGCCGGACGACGCTGGAAAGCGACGTCCAAAAAGAATTCCTCAGTCAGCCCGCCTTTCTCGCACTCGAAACCGCACTGAACGGCTACGTCGACGCGACGGCGTTCGAAGTCAAACCCGTTGATGAACAAAAACTGAGAGAACAGTTGGTCGAGTTGGTCGAAGCCGTCGAGCAGTACGAATCCAGCAATCTCGACGCTGATGCGGCTCGGATGCTCAAGAGCGTCGAATTGGTGAGCGAGTCGACACTTGATGGTGGAGATCAGATCCGAGCACTCGTCGCCAAGCGGTACCTGAATTACAATTTGCACGTGTTCGCGTCGGAGCAGTTTTTGAGCAAGCTCGTCCACGAGGAACGTCAGGAGTCTGGCAAGGTCAACGACCAGCTCGACGAAGCAAGAGTGTACGGATCGCAGTCGACGACAGCCGTCATCAGCATCGACACGAAACCCAGTAACGACGTTGGGCTCATCAACCTGACGCTAAACGGTCGAACGCAGAGCCGAACGTCGGCCGTCACCAGTCGAGCCACGATTTTTGCTCAGGGCGATCACCGCTTTCGGGCCGCACGCCCCGTCATCTTCGATGGTACGTCACTGCAGATGAAGCCGGTTACAGTCGACGTCACCCCACGAAACTCCATCACTGGTGCCAGCACGACGTACGACGGAGGCCTGTTTGCCGGAACGGCTCGGCGTCGGGCGATGTCGATTGCCAATTCGCGGCGCGCTCGTTCGAACGCACACACACGCCGGCGAATTCGTGAGCGGGTTCTGCCCGAATTCGAAGCAGAATCCGAAAAGGCGATGCTGGACGCCGACGAGGCCCTCCAGCAACGCTTCCACGCTCGGCTCAAGGAAGCCGGCGTGTTTCCCAAGAAAACAAGCGTTGCGACGAGCGAATCGCACATGAGGCTCAGTAGCCGGATTCTCGACGATGGCGAACTCGCGGGCGACCTGCGGAATTCCGCACTTCCACTGGGCAGCGGTGCCGCTCTGCATTTGCACGAAAGTTTACTCAACAACGCACTTAGTCGGATGAACTTTGCCGGTCGAACAATGACCGACGATGAGATTAGGGAAGAGCTCGAACGCTTCGTTTCGGTCATCGCGGGTAAGGAAATCAGCTTCGATTCCGAGGCCGATGCCTCGTCCGAAACCGCCGCTGCCGACGAACAGCCCCCAGCCGAGGAAGGTGCCAAGGCGCTCGTTTTTGCCGACAAAGACCCTGTTCGCGTGCGGTTCGAAGGCGGCGTCATCGAGTTGATCATCCGAGCCGGCTTCGTTCGCGAGGGCCAAGATGACATCCCGGCTCAGGTCGTCACCGTTCCGCTGACATACACGATCGACGGTGACAAGGCGATCGTCAAACGCGGCCGGATTCGAGTCTCGCCAATCGGTGCGGTCGAGAGCACCACGAAACAGATCGCCTTTGCGGGTATCATCGGCAGAAAAATGGAACGCTCGATTCCCGACCGCACGCGTGACACGAACATCGACATCGAACGCACCGACCAGGAAAACGTGACCATCGCAATTACCGACATCAAAGCCCTCAACGGCTGGCTGACCGTCTGGGTCGAATAGACGTCGCAACAAGTCAGTAGACAACATACCGAGCCTGCCTCGACGACATCTCTCGCTGCCATTTCCGTATTCGCACGGCTGCGCTTGCGCGGCTAACAATGAGATTGCGCAAGATCCGCTCCGCTTTCACGCCCACGCTGAGCCGAGTGTCGTTGCGCGTTGAAAACCAGAATCGTGTGCCACTTGCAGCTTGGCTGCCAGTGCGATGCATGCGAGACATTTTTCGATGTGACAACGATCAATTCGACACGAACAATATTCGCACCAAGCAGGTCTTTCAGTCATCTGCGTGCGGCAACGAATCCAGTGGACGTGACTCGCGACTGAAAAAGGAATTTCCCGATGATCCGCCCCGCCCCCCACTTGTCGCTTGCCGAGTGTTTCGAACAGACGCAGATCGAGTGTGACGATCCACGCGGCTTTCCTGCGGACATTCATCCCGTTCAGCGGGTTGGGTTAGGTTCATTCTCTGAAGTGTGGCAGGTGCGCGATGCGCGAACGGGGCACGACTACGCACTTAAGCGGCTCACCGCCCAGTGGCTGGATGAACCAGCCGCACGTGGGCTGCTCGACAACGAAGCTCGCGTAGGAACAACCGTTCGCAGCTCGCACGTTGTCGGCGTCATTCAGTCCGACAGCCAATGTGACCTACCATACAACCTACTCGAATGGCTCGATGGCAAAAGTCTCGAAATGCGGCTGGCCGATGATGGTGCGCTACCCGTCGGCTTGGCGACCTGGATCGCGCGGCAGACGTTGCAGGGCATTTGGGATCTTGCGAAAGCGGGCTACGCGCATGGAGACATCAAGCCGGCCAACATTTATCTCACGGGCAATGGCCGTCTGAAGTTGATCGACCTTGGCTTCGCGCAATCCCTGCATCGGCCGATGTCCGCTACAGCGACAGCCGATATCCTCACGGGAACGGCCGACTATATGGCTCCCGAAGTCATCTCCGGCGATGACGTCGACCCCGTCATCAAGGACGTCTACAGCCTGGGAGTTCTGATGTACCGCATGCTGGCCGGTCGGCTTCCGTTCGAAGCGGACCAAACCGAACAAGTCCTGCGGCTGCACCGAGAGGCAACGGCCACACCGCTGCAAAAGCAGAATCGGTCCATTCCCAAAGCGATTTCGGAGCTGGTCGGGCGCATGCTTTCGAAAAACCCCGAGCACCGTCCGCACAATCTCAAGACGTTGATGTGGCGCCTGACGGAGTTGGAACTCACTCACATGTCGAACCGTTTCGCGGCCTGAGTCGTCGCGACGTAAAGATTCGGCTGTGTGACGGGGCCAGCGCGAGATCGTTGTAGGCGTACTCGGCTTCATCGCGCACCCTGCCGGTCCCGTCGGAGTTGGCAGTGTCGGAACGCAATTCTAGGTGGCCAGTGACGGTGTTGGCGATGCCGATAAGTCTGCCGCCAAGCTCAACTGTGACGTCGGTTCCCAACTAGTACGTTCGTCCCCTCACTTCTTTCTCAACGCCATCAATAGAACGACAATCGCTGCCGCGGCGACAGCCATTGCGATTGCCACCACAATCGGCCAGGGAATCAGCATCCCTCTTGCGAGCAACATTGTTGCTATTCCCGTGCTTGTAACTCAGCGTTGACTGCTTTCGCATTTGTGACGTAAACGATATCGCATCATCCCTGCTACGCACCCTCAATGCAATGCCGCGCACGACGGGCGGACATCTACTGGATCACAAGTGACCCCGATCCGGCCGGGTAACGTTGGTACCAAACCACGATCGCCTTTTCCTGCACCTGTCTCAGCAGTTCTTGCTCGTCAAAGTCAGCTCCGAGGATTTCATTCAATTGATGACGCTGCTCGGGCGTCAAAACATTTTTGATTTCGTCCCAGGCGCCTTCTTCTCTCACCCGTCGCATTTCCTCGAAGTCATCGATCACTTTGCCGCGATTTGACTCAGAAGGCACGTCGGTCGCGCCGTCCATAGTGAGTTCTATGGGCACCTTAGTCTCGCGTCTGCACTGCTCGACGATCTGCTTGATCGCCTCGCGCTGTTCGCCGGTTCCTCCAAGTCGGTCGACAAAACCGCCTAAAAATTCGTCGCCCCAGAATAGCGACGACCGGCATGAGCGAGCGCCAATTTGGTTTAATCTCTTCATCTGCTCAGGCGACAAAATCACTTCGATCTGAGTCTGCACATCGGGGCATAGCTCACGAATCTGCCATCTGAACGGCTCAGTTTTCCTCTGTTCGAACGAAAGTTTATGATAGTTGTCGCGTATGTCCGCGATTTCCGCATCGACTGACTCTCGAATCGCATTTACACGTTCCTTTTGGTCGTCGTTGACGTCGACTTCGTGCTGGACCAATGCTGTCTGCAATTGGACGAGTGACGAGAGCGCTGAGAGAGAGTATGAACGTTTCGTTTCCGCGTGGTCGACCTGCTCATCGTTCTTGCGATCCCGTCGCGCTGATGAAGTCGAACAAGAGATCAGAGTCAGCACGACGAGCGACGCGATGCCAAATCTCTGGTACATGCTGTCTCCCTCAAAAGAAGACCGGTCATCGGCGGTACGTTCCGACTCGGCGTTTCCGTCAACGGCATGTCGTCGTGACCTCGAGCGCGTGTCGCGAAACCATTGCGACTCACATAACCGCGTTTCAGTTTCAAACGCGCCTCACGACGGTACGACCGAAGTAGACATCGTCTAAGCAGACGCTTCGCCGCCGTTTCGGGGATCGGTGAAGAACGTGAGTTGTTTGAGCAGATCGCGGATGATGCCTTCGGCTTCTAGTTTTTCCTGAAGCCAGCTATCGCGGAGCGATCGCCATTCGTTTTCGCGCTGGTCGAGCGACGCGGATTCATGCCCCAGACGCTGCTCAGAAAGACGCAGGCTGTCTTCGCGCTCGGCAATCCACTCGGTTAGCGTCTTTCGTTCCACCTGGAACTCTTCCTTTTGCTGCTGGATGCCGGCTTCCGCTGCGATGAATTCCTGCTGCTGCTGCGCCAAGGCGGCCCGTTGTTGTTCGAAGTGCACGGAAAATGCCTCGCGCGTGGCGAGAACTCGTTCGCCGGCCGTATCGGCGCCGACGGTCTGAGAAAGCTGCGCCCAAGCCTCTTCGACGGCCATCCGAGTTTCCAGTGTTTTCTGATGCGTCTGTTCGAGCTCGGTGCGGAGTTCATCGAGCCTGGCGCGGCGACTTTCGAGGTTTTCCGCGTGCAGCGCGAGCATGTCCTGTTGCCGCTGAACCTCGGCTTTTTGCGTCTGCCGCTCTTGGCCCCATGCCTCCCGTTCTTCGATAAGCTTTATTCGATCGCGGTTCGTTTCCTCTTCTTGAGCGCCCAGCGACTTTTTCAGCAGCAATTGCTCGCGCTGGATGGAACCTTCCCGTTCTTCCAACAGGTCGAGTCGGTGGTCGAGTTGTACGGATCTGAGCCGAAGCTGCTGTTCCCGCTGTTCGCCAAACAGGGTCTGATGTTGCCGTTCGATCTCAAGCGTTTGCTGTGCGGTTTCCAACTCCTGCCGCGATTTGGAAAGATGGTCCTGCTGAAAGCGGATGCGGTTTTCCGACACGGACCGTTCTTGTTTCAGTTGTGAGTTCTGTTGATCGCGTTCGGTTTCGAACTGCTCGCGATCGAGCCGAAGTTGCTGTTCTTGGGCTTCCAGACCGGCGAGGAATTCTTGTTCGTGCCGCTCGAGCCTCGATTGGAGTTCGGCTTGAGCCTGTTGGGCGGCCTGGTTGTTGGCTTCGATGTCGCGGCTCAGCTTGTCTTGTTCTCGATCACGTCGCTCGATCCACTCCTGTTTCTGCTGCGTGAGTTCTTGCTCGCCGCGCTGGCGCTCGTTGAGCAGCTCGCAATCGTGAGTTTCTCGTTGCTGCCCCAGTTCTTCGGCCTGCCGTTGCCGGGCGTCGTCAAGCTCGTCTTGTGAACGTTGGATGGCGGTCTCGTGGTTTTCCCGTTCGCGGGCGACTTCAGCCATCCGTTCGTCGAGGTCGGCCGTCCACTGCTGCCTTTCCTTATCGAGATCAGTCCGCTGTTGTTCGAATTCGCTTGCAACCGACTCTTGGAGCTGCGCCCGCTCGGATGCCAAATCTTTCTGTTCGATGAGAAGTTGCCGGCGTTCTTCTTCAATTTCGCGCCCAACTTCTTCCTTCATCGAAGCGCGGTCGGCCGCAAGTTGGTTCCGTGCCTCGGTCAACTCACGGTCCTGCGTTTCGAGGTTATTCACCAGCTTCTGGCACTCAGCGATCTTGTGGTCAAACTCGGATTCGAGTGCTTCGATCCGGCTCTCGCGCTGTTTCAACTCCTCTTCGGTTTCCTGGATCCACAACCGGGCGTTTCGCCGCTCTTGGTCGAGCAAGACGATCTGTTCGTTGAGGTGCTCTTCACGGCGCTCAACTTCCACGAATTGTTGTCGCAAGTTATCCGCGATTTGGCTGGCCTGCAGCAGTAACTCGCCGCCACCGGCATCGCTGTTGCGTTCATCGACGTTCGTCGCAACATGCGAGGGATCAACGCGCCGCGCAGCTCCCAATTCCGGAGCGGCGCCGATCGGCTCAGGCGCATCGGACGTCGACTGCGAGGAGTGGCCTATTGCCGCGGACGTTCCCGAGAGTCGAATTTCCAGATGCGAGGGTGGGATGGCCAATTCGGGTTCGCGCGTGGCGGGCTTGCGCGGTACGGCGCCGCGTTCGTTCGCTACAGGCTCGCTATTGAGTGAGTCGCTCATTCGGGGAGTCCTTTCCCTCGGTGAGCCGGCACGTCCCGGCGCGGCCTGACAATCCGGCGCGGCCAAAGGCGTCGCTATGTCGGAAAAAACAACTGATGTCGGCGTCGACGCACAGGCCACCAGCGAGGAAACTCGCACCCGCGATTGGCCAGCCGCCTACAGATGGCTATCGATCGCCTCGGCGAATTTTTCCTTGGGAATCACGCCTACGAACTTGTCGACCACTTCACCATCCTTGAACAGAATCACGGTCGGAATGGCGCTCACGTCGAGGCTCGTCGCTGTCGCGGGGTTTTCATCAGTGTTCAGTTTGCCGATCTGGGCCTTCTCGCCATATTCGCTAGCGAGCTCGTCGATGACGGGCGCCAACAGCTTGCATGGGCCGCACCACGGCGCCCAAAAATCGACGAGCACCGGCGTACTGGAGCCGAGTACCATATCCTGAAAGTTGTCGTCGCTAAATTCAAGGACATCACCTGCCATCGTATTAATTCCCTTCCCGCGATATGCATTCCACGTCCGCGTTCTTTGCGCGGTCGCGCTGTCATCAATTGGCTGCGAACTCGACACTTGAGCCGATTTTCAATGTCTCTCGCCCCAACCCGGAGCGAATTATAGGGAAAACCCAATTTCTGTCAATGTTCACATCCTCCGTCGCGGTGGGCGTAAACCGTGCACAAGCAGCAGGATCGGACGATTGCCGGCAGCCATTCTAAAACCCGGTCGCCGGTCTTCGAATTGCACGAATTGCAGGCTGGGTTTTGGCGCCAGTGGGGTTCTCGGACGACTTCCGGCGGCAATCAGCGGGATGCGCCTATCGGCACGGCGGCGGCAACGTATACTCACGGTATGAGCCCGCCCAGAATCCGTTTCAAAGACCGGCCAACGGCCACAAGATCCCTGTCATTTCAGGGATGGTTCCGTTGTCCCGAGGGTTTCGAAGCCGCGATCAAGACCCTTCGCTCCGCGATCGCATCGTTGGTGGCCGCGGCGTTGATCGTAGCGGCTGTGGGGTCACATCAGCTCTGCCGTGCCGACGTCAGGCAATCGGATCACGCGACTTCGGCGGGAACGAACGAGCCGGGATCGCCAAGTCTCGCTGCTGACGTGCTTGCCCCCATTCGGCATAGGACGCGCGGCATACGTGACGAGGAATCCGATTCGTATTATCGAGCCTTGAAGCAAGCACGCGACACTGACTACGGCGCTCAACAAGCGGCTGCCCTGCATTATCTCGATCGGCGACAGCAGGAATCGCCTCGGAATCGAGGCACCAATTATCCTTTTCCGGCGTTCGTCGATCTGTTTCAGCATCCGGAGGTATATCACGGCCGTCCGGTCACGCTTAGGGGACACGTACGACTCCTCCGTCAACTTTCCGCCGACGAAAATGCATCTGGCATCACGACGTTGTACGAAGCATGGCTATACACCGACGATTCGCAATCGAACCCGGCTGTGATTGTCTGTACCTCGATTCCAGATGGCATGCCGCTAGGCAGCGATCTTGTCGAACAAGTCGAGGTGACGGGGTTCTTCTTCAAAATCTATGGGTATTCCGCCAAAGACACGACTCGGATTGCACCGCTCATACTCGCTCAACGACTCGACTGGTTCCCCAAAGCGGCACCGGCTCCGAAGCACGGCGCGCCGTTGTCACTCTATGCTGCGATTGCCGCCGTTTTCCCGCTTCTCGCCTGGTGGATGTGGCGGACCTGGCAAAAGGGGCATAGAATGCGGGCAAGTCACCAGAAATCCTCTGGCGGAATCGAACCCCGTTTTGATGCACTCGACAATCTCACCGAGTCGAGTGCCTCCGCTGCTGATACGCGAACGGATGGTTCCGATCGGTTGAGCTGACGTGATTGTTGTTTTCTTGGCGAGTGACATAGATTCGGAATCGTATGCCGGAACGTCCCATTAAGCTTGGTGCGCTGATCTCCGGCGGCGGACGAACCGTGCTCAACATCGTCGATGAAATTGCCGCCGGCCGCTTGAACGCTGAAGTTGTATCGGTCATCGCGAGCCGCGCTGATTGCGCGGGCATTGGTCGCGCCGAACAAATCGGCTTGCCGCTCGCAGTCGTTTCGCGAAAGGAATTCGCGGACGTCGGACAATTCAGTTCGGCTGTGTTTGACCAACTGCGTGCCGCGGAAGTCGATCTCGTGTTGTTCGCAGGGTTCCTCAGTCTGATCGAGATCCCCGACGACTTTGTTCATCGCGTGATGAACATTCACCCGGCTCTCATTCCGTCATTTTGCGGCCCCGGTTACTTCGGCTCGAAGGTTCACGAGGCCGTCTTGCAGCGTGGGGCAAAAGTGAGCGGCTGCACGGTCCACTTCGCTGACAATCAGTACGATCACGGGCCCATCATCCTTCAGCGGTGTGTCGACGTCGCCCAGGGTGACACAGCGGACACACTCGCAGCGCGCGTGTTCGAAGCCGAGTGCGAGGCGTATCCCGAGGCGATTCGGCTGTTCGCCTCGGGTCGACTCGAGGTCGACGGCTCCGTGGTGCGCATCCGCGACTGATGCTTGTCTATTGCCGCATAGACCGCGGCCGCCAGCAGTAGCGCATTCGCCGCTGCTTCGCTCGGCACGTTTCCGCCGCCTTCGTCTGAGCGCGGGACGTGATATCGCGACGCTTCCACGTTGCAAGTATCCCGGCTCGCCGACCGCCATTTCGACGACTATCGGGCATCATACGCTGTGATCATATATGAGTAAATATGAGATATTATGACCGTAGATTGTTGTTTATGTGGTCGAAATATGTCACAATGTATCAGGAAAAGTGACATTATCAGGATGAAACGGGTCGAGAGGTGTTACGAATGCTTTTGGATGAGCGTCGGAACAGGGTGCTGCAAATCGTTGAAACACAAGGATTTGTAGCATTGCAGGATGTCGCGACTGAGGTCGGAGTCAGTGAGTCCACGATTCGACGGGATTTGGAATATCTTGACGGATTGGGGCAAATTCGCAGGACGCGAGGTGGTGCCGCCTATGTGGGTGATTCACTCACTGCCTTCGAAGAACGGCATTCGCGGGCACTCAGGCAGAAGCAGCGGGTTGCGCAGGTGGCTGCCGGCCTAGTCGAGCCGGGTGAGGCTGTTCTGCTTGATGGGGGGACGACAACGCTTGAAGTGGCTCGTCGTCTGATCGGGAAGTCGTTGCAGGTCGTCACTAACTCGTTGCCAATTATCAACTTGTTAGTAAGCCAGCCTCAGATCGAGCTGATGGTGATTGGTGGCTACCTCTATCCGAAAACAGGGGTCGCACTGGGTCCGCTGGCGGTCTCGGCCCTCGAAAATTTGCACGTTCGGCGACTTTTCATGAGCGTGGGAGGCATTACTGAGGCAGGTTTATACAACAGTAACGCTCTGCTTGTCGAAACAGAGCGACGGATGATTCAAGCTGCGGAGGAAGTCGTCGTCGTATCGGATAGTGGCAAGCTGGGTCATTCGGCTCTCGCACATCTGTGCGGGCTTGATGCGGTCGATCGGCTTGTCGTTGATTCAGAGATCACGCCCGAGTGGCAATCGATCGTTCGTGATGCAGGCGTCGACTTACTCGTGGCACGCGAAGACGAATAAACAATGATCACGCAAGGATGAACGCAGGCAGGAAGCTCTCGACAAATTGGCCTTTTGGCAAAGCAACAGACGGACAGCACACGATGACACTCAGTACTACCCCGATCCGTCGAACCGATGTTGAGCGGATCGTTCGCGACGTGCTGGCCGGGCAACTGAGTGCGCCAAGTTCGTCCGGCAAGCCGAATCCGCTGATCGTTAATATCTCGGCGCGACACGTCCACCTGACCGATGAGCACGTGCAGACGTTGTTTGGTCAAGACAGCTTGACGCCGATGAAGTCCCTGTATCAGGACGGCTACTACGCGGCCGAGGAGACAGTGGCCGTCGTCGGTCCGCGGCGGCGGATGATACCCAATGTGCGGGTGCTCGGTCCTTGCCGGGGAGATTCGCAAGTCGAGTTGGCTTTCACCGATGCGATTTCGCTGGGCATCGACGCGCCGGTTCGAATTAGTGGTGATCTACACGATACGCCGGGCTGTGTGCTTGTTGGTCCCAAGGGCGTTGTCGATTTGACGTCGGGCGTCATTCGGGCGATGCGACATGTTCACATGGGGCCGGCGGACCTCAGCTACTACGGCGTCTCGGCCGGTGACAAGATGAACCTCCGCGTGGAGAGTCCAGGCTGCAACGCCGTGCTCGAAGACCTCGTCGTTCGTGCCGGCGAAAACATCAAACTGGAAGTACACATTGACACCGATGAAGGCAACGCGATTAACCTCGACGACGCGACGAAAGTTGAGTTGTCGACGCCGGAGCATTGTGCTTGCCAGCGATAAATGGAACAACGGCCGGACCGGTCTTGAGGTCGGTTCGAGAGGAACGGTCGATGATGCGAATGATCGACAATTGAGTGTTTGAAGACGTTTTGGAATTCGTGGCGGCGCGTCGTCGCTTGAACGAAAATATCTCACAACAAAGGGGAGACACAACTCATGGCGAAATCGATGGAAGCACTGGGCATGATCGAGACGAAGGGCCTGGTGAGCTTGATAGAAGCCGCTGATGCGATGCTCAAAGCGGCTAACGTGCAAATGGTCGGCTGGGAGAAGGTCGGCAGCGGTCTGGTCACGGCATTCGTTGTGGGTGACGTGGCAGCGGTCAAAGCGGCGATCGACGCTGGAGCCGGCGCTGCGAGCAAGATCGGTGAAGTCGTCAGCGTGCAGGTCATTCCGCGGCCCCACGAAGAGTTGAGCGCCGTTCTGCCGAAGCAGGCGACCAAGACCTCGCGTTAGGGTCCTTCAATTGAATGCCAACGTCGCTGTTAGTGGCGACGGGTGTTCGTTTGCCGGTGGTGTGTTGTTCGGTTGGCAAGCAGTCTCGAATACAGAATCCGAGTTTTAAGGAAACGGAACACGATGAATAGTGAAGCAATTGGCATGATTGAAACGCGTGGCTTGATCGCTCAGATTGAAGCCTCCGACGCGATGCTCAAAGCGGCCAACGTGAAATTGGTCAAGCAAGTTCAAATTGGCGGTGCCTACGTAACGACCGTCATCCAGGGTGACGTCGGTTCGGTTCGCGCGGCCGTGGACGCCGGAGCGGCAGCGGCTTCTCAGGTCGGTGAACTGGTCAGCGCGCATCTCATTCCGCGACCCGATGAAACTCTGCTCGACATGTTTGTCTAGTGCAGCTCGTCTTGGAAGCCACGCGAAGTTGTGGGTTTCGTCGCCGTGCGTCGAGTCGGAAGGGGATTGCTCCTTCTGCGGTTTCGTAGGCGCTGAACCGACAAGACTGAGTGGCGTCGGCACCTAAGGGCAAGGGCCGCGAGCCGACTTACAGACGGCCGACGAGGATCGAAGGTCAAATTTACGGCACACGAACACGGAATTCGCTCAATGAAAGTTCTGGTTGCCAATCTTGGTTCGACAAGCTTCAAGTATCGACTGTTCGAACTTCCCGCCGAAACGCAATTGGCGCGGGGCGGAATCGATCGAATCGGTGATTCGCAAAGCAACTGTTTCGTCGAGATCGGCTCACACAACGAAGAATCGACACAGCACATCGGCGATCATGCCGAAGCGGTGCGAATGTGCCTCGATCAATTGACCGATCCTTCTACGGGTTGCATGGAGTCTGTCGAGGAGGTGTCGGCGATTGGATTCAAGGCGGTGTTTGCCGGCGCTCTAAGCGGCGTCCGGCGTGTCGATGAACGGTTGTTGGCGGCGATGGAAGAACTGGCCGACATTGCACCGGCTCATAATCCACCCTACGTCAAGGCGATGCGCGAGCTGAGTGCCGCGTTCCCCAACATTCCATTGGTGGCTGCATTGGAAACCGGCTTTCACGAAACAATTCCCGAGCAAAACTGCGTCTACGCGGCTCCCTACGAATGGGCGACGGAGCATCACGTAAGGCGTTGGGGTTACCACGGGGCCAGCCACCGTTACATCGGCGGGCGGATCGCCGAGATTCTCGAACGAGACGACTTGCGCGTGATTTCGTGTCACCTCGGTGGGAGCAATTCGTTGTGTGCGATGAAAGGCGACAAATCGGTGGCGAACAGTTTTGGTATGAGTCCGCAGTCGGGTGTGCCGCACAACAACCGCGTGGGAGATTTCGATCCTTTCGCGCTACCGGTTCTGATGCGAGCGACGGGTAAGGGGCTGGACGAACTGCTCGACGATCTCGCCAATCGAGGCGGCCTGCTGGGAGTGAGCGGGCTGAGTGGCGACGTGCGCGACTTAGAAGAAGCGGCCGAAAAAGGGCACAAGCGGGCCAAGCTGGCGTTAGACGTGTTTGTCGAATCGATCCGGCATTATCTCGGGGCGCAATTGGTAGATCTCGGCGGAGCTGACGTGATTGTGTTCACCGGGGGCATAGGTGAAAACAGCCGGCACGTTCGCAGCGAAGTTTGCCGCGACATGCGGTGGGCGGGCATCGAACTCGATGATAAGCGGAACGAGTCGGCAGCGGGTGAGTGTTGCATTTCGAGTGCGGATGCAGCGGTGCAAGTGTGGGTGCTTCCAACAAACGAAGAGATCGTTGTCGCGCGGCAAGCCGCCGCGCTGGTCGGCTAAGACGATCGAATTTCAAGAGGACAAGCCAATGTTCTTGGCGCGAATAACGGGCAGCATTGTAGCGACACAAAAAGTTCAGTCGATGGTGGGGCAGAAGTTGCTCGTCGTCGAGCCGCTACGTGTGAATGAAAAGACCAAGGGCGATCTCGAGCCGACGGGCCGAACGTTTGTCGTCGTTGACACGGTCGGCGCCGGGGAGGGCGAAGTCGTGTTGTGCGTGCAGGGCTCGAGCGCCCGATTCACCGAAGAAACCAAACAACTTCCGGTCGACGCGGCCATCGTTGGAATCGTCGACCAGGTTCACGTCGGGTCGAGCTCTGTATTCAGTGCAAGTGAGTAACGAACAGAACAATGTCAACGAACGTTTCATCCGAAGTCAATTTGCGTCAAAGGAGTCGAGCGATGGACGAGCACGATACCTCACCGCAGCCGGTACACATCGTGTTCACCGTGCAGGTCATTGCCGCAGCATTGATGTTCGGCGCCGTGATCTTCGCGGGAGTTGCCGCGTGGGTGGTCTCGTCACGGCAGCAGCCGCCAAGCGACGCGCTGCTGGCCTATGTCGCTGTGGGGATGGCTATTGTGTTGTTCATTGCGCGGTCCATCATCCCAGCGCGAATTGTCAACACGCAGCGAATGGCTCTCGCAAAGTCGTTGCAGACACAACCTCAGCCTGAATCGGAACTCGAGCAGGCGTTGGGGCAAGTCTTCCTCATGAAGACGATCTTCGAACTGGCGATATCGGAAGGGGCGGCATTCAGCGTTCTCGCGATGTTTTTCGTCTCCGGCCATTGGTGGCTACTGGCCATCGTGGGCGTGGTGTTAGCGGTCAAGGCTCTCTCATTTCCGACGAATATGAAATATCAAGACTGGCTTCACAATCAACATCAACTGATGAATATCGAGGACTGACATGATTCAGGCGAACGAACAGGCAATCCGAACCGTCGTGCAGGAAGTGTTGGCCCAGATGGGACGGCGCCCGTCCGGCAACGGTGCCAGCGTGAACCACAGCGGCCAGTGGGGCGTTTTCGGTACGGTCGATCAAGCCGTCGATGCGGCGACCGCCGGATACAACAAACTGAGCCGGGCCTCGATGGAAGACCGCGCCAAAGCGATCGAGTGCGTTCGAACGCTTTGCGACCAACAAGCCGAAGAGCTGGGCCGCATGGAGTTGGAAGAGACGAAGATCGGTCGTCTCGATCACAAGATCGAAAAACTGAAGATCATCAAGCTCGTGCCGGGCATCGAATTCCTGCGGTGCGATGCTGTCAGCGGCGATCACGGGCTGACCGTGACCGAGTACGCGCCCTTCGGCGTCATCGGCGTCATCACGCCGGTCACGCATTCACTGCCGACATTGGCGGGTAACGTCATCAACATGGTGGCTGCGGGAAACACATTGGTCGTCAACCCGCATCCGGCTGGGGCACGCGTCGCCTGCGAGGGCGTTCGTCGGATGAACAGAGCGATCCACCAAGCGACCGGGTTGGAAAACCTGGTAACGATCGTCGAGCAGCCGACACTCGAAACGGCCGGCGAGATTTTCGCACATCGCGGCATTCGGCTATTGGTGGCCACCGGTGGCCCTGGAGTCGCCCGGGCGGCACTCGCCAGCAAGAAACGAGCGATTGTCGCGGGACCGGGGAATCCCCCCGTCGTCGTCGACGAGACGGCTGACATCGACAACGCGGCGGTTTCGATTATCAAAGGTGCCGCCTACGACAACAACCTGTTATGCATCGGTGAAAAGGAGGTCTTCGCTGTCGATTGCGTCTTCGACTCGCTCATGCAAGCCGTCGGCAACAGCGGCGGTTACCAGCTCAATGCACAACAAGCCGATCAACTGACGAAGCTTGCGTTCGCCCCGCCGGAGCAGCCGGGCGGGCACGCGGTTCTAAATCGTGATCTCATCGGAAAAGACGCGAGCGTTTTAGCAGAGCTCATCGGTCTGCGCGTGCCGGCCGAAACGCAAATTCTCTACGCGGAAACCGACACGAACAACCCGTTCGTGCCCGAAGAACAAATGATGCCCTTCGTTCCCTTCGTGCGTTGCCAGAGCGCGATGCACGGCATCGAATTGGCCAAGGAATTCGAGCACAACTTCCGGCACACGAGCATCATTCATTCTCGAAACGTCCGGATGATGACCACGATGGGCCGCGACATGGAGACCACGCTGTTCGTCAAGAACGGTCCGAGCATGGCCGGTCTGGGTCTTGGGGGTGAAGGATACCTTTCCTACAGCATCGCGACACCGACTGGTGAAGGCGTCACCAACCCATTGACGTTCACCCGTCAACGGCGGTGTGCCTTGGTCGACGACCTGAGGATTATTTGAAAACAACTAGTGGCACACGCCACTTGATTTTGGCAGTTGCGATTTCATGGTACGTCAGAAAGAGCAGGCACTTTCTGACTCGATTTCCCGTCACTCAACGCACATTTTCAAATGAACTGAGGTACTAGACGTAGTCCTGAAACCCTCTGTTGGCTCAGAATCACGTTTGTTTTCAATTGTTGATTTCGCCCACAACCGGGTTTCAGGATCGGTTCTAAGTAACACGGTGGATGTGTTCGTGACGTTTAAGTGTTTGATTGGCGTCACACGGATTTGAAATTGTCTTGATTATCGCTGGACACGCAGGACGAACTATGCAACTTGCAACGGTCATCGGTCACACAACTTCGACGGCTCGGCATCCGTCGCTATCCGGCTGGCGGACGCTCGTCGTCCAGCCGTTGGATGCGGCCGGACAGCCGGACGGTGCTCCGCTGATCGCGATCGACGACCTGGGCAGCGGGCGCGGCGATAGGGTCATGCTCAGCAGCGACGGTGCCGCTGTGCGTGAGATGGTTGATTCAGACACGACACCGGTTCGGTGGGCCGTCATCGGCATCGCCGACGATTGAGACAGTTGAAACAACGATTGAGATTGGAACCCATACTGAAACCCGGTTGTGGGCGAAATCAACACTCGAAAACGAAGGCGATCTTGAGCCAACAGAGGGTTTCAGGACGACTTCAATCGACGCAAGACAACGGCGACACAAAAGAAGGCTAATCTGGAAATGAACGACGGCGACGCATTTGTCGAACAAGTGGTGCAGGGCGTGATGGCGGAACTCCGCGCGCGTCCCGACTGCCGTTGCGCTGATCACGGCAGCGAGCCGTCTGCACCCAGCGCCTCGTGCAACGTTCATCCCGACAGCCAAGCCGTTGCCTTGAGCGAAAATGTCATCACGCAGGAACTCCTTGAAGATCAAGCGGCCGGTGCCAGTGCGATCGAAGTTGCCGTCGGTTCGATCGTGACGCCGTCGGCTCGCGACTACATGGCACAACAGAACATTGCCTGTCACCGTGCGAATCGTCGACCGTCTCCGACCGAGGCATCGGCGAAGTGGTTGGCAGTCGTCGTGAACCAGAGCGATGCTGTGTCAACGGCGCTGGATGATTCCGAACGATCATTCGGCATCGCCTGGACGCGGGAATCGGCTGGAAGCGTGGTGGAAGCGGTCGCGCTGGTGACGCTGGCACTGCGTAGCGCGCACGTTTCCGGCGCCGTCGTATTCAGCAGCCACCCGTCGTCGATCGCCTGTTGTGCGAATCGCGACCGTTCGGTGCGTGGAGCCGTCGTCGGATGCGTCAGCGATGCCCAGTGCAGTGTCAACGCGATGGGCGCCAATCTGTTTTGCATCGATCCCAGCGGAAAAGGCCACGTCGAGTTGAGAAACCTATTGCGAGTGGCGACGGCGTGTGCCGCGCCGTCGGCTCCAGCCGGATGGGAGGCCTGATCGATGCGGATTGCCGAAGTCATTGGAAAAGTCACGCTGTCGAAGTGCCATCCCAGCTTGATCGGCGCGCGGTGGTGCGTGGGAACGGTGCTCACGTGGGACGGACTATGCGGAGATAGCGACGGACGCGAAGAGCCGATTGTGATTTACGACGATCTCGGGGCCGGCGAAGGTTCGCGCATCGCGCTTAGTGATGGAGCCGAAGCCGCCGCTCCTTTCCACCCTCGGCTCGTGCCGTTGGATGCTTACAACGCCGCCATTTTGGACTGTATTGATATCGAGGAACCACGATGAACAACCAGTGGAATAACGGGCTACACGACCGGAAGCTCAAAGAGCAGATCTGCGAGATCGGCCGCCGCGTTTACGACAAAGGGTTTGCAGCCGCCAACGACGGGAACATCTCGATTCGCGTCGGCGAGAACGCGGTTCTGTGTTCGCCGACGATGATCTGCAAGGGCTACATGACGCCCGAGGATATCTGCGCCGTCGATTTGGACGGCAATCAGATCGCCGGCACACGCAAGCGAACCAGCGAGGTCCTGTTGCATCTGACGATCATGAAGCACCGGCCCGACGTCAAAGCCGTCGTGCATTGCCATCCGCCGCACGCGACTGCGTTTGCCGTCGCTGGTGAGCCGATCCCGCAGTGCATTCTGCCGGAAGTCGAAGTCTTCATGGGTGAAGTGCCGATCGCACCCTACGAAACGCCCGGTGGTCAGGATTTTGCCGACACCGTCACTCCATTCCTGGAAGGGACGAGTTGCATCATTCTCAAAAACCACGGAACGGTGAGTTTCGGCAAGGACCTGCAAGACGCATATTGGAAAACGGAAATCCTCGACGCCTACTGTCGCATTCTCCTGTTGTCGCGTCAGCTTGGAAAAGTCGATTACTTCGACGAGCGCGAGTCGCGCGAACTGCTCGATCTGAAAAAACGTCTGGGTTTCGATGATCCCCGGTTCCATGCCGAAGACTGCGACCTGTGCGGCAACAGTGCGTTTCGCGATGGCTACCAAGAACGCCTGCCGCAACAAAAGGCGTTTGAACAGGCTCCATCGTATCCGGGTTACTTGCAGCAGCCTCAGTCGGCAGCGGCGGGCGGCGCGGCAAACGATGGAGATTCCGAACAACTTGTCCGGATGATTACCGATCAAGTGATGGCGGCTCTCGACGGCTCGCGCTGAGCGTCGGTGAGTTTCGCTTCCGTTGCGATAGCTCCGAATTGCATAGCAACGGCCGCAACCCGAATCAAGAAACAAGCAGCTAACGGCTCACGATGGGAACAGAGAGAACATGAAAGTCAGCATTATCGGTGGCGGTGGATTGGTGGGTTCGAGTGCCGGCTTCGCGCTGCAAGCCGGCGGCATCGTCGGTGAAATCGCGCTGGTCGACGTCAATCTCGAGCTGGCCGAAGGGCAGGCTCTCGACTTGATGCACGGCAGTTCGCTCGTTTCCGACCAGACGATCTCTTCGGGTGGCACGCAGCACGTTTCTGATAGCGACATGGTCGTCATCACGGCCGGTCTGCGCCGAAAGCCCGATGAGAGCCGGCTCGATCTGATCAATCGCAACGTTGATCTGTTTCGAAAAATTCTCGCGGACGTCAAACAGCACGGCTTAAAGCCTGGTGCGATTGTGTTCGTCGTTTCCAACCCGGTCGACGTGCTCACGTACCTGGCTGTGCACGAACTGGGGCTCTCTCCCGAAAAGGTGATCGGCCTGGGGACGATGCTCGATACCACACGATTGCGGGGCATATTGGCGACTCGACTGGGCGTCCCGCCCACGCAAGTCTCGGCGATGTTGTTGGGTGAACACGGCGACAGCATGGTCCCGATTTGGTCGGCGGCACAGATTGCGGGGCTTCCGCTGGAGAAGTGGCCCGGCTTCACTCCGTCGCTCCTGCTGGACATCGAAAAGAAGACCCGCGGCAGCGGAGCCGAGGTGATTAAGAAAAAGGGAGGCGCTGGTTTCGCCGTCGGAGTGGCGATTGCCGACGTGATTCACAGCGTGGCACTGGACCAGAATCGGATTCTGCCGGTCTCGTCACTGCAAAGCGGAGCCTACGGTTTGCGCGACGTCTGCATTTCCGTTCCGACGACGGTTGGCAAGTGCGGCGTTCAGGGGCACGTCGAGATCGACCTGTGGCCCAAGGAGCAGATGGGCCTGCAAAACTCGGCGAAGGTGCTGAGAGACACGCTCGGCAAGGTACTGCGCTAGAGCGCATTCGACACAAGTGTAGTGGGTTCTGGCGGCGTAGAGACGATATTCAAAGACCAAAATCGTCCGATAGCCGCCACAGTTATCCCGAACGGGATCTAGAAGATATGTTGGCCGAACGGCGAGACTGTTTACTTCATCGTGTTTGGTCGCGATGAAGGAAGATCGAAAAAACCAACATCACGAAATCATGCAAAAGTCGCTCGATCGAAAACTCGAAGCCATCCACGCGGATCCGTCCGGGTCGAAGGAATTCATCATCGCCGACGCAAAGGATGCGGACATGGCGTTCGGCATGGGTGCGCCGGGCCGATCGCCGGAGCAACACGCCGCCGGGCCGCAGTTCAAGACGCTTGCCCAATACCGGCAACAAATTCGCGACGTCATTCAGCAAGGCGTCGTCGATATCGTGCTGATGTCGGCCAGCACCAGTGAAGTTCTGACGATCGAAGAGCGTCTGTTCGACAACTCGCACGTCACTCCCGCGGCGCGGGCCAACGACACGACCGACGTCCATATCCCACGCGGCGGGAAGGTGCACACTGAACCCGCGCGGCCCTTTCGCTCGGCTTCGATCGATCACATGCAGTGTGGCCATCTCGATTGCCGACCGGAAGAACGCAACCGAGGCGTCGACCTGGGGCTGTACTCGGTTACCTTCAACAATCAGCTCGCCCTCGATCTGAAGACGATCGAGCAATTCAAGGCTTTTCGCGAAGAAGCCGAACGTAAACGGTTCCGCTATTTTCTCGAAATCTTTGATCCCAACGTCGCTGATGCCGTCGACCCCGAATTGCAGCCGCAGTTCATCAACGATCTGATCGCCCGCACGTTGGCCGGCGTGGCAAGCGCCGGGCGGCCGGTGTTTCTCAAGATGGTGTACCACGGCCCGGCTGCCATGGAAGAGCTCGTCGCCTACGACCCGCACTTGATTGTAGGCATTCTCGGTGGATCGGCGGGAACAACGCTCGATGCCTTCACGCTCATTCACGAGGCGCACAAGTACGGTGCGCGTGTGGCGCTGTTTGGCCGAAAGATCAACAACGCCGAAAACCAGTTGGCGTTCATCGAATTCCTGCGTCACATCGTCGACGGGCTGATCGAACCGGTTGAAGCCGTTCGTGCCTATCACGCCGTACTCGAAAAAATCGGCGTCATGCCTCACCGATCGCTCGAGGACGATCTGACGCTCAAAACGTCGGTCATGAGCTACGGCGCAACGAGCAAGACGTTCAGCTTGCCGACCGGCACGAAAAGCGGCGCGCGTCGAACGGCTTCTCAGCCGCCGACATCGCAAAGAGCCTCCGAGTCGCCCGACTTTTCCGCCATGTCGGCCGAGCAGCGGCTCGAGTATCACCAGAACCGGCTGAATCGAATCTTCGGCAACTGATTCGGTCGATGGCACGGTGGACCGAGTTCATACCCGCGGTCGATTGCCCCGTCGCGCGGTCGGTTTTGTACGGTTGGCTACATCCGCGGAGGCAGCGAGTCGTCCGCAAGCGGCGTTGATTCCGCTGTGACATGCGGCGGTTCGAGCACGCGTCTGACGACCTTCCAGGCGGAAATGAACGCTTCATCGTCATCGCCCAGTAACGCGGGCAGCATTTCAAACAAATCGTCTCGATCTTCCGGTGCCAGACAGCGGAGCCGGTCTCGCAATACGACAATCGCCAGCATAAACGAGTTTTCGTCGGCGCGTTCATGATGCACCGGCCCGGCCGTTCCGCAGGTCGCCCTACTGACGCTCTCGTCGCGGCTATGCCGTGCGTCGCGGAATTCCTTTAACGCGTCCAGAATGTCTTGGCTGATGTTGGAATTCATTGCTGATCCCCGCGTTATGCAGGGTTGATGGTAATAGCACACCGTGCCCGCCGAGGCGCCGGTCGGGCATATCAGGCAAACTGCTCGAGCACGTCCGCAAAAAACTGCCGCGTCCACACTACTTAATAGAACACGTCAGCCGACGCGTTTCTGTATGTCCACGGACAATTGCCGCAAATGTGAGCACTCAATCCCGTTCGGGATAACAGTGGCGGCTATCGGGCGATTTTTGGTCTTTGAGTATCGTCTCTACGCCGCCAGAACCCGCTACATTTATGTCGAGTGCGCTTTAGAGTGTGTCTATTCTTGTCGTAGCGGCTTCAGTCGCGATTTGAGTTGAAATACGAGCATTTGAGTCGCTACCGCTTCTTCAACGTGGCTCTAGGCGGCAGTCGTAGGTTCGGCGAATCACCATCCCGATTTGCGAAAACTCCCCAGTTTCATACCTATTGCCCCAGCATGGCTTTGCGCGTATTATCCGCGCGAAATTGAGCATTTCAGGCGATGCCACTCCGCGCCCGTCGAACTCGATGGAAGCGAACGAATGCCAATAGATGCGGCGAAATAGTGTTTATTAGTTCACGACGGTTGCCGTTGATACGGATATCATTTTTGTGATCGCGATGAACGCGGCAAAGGATTGCATGCGGGCATGTCGTACCATCTGATTGACATCGTGCAGAGGCTAAAGCGCCCACGAATTCTTGTGCTCGGCGACCTGATTCTGGATCGCTACGTCTGGGGTGACGCCGAGCGTGTCAGCCAGGAAGCTCCTGTGATCCTGCTGAAGGAAGAGCGGCAGGAGATCCGTCTCGGCGGAGCGGCCAACGTTGCCAATATGTTGCGCGGCTTGGACGTCGACGTGACGATCGCCGGTGTTGTCGGCGATGATGCCGACGGTCGCGTCGTGCGCGAAGAGCTCATTTCGGTCGGCGTCGACTGTTCGTGCCTCATCGACGATTCGACGCGACCCACCACGGTCAAGGAACGTTACATCGGTCGAGCGCAGCACCGGCATCCGCACCAGATGTTGCGCGTCGATCGAGAGGTCCGCCGGGCGCTCAGCGCCGACCCGGCTCGGCTGTTGGTCGATGCTGTACTCGATCAGTTGGCCGATCATCAGGCGGTTCTTATTTCCGATTATGCGAAGGGTGTCTGTACTCCCGACGTTCTCTCGGCGCTGATTTCAGCCGCCCGCGAGCGGAATATTCCGGTGATTGTTGACCCCGCTGCGACGGGAGACTGCGAACACTACGCCGGGGCAACGGCGATTACGCCGAATCGTCTGGAAACGAGCCGGGCGACGAACCGCGACATTCGAACCGTGCAAGACGCATACTCAGCGGGCCGCAAATTGTGTGCGACATTGGAACTCTCCCACGTCTTCGTCACCCTCGACAGCGAGGGAATCGCGCTCGTCATGGCGGACGGTTCGACAGAGTTGTTGCCGACTCGAAAGCGTGAGGTTTACGACATTACCGGAGCGGGAGATATGGTGTTGGCGATGATCGGTGTCTGCGCGGCCGCAGGCGTTTCACCCGTCGATTCGGCCAGGCTGGCGAACGTCGCCGGAGGCCTTGAAGTCGAACAAATTGGCGTGGTGACGGTCCACCGCAACGAGATTCTCGGCGACCTGATCATCGGACAAAAAGGCGAAATCGACAAAGTCTGTTCGCTCGACGAACTCGAACGACACATTGCCGCCCGCCGCAGCCTGGGTCAAAGCATCGTCTTTACCAACGGCTGCTTCGACTTTCTGCACGTCGGCCACGTCGGCTATCTCAAGCAGGCGGCCCAACAGGGCGACTGTTTGGTTGTCGCCGTCAACAGTGACAAAAGCGTTCAAGGCCTCAACAAGGCACCCGGTCGGCCCGTGTTTTCGCAGGACCATCGTGCGGCGATGCTGGCGGCTTTGGAAGCCGTCGACTGCGTGATCGTTTTTGATGAGCCGACGCCCTGCCAACTGCTCCAGCGGATCAAACCCGACGTGCTCGTCAAAGGCGGAACTTACTCTCACGACGATATCGTCGGCTGGGAGATTGTTGAACAATACGGCGGCCAAGTCAGGGCCCTCGGCGAATTCCCGGGAATCTCGACGACGGAAATCCTCGAACGTCTGCGAAGTGGCGCCGGCCCGATCACCGCACCGTTTCCGACTCCGTCGACGGAGCGCAAAGCCGGATGAAAATCGCCGTCTTTCTACCGAACTGGATTGGCGATGCCGTGATGGCGACACCAGCGCTACGGGCGATACGCCGGCAGTATCCGCAGGCTGAGATTGTTGCTGTTTTGCGCCCCTACGTTGCTGAAGTTCTGGCGGGGCTCGACCTCGTGAATCGACAATTGCTTCATGAACCACGAGGTGACAACCCACAAAGCCGCGGCTGGCGGTTTGTCGCAGAACTGCGTCGCGAGAAATTCGATGTTGCCGTGCTGTTGCCGAATTCCTTGCGGAGCGGCTGGTTGGCTTGGCTTTCCGGGGCCAAACGGCGGATCGGCTTCGGCCGGGGCGGACGCAGCTGGCTGTTGACCGATGCACTTGTTCCGATCTCACGTAATGAGCCGAATCCCGTCATCGATGAATACCTGCGTCTCGCCGAACGTCTTGGCTGCGACCAGCGGTCGCGGCGAATGGAACTGGCCACGCTCGACGAAGACGAACGCCGTCTGGACGAGTTCTGGACCACGCACCCCGGGCACGTACGTACAAACGGCGTCGTCTGCCTCAACCCCGGCGGAGCTTTTGGTGCCGCCAAACATTGGCCCGCCGAACATTTCGGAAAACTCGCCAAGCAGATTGTTGCGAAACTCGGGCGGACCGTGCTCGTGCTCTGCGGCCCCTCCGAACGCGAGATCGCCCGGGATATTGTGCGACATGCCGACGACGATCGTGTTGTCAGTCTAGCGGACGCACCACTCAGCATCGGCTTGACAAAGGCCGCTGTGCGGTCGGCGGAGCTGTTGGTGACGACCGATTCCGGCCCGCGTCATTTCGCCGCCGCGTTTGACGTCCCCGTTGTCACATTATTTGGGCCGACGCACATCGCCTGGAGTGAAACATTCTACACCAAGGCGATTCACCTACAGGAAGATGTCGATTGCGGCCCCTGTCAGGAACGAACCTGCCCACTGGTACATCATCGCTGTATGCAAGACCTTTCCGTCGACCGCGTGTTTGCGGCTACGTTTGCACAGCTCGAAACGAACTCGGGCCGTCGTCAATCGGCATGAACCATCTCCAGTCTACGACAGTCAACCGATGAAAATCGCACTCGTCAAACGACGCTACTCTCTCAAACACGGTGGCTCCGAACGCTACTGCGTTAACTTGGCGCGGCGACTCAAGACCGTCGGGCACGATGTCACCGTCATCGGTGAGCGAATCGATGAAGAACTTGCCTCTGAAGTCGATTTCGTGCCGGTGCGCGTCAGCCGGCTGACGTCGTCGACACGTAATCGTTCATTCGCCGAAAATTGTGGCAAGGCGGCCCGGCAGGGAAGGTTCGACGTCGTGTACGGGTTGGGGCGCGCGTTCGGGCTCGACGCCGTTCGCGTCACAGAACGCCTGCAATCGCATTGGGTCAACGTCTATTACCGCAATTGGGCGAATCGATCGTTGCAGCGAATGAATCCGCGGCACCGCACATTGATCGGATTGGAACGAACGATTTACCGCTCGTCGTCGGTCCGCCGAATCGTCACTCAATCTCGGCTCGATCGAAAGCTGGTCGTTGAACATTACGGGATTCCCGAGGAGAAAATCCGCACGATCTACAACGGCGTCGATACGAACGTGTTTCACCCCGATGTGCGTGACGCATCCAGCGAGGTTCGTGAGTCGTTGGGCGTTTCTGCGGACGAGCCGCTGTTTGTGTTTGCCTCGATGGACTTCGAAGGCAAGGGCCTGCGTTCGATCTTGGACGCGCTCAGCCGAATCAGGGACAAGGATGCTAAGTTGCTCGTCTTGGGCATCGGTCCAGAACGGAAGTTTGCGCGCATCGCCCACTCCCACGGCGTTGGTCATCGCGTCATTTTTGCCGGGCGACGGAACGACATTCAGAAGTACTACGGGGCCGGCGACCTGTTTCTGCTCCCCACGGCTTACGAGCCTTTTCCCAACGTCAACCTCGAGGCGATGGCCTGCGGCTTGCCGGCGATGACGACGGTGACCAACGGCGGGGCCGACGTCATAGAAGAGGGCCGAAACGGTTATCTGATTTCCAGCGTTCATGCGGTCGACGAGATTGCCGATCACCTCGATGGCCACCTTCGGCTATCGTCGAGCCGGCGGGACGAAATGGCGGCGGCGTGTTGGTCGACGGCACAGTCGCTCACGGTCGAAGAAAATGTGCGAAAAACGCTCGATGTTTTCGAGGAGATCTTGCTTGAAAAAAATCGAGTGTGAGCACCGGGACGGCGGCAGCCTGACGATCAATCGAGAGTGCGCGGCGTTCCTGCACGCGAACGGGCTCGACACGTACGCTGCGTTCTCGCGGCTGCTCGAGGGTCTAGGCGCCACGAGCATCAAGCAGGGGCACAGCGAACGCACGACCTTGCGGTTTGAGTTATCTGACGGTGAAACGTCAGCCGCGTTTTACATCAAAATCCATGCGCCTTCACCTTGGAAGGAGTACGTCAAACCCTATTTTCGTCTGACGACGCCCATTCTCGGTGCCCGAAACGAATGGGAAGCGCTCTTACGTTTTCACGAGCTCGATATTCCCACCATGCTACCGGTCGCGCTGGGTGAATTGGGAAGACACTCGTTTCTTGTGACGCGTTCGATCGATGACTGCCAGAAGCTGTCGCACTGGATGGAGCATCACGACCCCGCTCGCGGTGAGCAACATGCCGACGGCGTTCAGCAAATCATCGACGATGTTGCCGCAATCGCCCGCAGGGTGCACGGGGCGGGCATGCACCATCAGGACTTCTACCTCACACATCTGCTGCTGCCCGAGGAATGGCCCGAGCGGGACATTTACGTCATCGATCTGGGGCGGGTTCGCTCGCATCGGCACTTAAACCGGCGCTGGATTGTCAAAGACCTCGCACAGTTGAATTACTCGGCCGATCGGTTCACCAAGAGTCAGCGGCTCCGTTTTCTCAAAGCCTATTTTGGCCGGCGCGTGAGCGGCGACGACCGCCAATTCGTGCGACGGATACTGAAGAAAACCGATAGTATCGCACGGCACTCACGCAAGAACCGTCTCTGACGGCTCGCACGGAGTTTGTAGAGATTGTCGACCTTCGCGTGTTCTACGGGCCACAGATCGCCGCACGTACGTTAGGATACAAAGTCGTCACTTTTGCGGCGTCGTAGACGTTTTTTATCGAGTTTATTCTCGGGTACGTGCTGGCGGATTCATGGACCTACTTGCGCCCGGATTGATCGCGGCTTTAGTCGGCTATCTTGCCGGCTCGGTCCCGTTTGGGTTGTTGATCGGGAAAATTGTGGCGGGTGTCGACATCCGTGATGCAGGTAGCGGCAACATTGGTGCCACAAACGTCGCTCGGGTCGTTGGAGGTCTGTGGGGCGCCATTGTGCTCACGCTTGATGCACTCAAAGGCATGTTGCCGGTCCTGTGGCTGCCGGAATTGCTGGTTCCCGCTGGCGACCCAGGCAAAACTCATCTGGCGGTCATCTGCGGCGTCACGGTGATCGCCGGACATATGTTTCCCTGTTGGCTGCGGTTCAAGGGTGGGAAGGGCGTGGCCACCGCATTGGGTGTCGTCTTTATACTCGCCTGGGAAGCCTCGCTGGTAGCCGCTTCCGTGTTTTTGCTCAGCATGGCGGCGTTCCGAATCGTATCGCTCTCGTCGATTCTCGCCGTCTCGGGCTTCGCCGTGTTCGAATTATGGCTCTTGGGTCCGGACGCGATTTCACCAGAGAGGTGGAGCTTGGCGGCCTTTAGCACGCTGGTGCCGCTGTTGATCATCGTGCGGCATCGCAGCAACATTGGCCGCTTGTTGCGCGGAGAGGAACCGAAGTTTCAACCACGACGCAACAAGATTCAGGACGATTCGCCAACGGGGGCTGGGCCGGAAAACTCAAGCGGTGAAGCGGGGTAAAGAGACACTCCGTCCTCGGCAACCAGAAGACGTCGCGATCCCGCAAGCGGTGACTAGACACGGTCCCAAAATCCGGTTGACGTGGGGGGCGGCGTCACAAACGAGCAACACGTTTCCCATTAAACGGTTTTGGGACCACATCCGACGGAACCGGCGAAGTTTAATAGACTTCGATGTCGTTCGTTAGCGAAACGTGTTCATCGACGGCTGACATGACGGCGTGTGAGGCAAGCTGCTTGACGTAATAGGTGTTCGCGTAGCCCGTGATCACGACGTCACCGCCGACAATTTCAACCTGCAACGATTGAATGTTGCTGCTGGTTCGCGACTGTACGAATCGCTCGATTAACTCCACGAATGCTTGAGGGGCGACCGAACAGCCTTGGACCTTCATGGCTTTCCTCCGTGAAATGCCGGTGGTTCACCCTGCTGCGGTAAGTAGCCGGGTGCGGCAAGTACCTGTTGAGCAACACGAGCACGGTATGTGCGGTCGTTCGAAACTCGCTCCGTCGGCTAATACCGTGTCGGTCACTCAGGCTCGCGAAGAGACGACACACGAGCGGCTCGGTCCTACCAGGCAATTCGCTCGTTGCACAATAGCCACTGTGCGCTGCGCATCTTAGTGGCTGCCTGTCCTGCCTGTCAAATGAATTCGGCAGTCGTTGTCTCGGTCATGCATCTCGACCGATTTTCAATATGCCCGCGTCGACTTCTGCCGTGCGCGTTCGGAATCGAGCCACGTCTGGTTATAATTCCGGCGCCGTTAAGGACTTCGAGTGTCAAACCGGCACGGACGCAACGTTTGGGCTCCCGGCGGAATGGACGTCGTCGTTTCGCTCTTATCACCCGGCGAAATGTTCGGGCACATACCAAATGGAGGCAACCAATGGATGATCAATCGTCGACGTTTCTTGAGAATCTGCTGACGGCGCCCAGTCCGTCTGGATACGAGCAGCCGGTTCAAGATGTCGTGCGGACGTTCGTGGGCGGTTTTGCCGATGATGTACGCACCGACTGGCACGGAAACGTCGTTGCGGCGGTTAACCCCGGCGGTTCGCCTCGTATCATGCTGGCCGGTCACTGCGATCAAATCGGCCTGATGGTCAAACACATCGATAAAGAGGGGTTCTTACGGGTTGGCCCGATTGGCGGGTGGGACGTGCAGATGTTGATCGGACAGCGTTTGCAGGTTTGGACAAAAACCGGTCCGCTCACCGGAATCATCGCCCGAAAGGCCATTCATCTGCTGACGCCCGACGAACGAAAGAAGGTTCCCGAGGTCAAGGACCTTTGGATCGACATTGGAGCTGCGGATGGCGACGAAGCGCGTGAACTCGTCAGCGCAGGGGACCCAGTGACGCTGGAATTGGGAATGTCTCGGCTGCGAAACAACTTAGCGTGTGCGCCCGGCATGGACAACAAAGTGGGTGCGTGGGTCGTGCTCAACGCGCTGAAGCACGCGAGCGCCGGTGATTCGAAAGCCGGCGTGTTCGCCGTCTCGACCGTTCAAGAGGAAGTGGGGCTGCGGGGTGCAATCACCAGTGCGTTTTCAATCGAGCCTCAATTGGGAATCGCCGTCGACGTGACCCACGCGACCGACTGCCCTACCGTCAGCGAAGACCAATACGGCGAGGTCAAACTCGGCCGTGGCCCGGTCGTTTTCCGCGGTCCGAACATCAATCCGGTTGTCTTTGAACGTCTGATCGAAATCGCGAAACAGCACGGCATTCCCGTGCAGCCGAACGGAATCGAACGTCCCGCCTCGAATGACGCGAATGCCATGCAGATCAGCCGGGGCGGACTGGCCACAGGTATCGTGGCGATACCGAATCGTTATATGCACAGCCCCGTCGAGGTCGTCTCGTTGGATGACCTCGAAAACGCAGCAAAGCTCATCGGCCTATTCTGCCTGTCGCTCGACGAGACGAGCGACTTCACTCCTTGACCGACTTTCCGTAGAACGTCGCGAGTCGCTCGATAGTCGAGGCAACGGCCGCTTCGATCTCGGAATGAACCATGCGATCGACTTGGGCCAAGAGCTCGGCAAGCTGGCGGAGGCACTGCTTCGAGAGCGCCGGGTGATACAAGAGCATCAACCGGCGTTCGACAAGATCGTCGAGCGATGTGACCCACTCATGTTCGATGACCCAGCGGGCGTAGCTGATGGGGAGGTCGGTGCGGTCGAGATTCTCACTTTCGACCGGTTGGCAGGCGGCAAGAATCTCTTCGACCCGGTTGCCGCACAGCGACCAAATGCCGCGCACCTGTGTTTCGTGTAAGCCAAACTGTTCCGCGATCCGCTCCTGCTCACGTTGGATTTCAGCGGGGCCGCTCGGATACCCCTTTCCGCCGGGAACAACCCTGTTGCACGAGCGGGTGTGATAGATGCGGCCGATTTTGTGCAGGACGCGTTCTGCCACAAGTTCCGCGAATGAACGCGCGGTGGTTAGTTTTCCGCCAACCAGCGTCAGAATGGAAATGCCTTCTGATTCGGAGGCTTTGATAAAGTGGTCGCGCGAAATCGACGCCGTCTTGTTGCTGTCGGCACGCGGCAACGGTCGCACGCCGCTATAGTGAAGGTCGATGTCTTCGTCGGTCAAACCGAGACCCGGAAACAGTTCGTTCACCATCGACAACAAATAGTCGAGTTCCTTGGGTGTGGCGATTGCCTCGGCGGGTGTTTTGTCAAACCGCTCATCGGTTGTGCCCACCAGCACCGCGTCGCCGAACGGCAACACAAAAATCAGCCGGCCGTCGGCCGCTTCCGCGTAGAGTCCGTCTTTTCCAACGGCCTCGAGTAGGCTGGCCGAATGCGTGATGAAGTGGCTGCCTTTGGTTCCCCCAAACAGTTTTTTCGACGAAACCTCTAGCCCCTCGAGCGTCAGATCGCCCCAGGCCCCCGTCGCGTTAATTATGAGTGCCGGCTCAAACTCGCCCGCGCAGTGCCCGTCGGCGAGACAGTGAATTTGCACCTGTCGGCCGTCTAAACTCGCCCGGTGATAGGGGAGAATGCGAAATTCGATGCCCTGGTCCTTGGCGAGCTGTCGGGCGTCTTCGACGAGCGACACGACGAATCGCTCGGGGCACCGCATTTGCGCGTCGGTATAGCTGCACAACCAGCGGTAGTTTTTCGCATCGACCTGGGGAACCGAAGGGTCTTGGACCGACACGACCCGGTGCTCGGGAAAGTCCTCTTCCTTGGCGAACCGATCGTACAGCCACAGGCCCGCGCGGACGAGCCACAAGCCCCGTTCGCTGGGATTCTGAAAACGCGCGGCCAACCAACTTGGCCAACGAATGCGGCTTCCGCCCAGAAAGCGAAACATCGACCGCATCAAGCCGGCCCACCGACGGCTCACAGGAATATGGAGCCGGAGAGGCTCGACGAACTGGGGGGCCAGTTTTCTGAGTTGCGATCGTTCGGCCAACGACTCGCGGACGAGCCGAAAATCGCCATATTCGAGGTACCGCAGGCCGCCGTGAATCAACCGCGATGATTTCGACGTCGCGCCGTAGGCTAAGTCGTTTTTGTCGACCAGCCAGACCGGTATGCCGTTCAGCAGCAGTTCCCGAGCGACGCAACAGCCGTTGACGCCCGCACCCAGAATCACCACGGGCCCGTCCACCGGTCGCTTGTCATCCGGCACGTTTTCGATCCTTCATTTTCTGGCGCACCGGTCGGCCGCAGACTTCTTCAGCCAGCGTAAGCCGAAATATCTTATCAGAAACCGGGGGCCGTTTGACAGAGAGCGAATTTGCAACGGTCGAGAACCGATGTATGATCAGCATTGCCGAACGTCCCGTTGACACCGGGCGAGCCGGGCATGAACTGAACGCGACCAGCCGGAACAACCTGATGCGCTTTAGACACGATTTTTTTTTCGCGACCGGTCTGTTGATCACGATAGCGTCTCGCGCGCTCACCTCGCCGTTGTTGGCCGATGAGCCTGCCGGACCAGCTCGCCCAAACATCATCTTCGTCCTGACCGATGATCAACGGTGGGACGCCCTTGGATGTATGGGAAACCCAGCCATCCACACGCCGAACATCGACGCGCTGGCCGAGCGGGGAACTCTGTTCACGAACATGTTCTGCACGACGTCAATCTGCGCAACGAGCCGGGCGACGTTTCTCACCGGTCAATGGGAACGCCGGCACGGGATCGACGATTTTCGTACGCCGCTCTCCAGCGAGCAGTTCGCAAATTCTTTTCCTGGTCTGCTGCGAAAGAATGGCTATCGAACGGGAATGGTTGGCAAATGGGGGCTCGGCGGCCCGCTACCCAACAACGACTACGACGACTTCAACGGATTCTCCGGTCAGGGCCGGTACTTTCCCAAGGGGCAATTGAATGAGCCGGGAACGCATCTGACGCACAGGATCGGTGATCAAGCGGTTGAGTTTCTTGACAGTTGCCGTGCCGACGAGCCGTTTTTGCTTCAGCTCTACACTAAGGCGTCACATTGTCAGGACGGAGACCCTTGGCCCTTTCAGCCCGACCCTCGTTATCGCGCACTCTTCGCCGATACAACAATTCCCCTGCCAAGCACGGCGACCGAAGAGCACTTCGCCGCTTTGCCGGAGTTCTTGCAGACTTCCGAAGCCCGCAAGCGATGGACCATTCGATTCGCCGACGCGAAGATGTTCCAGAAATCAGTGAAGGACTACTACCGGCTGATCGCCGGTATTGACGACATTGTCGGTCGTCTCGTGAAGAAACTCGAACAGAAGAAGCTGGCGGACAATACCGTCATCATTTTCACGTCGGACAACGGTTTTTATCTCGGTGAGCGGGGCCTTGCCGGAAAGTGGTTCATGCATGAAGAGTCCATTCGGCTACCACTGGTGATTTGCGATTTCCGCTTGGCAGAGAAGAGCCACCCCTCGCGCGTCGCCAAAATCGTGCTCAACGCCGATATTGCGCCAACCATTCTGGACTTGGCCGGTGTTCCGATTCCGTCGACCGTCCAGGGGCAAAGCATGGTACCGCACTTAAATGGCAAACGAGTCACCTGGCGGGATGATTTCTTGTATGAGCACCGGTTCACGCATTCGCGGATTCCCAAGACCGAAGGAGTGCGCACGAAGTCGTGGACCTACACCCGATACACGTCGATCGACCCGGTTTACGAGGAACTGTTTGATCTTGAGGCCGATCCACATGAGGAATCCAACCTGGCCGGCGACCCGGCTCATGCCGCACAGCTCGAACGACTACGCGACCGCTGGCAAGAACTTGCGAAAAAGCGGGAGTAAACCTGGGTACCGATTGCGCTGACGAGCATCGCCAGTGCCCGATCCGCTGAGATTTCAGAATACTGTTGCACTAGAATCTGTCCCAAAACTCGGTTGTGGTGGAATAAGACGCTACAAATGGAGGACACACGTCGCCCATCAGAGGGTTTTGGGACCACTTCGAATCGATCACGTTCGACATAGGGAGAACACGGTTTTATGGATGATTCAACGCATGTGCTCGCTCTCGATCAGGGAACGACATCCAGCCGGGCGATTGTCTTCGGGCACGATGGACGCCCCGCCGCGACAGCGCAACAAGAATTCGAACAGATCTACCCGCAGCCGGGCCACGTCGAGCACGACCCTGAAGCCATCTGGTCGACCCAGCTTGAAGTCGCGAAGCAGGCACTGGCTGACGCGAATGTCACGGCTAACGACATCGCCGCCATCGGTGTGACGAACCAGCGGGAAACCACCGTTCTCTGGGACCGCGCGACCGGCAAGCCGGTTTTCAACGCCATTGTCTGGCAGAGCCGACTGACGGCCGGCATTTGTGATCAACTCAAAAGCGAGGGCCTCGAAGACACGTTCCGCGAGAAAACGGGTCTGGTGGTCGACGCGTATTTCTCCGGAACGAAAATCAAACATCTGCTCGACAACGTCGAGGGGCTTCGTGCGCGGGCCGAGCGGGGAGAGATTCTCTTCGGCACGATCGACACATTCCTCATCTGGCGGCTCACCGGCGGCAAGCAACACGTGACCGATTACAGCAACGCCAGCCGCACGCTGATCTACAATATCCACACGCTCGACTGGGACGACGAGCTACTGGGCATCCTGGGCATTCCGCGAGCCATGCTGCCCGAAGTTCGGCCGTCGAGCGAAGTCTACGGTCAGACCGATCCTTCGCTTTTTGGGGGCAGCATTCCTATCGCGGGAAACGCGGGTGACCAACAAGCGGCGACGTTCGGCCAGGGCTGTTTTTCACCGGGCGATGCGAAGAATACCTACGGAACGGGCTGTTTCATGCTGATGAACAGCGGGAACCGGCCGGTGGCATCGCAGAACGGACTATTGACGACGATCGGTTGGGGCATCGGCGAAGAGGTGACGTATTGCCTGGAGGGCTCGGTGTTCATCGCGGGAGCCGTCATCCAATGGTTGAGGGACGGTCTGAAGATCATCGACGACGCCCAGCAAAGCGAGCAGTTGGCGACGGCCGTGGATGACACCGGTGGTGTCTATTTTGTTCCGGCGTTCGTTGGGCTCGGGGCGCCTTATTGGAATCAGTCGGCTCGTGGCACGCTGGTCGGCATCACCCGCGGCACGACGCGCGAGCACATCACTCGGGCGGCGCTCGAATCGTTGGCCTTTCAATCGCGTGACCTGCTGGAAGCCATGCAGCAGGATTCGGACATCGAGCTAAAATCGCTCAAGGTCGATGGCGGGGCGACCGCGAATGAGTTCCTGATGCAATTCCAGGCGGACCTGTTGGACGTCAACGTAGAGCGACCCGTCGTCCAGGAAACCACGGCACTGGGAGCAGCCTACTTGGCAGGACTCGCGGTTGGATTCTGGAAGGACACGTCGGACATCACCGCAAACTGGGCCCTCGATCGCGAATTTGTACCAAACATGTCGGCCGATCAGCGGCAAGAGCTGTATGGACGCTGGAAACAGGCCGTCGAGAGATCGCTCGATTGGGAATAGGCAGCGAAACGGTTTCTAACAATTCTGTAGCGTCGTCACGGCAGTCGGAGCATCGATGAAGATTTATCACAACCCGCGTTGTATGAAGAGCCGGCAGACACTGGCGCTCATACGGGAGCAAGGCGTCGAACCAGAGATCGTCGAATACCTGAACGCGCCGCCGAGTGCTGCCGAACTCGATCGGATTCTGAAAATGCTTGGCATCGAACCCATTGAATTGATGCGGAAGAAAGAAGCGGTCTACAAGGAACTCGGGTTGGCGAAGAAATCGCTTTCGCGGAAGGAGGCGATCCGCGTACTCATCGAGAATCCCAAGCTCATCGAGCGGCCGATCGTCATCAAAGGCAAGCGGGCCGTCTTGGGACGCCCGCCCGAGAACGTCCGCGAATTCTTTTAGATCCCGTTCGGGACAACTGTGGCGGCTATCGGACAATTTTGATCTTTGAATATCGTCTCTACGCCGCCAGAGCCCGCTACACCTATGTCGAATGCGCTCTAGAAGTGGTCCCCAAACGCTCTAATGCGTTTGGCGTGCGCTCTATTCACAGGTTCAAGTTCCACCACAACCGGGTTTCGGGATGGCTTCTGGAAGCTCGTTTTCTACTCAACCATCTCCGGCCGGTAGCCTGAGACTTCGGTGACCGATTGGTTGTCGATTTCGCTGCTCAGAAACTGCCGGACGTCGATTCCGGAATTCACCAACGCAATCTCCCCGCCGGTTTCCTGCCCAAAAATGCGGACGAAGCTTTCCGGGAGGAACGGTTGGCCGTGCGTACCCGTGGCGATCCGTATGTCATACACTCCCATCTTCAATTGAACGTTGCCCGCGCTCAATTGGTTGCCGTTGAGCACGAACTGCGTCCCTCTGGCGGGAAGCTCGACCCTGTACGCACCGTCGCGACGAATAATGATCTTGGCCGTCCCTTGATAGTTGATCTCTGTGAAATCGATACGGCCCCGCAGCTTGGCTTGTATGTCTTCCGACCAGAGATTCCTACTCGGGACCGCAAGATTCACCACAGGAAATTTGTTTCTCCGCCCAAATTGACCATAGATTCCCAAGACGCATTTGTAGATTCTGTTGTCAACAAATTGCATCGGATCAATCGCGGGCGCGGGGATCTGCTGACCGGCGAGCGATTCTCTTTCCTTAGTCAGTCGGCTGGCCCGGTCGAGGTTTCCGTTCTCGATGGCACGCGCAATGGCCGCGTTCAAGGCCGTTACAAACTCCACGCGGACGGCTTCCAATTCGCGGGCTCTGTCTTCGCTCGCTCTCTTACGCGCCTCGCGAATTGCTTCTTCCACGCTGCGCTGCGCACTGCGTTCGATCTCGGTAATTCGTTTGAGATACGCCTCCCTCGCCTGCTGAAAAGCCTGGTCTCCGTCGGCCGGCGCGGAAACAGCCGTGACTGGCGACTTCCCCGGGTCAGTGTGGTTGGCTGTGGCGCCATCTTCGGCCCGCGCGGGTGGAGTCTTGGCCGTTTGTGGTAACTCGATGCGCGGTCGTTTCGCTTCCGTCGGGTCTGCACTGATTGTGTGAGCCGCGCTCAAAAACAGCAGAGCCACACCAACCGCTGTGACAGATTTCAGATGTCGTCGAGAGATGTGTTTCATGATCAGCGTTCCTCTCACGAGTAGAACCCATACTGAGACCCGGTTGGCTCGATTATACTCCGCAAAGACCGCTCGATCTACTAATTGTCTTCACTTTCACGCACGCCGACAGACGCATGGCCCCCAAATGTGATGCTGAGCGACCACCGGCGGACCGCCATCACGATGCCCGATGCGAATTCAGGAATTGAGAATTCTCAACATCGGCCGTGAGTTCGAGCGTCTCTTCTCACTCTTGATAGGCAATCAGACGGGCGATGATCCAATGGCCTCGAATTGTGCCGTGCGTTTGCTTTCCGTTGACCTATTTGCGCTATTCCTTCGGAAGCCGCGCCAGAGCGTCGTCGGAGCCGACCACGACTAGAATGTCGTTGGGTTGAATGACATTATCCGGATTGGGAACGCTGACGATTTCGCGTTCGGCTTGTTCCTCGGAATCACCCGTCGGAACCGGTCGTTTGATGGCCACGAGATTGACGTGGTAGGTCGTTCTCAAGCCAAGCGTGAGCAGCGTTTGCCCGTGAAACTCTTTCGGCGCACGCAATTCAATCAGCGTGAAGCCGTCGGCCAGGCTGATGAAGTCTTCGAGATGCGGGTTCGCCAGTTTCCGAGCGAGGTCGCCACCCGACTGCGTTTCCGGCTGGATGACTTCGTGGGCGCCGATCTGGCGGAATATTTCGGCGTGGAATTCAGTTTGAGCGCGACAAATGACTCGAGGAACGTTGAGCCTACCGAGGATAACGGCGGTAAGCAAAGCCGCTTCGAAGTTTTCGCCGATGGCGACGACGCAGACATCGAACCGGGCAATTTCCTGGCTGGCGAGGGCCGTCTCGTCAGTAGAATCGAGGCGGACGGCGACGTCCACGTCGTCCTTGAGCTCGTTGACTAGGTTGGCTGAGCGGTCGATGGCCAATACCTGCGCGCCGCTGGAAGCGAGCTCCCGGGACAGCGCCATTCCGAATCGCCCCAGACCGATTACCGCGATTCTGCGCACGAGAAGCTCCTTGCCGCGCCGATTCGAAATCGTCGACGATCAGCCGAATTCCTTGGGATTCCCGAAAAGCCCACCGCCGTCGCTCGTGCCGGTTCCACCGCGCAGCGGCTCCGTGCGTTTACGCTGGTAGGCGGGTGTTTCTTCGGGCTCGCTCGCTTTGGCGGCTTCGGGTTTTTCGATCAGGGCTTTGAGCGAAAGGCTGACCCGCTTCCGTGCTGGGTCGACGTCGAGCACCTGCGCATCGACCTGCTGGCCGACGTTGACGACGTCCGTCACCCGATTGACGCGCTGGTGCTCGAGCTCACTGATATGGATGAGCCCCTCCATGCCGGGTTCCAATTCGACAAAGGCGCCGAAGTCGGCGGTACGGGTGACCCGCCCCGAAACGGAACGGCCGGTGGGGTACTTGTCGACGACCGACAACCAGGGATCGGGAACGAGTTGCTTCATTCCCAGGCTGATCTTTTTCTTTTCCGAATCCAGCCCGATGACCTTCACGGCGACCGACTGTCCTTCGTTCAAGATGTCGGACGGATGGTTGAGACGCGTCCAACTGATCTCGCCGATGTGCAGGAATCCGTCGACGCCCCCAATATCGACGAAGACGCCGTAGTTCTTGATCGTCTTGACGGTTCCGTCCAGTGTCTGTCCGACGTCGAGTGTCTTCCACAACTCTTCCTGGGCCTCTTTTCGCTCGGCTTGCAAATAGGCCCGCCGGCTGACTACGAGACTTCGCTTCTTCGCGTTCGCTTCGACGATTTGCACGCGGAGTTTTTGTCCTACATAGGGCTCGAGGTCCGATACGTACATCAGGTCGACGTGGCCGGCCGGTAGAAAACCACGCAAGCTGCCGATGTTGACTTCGAGGCCTCCCTTGTTTGTCTTTGTCACCATGCAATCGACAATCTGGCCCGCCTCGACCGATTCCCAGTTTCCGCGGATGCGACGCATGCCTTTTGGCAGGCTGGCTTGAATGAGCCCTTCGTCCTGGTTCACGCGGTCGACCACGACCGCGATGACCTGTCCCACTTCGGGTTTCTTGCCTGCCTCGAATTGCCGAAAGGGGATCACGCCCGGCGAGCGAAAGCCAAGATCGAGAAAAACGTCGTCACCGTGGACCGACTGGATTTTCCCGGTCAACCGCGAACCCGGCTCAAGCGTCTCCTCCGTCACCGGCTCGTCCGTTGTTTCGGCTGACTCATCGGCCGCGGGGGCCGGTGTGGAATCCAGGTCACCGCTGGCCATCGCCGCTTCGATCTCGGCTTCCATCTGTGCGTTGAGGTTTTCGCTGTCCGGCAACTCGACGTTCGCCACCGGGGCTAACGTTTGTTCGTGCTGTGACGTAGTCGCGGACGTTGTCTCGGACGACGGTGTGGAATCTTCCGGCGACGCGGCTGGCGGCTGGCTGTCGGTCGTCTCGGCGCCAGGTTCATCCGACGCCTTGGCTTCAGCGGGAGTTGCCGCTTGCGCCGCCGCGACGATGACGTTGTCGGTCAGCGCTGCCGTGGGGGCTAGCGACGGTACGGCTTTCGTGGCCGATTCATCGACACTGGGGCTGAGCCGCAGACGACGACGCGGTTCATCGGCAGGTGTTTCGTCAGTTGTCTCGGCCGGTGTGGAGTCGCCTTCTTTCTCCGGCGCGGCTGCATCCGTTGCGGAAGCTGCTTCGCTAGTGGTGGTGTCCGCCACCTCCTCAGCAAGCTGGGCGGTCTCAGCAGACTCCGGCTGATGCAATTGACTTTCAGGGGGCGAATCGTCGACCGCCCGAGGCTCGTCGGGCGTTGGGACGCTCGTTGCTGCCACCATCGGAGCCGGGTCAGGAGACTCGCTTTGCGAGTCTTCACTTTTTGAAACAGCGTCGTCCGAACTCATTGCGAACCGATCCTAAATTGACATACGGTGCGCCGGTTTGGTTGGTCGCGGCAACCGCGGGCACACCACGCTTCGGTGAATCTGATGAAATCCCACGGGACGCAAACGATCCAGGCGTCTGGCACGCCCCATTCGGCCGCCCGTCGTGGCAACATAAGATAATCAAATCACGCTGAAATGGCTACTACCATATTGGAAATGTGCCCATCGAAAACACATTCTGTTGACCCCGAGCTTCGGCTGTGGGCGATGCGGGAACGAGCCTCGGTGGGTGGCGACGTCGCCCGCTTCACTGTGTGGACCAATCAGATGAAAACGTTGCCGCGTATGTGAAAGCTAGGGCTCGCAGCATGAAAACGATGTCCTGGCGGGCTTCTAGTCTTCCACTTGTGCCCGGACGCAGCGGAAACCGATTGCGTCGCTGCGCACGTGGTCGGGAAGCGACCAGCGAGTCGTGCTCCGCAGCAGTTCGTGTCGGTCGCGCCACGAGCCTCCCCGAATCGTGCGAGGGGAATTTCGATTGGAAGCGCCCCAGCTTCGGCCCGTCCCCGGTGCGCCGTCGTAGTTCGCGTGCCAGTCGTCGGCCACGTATTCCCATAGATAACCGTGCATGTCGTATAGGCCCCAGGCATTCGGCTTAAGAGCACCGACGGGGGGATCGTTTCCGGCAGCGTTGCCGGTGTGCCATCCGAAGGGGTCCAGTGCGGATGCCCGGTGTTTGGTGTCGTCATCACCTTCGCGCGTGGCGCCTTCGCCGAAGCTATAGGCCGTCTTGGTACCTGCGCGGCAACAGTATTCCCATTCCGCTTCACTCGGCAGCCGAATCACTTCGTCGGCATCGAGCAATTCTGCCGCGCGGAGCAACTGCGTTATACGCTCGCAAAAGGTGCCGGCTTCCTTGAACGTCATCATCTCGACCGCGTTACGCGGGCCGCCCCATGTGCTCGGGTTCTTGCCCATCACCGCTTCGTAAAGGTCTTGCGGCACCTCGTATTTCGCGATCGCGAACGCGTAGTCAAAAGCCACATTATGCGCCGGTCGCTCATTGGCCGGCCCCTGAGACGATCCCATTGAAAACGAATTTGGAAAACTCTCCTTACCCGGCGTGATCGGAACGAACTCTGATACAAACAGCGCGAGCAGTTTTTCGTGGTCGGGTTTCTCACCATCGTCCTTCTGCTCGGCCGCCGAGATTGTTGTGGGCATGCACACGATAAGCAGCATACCAACCGTGCCTAGCGCGATTGTCGCGCGAGCCGCACCTGACCGATTGACCGCTGGGCGATCCGAACGAATAGGAAGTACCATTTACACACCTTGTATTGAGATGGCCCGCTGATCAATCGAACGGCCCAAATGATCAACGTGGCGATACGGGTTCAGACCACCATATGTCTACATCTACCGAAGTCGAAGGCCCGTCGCAACTTTACGTGTTGTGAACGAGTCAGGGATCGTCTATCTCCTTGCCTTGACACGATTCGTGGCGAAATCACAATACGTGGACAGTACCCAGAACGGCGTTCATCAAGAAACCCTCACAAGACTGACATGAGATTGGGCAGATCGGCATGAATCACGGCGCTCCCGACGAATGCCCGCGCAGCATTGAATTGCTCTCGCGCTCCGACAGCCGGCTGCTGATTGTTGACATGCAGGTCAAGCTCATGCCGGCGATTCCTGTTGCTTCCGACGTGGTCGGGCGCTGCCGAATGCTCATTCGCGGCGCTGGCGTGCTCCGTATGCCCGTCGATGCCACCGAGCAATATCCCGAGGGCCTCGGCGGTACGGTTCCTGAAATTGCGGAGTTGTTGGGCGATGTCTCGTCGAAGCGGCGTTTCAGTTGCGCCGAAGTTCTGAAGTGGGAAAACGCCGCCGCGTCGGCCGATGTCCGGCACAAGATCGTCGTTGCGGGCATCGAGGCCCACGTCTGCGTACAACAGACGGCCCTCGATCTCATGTCGCTCGGCTACCGCGTTTACATTCCCGCCGACGCCGTTGCGAGCCGAGGGAAGCTCGACTGGAAGATCGCCCTCGAGCGGATGGCATCGTGCGGTGCCGTCATCACGACGGCCGAGTCGGTCCTGTTCGAGTGGTGTGAGACATCGGCAGCCGACGAATTCTCGCAGATCAGCGCGCTGATCAAAGAAGGCTGAATCATCCACCCGCCGACCTGAACGGAGGGTGGAATAGAAATCTCGCTTCGCGGCAATTAGGGTATAGGCATCAATCTCGCCTAGGGCTGGTGATCGGTGACGCGCCGAGGCTGCCCAGAAGCAACGATTGTTTCACATTTCCCCATCAAGACACGTACCGAACCAACGAAAAAGAACATGACGAACGAGATTCCCAGTGGTGTGAACCCTCCCCGACGCATTCTTATGGGGCCGGGGCCCAGTGACATTTCTCCCCGCGTGTTGGCCGCTTTGGCCGCTCCCACGGTCGGACATCTCGACCCGTATTTCCTGTCGATCATGGACGGCATGCAGCAGATGCTGCGGCAAGTGTTTCGAACGGAAAATGAATTGACGCTCGCGGTAAGCGGCACGGGCAGTTCCGGCATGGAAACGTGCGTGGCGAATCTCATCGAGCCGGGCGACAAAATGGTCGTCTGCGTCAACGGAGTGTTCGGAAGCCGAAT
>Ga0315336_1000616_pt1 | contig 90814 bp, 91 predicted proteins | sample ASW5metaG_FD_204512 | JGI IMG/M metagenome (GOLD analysis project Ga0315336, IMG submission 204512) | Ammonia-oxidizing marine archaeal communities from Monterey Bay, California, United States - ASW #5 | ecosystem: Environmental > Aquatic > Marine > Intertidal zone | place: USA: California...
CAGTTCACGGAGATGGACATACTTTGACCTAATATCTCTCTCACAACGGATGTGTAACCAACTAAAGGGAAGTGAGATATGGACGATCTACACGATGGCTTGGAGCAGGAGGGCTTGGAGCAGGAGGCCTTGGAGCAGGCAGCGCTGGAAGAATTCCTCGAGGAGGAGTTCAACCCTGAACTGTTCTATCGGGCATTAAGCAACGCGTTGGTGCAGCTTAAGAATTTTGAAGGTGCCGAGGCTGCTGCTTAACCCCGCACTACATTCGCGTACGGCTATTCACGTACGACGCAAAGCCCCGCCACGCGGGGCTTTTTCGTTAGAATTTCAATACGTCTTGTGCCGCTGGACGGGAGCGATAACGCCCATCCCAAGCCTGCAGCAGGGGAAAATCTCCAAGCAGGTCAGCCTTGCCGAAGCGCGCAAACTGAAACGCGGCCTGCAAGGTGCAGTCTGCGATAGACACATCGCTTCCGCACAACAAGTCGCGACCATCACCCAGTATTTTTTCCACATAACCCAATGCCACCGGCAGACTCTTTTCCAACTCTGCCGCGAGTTGCGGGTCCGGCGGCAGCTTCAAGGGTGAATTGGTGGCGTGTACGTAACGCGACATCGGCAGCGCGACGCGCATCTCGATCACCCGCTCGAGTTCCCGCGCCTTGGCGCGGGTTTCCACGTCTTCCCCAAGAAACGACCCGGCGGGAAATTTCTCTTCCAGATAACCAATGATAGCCAACGATTCGATGAGGAAGCTGCCGTCATCAAGTTCCAGCACCGGTAAGGTCCCAAACGGATTACGCTGCAGATGTTCCTCGCTGCGCTGGGCTCCTTTGAGCGTGTTGACCACTACCTGCTCGATGCCCATGTCAGTGCCGGCGTGGGCGCGTTCGGCAACGTACAGCATGACCTTGGTCGGGTTTGGCGCCGCGGGCACCATGTATAGTTTCATTGCGTCTCCCCTTTAGTTGACCAGCCTCGCATTCATCCACTTGGGAAAACCGTCCAACTCTTCGCTGGGCATGCCCAGCATGCCGGCCAGAACATTACCCGCCAGACCATGGCCGATTGCCGCGCAAGCCACCAGATAGATCATCTGGCGCAGATCGGCGTCGTTGTCGACGTCGATGACTTCCCTGCTGGATTCCAGTAAGCGGCTGAAAAGCTCCGCCACCGGCGCCAGATCGCCGCGTTTTGATTCCCGTTCCACCGCCCGCCAGGCGAGCAGCTTGGCGTGACCGCCTTCGGCAAGTGTATCGAAGAGATGTTGTGTCAGTTCGCTGGGCGGCACCCGGGAGCCAAGCGCGTCGACGATGTCCCGCACCAACGCAAGGATCATTTTGTCGGCCAAAGCGTCGCGCATGCCGCCGACGGATCCGAAATGGTGAATGAGCGTGGCGTGCGAGATGCCAGCCTCCTCCGCCACGCCGGTGATATTCAGACCCTCAAGGCCTTGCTCGCGCAGGCGCTTAGCAGCGACCTCGAGAATTATCGATCTGGATTCATCCGCTGTGCGGCGACGTCTGGCCGTCAAATCTCGTTCCCCATCCACAAAGGTGGGCTATTAAAGGGTGAGTCGCCTCGCAAATCTAGTGATTTATTGTTGACATGACCGGTAATAAAAGTACTATCTACATCAATGTTGATAACGATCTCCTGATACATGAATACAACCAGTAATAGAATGCAACCCATTGTCGCCTTGAGGGCTATTCGCCGCCTGCTGGCCGATCCGGAACAGACCCACGAGGTGTTCACAGTCATTCGAGCCCTGTCTGGCCCGGCCCTGCAGAACGCCTATATGCGTTTTGCCGATACCGAGGTTGGCCGCGACGTGCTCGCGCAGGACATCGATCTGCTCGACACATTGAACGATCGGGACATGCTCGGCGCCCTCCCGCCCAGCACGTTGGGCAGGCGCTACCTGCAATTTGTTACCAGCGAAGATTTGAGCGCAGACGGGTTGGTGGAAGCAAGCGACATCGGTATGGGCGACGATCTGGAAGGCGGTATTGCCCGGTTCGCCATGCGCCAGCGCGATATGCACGATTTGTGGCACACCTTGACGGCCTACGGCCGAGACACGCTTGGAGAATTGTGCCTGCTGGCCTTTACCTATGCGCAAACGCGTAATCGCGGTATAGGATTCATCTGCCTTATGGGCGCGAACAAGCTGGCCAAAGAGTACGGCAACGGCGTATTCCGCGTTGCGTGGAATGCTTATCAGGACGGCAAGCGCGCCGCCTGGCTGCCCGCCCAGGATTGGGAGGCCCTGCTCAGGCTGCCTATCGCCGAAGTGCGGGAAACCCTGAACATCGGCGAACCGCAAGACTACAACACCCTGCGCGCGGCCTACGCTCCCGCCTGACCCCATATTCATCGTTAAACCCCGGTCAGCTTTGCTATTCTAAAGCCGGCCAGGGGAGTTAGCGTTGCAATCATTCGACTACGTCATTATCGGCGCCGGCACGGCGGGCTGCGTGCTGGCTAATCGTCTTTCCGCAGATCCGGACAAATCCGTGCTGCTGTTGGAGGCGGGCCGGCAAGACAACTATTTCTGGATCGACATACCGGTTGGATACCTCTACACCATCGGCAATCCACGCACAGACTGGTGTTTCGAAACCGAAGCCGAGCCCGGCCTGAACGGCCGCTCCATCGGCTACGCCCGGGGCAAAGTTCTGGGCGGTTGTTCCTCCATCAACGCCATGATCTACATGCGCGGGCAGCGCAGCGACTATGATCACTGGGCGCAACTTGGCAATCGCGGTTGGGCTTGGGACGAAGTGCTACCCGTATTCAAGCAATCCGAAAGCTACCAACACGGCGGCGACGAATATCACGGTGCCAGCGGCGAACTACGTGTAGAGGAGCGCCGGGTAAACTGGGAAATTCTCGACGCCTGGCGCGACGCGGCCGCCGAGTGTGGCATCCCGAAAATCGAGGAGTTCAATCGCGGCGATAATTTCGGCAATTCATATTTTCAGATGAATCAGAAGTCCGGACGGCGCTGGAGCGCCACCCGGGCATTCTTAGACCCTATCGAGTCGCGCTCCAATCTCACTATTCTGACCGAGGCGCACGTTCTGGAGTTGACCTTTGACAAGCGCCCGGACGGAGCGCTGAGCGCATCCGGGGTGCGGGTGCGTCTGCCTGGCGGCGAGCAGACGTTCAGCGCGGCTAACGAAGTCGTATTGAGTGCCGGCGCTGTGGCATCACCGCAACTCCTGCAGCTTTCCGGCGTGGGCCCCGCCCAGCTGCTGAACGATTTCGATATACCAGTACAGCACGAACTCAATGGCGTCGGCGCCAATCTGCACGACCACCTGCAGATTCGCACCATCTACAAGGTGCACAACACCGTCACTCTCAACCAGCGCGCGCGCACGCCCTGGGGCATGGCCGCCATGGGTATAGAGTATTTCATCAAGCGTACCGGGCCGTTGACCATGCCGCCTTCACAACTGGGCGCGTTCGCCAAGAGCGACGAGCAGCAGACATCCGCCAACATCGAATGGCACGTACAACCGTTGTCCCTGGAGAAGTTTGGCGAGCCCCTGCACCGTTACAACGCCATCACCCCGAGCGTGTGCAATCTGCAACCCACCAGCCGCGGTCACATTCACCTTAAATCGACAGATCCCACTGCCGCGCCAAAAATCAGCTTGAACTACCTGGCAACGCCACAGGACATGCAGGTAGCGGTGGAATCATTGAAGTTCACCCGGCGCATCATGCGAGCTGACGCCCTGGCCCGCTTCCAGCCGGAGGAACTGAAACCGGGACCCGACCTCACCACCGACGACCAGCTCGCAAGCGCCGCCGGCGACCTGGGCACGACCATTTTTCACCCGGTGGGCACCTGCAAAATGGGCTCAGATACCCAAGCCGTAGTTAGTGACCGCTTGCAGGTACACGGTATCGCGAATCTACGCATCGCCGACGCATCGATCATGCCACGGATTACTTCGGGAAACACAAATGCACCGACGGTGATGATCGCCGAGAAAGCGGCGGCGTTCATCAAACAGGACTACGATCACGCAAGCTGAGCGGGAACCTATTCCAGTGCCTGATAAGCGGCAGTCCGCATGTCGTCCGAGAGTGGCAAGGAGGCGCCCAGATACTGGGTCATGATCACCCCGGACATGCGCTCTTTGGAGTCTACCCAGAAGTGCGTCGAGGCTGCGCCGGCCCAGCCGAATTCGCCTTCGCCGGTTAAGGTCAGGGCTTGCCCATGGTCAAGCATGACCCGGCCGATGAGCCCCCAACCGTTGCCGGGCATGGAGTTTGGCCCGATCTTCAACGGCACCATACTCGGCGGCAGGCGGTTGGCGCGCAGCATGTCGTGAGTGGTGCGCGACAGCATCGGATCACCGTCTGGGCCTTTGCCATCGATGAGCATGCGCGCAAACGCCGCGTAATCTGCCAACGTCGAAAACAACCCATGGCCGCCACGCTGAAACACGTCGGGCTTGTCATGCGGATACATGTCGTCTACGTCCATTGGCTCAAGGGTTTGCGGGATCAGATCCAACGGCGGCAAGCCGGTCAGGTTGCCGACGCCATACATCGGCATCAACCGGTCCAGCTTGTCAGCAGATACGCCGAACGCGGTGTCCTGCATGCCCAGCGGTTCAAAAATGTGTTCATCCAGCAGTTCCGCCAGGGGCTTACCGCCAGCCCGCTGGCACACATGTGCAAGCGCATCCGTAGACACGCCATAGCGCCAACTTGAGCCGGGCTGAAACGCCAGTGGCATATCGGCGAGCTTGCCCATCATGTCGTCTAGCGAGACCCCGCCGTCGCCGACGATTTCCGCTTCCCGATAGTACTGCGCGATGTGACAGCCGTGGATAAAGTCGTAGGTGAACCCCGAGCGATGCGTGAGCAGATCTTCCACCGTGATCGGCCGCGTTGCCGGAAGAATGTCTCCGTCGGCAGTGAGCACGCGCATTTGCGCAAAGCGGGGATCGTGCTGCTGCAGCATGTCGTACAGCCGCAACTTGCCCTTCTCCATGAGGATGAGGGCCAGAACCGAGACCACCGGCTTGGTCATGGAATACAGGCGATAGATTGCACCGTGAGGGATCGGGTTCTCGCCGTCGGCGTCCGCGCCGCCAGCGCTTCCCGCCAGGAAAGTGTCACCGTTTACTTCCACCAGCCACTCGATCCCGGCAAATTTCTTTGCTGCGACGTAACCGTCGGCAACATTGCGCATTTTGTCAGCTCTCGTCATCCTAATATCTCCTAACTTCCTGCGTTCTTGGCGCGTGCATAACTGTCTCGCCCACGGCAGGCGGTCAACCACCGCTCCACGTTCGGCCAGGCGGACGTATCGAACTGGACCATGTTCAGCAATTCCATCACGCCTGCGACGTTCAGATCTGCAAGGCTGAACGCATCACCCAACAGATACGTCTGGTCCGCCAGGGTCGCATCCAGCACGTCCAGCGGACGAGCAAGCCCTCTGGAGGCAGCCGCAATGGCCTCTTCGCTGCGTTTCTCCTCTGGGGTAAAAAATTTCTGCACCACAATCTGCATCTGAAAGGGCTCGATCTCGCTGATCCCCCACACGCCCCACTGATACGCCCGGGCTTCGCCCTCCAATTCGTCCGGCACGAGTTGCGGGCCATATTTTTTTGCCAGGTACATGTTGATCGCCATGGACTCGAACAGTTTGAGCTCGCCGTCGACCAAGGCCGGTATGCGGCCATTGGGATTGACGGCCAGGTACTCTGGCGTTTTGGAATCCGCGCGAAACGAGGTCTGCACCAGTTCGTAGTCCACACCAATCTCTTCAATCGCCCATATAGATCGAAACGCCCGTGAGGCGCTCATGCCATACAATTTCGGCTTGCTCATCCTATCCCCCTCGAAAAGTTAATCATTCTTGCCTATTCTTAGATTGTCGAGTTTCAGACGATGCAAATGCAACCACTAAGACCACTTCTATTTTCGATCCTGTTTCTGAGCGCGCCGCTGTTTGCAGCAGATGCGCCACCTCGAAGTGAGGCCGACGCCCAGCGTGACGCGACCAGCAAACCATACGCGGTGTTGGATTTTGCCGGCGTCGAACCGGGCTGGCAGGTGATGGATATGTTTGCCGGCAACGGCTACTACTCCGAAATACTTTCCCACCGGGTGGGCGATACGGGCAAGGTGTATTTGCACAACAATCGCATGTACATGGGTTTTGCAGACAAACTGCACGACCGCCTGGCTGACGGCCGCCTGCCCAACGTAGAGCTGTATGCCAGTGAGGTCGAAGACATCGACCTGACGCCGGGCAGTCTCGACATGACGCTGTTGGTCATGGCCTATCACGACGTGTACTACGAACAGGAAGGATGGACGGTAACCGCCGGGCCGTTGTTCGAAGCCATACATCGCAGCCTGAAACCCGGTGGTGTGTTGATCATCATCGACCATCACGCCGCCCCAGGCACCGGCAATGCCCACGCCCAGGACCTGCACCGAATCGACGCTGAATTCGCTGAACGCGACATCGCAAGCCATGGCTTCGAGTTCGTTGCAGAAAGCCCGATTCTGCAAAACCCCGGGGACGACCTTGCCGTATCGGTATTCGACGACGCGGTAAAAGGTAAGACCAGTCGGTTCGTATTCAAATTCAGGAAGCCTTAAGCAAACTTAATTCGTGTTTGTGGCGACATACGATTAACCATCATCGGGATTGACCATGAATCGATCACTTGTTGCAGGCGCCGCACTTCTCATCATTGCCCCCCTCGCGCTGGCCACAGAGCGGGAAGTGGATGAATTCGACGCCGTCAAATACGCCCTGCCCTTCGAAGTCGAATTCGTAGCCGCCGACACACCCTATGTGCGCTTAGAAGGCGATGAAGACACCATCGACGAGATCGTCACCGAGGTTGACGCCGGCACGCTGAAAATCTACAAGGAAGACACCTGGTTCGATTTTTCAGACGAAGAAGTGCTCGTCACGGTGGGGTACACGCAGCTGTCTAACTTGAGCATGTCCGGCAGCGGCGATGGTTACGCAGAAGACCTCGAAAGCGACGAGTTGACCCTGAAGGTCGCCGGCTCGGCCGATTTGGAGATCGACCGGCTGTCATGCAACGACCTGTTCATCTCCATAGCCGGTTCTGGAGACATTCACTTGAACGAGTTGGAAGCCGACACCATGCAAACCAAGATCGCAGGGTCCGGCAGTGTGGAGGTGATCGGGCGCGTGGTGTCTCAGAAAATTTCCATTGCAGGCAGCGGCGATCACATTGCACGCGAGCTTCGCTCCCAGGAGGCCGATGTGAGCGTGGCTGGGTCCGGCGATGTAGAAGTGTGGGCCATGGCAAGTTTGAACGCCAAAGTGGTTGGCTCGGGCGACATCGCCTACTACGGCACACCAAAAGTTCACGAGCAGATCATCGGCTCCGGCGACCTGCAACACAGGGGCGATGAACCGTAGGAGCGGTTTGCCTCCGACCGCGACGTTAAGCCTTCATTTACGTGCACCTCGGTTCGACATACCATCCATGTCGAACATTTGAAGGAGCACGGACCTTATGGCGATCACTGCATCACAAACAGATGAACTCCTGGTAGAACAAGACGGGCATGTGGTAACCATTACCCTCAACCGGCCAGAGCGTCTGAACGCCATCAGCCGCCCGATGCTGGAAGAGCTGTCTAACAAGATGGTCGAAGCAGACAAAGATCCCGACGTCCGCTGCATTATCCTCACCGGGGCTGGGCGCGGTTTCTGTAGTGGACTCGACCTCATCGACACCAGCGATCGCATGGATTCAGGCGAAGGCGCCAGTAGCCGCGGCGCCAACCGCCCACGCCAGCTGTTCGACTTACGCGACGCACCCATCAATGTGATGTGGCATACCGATACGCCCATTATTTGCGCCATAAACGGCGCGGCGGCGGGCTATGGCATGGACATGACCCTCCTCTGCGACATGCGCATCATGGCTGAAAACGCCAAACTCGCGGCTGTTACCGCAAAGCGAAACGTCGTGCCGGAAAGCGGCGGCACCTGGTTGCTACCACGCCTGGTGGGTTGGGCCAAAGCAGCGGAACTGTACTACCGGGGTCGCACCGTCGGCGCCGAGGAGGCGTTGGAAATCGGCATCGTCAACACCGTGGTGCCGAGCGACGAGCTCATGGACACCGCACGCACCTGGGCTGCCGAAGTCGCCGAGAATGCACCGATGGCCGTGCAGACCACCAAGCGCATGATGCGCATGGGACTGGAGGAGTCATACGATACCGCGGTGGATCATCTGATGGTGCACCTGGGCGGGTTGTTCCAGAGCGAAGACTTCCAGGAAGGATTGCGCGCATTCATGGAAAAGCGGCCACCGAAATTCACCGGCAGATAGCCGCAGCGCCATGACCGATCACAAACTGAACTGGCGCTGGTGGGGCGCGGGAATTCTATTCCTGTGCGGTTTTCTCGGACTGATGTCTGGCCCAGAACTCTCTGAAAGACCCGACGTCATCAGCGCGAGCTGGTTGGCCAAGGCCTACTACGCGCTCGGCTTCTTCGTCGTCGGCGGCCTGGACGTCGGCACGCCCGTCGGTGGACCCTGGTGGGGGCGAACCATGCTCTGGTTCGCCTATTTCGGCGCGCCCCTGCTGACCGCATCGGCAGTAATAGACGCATTGATCCATGTCCTAACCCCAGATCGGTGGCATCTACGGCGCATACAGGATCACACCATCATCTTTGGCTCCGGGCGGTTGACCCTGAGCTACCTGCGTCTGCTACAGCGCGCTGACTCCACCAGCAAGGTCGTGGTCGTCGACCACGACTGGGACCCAGTGCGCGAGCAGGAGCTTGCGCAGAAATTCAATGCCATCACCCTGGTGGGTGATTTGACCCACGACTATCTGCTCGGCCAGCTCAGACTGAAAAGAGCACGCCGCGTGCTGTTGCTGGGTGACAACGACTTTCAGGCATTCGAAGCCGCCACCCGCATCCTGGAAATCGCGCCGCGCCTGCGCGACCGTCTGATCCTGCATTGCCACAACCTGCGTTTCATGCGCTCGTTGCAGGACACCGCGTTGGCCAGCCAGTGCGAAGTGTTCAATACCTACAACCTCGCCGCCACCGGTTTCGTACGCGATGATCTGCTGAGTCACTTCAAGAGCACTGCATTGCGCGATGTGGTGGTAATGGCGGGCTTCGGGCGCTTCGGCCAGTCGGTGCTGGAAGAGCTGCAGGCTTTCGCCGCCGAGGAAATCGATGAAGTCGCGGTCATCGACATCGATGCTGATCGCCGCATTCTGGTGGCGGACGAACAGGAACTCATCGGCACTCAATACCGGCGCAACGTTTTCGAAGGCGACATCTCGCATCCTCTGGTGTGGGAGCAGCTGGTGAACACCGTCGACCTCAGCCGCGACCACCCGACCGTCATCCTCGGCACCGGTAAGGAACAGGACAACCTGCGCACCGCGCTATGGATTAAACAGCGATTTTCCAATACACGAGTGTTCGCCCGTACCAACGACATTTCGAAGTTCGCACTCGAGGTTGGCGGCGAATACGGTGTGCAGAACATCAGCATCAGCCAGTTGGTAGAAGACCACATGCCGCCGCGCTGGCTTACCTAAGAACAAATTTCTTTCCCGCGGCAACGATGCTAAATTGACTTGGATTCAGGGGGACACATTGATTGTAGGCATACACCATATCGCGATCGGCGTACCAGATTTCGATGCCGGGCTGAAGTTTTATACCGAAGTGCTCGGTTTTGAGATGGTAGAGAACAGCGCTTTCTCTGGCGCCAACCCGGCGGTCGAGGCCGCCATCGGCATCGCGGAACCTACTGCGCGTATGGCCATGTTGCGTGGTGGCAACGCGTACATTGAGCTATGGCAATACGAAAAGCCCGACCCGAAAGACTTGCGCTCACGCCCCAGCGACTACGGCTACCCGCACTTCGCGCTGGAAGTCAAAGACATACAGGCAGAGCACGCGCGACTCACCGAAGCCGGCATGAGCTTCGTCGGACCCCCGGTAGAGTTCGGTGACAGCGCCGCCGTGTACGGCAACGATCCATTCGGCAACGTCATAGAGATTTACGAAATCCGCGATCCTGATCGCGCACAGATTGCCAACACCCGCCTGCACGCCACCCCCGACACAACGAGTTAACTGATATGAGCGATACCGGTAGCGTCCCTGACGTTGACGAAGTGGCGAATCGGCTCGCCATCCAGGATGTGTTGACCAAGCACAGCCGCGGGGTAGATCGGGCCGATGGCGATTTACTCAAAACCGCCTACTGGCCCGACGCGGAAGTTGCCTACGGCGGATTCAACGGCAACGCCCACACATTCTGCGAAAGCCTACCCGCCGGCATTCGGCGCTGGGCCGCCACCCAGCATCGGATATCAAACATTTCCATCGACTTTCATGGCGATGACGCTGTCGTCGAAAGCTACTGTTCGGCGTACCACTACCTCGCCGTGGACGATGGCGACGATACCGAGATGATTTACCTCGGGCGCTACGTAGACCACATGCAACGTCGTGGCGACACCTGGAAGATCATGTTTCGCCGGGTGGTGATGGATTGGAATCAGAATCAGCCCGGCACCGCAATATTGCATGGCCCACCCTTTGAAGGGCTTGCCGTGGGCGCCCGCGCGCCGGACGACCCGCTCTATGAAATGCAACAAAAAGTAATCGGAGAAGTTAAGTGAACGAGCAGGCATTGGCGCAACGCCTAGACACCATCGAGCGTATGCGTGAGGACATCGTCGCTGGCGGCGACCAGGCCCAGGAGATGCGCCGCCTACCCGACGACATCGTAGGCAAGCTCATCGACGAAGGCTTCTTCCGCTTCACGCTGCCCCCAGAGCTGGGCGGGGAAGACGCAAGCTCCACCGACACCATCGAAATTCTCGAAGCCATGGCGGCCATCGATGCATCAGTGGCCTGGAACGTCATGCTAGGCTCGGAAATCAATGCCATGGCCGCTGGCGGCATGGACCCGGAGCTCGCCAAAGAAGTTTACGTCGACAACCCGCAGGTTGTGATGTGCGGCGGCGGCGGCCCCGGCACCACCCCGCCGCGCGCAGAACGCACCGAAGACGGCGGCGTAAAGGTATGGGGACAGTCCACATTCATCAGTGGATGCCACAATGCCACCTGGTGCTTCATGGCGGCACCCCTCATGCAGGGCGACGAACCAGAACTCAACGACAGCGGCCAGCCCACCTTCAAGCTGTGGATGATGCACAAGGATCAATGGGAAATATTGGATACCTGGGACGTAGCCGGTCTGCGCGGCTCCGGCAGCCACGATGTCAAAGCCGACGGCGCCTACATTGAGCCGCGGTTCGTGAACGTAGACCTCATGACGACACCGGCGCATTACGACAACCCGGTGTATCGCATACCCGTGCCGCTGCGCCTGTCGTTCAACAAGGTCGCCATAGCGCTTGGCGTAGCCAAAGGCGCATTGCAGACTTTTTCGGACCTCGCCCAGAACAAGGTGCCCATGATGTCGATGAGTACTTTGGCTAAGCGCCCCATCGCGCAATACCGCATGGGTGAAGCCATGGCCAACTACCGCGCCGTACGCGCTTATGTCATGCAGGCAATGAAAGACGTGGAAGATGAGCTATGGGCAGGAGCACCCGCCCCTGGCCCAGAAACCACGATCAACGCGCGGCTGGCATGTACACATGGCGCCAATGTATGCATGCAGGTGGTAGACAGCTTGCACAATTCCGGCGGGACCAGTGCCATGCGGTCACACAATCCGCTGGAGCGGAAACTGCGAGATGCACATGGATGCGCAACACACCGTTGGGTGAGTCATCCGCTGTATCAGGATCTGGGCAGTATCTTTCTGGGCAACGAGCCTGATCCGGAGTTTACTGGGCAGGGTGGGCCGGCGCCGAAATAACTGGGTTTACGGTTTTACTCGAAAGGTCGCGGGATCCAGGCTTGAATTGGAACTAGGCCGGTGGGTCGCGGGATTCAGGCTCGAGTTGGAATAAGCCCGGTGGGTCGCGGGATTCAGGATTGATTTGGAACTCGCCACTGGCATTTGCGCCCGCTCGGTGGCTCGCAACTCGACCATTTTTTGCTTCGCAAAAAATTGGGACTCAAACACGCTACGCCCCCCTTCGGGTTCCCTCACGGGCGCAAATACCAAAACGTCGCGAACTGTTCCAAATCAATCCTGAATCCCCCGCCCCACCTAACGCTCATCCGTAATTCACGATTCGTGATTCGTGATTCGTGATTTCTTACGTAGAAACCCGAGATTAGGGCTATCGATCCGTTGTGGATAGCATTCGCACGCACGGGCACCTAGAACAGACCCCAGTTTCGGCATTGAACGCCCAAGGTTTGACGGTTGCTCAGACGGGGCAGCTTGGTCCGAATTCCAATTCGCTCACGCCCTGTTCAGCGGGATCAGAACTGGAAAATGCAGCTCGGATTAAAACGCGTGGGACTATCGAAACACCCAATTCACGATGTCCAGGACACCGTAGCTGTGCAGGGGGTGAGGGAGTGGGAATAGTTCGCCGCGTTTAGGGCGCAGCGGCTGAGCGGGGACCCGAAGGGCGCGGAGGGTGTTCGAATCCCAATTTTTTGCGTAGCAAAAAATGGTTGAGTTCCGACGCGCCGCTCAGACGCTGCAACCTGCGGCGGATTCCCAATCGCTCACCCCCTGCTCAGCGCGATCTACTGAATCATGAAGGTGAATCGATCTTAGTTCCCCGACTCACCAACTCGTGTCGAACAATCTTCCAATCGCCATCAATGCGCTGCATCTTAGTGAGATACGTAGCCCATAGCGTCAGAGTGGCGCCTTCATCATCTTTCAGATAGTGCAACGCCTGCACATCCGTACGACAGTCTGCAGCATCGCCTTCGATGGTGGCATACACCGGCGACAACATGTGTTGCGTGGCGCCGAATCGCTGTAGCGCGGTTTCGACATAGGCTGACCAGTTGGCCACGCCATTGTAAGTCTCGGCGCCAAACCCGCAGACCTCGACGTCGTCGGCAAAGCAACTTCGATACAAGCCCATATCTCGCTCGTCTACGCCTGCGGCATAGCGCGACATCACGTCCTGCACTCCAAATCTATCAGCAGCCTGGTCGCTCATTCGGTCCATCCCCTTTGCGTTCGCTCATTTGTTTTCAAGAAGCGCCCCACCGATTCCAATACGTCACCTCGTGGGCAGGCCGGCGTTGCGCGCGTTTCATGACTGCACCCTTGGTATAGCCCACCGGCAGCATCACGGTTTGCACTGTATCGGCGGGCATGCCGAGCACTTGTGCCACTTCATTCTGCCTGGCGGACAGCAGGGTTGTCCAAGTCGAACCGATGTCGCGGGCCCGCAGCGCCAGCATCAGCGACCACGCCGCAGGTAGAATGGAACCATAGTACGCCACGTGGGAAGAAACGCTGTCTTCCATTGGCTGGCCCTGGGCGCACACGAAGATCATCGCCGGAATCTCGTGCAGGCGGTCCATCAGGGCCTGGTGTGTGGGTTTGACGGGCATGTCGCGTTCCCGCAACAGGGTCACCAGCACCTCACGATACAGTTCGGCAATGGCGTGCTTCTGGTCGTCCTGGTCGACAATGACAAAGCGCCAGTTTTCGCCGATGATGCCTGTGGGCGCCTGCACGGCAACGTCGATGCAGTCGAACAGTACGTCGCGTTCGAGCGGGCGGCTAAAGTCCAGCTTGCGCCGCACGGACCGCGCGGTACTCAATACTTCATCTATTACGTCGACGTGATCTTGCGTCGGCACGTTGCCAAGCCCCTTCCAACATCTGCGCTACAGCCTACAATGATCGCCCCGATGAAGTAAGTCAGCAATCTCAATGACCGCACTGTCCGTACTCGATCTGTCACCCATTGTGGAAGGCGGAACCGCCAGCGACGCGCTGGCCAATACCGTGAGCCTTGCACAACGCGCCGAACGCCTGGGCTACGTCCGCTTCTGGCTTGCCGAACACCACAACATGCGCGGCATCGCCAGCGCCGCCACCTCGGTGGTGATCGGCCACGTGGCGGGCGCAACGAACACTATTCGCGTCGGCGCAGGCGGCATCATGTTGCCAAATCACGCGCCCCTGATGGTGGCCGAACAATTCGGTACGCTTGATGCGCTCTACCCTGGGCGCATCGATCTGGGTCTGGGCCGCGCGCCCGGCACTGATGGCGTCACCGCTCACGCGCTGCGCCGCACTATGCACAGCGATCCCAATAATTTTCCCAAGGATGTGCTGGAGTTACGCGAATACCTGAAAGAGGCGCAGCCCAATCAACAGGTCACTGCAGTGCCGGGCTACGGTTCGCAAGTACCGCTGTACATATTGGGCTCGAGCCTGTTCGGCGCGCAGCTGGCGGCCATTCTGGGCCTGCCATTCGCGTTCGCTTCGCACTTCGCGCCTGCCGCGATGATGCAGGCAATCGAGATTTATCGCAGCGAATTCGCTCCGTCCGAGCAGCTGCAATCGCCCTACGTCATGCTGGGCTACAACATCTGTGCCGCGGATACGGAGGCCGAGGCAAAGTTGCTGCGCACGTCCAGCCTGCAGGCATTCCTTAATCTGCGCTTTGGCAACCCCGGCAAGCTACCACCGCCCGTAGAAGGCTTTGAAGACACCTTGAACGCCCAACAGCAACAGGTGCTGGCCCAGGTCAGCTCAGCCTCGGCCATCGGTACGCCGGAACAAGTACGCGAACAGGTGGCAGCGTTTGTGGACAAAACCGGTGCTGACGAGTTGATTGTGGTAGGCCAGATTTACGATCACCCAGCCCGCCTGCGCTCCTACGAGCTGGCGATGCACGCCTGTGAGGGTCTTTAGGCCTACATCTGCGCCATGTACCAGCGAATGATGCCGGCGTCTACGGCCTCTGGTGTAAGCGAAAGGTATTTCTCGAAAGCTGCACGCGCGGCATCTGCATTGCCCTGTTGGCGCTGGGCCATGCCGATCTCTTTATACGCTTCCGCATAACCCGGATCGGTTTCAACCGCGGCGGTGTAGGCCGCGATACGCGGTCCGAGATCTGGCCCGTCCGGGGCTTCCAGGCGCAGGGTTTCACCCGTTAGATGATGGCCACGCGCGTCTGCCGGGCGCGCTTTCGCATATTTTACGAAGGCCCCGCGGGCACGCGCAAAGTATTGCTCGCGCAAGTCCTGCATGCCGGTACGCAGTATCGCCGGCGCAATGGCGCGATAGTAGGCATCGCTGTCGGGCACCTTGCCGGGCTTATAGGTCTTGCTCTTTTTCTCTTTTTCCACCGCCTTGGCCAGATTTTTCAAGCGGTCGTCCAGGGTGGGATGACTGCTCCACAGCAGACTGGGGCTCAATACGCCGTAGGCGAAGTTCTGCTTCAGAATCTCGAACGCCTTGATGGCTTGTGCGCGGTCGTAGTCGGCCACGGCCATCAGCTCCAAGCCCTCGGCGTCGGCGATGTGTTCGTTCTTGCGCGAATAGCCGCTGGTGACCAGGTCGGTCCACAGGCCGCCGACATTCATCAGGCCGGTGTTGACCTGACCAGTCTGGCTGGCCACTGCTGCGGTGGCCAGCAAACCCAGGCCTTTGCCAACAAACGATTGACGTTTGTCGGCAATGAGCTCGCGATAAGAATGCCGCTGCATGAAATGTGACAGTTCGTGGGCGAGAATCGCGGCAAGTTGCGCTTCATTCTCCATGCCCGTCAGCAACCCGGTGTTCACCGCAACCGTGCCATACGGGTATACCCAGGCACTCAAGATGTTGTTCTGTACGACGATAAAGTCTACTTCAATGTCGAGATGATCCAGGCGCCCCTGCAACATTCGCTGCGCTATGGATTCGAGGTAGGCTTCCATCTCCCGGTCGCGGACGATGCGCCCCTCGTTGCCAATGTTGTTTTCATGGCCGCTGGCGATGTTCCACAAGCCACGCTCATCCTGATTTTCGGGCAGCGCTTGTATCTCGTCCACATGACGGATCTTTGCCGCGAATACGTGGGTCGCTAGCAACACGGTCACCAGCGCAAGCAGTACGACTCGAATTTGTTTCACAACGCCCCCTATAAACCCTTAAATGCCAGTTGCACCGCCTTCTTCAACCTTTTTTCGTCCTGTAGGTAGGTAGATTCATCGATCAGCACCAGGCTGTCGCCCTGGCGCTCCTGCAAAACCTCGATGCCCCCTCGGTTGAGGTACAACAATTGATCAGAACGGTCGTAGATGGCCAGCTGGAACGACGCCGCACCTATGGTCCCTTGATAGTTAGGACCGCCAAACAGGGCGAAACCGTCGCCGGACTTCGCCACCTTCTGTTTGATCCCATCCCACTCAGCGCGGTCGTCTGCATACGCTGCGCGCACCACGCGAATGGACAATTGTGCAAAGGCGTCGACTTGATGGCGATGACGCATTTCGCGCTTGGTGTGGTCAAGCACAGACGCCTCACGGCGTGGGTCCACGACACCGTCTGCGGTCCTCAGCCCGCCGATCTGCTCGATCATGGTTGCGCGCAATTGCGCATACGGCTCAATGCCCAACACCTCGAGCTTGGTCTTATTCATGCGCGCTGAGGCTTCGGCTTCTACCAGCGATTGCATGGAACTGCTCAGGTTCAACGTCTCGTGTGCGATAACCGGCGACAACGCAATGGACTTGATTCGATTCTTGAACTCTTTTTTTGCGATGAGATACGGCGAATCAGATGCGGCGGATGCTGCGGGTGCGCCAAGCAGCCCGAAAACGGCGACAACTACAATCCATACAGGCATCGAACGATGGTTCATGGCCCATTTCCCCAAAAAAGCAGCCGAACATGGAGTGTGCCCAACTCATTATCGCTTGGGAAGCCCTGCTGGGCCTCGACAAGCGCATTAGAATTGTTCAAATTAGAAATACCTGGGGAGGGAAGAAATCGTCATGCACAAGCTCCACATCGCCGCTATCGGCATCGCTGTGATGTTGATCCACACGCCCGATGCATGGGCGCGCAGGGAAGCAAATCTGCAGGACGTGCCAACGTCGGTGACGGCCCTCACGGAGGACGTTATGCGGCAAATGAACACCGCCGAGCTCAAAGACATCGCCGCCGTGACACCCAATCTTCGATTCGGCCAAACGCTTCCAAGCGGCAGTAAAATTCAGATTCGCGGCTCGCTCGACAATCCCAGCGCCTACGTCGACGGTATACCACTGGATTTTTCAATCAGCCCCATTGCAACGACGTCTTACGACCTGGAGAGCGCAGAAGTGCTGCGCGGCCCCCAAGGCACGCTGTACGGCAAACATTCGAGAGAAACCCTGATCAACTTCGTTAAAGCCACAACGGTGGTACAGGAAGCCGATCTGGCCAACAGCGAATCGGCGCTGGACGCAGTACGCAACGCGCAACCCATGAGCGGATTCCCCGGCGCCCAGGAATCGGGCCTGTTTACCCCTTTTGATACCGCTGATGGCGTCCCGGACCTATGCAGCCCGACGCATCTGGCAAGTCTCATGGGCGCTTCGATTCAGCTGGAGGGCGCCATCATCGACGCCCAGGTGGACGCTTTTAATACCGAACTGGGCCGTGACATTGCGACATTCAGAGACGAAAGTGACCTGGCCAGCGGCTTCGAAAAGCTCCGCGTGAACGCCACACTCCGCTACAACGGATTCCTCGCACAGTACCAGGACCTCACCGAGTACGCGCAGCCGACGCTGGATGCCGAGTGTGAGCCGTACACCGCGAATACCGAATTCCAATCACACTGGTTTGACGGGGTACTTGCCAATGCCACACCTACATACGGCAGCTTTGGCTCCAGCGGCGCAGGCGATATCGGCACGCGAACGTCAACCGAGCTCACCGCGCGGGTGGAAGGCCCGGTGTGGACGCCGAGAGCGAGTGGCATGTGGGAGATCACAGACGGCTTGAGTTTTACCGGAAGCTACGCGAGAGACCGGCTGAACGGCATCAAGACCGGCCGCTGCGAACCGTACCGCGGGGAGGAGAAAGATTTCAGGGAATACAGCTTCTCCGCCGCCCTGGGCATGAACTACAAGCGCGGTGGAACCCTGGATTTCAGCCTCCCGCTACATGACGTCGCTCCCGATGGGGATGGCGACCCGTCTTCATCCGACGACTTTCAGTCAGACTATAGCGATGCGTTAAATATCACCAAACGCCGCCTCTGCGCAGATCCCTACGACTATGCGGCAAACGATGGCATCGACCTGGACCTAACGCAAGAGTTGAGCCTGAAAGCGAACCTGTGGGGCTATCAGGTCCTTGCGCCGCGTCCGCAAGCGGAGTTTCACAATCCCGCAGTCGATGTGCGGATCACCGAGCAGTTCGACTTTGGATTCCGCTCGAATCTGCAAGTTGGCAACCAACTGAGATATGACGCCGAGCCGCGGTACGTAACCCGGACTCCCAGTACCCAGGCGATCGACGCGCGTCCCCGGGTTAGGTTTTCGACCGATTTGAACTATGGCAGCTCATCGCCACCAAGGGTCTCGTACACCATCCCCAACCTTGCGCCCAGCGAAGCGTTCATGTCGGAGTGTTTCGAACCGATTCACTATGGCAATTTCAGTATCGGCCCGAACAAATACATCCGAGTTTTCATCACCCCGGCACTGGCGGCCAACTTGATGATGCGCGATCTGGAAATCGTCGGCGTTTTCATCGATCCGCTGCGCGGCCCTCAATCCGACCCGCATATGGCGCCTACCCCGGCAGGCGGCGGGGGTTGGGGCCAACCTCACGACGACCAATGGGCAATTAAGAAAGCCGGCTTCACCGCCGGCCCGATCTCGGCCTGGTCGCGGCTCGATGGCCAAGCACAAGAAGACGTAGTGGTGGCGGTGATCGATACCGGACTCGACTGGCACCACCAGGATATTGCTGCGGAAAACATCTGGCGCAACGTGGGCGAGGTTCCCGGCAACAATATCGACGACGATAACAACGGCTACGTCGACGATGTCATGGGCTACGATTTCATGGAGCGCGACAACAAGCCCTGGGACGAGCACGGCCACGGCACCATGGTAAGCGGGATTATCGCCGCGACCCGTGACAACGAAATTGGCATTGCCGGCATCAACAGCAAGGCCCAGATCATGACGTTGCGCGTGACTAACACGTTCGGCAACACAAACGCATCGTATATCGCTGAGGCCATCGCTTACGCCGCTGACAATGGCGCAAATGTCATCAACATCAGCATGGGGGGTGCCGGACGCTCCGCACTCGAGCAGGAAGCCATCGCCTACGCCAGAGAAAAAGGTGTGTTGGTGGTCGTGGCTGCCGGCAACGAGGGCATCGAGCTGGACGACTATGGGCCCTCCGCTGAAGATGGCGTGTTTACTGTCGCTGCCACGGATCTGAATGATCGTCCGGCAGACTTTTCCAACACCGGAGCGGTAGTCGACATCGCCGCTCCAGGCATCGATGTACTGAGCCTGCGCGCTCGGGGCACCGACGTGAATCTGGGCGCAGCCGGTATCGCCTATACCCAGGGTCAGCACTATGTCGGCGCCGACAAGCGCTACATTCGCGCCAGCGGCACCAGTTTTGCCGCGCCCATCGTGACGGGTACGGCCTCGGCGCTCATGGCGGTCGAACCTGAACTCAGCGCTGACGAAGTTCGTGAACGCCTCGCCGCCACCGCCTGGGACGTCGGCGCCCCTGGCAAAGACGATCAGACCGGAGCCGGGCTTATCGATGCGCGGACCGCGCTCAGCGTGGACAAGAGTTTCTTTCTCGACGCCTCGGTGGACCGCTTAGTGCCCAACGCCGACGCGCAAACCCTGGAGATTCACGGTCGCGCGGATGCAGACCACTTTAAGCGCGCCTGGCTCCAAATCGGCGAGGGCGAGGCGCCGGAAAGTTGGAAATACGTTGGCCTGAAGCTAAAGCGTCCGGTCAAAGACGCCCTGCTCAGCGAAGTTCCGCTGTCCGAGTTTGGCGGCGCCACCGGTGTGTGGACGGTGCGGATCAACGTTGAGCATCAGAGCGGCACCGTTCGACGGGCCACCAAAGCCGTACGCTTGCGCTAGCTCGCTGGTACTCCGCTAGGGTACGTACCAGATAGGCGAGGACCATGCTCGATCCTGGATGGTCGCGTGCATATCCGGGCGCGGCGAGACGCCTGCGCGTATGGCATCGTAGGTCGACCAGCGGCAGCTGGGATTTTCCAGCACGCGCGCATAGTAAAACGCGCGCTGATTCGGGTCGAAATCCGGGTCCTGCCACACGGCAACCATTTCCGCGTCGCCAACATCCGGCGCAACCGAACAGTCGGCGAGATTCACTACAGCGCCATTGTCAGGGCAGCGCCCACTGGCCGGGTCCACACTGAGGCCGTCGGAACATGCGACGTCCACTACTTCTTCTCTGGCTTCGCCATTCTCGATCCACCCTTTCACGATCTGAAGCCGCTGCAGTGCGTGTGTATCTGGATCACGACTCGCCCACACGTAAAAACCAGGCGCATTGTCTGCATCGCGCATGAGGTCTGCCCCCATTGGAACGCCCGTGGCATAGGCCTGGGCTATCGCATCGGGTGCGTCCACCAGGTCATCCCCGAGGCCGAAACCGGCGAAGAAGCGCACTTTGATATGCGGGCCGCTGGTGCTGAAGGTTTCCTTACGGCGAAAGCCGTCGAATATCGCATCCCTGGTGTTGGACTCGGCCCACACGCCCGCCAGACCCGAGGCGCCCCAGTATTGCGAAGCACCTTGTGCATATTCCGGCGCCTCCGAAGCAGAGGTCGGCAGCGGCACCGAACCGCGCATGTGCGGCTCGATGTCGGTAAGCCCGGTTTTGCTCCAATAATTGTCTTCCTCGAACGAGCCCGCGGCATTGTGCGTATCCGACGCCCCGATAACCCCAAACTTGAACGGGTTAAAACCCTGCTCCTGCTCCATCAACATGCCGTTCAAATAGGCCTCGCGCACGTAGCTGCCCTTGGGGCGCGAAGCCGCCGCGCTGGCAATGCGCAGGGGCATGATTTCGAATTCCGCCCACTCATCATTGGGCGACAGTAGTGGGTGGGTGTCGGAAGTGCCCTTGACCTGGGTGTTTTCGACGATGGGTTCGTTGCGCATGCGCTGCTCGGCATACGCAGCGTCCAGCGGTTCGTCCGAGGCGTACCTGGTCGCGGCAAACATCCAGCCATCGGATCCATTCGAATTGTGCGGAATGGCAATGGATTCCTGTCCATTCGCACGGTTCGCATCCATCCAATCCCATAAATCTTCCGGATCCATGGAATCGAGCCGGCTGAACGGTTGAATGGGCACTTCGTCGCCACGGAAGATCACATTGCGATGCAGGTTCTCGAACTCAGGCCCGGAGGTGGTGTATTCGTAGCCAACGAACGTCGTGAATCGACCAGGATTGTTGTGACGCTGCGCGGCTTCGATGATCTCCTGCCACGCGCTACGCGCTATGTTCCGATCATCCAGATCATCGGGTACGTCCACCTGCAGTCCAACCAGGTGTGCGATCATCGCCTGAAACGCCGCATTCGACCCTTCAGCGGTCGTCGCCCCGCGTACCTTTTCCGCCATCGGATGCTCAGCATAGCCGCTCTCCGGATCGGCCAGGGCGCGCATCATGCCCAGGTAAAACCCGTGATCCGAAACAGCAAGAAAATCCAGCGGCTTCTGCATCTGCATCATGAAGCCGGAAGCATGCTCAATGGCCGCACCCTTGGCAAACTCGTACGCATCGTCGGGCGTGCGGCGAGTTCCCATGAGGAAGGCGTCGAACGACAAATTGGTGTGAATGTGGGTATCGCCGAAGTATGCGCTGCGCAACGGGTTGCGCTCGATTTCCACCGCCACCGGCAAGCCACTGCCGGCCGTCGCGTCTGACCCGGCATCGCTGGCAGGAGGCGGCGCGCTGTTTTCGCCACAGGCAGCCAGCACCAGCAGCAGCGCAAACGAATTGAGTACGCGTGTCATCACCGGCTAGCTCCCGTTGGGGTTGATCAGAAACTTCTGGCCCGTGGCTTGCTGCGCATAGGTTTTCAGGGTCTCTAGTTGCAGCGCGCCTGGGAGTGAAATTTCTCCCGCGTAGCTGCTCGCGAAAGTGGTGCGCACCTCGTCAGCGACACGTTGGCGCAGCTCGTCTGCCTTGTCGCGGCCGATTTTCTGCAGAAACGGCGTCAACAGCCAACCGCCAACGCCCCAGGACATCCCGTAGCTGCGCTTCAGCACCGTATGTGATCGCTCCAGGCCGCCATAGATATATACCTGCTTCTGCTGGCTGGATCCGTAGCGGCTGTACTCCGTCGCAGTCGCCACCGCCGCGGCTTCCATAGCCACCAGAATTCGATCCGCCAGTTCACCACCGCCGGTGGCGTCGAACGCAAGGTAAGCGCCAGTCGCGGCAATCGCGTCGGCCAGATCCCGGGGGAACGTATCCTTGGAGGAATCGCATACGTGCTGCGCGCCTATGTCGCGCAACAGCTGCTCCTGCTCCGGCTTGCGCACGATGTTGACCAGCGCCACATCGTCCGCCAGGCAGATTTTCTGCAGCATCTGGCCCAGATTCGAGGCGGCCGCGGTATGGATCAGCGCGCTGTAGCCCTCCATGCGCATGGTTTCGACCATGCCAAGGGCGGTGAGTGGATTAACAAAACACGACGCGCTTTCGGCAGGCGTAACACCGTCATGCATCAGCAGGCACTGGTGTACGTTCAACGTACGGTATTGGGTATACATCGCGCCGCCGAGAACGGCCACGGTTTTGCCCATCAGCGCTGCAGCCGCCTCTGAATCACCGGTGGCTATCACGACTCCAGCGCCTTCGTTGCCCACGGCCATGGATTCGTCCAGGCGGCCACCGAGATGTTTGACCAGGCCCGGTGGAACGTCAGCAGTGATCGTAGGCGCGGCTGCGCTACCGCCCTGGCTGGCGGTGGACACGTCGGCCATGCCCAGCAACAAACCCAGATCTGACGGATTGATTGGTGAGGCTTCCACCCGCACCAACACTTCGTTTTCACCTGGCGGGGTCACTGGAATGTCCTCCAATGACAGTTGCAGTTGTCCTTCGCTGGTCACTAAAGACCGCAATTGCAGATTACTGGCCGGTAAGTCACTCATGTCGTCGCTCCCATAGTTCTGTTTCTTTTCTCGTTGCACATACCTTCGCCCCTGAGCGCAGGAATGGCAATAGCCCAGCAGCGAGGTAAAATGCGTTGTCTTCTGGCTGGATGTGACCCTGCAACCAATATCGATTCAAGATCTGCGTCGCGTGTTTCCTGAGCACCGTTCCCATGATCTGGGCGCTCCGGACCTGGACTCGGTGGACTGGGGAATTCTGGATTATTTCGGCTGGGTGCACCCCGCCGGCCACCTCGGCTATGTGCTCATACCGGTGCAGGACGAACTGCGCGGCATAAAACTGCGGCGCATGCTCAACCACAGTGCACGCCCACGCACGCACATGTGTTCCTGGTGCCACCACGTCTATCGCAGTCGCGGAACCGCGATGTTCAGCACCAGCGTGGCCGGGACGCACGGGCGACGCAGAATCGGCAACTACATCTGTAAGAACCTGGATTGCAGCATCCGCATTCGCAATCTCACCTCCGATCCGCCCACCTATCTGCCCGAAACCATAGAGTTGCGGCACAAAATCTGGCGCCTGGAAAATGCCGTTACGGCGTTCATGGGGCGCGCAAATCTGCTTGTTGATCTGCTTTGATCCAGGCGCTGTAGCCCTGCGCTATACTCCATAGCAAATAGAAATACGTATGGGGGACAACGGATGAGCATCGAAACATTCAGACAAGACGCTCGGGATTGGCTGGAAGCGTCATGCCCAGCAAGCATGCGTCAGGGGACAGTGCATTTCGAAGATGCGTTCGAGGTCTATCAATCCGAGGATGCCCACGCCTGGCTCGAGGCTGCCGCGGCACGCGGCTGGACCGCGCCCACCTGGCCAACGGAATATGGCGGCGGGGGCTTGAGCGGAGATCAAGCACAGGTTTTGAGCGAGGAGATGGCGCGCATCAAGGCGTTGCCGCCCTCTACGGGGATGGGCCTGAGCATGATCGGGCCGACCCTGCTTGAATTTGGTACCGAAGATCAGAAGCAGCGGCACATCCCAAAAATCGTCAGCGGTGAAGTACGCTGGTGCCAGGGCTATTCCGAACCCGGCGCTGGCTCTGACCTGGCTGGCCTGCAGACCAAGGCCGCCATACAGGGCGACCAGTTCGTCATCAACGGGCAGAAGATATGGACCTCCGGCGCGCAGAACGCGCAGTGGATGTTCGCCCTGGTAAGAACGGATCCCGATGCGCCTAAGCACGACGGCATCAGTTTCGTACTGCTGCCTATGGATCAACCCGGAGTGACGGTCAAACCCATAAAGCTCATATCGGGATCGTCACCTTTTTGCGAAACTTTCTTCGACGATGCCGTGGCCGACCGCGCCGACCTCGTCGGCGAGCTGAACAAGGGCTGGACGGTAGGCAAGCGCCTGCTGCAATTCGAACGCAACTCCCCTGCCCGCAGCGAACCCAAGGGCAAGAAAAAGAAACCAACGCTGAATGCCTATGCACAGATCGCCAAGCAATATATCGGCGCCGACGACACCGGAAAGATCGCTGACGCATCCGCTCGAGATAACATCCTTAGCCAGGTCATGCAGGAACGGGCGCTGGCGCTAACCACGCGGCGGGTTCACGACGAAAGCAGGCAGTCTGGCGCGCCCGGTGCAGCCACATCGATCTTTAAACTGGTCGGCTCCACCCTGGCCAAGCAAGGGTCGCAGTTAAAGTCCACCCTGCGCGGCACCGCCGGTCTTGCTTGGGAGGGTCAGGCGTTCAGCGAAGACGAACTGGAAGCCACCCGCGGCTGGTTGCGCGACCGTGCGGTAACCATCTACGGCGGCACCAACGAGGTGCAGATGAACATCATCGCCAAGCGCGTGCTGGGGCTACCCGACTAGTGGTCAAACCTACTTGCCGGTGTAGACCGGATCACGCTTTTCAATGAACGCGCGCATGCCTTCTTTGGAATCCTCCGTGGTGGAACACAGGATCTGATTGCGATTCTCGATGGCCATGGCAGCCTCCAGGCTGCCTGCGTCGATGGCCATATTGAGGCCTTCCTTGGTGAGCCGCAGGCCCATGGGCGAGGTGGTGAGCATTTCATCCAGGTAGGGCCTGGCAGCATCAAGCAGTTTATCGTCAGCCACCACCTCTGACACGAGGCCCGCGCTCAGCGCACGCTCAGCGTGCAGAAAGCGGCCAGTCAACATCAGTTCTGAAGCCATAGAGGTGCCCACCAGCCGCGGCAGAAAGTACGAAGTGCCCATATCACACGCAGACAGGCCGATGCGGATAAACGCAGCATTCATGCGCGCGCTCTCGGCCGCTATGCGTATGTCCGAAGCCAGCACAAACGCGAAACCGCCACCACAGGCTGGGCCCTGCACCAGTGAGATAATGGGCTGCGGGCAACGACGCATGAGCAGGTACACCTCAGCCAGATAGCCTTGAAAACCCCAGCCGGACCCCACCGGGCGATGACCGGAACTGTCGACCATGTCGCCTGCCTGCTTGATGTCGAGCCCTGCGCAGAAGGCGCGGCCTTCGCCGCGCATCACCACTACCCGGGTCGTATTGTTTTCGAGCAGGCTGCTGTAGTAGGCGCGCAGGTCGGTGACCATCTGCGTATTGATGGCGTTCAAGGCCTCAGGCCGGTCCAGCGTCAGCCAGTCCACTGGCCCTTCCTTGTCCACCCGAATGGTCTCGTAGGTCTGCGTGCTCATGTGCTCTCCCGATTAATGCGCGTTTGAGTATACCCGAGCCAGCGACATTTCCGAGTTGGCCAATCACCGCAACTCGTATTACATTAAAGCGTGTTTCAAATTCGCTAAAGGGTTGGTATGAATCCACAGGAAGTCAACACGCTGCGCGCCTTGATGGAGTACGAGGCTGCACGCACAGCGCCGCCAGTGGGTTTTCCCGATCTGCCGGATATTCCAGCCGGCCGCTATACCGATGCGCGTTTCTTCGAGCTGGAGAAAGAACATATATGGCGCAAGTCCTGGTTATTCGCCGCGCACATCGACGAAATCCCCGAACCTGGTTGCTGGCGCCTGTGGGAAAACGCCGGCCAACCCGTGATTATCGTGCACGCCGACGACGGTGCGATAAATGCTTTCTACAACACCTGCAGCCATCGCGGCGCACCCATCGTCACCGAAGAATCAGGCAAGCGCCCACGTCTGGTTTGTAAATATCACGGTTGGACGTATAACCACAGTGGCGAACTGCTGGCGGTGCGTGACCCGGAGGATTTCGGCAATCTGGATTTTTCCTGCCGGGGATTGCAGTCCATTCGCTGTGAACGTTTCGGCAACCTAATCTTCGTCAATTTCGACAACGAAGCCTCCAGCCTGCGCGAGTGGCTCGGTCCGGTGGCTGACGAGTGGGAGGAATTCCAGTTCGGCAACTGCCGCCTCGCCGCCCGGCACACATGGCATTTGAACTGCAACTGGAAAATCGCCATGGAGGCCAACACCGAGGTCTACCACGTGCGTAGCATTCATCCAAAAACGGTCTATCCCGTCCTCGACGACCGGCGCAACGTGAATACCCTTTACCCACAAGGCCACGGACGCATGGTGGCGCCGCGACCTGACCGCGGCCAGCAGTCCGCCGAAATCATGTCCCAGCGCGCGATCTGGAACGAGATCGAAACCGCCGGCGAAATCTCCCGCACCTGCACGCAATCCTACGGCGTGTTCCCAAACTGGGTGTCGCCCCTCAGCCAATACACCATCCCGCCATTGCTGTTCTGGCCTAACGGCATCAATAAGTGTCTGTTCGAAACATGGACCCTGGCGCCAGACTGGGGCGACGGGCCCAAGCCGGACATGTGGACCCAGAACGACGGCGAAGAGTTATCGCCGGTGTTGCAGGAAGACACGGAATTCGGCGAATGGATCCAGAAGTCGGTAGAGTCCTACGGCTTCAAAGGTGTGCCGCTCAGCTACCAGGAAGCGCGCATCTATCACTGGAATCAGTTCGCCGACAGAATGATCGGGGTCGACAACATCCCACAGGAACTGCGCGTTCAACAGGTCATCGGCGACGAATGGATGTACCCGAACGACCCGAGGGTCGCACTCTTGAACCAATAGCGGAGTCAGCATGCAGCAGGCACTTGCGGGCATACGCATCTGTGACTTTACCGGCCAACTCGCGGGCGCAGGCGCCACCAAATGGCTGGCGGCATTCGGCGCCGAGGTCATTCGTATAGAAGATCCGGTGCGCCAGGGCCGCTGGGACATATTGCGCGGCATCGGGCCCTTCAAAGATGAGCAACGCGGCTTGGAATACGGCGGTGGGTTCAATAACCACAACATCGGCAAGCTCGGCATCACCCTGAATTTACGCACCGACAAAGGCAAAGAAATTCTCGCCGAGCTGGTCAAAGTCTCGGACGCGGTCACGGAAAATTTCGCTGCCGGCGTGCTCGAGCGCTGGGGTTTCGGTTACGAGGCGTTGCGCGCGCTTAAGCCAGACATTGTCTATGTGTCGAATTGCGGCTTCGGACATGAGGGCCCATACCACAAATACAAGACCTGGGGCCCCATCGTACAGGCGATGTCCGGGCTCACGTTCAGCTCGTCCCTACCCGATCAGGAGCCGGCGGGATGGGGTTATTCCTACATGGACCATACCGGCGCCTACTACATGGCGATGGCCATCATGTTGGCCCTGTTGCATCGCCAACGTACCGGCGAGGGTCAATGGGTGGATCTGGCATGCACCGAAGCGGCCACCACGCTCAACGGCCCCGCACTATTGGATTGGACAGTTAACGGCAAACCCATGCGCCGCGAACAGGCGCCGAATACGAACCGCAGCCAGTACAACCCCATGGCGCCACACGGCATTTACGCGTGCAGCGGGAAGGACAACTGGATAGCGATAAGCGCCCGGCAGCAGGACGATTGGCTCAAACTCGCGAGCCTCATCGACGCACCCTGGACTGCTGAATTTCACGACCTGCAACGACGCCTGGATAGTCAGGACAACCTCGACAAGCAGATGTCGGCATGGACAGCCGGGTTCGATAAATTTGCCCTGCAGGAAAAACTACGCGGCCTGCCCATTCCGGCGGCGGCAGTGCAGAAGCCTCAGGAACGCATCGAACAGGATCCCACCACCGCCGGGTTCGGCTTGTGGCCAACCATCGAACATACGGCGATGGGCGACGTCCGCGTAGACGGCATGCCGGTACACTTTTCGCAAACCGATTGGCAGATGTCACGTGGCGCGCCTTGTCTCGGCGAACACAACGACCACGTTCTGACCAGTGTGTTGGGTATTTCCCCGGCCGAAATCGAGCAATTGCGCGAAGAGAACGTACTGTGACCGCCTTGCAGGGTATGCGCGTGCTCGAACTCGCCAACGAGCGTATCGCGTTTGCAGGCAAGTTACTCGGTGACATGGGCGCCGACGTTATCCTCATCGAACCCCCAGCCGGTGAGCCGAGCCGCAATTATCCGCCCTACCTTGACAGCGAACCTGGCGCCAATCGCAGCATGTATTTCTGGCACTACAACACCAGCAAGCGCAGCGTAGTACTGGACCTGGAAGACGAAGCCCAGCGTGAGCGGTTCAAACAACTCATCGCCAGCGCGGACGTGCTGATCGAATCGGAGCCAACCCAACGGCTGGCGCAGCTCGGCATCGACTACGACGTTCTCGCGAGCATCAAACCGGACTTGATACACGCCGCCATGACACCCTACGGGCGCAACGAACCCTTAAGTGATCTGCCGGTCACCGACCTGACCTTGATGGCGGCCGGCGGGCCGCCGTGGAGCTGCGGCTACGACGATCACAGTTTGCCGCCGGTACGTGGCTGGGGCGATCAGGGTTACCACACCGGCTGCCACTACACCTACATGAGCGTGTTGACGGCGTTGTTGCAGCGCGGCATGACCGGCATCGGACAATTCATCGATATCAACATGACCGCGGCCTTGAATGTCACCACTGAAGCGGCCAGCTACTCGTGGTTGGTCAACGGCTCTACCGTGGAACGGCAGACCGGGCGCCACGCTGCGGTGAAGCCCAGCGGCGCAACGCAGATGCAATGCGCTGATGGTCGCTACGTCAATACCGGGGTTCCGCCCCGCTTTCCGCATGAATTCGGCCGGTTGTTGCAATGGTTGCGCACGCTTGGGCTGGAAGAACAATTGCCGGAGGCAGTATTCCTGGAAATGGGTGAGAACTGGGAAGGCCACTTTGACTTGTCGCTGCTGGGTACTGACGACACCATCACCGCGATATTCAGCGCTGGCCGCGACGCCCTGAAGCTCATCGCGCGAACCGTGTCCGCCCAGGAATTTTTCATCGGCTGTCAGGAAGCCGGGATATCCGTAGGCGCGATAAACAGTCCCGAGGAAGCTTTCGAGGACGAACATTTCAAGGCGCGTGGTTTTCAGGTGCCGCTGCATCACGACGACCTCGACGCAACTTTCGTGTACCCCGGCGCGCCCTACAAGTTACCCGCGAGCCCCTGGTCGTTGTCCCGCCGCGCCCCTCACCTCGGAGAACACACCGAAGAGGTGCTTTCCGAGCTGTCGTAAACCAGCTTGCCACCGATTACGGTGTGGGTCACCTGCACCGCGACGAGGTCCTGCAAGGCATCCGCCAGGCTTACGTTGATGACGCATAGGTCTGCTGCACAACCTGGCTCCAGACCACGCGCAGCGCCACCCGGGTTTTGCGCGCTAGACAGATAGCCACGCAACGCCTCGCCAGCAGATACAGTTTCACCTGCACCCAACTGTGCGCCGCTCGCCGTTCGTCGTGTTACCGCGGTGGCCATTATCTGCCACGGATTCACAGGTCCGTAGGGCGCATCGGAACTCGCCGCTACCGGCACACCTGCGGCCAACAGCGATGCATAGGGGTAAAGATGGTCGCGGTCATCGCGATCCGATGCCTGCCGAAATCGATCACCGCGGTGACTGACGAATCCCGGTTGTGTGACCACGGTCGCTCCGCTGGCTGCCAATGGCTGCAACATCTCGGGCCGCACAACGCCAGCGTGCTCAATGCGATCACTCGGTTGCGGGCCGGCTTCCACCAGGGCGCTCAATGCCACCAGCAACTCCACGTGACTGACACAGTGAAAGGCCACCGGACGGCCGCGCGCGTGCGCGGCTTTGATACGCGCGACCAATGCATCGAGCTCAGGCAGGTCGTCTTCGTCCAGCATGATCTTCAGCGCACCGCGGGCAAGGCTTTCATCGCCCATGATCGCAACACGCTGGCACAGTTCACCACGCTCGTGGGCATGTTGCAGGTATTGGGCAGCCGCCTGGTCGTTGGTGTACGACGCATCCGTTACGCCTGTGATGCCATACGCAGACAGACGTTGGGACAACGCGCTGAGATTCGGAGGTGCGGCGTCCGGCAGATGCCGGCGCAACCAATCATCCATACGCCATAGACGCCCATTGGGCTGCCCTGCCGCGTCTAGTTCAACGCCCGATTCGCGGGTTTCCCGGGTAAGCCCGAGGCGCACGATGGCCGCGGAATTCAATATCCACAGTTTGCCGCTGCTGTGCTGCACCCGCACGGGTCGGGAGGCGCACAGCCGGTCCAACCCATGCCGGTCGAGATCGCCAGCAGTAGACTCGTGGTAACCGACGCAGCGTAGCCAGTCTCCCGGGGCATCGCTACGCAGTAGCGCTGCAAGACCCTCGGGGTTGTTGGTCCCCAATTGCGAACAGTCCAGCGAATCCATTGCCACGGCGCTCGCCAGCAGGTGGACGTGATGATCGTGCAGGCCCGGCAACACCGCGGCACCAGAGGCGTCGATGACGTGTTCCTGGTCGCCAAGTGGCTCGAGATCGGTAGCGATTTCGAGCACCACCGCGTCGGCGCGCAGGTCGACGATGCTGCCTCCGATGTCGGCATGTTTTATCAGCACGGTCGGTGTCCGGTTATACTGCGCGGCATGGCGGCCATCGTTTCTCCACAAGAACTGTCTGCAATCCTGTCCTCCGCGCTTCGCGCGGAAGACCATTCTGTCGTTGCCGGCAACAACTATCTAGTGGCGGATTTGCGTGCCCAACACGCCGACATCGCAGTCGAGCACTGGCCTGCCGCGCCGGTGATCGGACTGACCAGGTCGCAACAGCCGGTGGCCGCGGTGGACGTGTTGGTCGCGGACGAGCAAGCCCTGGCCCAGCTCACAGACGCCATCGACGCCCAACCACTTGCCGCAGCAACCCTCGTGCAGGTGCTGCGGCACAACGAAACGACAGATATACGCCAGGGCCTGCTGGCCGAGTCTCTGGCCTACTCCACATTGCAGCAAAGTGAGGGTTTCCAGTCATGGTTGCGCACCAGAGCACGCCCGGAGTCGAAGGCGGACGATGACCCGCCGCTTCTGATCGAACACCACGATCATGGCGCAAAAACTACGTTAGAGCTCGTGTTCAACCGGCCACACGCGCACAACGCCTACAGCACCGATCTCAAGGACGCTCTGTGCGCCGCTCTGCTGGTTGCACACGCCGACACGAGCATCGATGAAGTGCGCTTGCGCGGCAACGGCCCGTCGTTCAGCGCAGGCGGAGATTTATCTGAATTCGGTTCGGTGACAGACGCGGGCGCGGCTCACTTAAGCCGTACCACGCGCGGCGCTGGCGCGCTGCTTGCAAGTATGCGCTGCGCTACCTCGGCACAACTGCATGGCGCATGCATAGGCGCAGGCATCGAGCTACCCGCGTTTACGCAACACATCAGCGCCGACCCCAACACTTTCTTTCAGTTGCCTGAAGTCGCCATGGGATTGGTCCCCGGCGCTGGTGGAACGGTGAGCGTGCTGAAGCGCATAGGACGCCAGCGCACCGCGTGGCTGGCGATCACGAGTGAACGCCTGGACGCGCAGTCTGCCCTGGCATGGGGTCTGGTGGACGAGCTAAGCGGATAGCTCGGATTTAACGACCCTGCGCAGCAGCTTGCCGGTTTCGTTGTAGGGAAGCTCGTCCCACACCGCGACTACCTGGGGTACGCGGGAACTGCGCATATGCTCGCGCACGTACGCCTGCAGTTCCTCCACATCGATGCTGGCGCCTTTCCTGGCCACCACCGCCGCGGCCACGCCTTCACCCCATTGCTCGTCCGGGATGCCGACTACTGCCGCATCGAGCACCGTCGGATGCGTGAGCAGACAATCCTCGATCTCACCAGGCGAGAGGTTTTCGCCGCCGCGCACTATCACGTCGTCGGCACGGCCTTCTAAGAACAGATAGCCTTCGTCATCCATGCTGCCCGCGTCCCGGGTCGGAAACCAACCTTCAGCGTCGGTGACCGGGCCGCGGCCTTCGTATTCGCCGGATACCTGCTCGCCGCGCACGTATATCTCGCCGCGTTCGCCGGGGCCAAGCAGCCTGCCTTCGTCGTCGCGGATTTCAATTTCCACCCCGGGCAATGCTTGCCCAACAGACACCAGCCGACGCCGTTGCTTCTCATCGGTACTCGCCTCGGCGGTGCGGTGTTCGTCAGGGCCCAGAATCGCGATGGTCGAACTGGTTTCGGTCAAGCCATAGGCATTGGAGAAGTTCGTTTCCGGAAACAGCTTCATGGCCTTTTCGATTACGCTCAAGGGCATTTTGCCGCCACCGTAGGAAAGGTTGCGAAGATGCCCCATGTCCGCACTGTCCTGGCCTTCAAATTCATCGACAATCCGCGCCAGCATAGTCGGCACCACAAACGCCGTGGACACCTCGTGCTTGCGCGCAAGATCTACCCACGCCTGAGCAGAAAAGCTGGGCAGCTGCACAACATGGCGGCCTGAATAGACCGAGCTCAGCACCGCTGCGATACCTGCGATGTGGTATGGCGGAACGCAGACCAGCGCGGCTTCATTCTCCTCCGCCGAGGCGAACTCCACTGCGCTGAGGATGTAGGAGACCAGGTGCTTGTGCCGCAACACGGCGGCTTTAGGCACGCCGGTGGTACCACTGGTGAACAGCAGAACGGCCACATCTTCGGGGTCCATAGACCATTCCTGGTCCAGGCTAGCGGCGTGACTGGCGTCGTCGACAAATGCAGACGTGGGTATCGGCATCACGTCGTCCAGGCCGCCCAGGGCGGCGATGCGCTTTTCTTCCGTGACCAGATAGGCCGGCGTCACGCGTTTGAGCAACGCTTCAATCTCGTCATCCGTAAGCCGGTAATTGAGCGGCACGTACGGCACTCCGGCCCACGCGCTGCTGAACAGGCTCATGGGCGTGCCGAGATTGCTGACGTCGAGCTTGACCAGGCGCTGCGCGTCGCTTGCGCGCACACTGGCGGCACGCGCCCCGGCGGCCTCAAAAAGTTGTGCGTAGGTTATCGACTGCCCAGTACTGCCGTCGGTGAACGCGGTTCGGTCTGGAAATGCCCCACTGGTCATTTCCAACAGCATCATGATGTTCATCGTTGTTATATCCCCTTCAAGGCGCGCATTTTAGGTCCAACGACCGCAGTTGACAAAGCCTTAGTCTGCCCCGTTTACTAAACCATCAATTTACCGGGGAAGTGCATGAAAACGTCAATATCTATCGGCTCCGCATATTACAACGGCGAAGATTGGGACGAACTGGTCGACTACGCCGTGGCGGCGGATCGCATGGGCGTCGATCAGGCCTGGTCCGCGGAAGCCTGGGGCATGGATGCCATCGTGCCACTGGCGTATATGGCGGCTAGAACCGAAAACATCAAACTTGGTACCGGCATCCTGCAGATCAGTTCCCGTGTGCCCTCCATGATCGCCATGACCGCGCAAAGCCTGGACACCGTGTCTAAAGGCCGATTTATTCTCGGTCTGGGCGTTAGCGGCCCACAGGTGGTAGAAGGCCTGCATGGCGCAGCGTTCGCCAAACCACTATCGCGGCTGCGCGAATGCGTTGAAATTCTGCACCTCGCGCTAGCCGGCGAGAAACTCGCCTACGAAGGTGAGCACTATCTGCTACCGAGACCTGGTGGTGAGGGCAAGGCGCTGCGACTGTCACAGCCGCCACGCCCGGAATTACCCATTTACCTGGCGACTCTCGGGCCCAAATCCCTGCAGATGACCGGCGAATTAGCCGACGGCTGGCTGGGCACCTGCTTCCTGCCCGAGCACGCCGATGTGTTTCTGGGCGACCTGCAAAGCGGCGCGGCCAAAGCCGGCCGCAGCCTGGCGGACCTCGACATACAGGCGGGCGGATATTTCGAGACCGGCGAGAACGTTGAACAGCTGATTGCCGAGCGCAAACCCGGCATGGCGTTCCAACTGGGCGCCATGGGGTCGCCGAAAACCAATTTCTACAACGACGCGTTCTGCAGGGCCGGTTTCGAAGACACCGCCAAGGAGGTGCAAAGCCTGTGGGTAGCGGGCAAACGGGATGAAGCGATCCAGCGCGTGCCCGACGAACTGGTACTCATGAACGATCTCGTTGGCACCGAGGACATGGTGAAGCAGCGCGTCAAAGCCTTTGCCGACGCCGGTGTTAATACCCTACGTGTCTCAACCGGTGGCAAAACCTGGCCGGAGCGAACCGCAGCGCTGGAACAAGCCATCGATCTGATCAAGAGCGCCGGCTAACCGCACTCGCAGCCAGAAGGACCATGGCGGAGCATTTTCAACCGCGCCCAGCCGTGCGCGCAATTCTGGTGGCACAACCGGAACAGCGCGTGCTGCTCATCCACACCTGGATACCCGACACCCAGAAGCTGATCTGGCTGGCTCCCGGCGGCGGGTTGGAAGGCGACGAGGACCCGAAAATGGGCTTGTACCGTGAAGTCGAAGAAGAAACCGGGCTTATCCCGCAACAGGCCTTCGGCCCGGTGTGGCGCCGGCGTCAGAAATTCCATCTGCATGGCAAAGCCTTCGATCAGAGTGAGGCGTTCTACTACGTACCGGTAAAGATGTTCGAACCGGACAATTCAGCCAATCCCGCCGTGGCCGAGCGCGATATCTTTCGCGGCTTTCGCTGGTGGTCCCTGGATGAGATCAAGGCCGCCACTGATGAGATCTTTGTGCCGCTTACGTTTGCTGATCACCTGCAGAAGCTACTCGAAGAAGGCGTGCCGACGCAGGCATACGACGTCGGGCGCTAAGCAACTGCTCGACCTCGTAGAGAGTATGGTTAGAATTGTAGCGCGCGGCGGCAGGCTTAGGCAGCCACCGCGCGCCGTCACCGGCTACCAGGGGCTACTCAAGGGGATTCAATGGCACTACTTACTGAAGAACACAAAGCATGGATCGGCACCGAGGAACCGCCGATCACCATCGAGGTGTCGCGTCGCGACATCCAAAAATACGCTGCCGCCACGCAACAGCAGCAGGCAAAGTACCTGCGCGGCGACGAAGCACCGCCCATGATCATATTCAATCTGTTCAGCGAGATACCGCAACTCGACGAACTGCGTCCGGACGGGCTCGCGCGCGGCAGCAACCAGGGCCCCAAGCTCCCGCTGAAAAGGGTCATGGCAGGCGGTACCGAGATTCGGCAGCACAAACCCATACGACCCGGAGACGTGCTGACCGGCACGCGCCGGGTGGTCGATCTGTTCGAAAAAGAGGGCCGTACCGGACCGCTGATTTTTACCGTGCGCGAGCTGGCTATTACCGACGCGGCCGGCGAACCGGTCATGGAAGAAATTCAAACCGGCATTGCGAGGTAGCTATGGCACCAGAATTAGATCAGTTGAGCCCAGGTACGCAGCTGCCGACCCGCGAACACACTGCCACCAGTGTCAGCCTGTTCATGTACAACGCCGCGGTATGGAACCACCATCGCATCCACTACGACGAAGCCTATACCACCGGCGTGGAAAACCATCCTGGCGTGGTCATCGACGGACCACTACAGGGTGATTGGCTGAGCCAGGTCGCATTGAACTGGTTAGGTGATGGCGGCACGCTGGAGAGCTTCAATTACAGCAATCGCCAGGCCGCCTACCTCGGCGAAACCCTCACCAGCGGTGGCAGCGTCACTGCGGTGGACACGGCGACGGGCACGGTGGAACTCGAGCTGTTTATCAAAAACGAAGACGGAGAAGTCATCACCCCCGGCACGGCCCAGGCGAAGATTCAATTGCAGGCTTAATCCCTCAGAACACCAGGCGCCCGAGGCTTTCCGCAACCAGGGCCGGCTTGTCTTCGCCCTGTATCTCCACCTTGATCTCGGTCATGGTTTCGATCATGCCGCCTTTGATTTCTGCACGGCGCAGGGTACGCGTTGCGCGGATCATTGCCCCTACCCGAACCGGTGAGGGGAAACGAATCTTGTCGAAGCCGTAGTTGATGCTCAGCTTGTGGCCTTCGAGTTCAGGGCCGCCGTCATCGTCGGCGCCCGGCAAGTGCCCCATCACTGCGATGGTGAGATTGCCGTGGGCAATGGGCGCCGCAAAGGGCCCCTGCTTAGCCCGTTCGACGTCCACATGAATCCACTGGTGGTCCATGCTCACATCCGCGTAGTCGTTGATGCGCGCTTGCGTGATTTCGAACCAGTCGGTAGGTGCGTGCGGTTGGTCAACCTGTGCCGCGAGTGCCTCCACCGCGTTTTGCATGTTTGCATCGCTTTCTGTCATTTTACTACTCTCACTGCTGGTTAAAGCTTCACCATGCCACCGTCGACCATCAACGATTGACCGGTGATGTTCACGGAGTCTTCGCAAGTCAGAAACACCACCGCCTTGCCGATGTCTTCCACGGTTTGCTCGCGCCGCAACGGCGTACGATCAAACACGTCCGCGTAGTCACCGCGAAAGATGCCTTCGAACCAGGCTCTGGCCTCCAGCCCGGCAAATTCCGGTATCGTTGCAACCGCTCGTTGCGCGTTTCCCTGCCACGCGTCGGTATATACGATACCCGGACAGACAGCGTTCACATTTATGTTGGAGGGGCCCAGAATTTCTGCCTGTGTCTGCGTGTAGTTCACCAGCGCCGCCTTCATCGCCCCATAGGACGGATGCACGAAATAGTTGAGCATCTTATCCGACAGCGACGTACGCCCGGCGATGGATGAAATCATAATGATCTTGCCGCTGCGACGTTCGCGCATATGCGGTATCACCGCCTCGGTCATCAGCACCACGGGCTTGAGATTCTGCGCATACAGCGCATCCCACAGCGCGCCCGCCATGCCGAGCTCATGCGTCTCGGGCTGTGGCGCCTCCTTCGGACCGGCGCCGACATTATTCACCAGGATGTCTATCTGCCCGAACTCTTGCAGCGCCAGATCGCGAAGCTCCAGCATCTTCTGCGGATCGGTAATGTCGCCATGCAGCGCAACGGCCTTAACCCCCAGCGCCTGCACTGCCGCCAGCGTCGCCGCGGTGGTGTCCTCAGAATACGAGTTCACCACCAGGTGCGCGCCTTCAACGGCCAGAGCTTCGGCTATACCGCGCCCTATACCACGCCCCGCCGCGGTGACGATGGCTACCTTATCTTGCAGTTTCATTATTGTTTCCCCAGTTTCAGATCCGCTGGATCTACGTTGGCGGCGCGCGCGGTCAACCGACGCATCCACGCCGCCATCATGTTCTCGCCACGTTCGTTGCCAAACTCGACATCGTCTGCTCCCGCCAGGCCAGCCAACACCACCATCAATGCACGCTGGTAGTCCCGTTTGAAATCCGCATACGCGTATTGCGGCACCGCCAGCGCCTCGTGATAGGCACGCAACGCTGTTTCCTCGTCATCGGCGCTGGCGTCTTCGCGCATAGCGCTGGTCATGAAATACGCAACGTCGTACGCCGCCGGGCCTTTGCGCACTAACTGGAAATCGATGAAGCCGCATTCATCAGCGCCAAATACGACATTGTCCAGACGCAGGTCGCAGTGCAGCAGCGTGACCGGCGCGTCTGCGAAAAAGGTGCGCATCAGCGCCTCGCCGTGGTCGCGCAGCCAGTCCAGGTGGCTGGCCACCCGTTCGCCCAGCACCGTGCCGTAGCGATCCGCGTGCTGCAAAAACATCCCGTGGCGTATACGCGCATCGATATCCAGCGGCAGCAGCCAGAAGTGGCCATCCAACTGCGGCGCTTGCCAATATTTCTGGTGCAGGGGCGCGATACTGCGCAACACCTGGGCACAGCGTGCCGGCTCGAGCCCGGCAAGCTGATCGCCCGGCTGCATGTCCTGGAAAAATTCGATCAACAACATGTAGCGCCGTTTCTTTCTGGCCGCGATAAAGGTGCCGATGACGCCGATCGCGCTGCCGAGAAACTTCGGCATGCGGTCCAGCGAGCGCAGTATTTCCTCCTGCTTCTCTGAACCTTTGTCGCGATCGAATTCGCTGAACCACAATTTGGGTGCACGTATCGGTAAGCTTCCCCCGAACTCCCGGAAAAACATGATCTCGCGTTCATACACGCCCAGCAGCTCACCAAACACGCGGTTGGCTTTTTTCGGTAGCTTCGCTACCAGGGACCGCGGCAAGCGCGAGTCGTCAGTGTCGATATCGAGACGCAGCACGTCGCCCATAAACCCTTTGCCGTCCCCCAGGGCCTGTTGCTGCACGTTGCTCACGGTGGCGCCGAGCGCGCCGCTCAGCCACTTAGCAGTGATCTCTTCCGGAGTTTCCGGCAGATAGCCGCGTTTATCCGCCATTGTGTTGCGCAACAATGTCGACCAGTTCAGTAAGGCTCCCGATTTCGAACGTAGGATCTGCGGTGGCGCTCAAGCCGTGGGTCAGCGGCGTTTGTACGCCTTCCTCCACAATACGCACCGAGCGCATACCCACCTGGTCTGCGCCAGCTACGTCGTGGTGCAGGGAATCTCCGACGAACAGCACTTCACTGCGATCCAGGCCACTTTTTTTCAGGGAGTAGTGGAAGATTTCCGCGTCAGGCTTACATGAACGCGCTTCTTCTGAGCTGGTGCAGTGGTCCAGGACGTCGTCGAGGCCGTGTTTTTCCACCAGCGGGTACAGGTAGTCGTCGTCGATGTTAGACACTATGCTCAGGTACAGACCATGTTGTTTGAGGGCAGCCAACGCATCGTGGCACTCGTCGCGCAGCGGCAGGTTCTCCAACATGGCGTCGCGCTGCGCCAGGTGAAACTCCTCCAGCAGATCAGCATTGGGCACATGATCAAACTCAGCCAGAAACTGGGTGACGGTGTCGCGAAACAGATCCTTGTGTAGAAAATATCTTTGCCCACCATAGTGGGTGCCCACCTCGCGGCTCGCCTGACCCCAAGCATGCCCGACGGCTTCCGGCGAGGCATCGATACCCAGTTCCTGCATAACGTAGCGCACGCCGCCACCGCCGAGCCGGCCACGATAGCTGAACAGCGTGCCGCCGAGATCGAAAAAGATACCCTTTACGTTCATTTCAGTGCCGCCCCTACTGTGCCGTCATGCCGGCATCGACGACAAATTCAGCGCCGGTGACGTAGTTGGATTCATCACTGGCCAGATACAAAATGCAGTTGGCAATGTCCAGCGGCTCCCCAGCGCGGCCGAGTGGAATGCGCGCCGCCGCGACGTTCACACTCTCAGCATCGTTAGCGCCGGTCGCCTGGGCCTGCATGTTGGTCCAGATCACCCCGGGATGAACCGAGTTGCAACGGATATTGTACTTGGAAGTTTCCATGGCGATAGACTTGGACATGATGCGTACACCACCTTTCGCGGCCCCATAGGCCACGCAGGTCTGTATACCCACCAGTCCCGCCACCGACGACAGATTGATGATGCTGCCGCCGTCCCTTTTCTTCATTTCGGCGATGGCAGATTTAGACCCTAAGAAAACACTGGTGAGATTAACTTCTATCTGGCGATTCCACTGCTCCATGGTCATTTCTTCGATGGGCACCAGCACGGCGATGCCGGCATTGTTCACACAGATGTCCAGACCGCCGAATTGATCGTTGATGGCCGCCATGACCGCGGCCCAATCTTCCTCGCTGGTGACGTCCTGACGCATGCAGGCAGCACGACCGCCCGCGTCGACGATGGTCTTGACCGTCGCCTCGGCGCCCACGGTATCAACGTCGGTCACCATCACGGCCGCACCTTCCTCGGCCAGGCGCAAGGCAGTGGCCCGCCCCAATCCCGGATTTGATGCACCGCCCGTTACCAACGCTACTTTGCCTTCGACTCGTCCCATGTTCGCCCTCACTTATTCGGTTATGCGTCTAGTGCTCAAACGAGCGCTTGTGCACTAGATTAGGTTAAAGTTTCGGCTTTGCCAAAGCTTGAGGCCAGCCACGTGCCGATGAACAACGTTTCCACCGTCGATCTGACCGGCAAAGTGGCCGCCGTGACCGGGGGCAGCCGCGGTATCGGCCGCGGCATAGTCGAAGGCTTTCTCGCCGCCGGCGCCAGCGTTGCCATCAACGGCCGCAGCCAAGCTAAAGGCGACCAGGCCCTGGCGGAACTAGATGCAGGCGAGCGCGCCAAGTTTGTCGCGGGTAACGTTCAGCAACAGGCCGACGTCGAAGCATTCGTCGCCGCCACCATCGAGGGCTTCGGCAAGATCGACATCCTTGTCAACAACGCCGGCGGTTCGAGCGGTTTCGCGCCGATAGCGCAAATGGCAGAAAAATCCTGGCAGGAAGCCGCCAATTGGATCCTGAATTCAGCATTCTGGGCAACACGAGCAGCGCTCAACGATATGGAGCCGCGCGGCTGGGGACGCATCATCAACATATCCTCAGTCGAAGGCCGCCAGGCCAGCAAGGCTTCCGTGTCGCATTACATTACGTTCAAGCACGCGCTCAATGGCTTCACTAAGGCGGTCGCATTCGAATACGGCGCCGCCGGCATCACCTGCAACGCCATCAGCCCAGGCGGCGTGGAAACCGATCTGATGCGCGAGCAGGGCCCGGATGCGGCCAAGTCCATGGGCATAACCTATGAAGAGTTTAAGGACAGTTACGCCCAGGAATCATCGATCAAGCGCTTGAACACGGTGGAAGAAGTCAGCGCCATGGCGCTGCTGCTGGCGTCCGCCAACGGCGGTGGTATCAACGGCGCCATTCTAGCCATCGACGGTGGCACTGCTCTGTAACCAATCGGTGCGATTCAGTCGCTGCGCCACGCAGCAGCCCGGTCCAGGGCTACGCGGTAGTGCTTTAGACAAAATGCCAGACACACAACCGCAATACTGTAGTTGATCGCCGCCAGGATCGAGATCGATTTCCCCAACGCCAGCTCGCTGCCAAATACATAGTCGCTGATGAGCGCGGGCAACGACGGCGCAAACGCGTAGGCGAGAAAATTCACCGCGATCAGGTAGAACGCAACCATCTGACCACGCAGCTCGTTGGGCGCGATGGCCTGCAGGGTCGCCATGATAAGCCCGGGTGGCATCGCCATGCAGAATGTGACTGGAATGAGCAATACCACCCCCACCCAGGGATCCGGCACGATGGTGAGCAGGGTCGCCGTGGGCAGTAGCACTATGGTGCCATACAGCACCAGGCGCAGCGTCGCGTCCGGTACGTTGCGCGACAGCATCGCGCCTGCGCGCAGCCCTCCAAACACACTGGCGGTGATGCCCACGCCCATGGCGATGCTGCCATACACCAGGCCAATCTCGGTGCGCGTCCATTCGTGATTGCGCACGTAGTATTCGACGATCCAACTGAACAGAGACCACCCTTGAGTCGCCAGGCACAGGTAGGCAGTGAAGACGAGAAAGAAAAATTTCCAACGGCTGCGCACAAACTTCCAGACTTCCGCAAATGGCACGCCGGTCGCGGCGGTATTGATTCTGCCGCGCCGCACAGGTTCGGCCACCGCCATCATCGCCAGCGCCACCAGCAGCCCCGGCGCGCCCACCACGATGAACACCATCTGCCAGGAAAACAGCTCGCCGATCACCGGCAGAACGAAATTGGGCGTCGCTTCCAGGTAGTCGATTAGCGGCCCGCCAGCTATGTTCGCCAGGCCCTGGCCGATGAACGGCGCGGCAGAAACGATGCCGATGGCGAGTGGCAGACGCTCGGGCGGAAAAAAGTCCGCCATCGCGGAGTTTGCCGCAGGGCCCAGGGTCGCTTCGCCAACACCAACACCCATGCGCGCAAGGAACAGATGCCAGTACTGATTCACGGTTCCGCACACCATGGTCAGAACACTCCAGCTGGCGATGCCCGCCACCATGAGGTTGCGTCGATTGTGACGGTCTGCAATCCACCCGGCCGGGTACGACAACAGGCTGTACATCAGGGTGAATGCGAAACCCATGATCAGCGACACCTGAAAATCCGAGATTCCGCCTAAGTCACGCTTTACCGGCCCGATCATCACGTTGAGGATCTGCCGATCGATGATCGAAAAGGTCGATGCGACAGTAAACACCCCCACCACATACCAGAGGTGTGCGGGGCTGTATCTTCCTTGCTGGGCGATTTCCGCCATGTTGAGCCTTGGAGCGAGTTGGCCGGTGATGCTAATCTGCCTGCACACAGTTATCTATGGGGGAGAACAAAGATGATCAGACTGGTATTTGCGCTACGCAGGAAGCCGGAGCTTTCGCTGGACGAGTTTCACGACTATTGGCGGCGCAAACACGGCCCGCTGGTCGCAAGCTTTGCCGAGGATCTGAACATTCTGCGCTACGTGCAGACCCATACGCTGGATGACCCCGCCAACGAAGCCGCAAAAAAGGCGCGCGGCAACATGGAACCGCACTACGACGGCGTTGCCGAGGTGTGGTGGTCAACCGAAGCTGAACTGGACGCGGCCCTGGAAAGCGAGGCCGGGCAGGCCGCCGGGGCGGCTCTGTTAGAAGACGAAGCCAAGTTCATTGACCTGCCGGAATCGCCTTTGTGGTTCGCCTACGAATATCCCCAGGTGAATCCCGCCCCGGAGAACATCGTCGCCAGTGTGAAAAGCAACATCGTGCGCATTTTCTTTCCACTGCGACACAAGAGCGAGCTCACCGAGGAGCAGGCTCGTCACTACTGGCTGACCCAGCACGGACCCATTGTGCGCTCCCATTCCGCAGCGGCTGGCACCATCTGTTACCGACAGGTGCACCGTGCGAACTCCCCACTGGACGCGGGCATTCAGAGCGCCCGGGGAACACGAGTGGAGTCCTATCTGGGTCACGCTGAGGCCTGGGTCGACAGGGCCAAAGCGCCGAACACCGACGAAGCGAGAGCCGCAGGCGCAGCGTTCATCGAAGACGAACACAATTTCATCGACATGGAACGATCGACATTCCTGTTCGGCAAGGAACATACGTTTATAGACCGGCGCTAGATATGACATTCCCGACCACGCCGGATGACCTGACCGAAACATGGCTTACGACGACCCTGGGCGTCGACGTCGGCAGTTTCAATGTCGAATTCTTCGGCGAAGGCGCGGGCATCATAGGCATGGTCACCCGCGTGAGGATGGTCAGCGACGGTGGCCCTGAAACCATCATCGCCAAATTTCCTTCCCCTGCCCCGGAGAATCGACAGGTTGCAGCGACTTACGACATGTACGCGCGGGAAGTAAGTTTCTACCGCAGCATCGCATCGGACATCGATTTACGTGTGCCCGAATGTTACTTCGCAGAGTTTGATCCGCGCACGTCGGAATTCCTGCTGTTGCTGGAAGACCTGGGCGACATGCGCATCGGCGATCAGGTGGCGGGCTGTTCGGTGGCCGACGCACACCTGGTGGTTAGAGGGATCGCCGGACTGCACGCCAGCACCTGGCAAACCAGGCAACTGATCGTGTCGCACAACAATCCAGGGCAACGCGACGGCATGGTTGCCGGATTTCAAATCGGCTGGCCGGTAGTCTCCGAGCAGTTCGCCGATCTCATTCCAGATGGCGTGGCCGGCCTGGCGGAGAAACTTCCAGACCATGTGGGTGACCTGTTAGAGAAAATGTGCAGCGACCCGATCTGCATCACTCACGCCGATGTACGCCTGGACAATATCTTTTTCGCGCGCGACGAAATTGCGCTGGTAGATTGGCAATCGGTTTGTACGTCCGCGCCGGAACAGGATCTGGCGTACTTTGTCACCCAGAGCCTGAGCGATGAAGTTCGCAACGCCGATGATTGGGTAGCGGTGTATCACGCCGCGCTCACAGATGCCGGGGTGACCTATGATCTCGAACGATGCCGCCAGCGCTACCGCATAACGGCCCTCTATCTGCTGTGCTACGCCACGGTGATCGCTGGCACGCTTGATCTCGGCAATGAACGCGGCCGGGCACTGGGGCGAACCCTGTTCGGCAACGCCATGCGCTCCCTCGCCGAGCTCGACGCGTTCGATCTGCTCGCCTGATTCGAATGGCCTAAATGCCCAGGTCCTGCAGGTTGTAGTCTTTAATCGCCCTGCGCGCATTGTCATCGAATTCGAGATCCGACAATTCGTCCTTAAGCGGTGCATAGTCGTAGGGCGTCTCATGGGGAAACCGAGCCTTGCGCGCGGTGATGCCGTACCCAATGAGCTTCGAGCGTTCATGTATGCGCGCCGCATCATATACGGCGATGTCGTTGTGCACACCGCCGCTTTCCACGCCCAGCACCGAAGCGCGGCGATGAAAGCCAAAGTTTATGGTCACGCGCATATCGGGACTGGTATTGGCAAACGAACCGTGCACCGCCTGGCGGTTGCAGATCGCCACATCGCCGGGCTCACAGATCAATGGCACCGCGTCAGGTAAACGGTCGCTGCCTGCCTGTTCGACCATCGCTTTTATGTCCACCTTGCCGGCCCGATGCGAGCCCGGCACCACCCACAAACCATTGGCCGCCGTACAACCATACAGCTGCGCCATGAAATTGAACCCATGCGAATTTTCATCCAGCTCAGGGCTCTGCCAGTGAGTCCAGCCATCCTGGTGCCAGGCAACGGATCCGCCCAATCCCGGGTGCTTCATCCACACGGCTTCGTTGAACGGCACAAAGTCGTCTCCGTGTACGGCCGCGGCGACCCGCAGCAAACCCGGATGGGCATACAGGCGCAGGCAGGCGTCGGAAAACTGCAGCGATCCCAGTACAAGCTGCAGAATGTGTTCCGGCGCGTCGGCGGGAGCGGCCGGTTCGATCATCTTGGCGGGGTGGCGTCCATGTGATGCATCAGTGCCACCAATGGGATCGCTCAACGGCCGTACCCACGACAGCACATTGGCGCGGTTGTCGCCGGCCAGAGCCGGACGTCCGAATTTGTCCAGCCGCGCACCCTTATGCGACGGCGCGCGCTCCCACATCTGGATAACATCCCGCTCTATATCCGCCAACTCATCAGCTCCGATCACGCCTTCGAACACGTAAAAGCCATGCTCGGAGTACGCCTGCAGAATCTGTGGATGCAAGTCACCCGCGTCGGTAAACCGCAGCGGCCCTCGGTTATCCAGCGCACGCGCCCGCTCGGCGCCGCGGGCCAGGTAGCTCTGCATGGCTTCCTGATGAACCCCATAGTCAGTCTGTGACGATTCGTAGAATGTCGCGGTCATTGCTCTACCCCGTATGCTTGCGTGCTATTCGTCTTCACCCATCGATGCGCCCAAAAGCTGGCGGAACGCTTCTTCGCGGGCATGGTCCGCATGGGCGGTAAGATCGGCGATTTCAACCGCATTCAAACCAGCAGCCGCCAACAGTTCGTCATTGCCCTCGCCCAGTACCGGCGGGCCGCCTTTCACCGATCCGGGTGTCTCACTCAGCGTGACCAGATTTCCTACCGTTCTGGTTGCACCAAAGCCGGGCACATCGACGCTGGTGATGTAGTTATTGAGCACGCTTTGCTCGTCTTCCAGCACTTCGTGCAAATTGCGGGCACGTTCCCAGATAATTTCCGGCTGTGTGCGCAGGAATTCATCCCACTCCAGGGCGGTTTTGCGCGCAAAAGCACGCTCTAACACCGCGCGGATTTCCTCGGAATCCTGTTCTGTCAGGCCCTCGCCGAGCCTCTGCCCTGGTGTCTGCATACGCGGATCAACGGCAAGCTCCGGCTCTTGCGCAAACACGCAGAACGCATCCCACGCATCCTGCTGCATCGTGTGCGCCAGCAATATCGCGCCGCCGTCCGCAGTTTCATACGCGCCATAGGGTCCTTTGATGTTCGGGTGATGACTGCCGGAGCGCGTCAATTCTGCGCCGGTCATGGCCACATGGGTTAACTCCCACTGCTGCAACCACAATTGCGTCCCCAGCGCGCTTGTCTGCACGTGTTGTCCGACACCACCATTGCGTTCGCGTGCGAAAAGGGCGGTCATGGTGGCCAGCGCCAGGTGCATTGCACCAGCGGTGTCGCCCACGATGCCTCCCGGCACGCACGGCGCAGCATCGGGCGCGCCCGTCATATGCAGCAATCCGCCACGCGCCACCGCGGCGCCGTCCAGCATTGCCTTATCAGCGTCCTTGCCCTCGGGGCCGAAGCCGTTGACCGACGCATACACCAGGCCGGGGTAGCGTTCGCTTAAAGCAGGGTAATCCAGACCCAATTCGCGCAATGCCGGCACACGGTAGTTGGTCAGGAACACGTCGGCTTGCGCCAGTAGACCGTGCAGCGCGCGCGAACCAATATCTGTTGTGACATCGACGCAAACCGAACGTTTACCTCGATTCACCGCAACGAATTGGGGCCCGATGGTGCCCACGGGGGTATCGTTGTCACGGCCGCGCCCATAGCGACTGGCATCGCCCAGCGGCGGCTCAACTTTGATGACGTCCGCACCCATGTCGCACAGATACAGCGCCGCCGCAGGCCCCTGCACGGCAACCGTCATTTCCACGACGTTAATTCCTGTTAACGGTTCCACCATGATCCCCCCAAAATTGTTTTAGTCCGCCTCGCCACCCGTCGACGCCATAAACTCCGCGCCAGTCATGCGCGGATGGTCGCCGGCAAAGGCATAGCCGCCGGGTTTTTCGTCAATGAAGATTTCGCCCGCCAGCGAAAACTGCCCGGGGTCGTCAAACGCGCCGGTAGCCATGACATACATCTGCGGTTCTTTGAGACAGTAGAACAATGTGCTGCCGCACTCGGAGCAGAACCCTCGTTCCGCCCATTCCGAGGATGCGAAGCGCTTAATGTACTCCTCGCCAGTGAAGGTTATACCGCCAACCTGGGCGGCCAGCATAGGCCCGCCCGTCCAGTTGCGACACATCGAGCAGTGACAGGCATGAACGTGAGTCTCTACGTCTTCGGCCTGGAAACGCACAGCGCCACACAGACACTTTCCTGATGCGCTCATGGTTCTCTCCCAAAACACACGATGGGATATTAAACCACTCCGCTGCAACGCGCGCGACCGCAACGATGTGTACATTGCGTGGTGACCTGCCACGCCTGCGCAATGTATCATTCGCGCCCCTTGTCACTATGCGCGCGTCATGGCTAACAACAACGACTATCCCACCATCAAGACTGAAAAAAGGGGCAAGGAATTGATTCAGGATCCGCTGCTCAACAAGGGCAGTGGGTTTACCAATAAGGAGCGCGATGCGCTCGGATTGCATGGATTGCTGCCACCACAGGAAAACACGCTGGAGCAGCAAGCCCGCCGCGCGCATCTGTCGTTACTACGCCTGACCGAACCACTAGACAAATATGTCGGGCTGTCCGCCATCCAGGAACGCAACGAGCACCTGTTTTATCGCATGTTGATGGATCACATGACCGAGTACATGCCCATCGTATACACCCCGACCGTAGGGCTGGCGACGCAAAATCTGAGCCATGTGTTTCAGCGCGGGCGCGGTATATGGCTGAACCCCAGCATGCGCGGCAATATCGCGAATGTGCTGCGCGATTCCATGGGCGAACGCGGTATACGTCTGATCGTCGCTACTGACAACGAATCCATTTTAGGCATTGGCGATCAGGGCGCCGGTGGCATGGCCATCTCCGTGGGCAAACTGGCGTTGTATGTCGCAGGCGCGGGCATCGATCCGGCCGCGACCCTGCCTATCAGTCTGGACGTCGGCACCAACAACGACGAGCTGTTGGACGACGACTTGTATCTGGGGTGGCCAGAGCGACGTTTGACAGGCAAGGACTACGACGACTTCATCGCCGAATTTGTCGAGGCTGTACGCAACGTGTTTCCCCACGCGCTCCTGCAGTGGGAGGATTTTCGTAAAGACAACGCCTTGGGAATTCTCGAGCATCACCGAGATGAGATACTGTCGTTCAACGATGATATCCAAGGCACCGGTGCAGTTGCGTTGGCTGGCTTGTTTAGCGCCCTGCGAATATCCGGCGGCAAGCTCACCGACCAACGCATCGTCATTCACGGCGCCGGCGCGGCAGGTTTAGGCATCGCCCGGCAGATGAAAGCCGCCCTCGCCGAGGCCGGCTTAACCTCCCAAGAGGTGCATGGTTGCCTGGCGGTAATGGACAGCCGCGGCCTGCTGGTCGACGACCAGGCGTTCCGCGATGCGTATAAGACAGAGCTTGCGTGGGAAGCAAGCCTGGCCGCGACCTACGACCTTGGCGACCCGGCGCACCGTCAACTTGAGGACGTGGTGGCCAGATACAAGCCCACCGTTCTCATCGGCACGTCCGGGCAGGCCGGCGCATTTACCGAGAACATGGCGAAAATCATGATGGAGGCAACCGAGCGCCCCATAATTCTACCGTTTTCCAACCCCACCGACCGCGCGGAAGCCACGCCACACGACCTGATCCACTGGACCGACGGCAAGGCTCTGATCGCCGCGGGCAGCCCGTTCGAACCGGTGGGCTACGGCGGCCGCATCTATAAAATCGGCCAGGGCAACAATGTTTTCATCTTTCCCGGTCTCGGCTTAGGTGCGCTGCTGGCCAACAGCTCGGTAGTGACCGACGAAATGGTAAGCGCTGCGTCCATGGCTGCAGCCGAGTCGATGACGGAGCGGGAACTCGAAGACGGCATGCTGTTTCCTGAAATCGCGCGGCTGCGTGACGTGACTATCGCGGTCGCCCGGGCAGTGGCGGGCAAAGCCATCGACGATGGCTACGCCAACGCCACCAGAGAAGATGTGGAGCACCGCTTGCAGAACGACCTGTGGCAACCCGACTATCCGGAGATTACCGCCGAATAGCGGAAAAGGAAAAAACCATGACGGACAAGGCAGGCACAGTACTCATCGTTGGCGCCAGCGGGCTGGTGGGAAGCGCTGCGGCCAATTCATTCGCTGAAGCTGGCTGGGATGTGATCGCCGCCTCAAGACGCGAACCTGAGTTTATAGAGCAGAGTAGCGTCAAGCACCTGTCCCTGGACCTCCAGGACCCAGCGGCCTGCCAGAGCGCGGCTGCCTCCCTCGCCCGCGTCACGCATGTGGTATACACGGCGGTGTATGAGCTTCCCGGCCTGATAGCCGGCTGGTCCGACCCGCACCAGATCGAAACCAACGGTCAGATGCTGCGCAATCTGCTGGAGCCACTGGCCGCCGCGGCCAATCTCGCGCACGTGACCCTGCTGCAGGGCACCAAAGCATACGGGGCCACGGTGCTGCCCATGCGGGTGCCGGCACGAGAATCCCAAGCACGCATCGAGCACCCAAATTTCTACTGGGTGCAGGAAGATTACATCCGCGCGAAAGCGCATGAGTGCGGCTTCCACTTCACGATACTACGCCCACAACTCATCGTCGGGCCGAATCACGGGGTGGTGATGAATCTGCCCCCGATCATTGGCGCTTATGCTGCCATCCGTCACGCCGAGGGCTTGCCATTTTCGTTTCCCGGCGGTGCGGATTGGGTGTGGGAGGCAGTCGATACCCGCCTGGTGGGCAACGCCTGCCGATGGGCTGCTACCGCGGAAGCAGCGCGCGGCGAAACCTACAACCTGACTAATGGCGAAGTGTTCACCTGGCGCGATATGTGGCCAGCGCTCGCGCAATCTCTTGGCGCGACGCAGGGACCCGACGAATCCCTGAGCATGGCTGCCTACCTGGGCGAACGGTCAGAAATATGGCAATCCGTGGTAGAACGCTACGATCTGCTACCGATACCGCTGAAACAACTATTGGGCGAGTCGCATTTCTATGCTGACTTGTGCTTCAACTACGGCTCCGACGAGCCACCAGCGCCCACTTACGTGAGCACGGTAAAGATCAAGCAGGCAGGTTTCACCGAAACCTATGACACGGAAGCGAGCTTCTGCTACTGGCTGGAATATCTGCAGCAGCGCCGCGTGCTGCCGAAGCTCTAGCGTCATCTCACTAGCTGAACTCGAATCCTCGGTAGTCGTTGGCGGTAACGTCGTCGCAGATTTCTCGATAAGCCCCAACGCCCGCTGCATAAGGCATGAACACGCGCGGCTTGCCTGAAACGTTCGCACCCAGATACCAGGACCCGCCTTGCGGGAACAGGGTTTCGCCTGCAACGTCCGTGACGTGTTGGGTCCACGCGGCTTCAGCTTCAGGCTCGGGCTGCACGCGCTCATAGCCCGCGGCGTTCATGTGCGCAATGCAGTCCACCATCCAATCGACATGCTGCTCGATGGAAACCAGCATGTTGCTCAATACCGACGGACTTCCCGGCCCGGTAATGGTCAACAGATTGGGAAATCCAGTCATGCCGATGCCCAGATAAGTGCGCGGACCCTCGGCCCACTTATCCGCCAGCTTCTGGCCACCCTCGCCACGTATGTCCATGTTGAGCAAAGCGCCGGTCATCGCGTCAAAGCCCGTGGCCAGCACCAGGGCGTCGAACTCAAATTCCCGCGTAGCCGTAACGAGCCCGGTGGCCGTGATGCGCTGGATCGGGTCGTCTTTTACGCCCACCAAGGTGACGTTTTCCCGGTTGAAGGTGGCGTAGTAGCCAGTGTCGACGCATATGCGCTTGCTGCCGATGGGATGATCCTGCGGACACAGGAGCTCAGCCGTCTGCGGATCTTTGACGATGCTGCGAATCTTGCCGCGGACGTACTCCGCAATTGCTTCATTTGACCGCGGGTCAATCATGGCGTCAGCGAATGCAGCGAGAAAAAACGCACCTCCTCTTTCCCAGTACGGGTCCAGCACCTCGGCCACCTGCTCTGACGTCATGCCCACTGCCGTGTCCGCCAGCGGCGTGCGTTCCACCGGCTCGATTTCCAGGTCACCAAAGCCGGAGCTCAGTCCCTCTTTGTGATAGCGCCGGTGTTCGCGGTAGTGGGTTTTGAACTGCTCGACCCAGTCGCGCTCCAGTGGATAGTTTTCCGCCGGTACGCTGTAGTTTGGCGTACGCTGAAATACGTACAGGTGTTTCGCCTGAGCGGCGATCACGGGTATCGCCTGTATGCCAGACGAACCGGTACCGATGACACCCACCGTCTCGCCGCTGAAGTCCACGCCCTCGTGGGGCCACAAACTGGCTTGATAGCGCGGGCCGGCGAAATTCTCTACCCCGTCGATGGCCGGGAGTTGCGGTACCGACAGACAGCCCGTGGCCATGACGCAAAACCGGCCGCGTACCTCATGGCCCTTTTCTGTCAATACGTGCCACTCGTTGTGGCCCTGGTCGTACACCGCGCTGGTGACTTTTTCTTCAAAACGGATGTTTTTGCGCAGGTCGAAATGGTCGGCGACATGTTGCGCATAGCGCAGGATCTCTGGCTGAGTGGCATAGCGTTCGCTCCACTCCCAGGCTTGCTCGAGCTCCGGCGAGAATGAAAACGAGTAGGCCAGGCTTTCAGCGTCGCAGCGCGCGCCCGGATATCGATTCCAGTACCAGGTTCCGCCGACGTCATCGCCCATTTCCAGAACCGCGGCGGTCAAGCCCAGCTGGCGCAGCCGGTAAAGCATGTACATGCCGGCAAAGCCGGCCCCCACGATGACGACGTCCACTCGATGCGACATAGAACTGACTACCTAGCTTTCTAAAACCTGTTATAAGTTTACGCGACTCGCGCGTCAGGCCATAGGCGCAGAAAGTTCTCACTGTAAAAACCTTGCTTCACGTCTTCGTCCGCTCGCGCCAGAGAACGTTCAAAGCGGCCGATGGGGTCACGGGTGCCTTCGATGTGTGGGTAGTCACTGGAAAACATGTACAGATCGGGATTTGAATTGCCGATCATCTGTGCGACGTCTTCATGCGCCATGGGCGTGAAACCCATCTGCTGCGTGACTTGCTCACTCGGCTTGCGCTCAAAGCGTACTGATTCGTCTGCGCGGCCGTAGATCCTGCTGATCTCGTCCAATCGGCGCAGCATTTCCGGCACCCATCCAGCGCCCAGCTCGATGGCTGCGCCCTTCAGGGTCGGATGACGATCGAGGACGCCGTCCATGATCAACATGCTCAGAAACATTTCGGGGGCCTGGTGCAACACCGTGGCGTCCTTGGTACGCACGTTCTCGCCGCCGCCCAACCAATCCTTGGTGGCGCGTCGTCCGTTGTTGCTCCAGGAATCGTTCACCTGCAAAGGCGCCCCGCCCACATGTAACAGAAACGGCACCCCGGCTTCCGCCAGCAGCGCCCAGAATCCCTCGAGATCAACATGCCCCGGCGCGTGCCCAATCGGCGCTCGATGCGGTATCCAGAGCGACTCCAGGCCGTTGTCGATGGCCCATTGCGCCTCGGCTATGGCCAGCTCCGGATCGTCCAGTGGCACCACGCCAACGCCCATCAAGCGCTCGTCGTCGGCGCAGAACTCCGCCATGTGCCGATTATGCCCGCGCGCTGCGCCGTAGCGCAGTTTTGACGGCTTCTTGCTGCTCGGGTGAAACGGAAAGGCGACACTGTGGGTCGCGAACACCAGCTGCTTTTTGAAACCCAGCAGGTCCATGGCAGCGGACCGGTCTGACGAGGTGAACGCGCCCAGGGCCTGGATTTCCTTGGAACTCTCGATCAACTTGTCGCCCAGCGCGAGCTGGGCGGCGACATGCGCCTCGCTGTGCTTGCCGCCCTGGCCCATGATCTCCGCCACTTCTTCATCGGTGACGATAGAGGCGCTGTAGCTGACTTCAGGAATGTCAGCACGAATGTCCGGATCGGCGTAGGCCGTGATGAAGTCGGGCAGCTCCATGATGTGGCTGTCGGCGTCGTAGAACGGTCGCGTTTCCGGTGCATAGGACATATGTGTCTCGCTCCTGGTTGAATTCAGTTATTCAAGCTATACCGAACAGAGCCGCAGCATTCGACCAGAAGATCTTGCGCTTGGCGTCATCGCTTATCGGTTGTTCTTCCAGATCCTGCATGCCCTTAGGCCAGGTGCCGTCTGGATGTGGATAGTCAGTATTAAAGGTCAAAAAGTCCTCGCCCACCAGTTGTACCGCCGCGGGTAGGGTCATCTCGTCGCCCCGCGCCGCCACTAAGAAGTTGCTCTTGAAGTACTCCGTGGGACGCCTCTGCAGTTCCGGGTGTTCGGCTTGGCCGGAAAAATCGTAGTGCTGCTCCATGCGCTGCAACCAGTACGGAACCCAGCCGGCATCCGCTTCGACGTGCACGATCTTCAAATCCGGGTGCCGTTGAATCACACCAAACCAGATCAGCGACATCATTGCCACCATGGCTTCCACCGGGTGGGCAATGATGTGGCCGGAAGTGTGCGTATCCATACGATCGCCGTAGCTAGGCCAGTACGGTGAGCCCGAGTCGTGAATGCAGATGGGCTTGCCGCTGGCGGCGATAGCCGCCCACAACGGGTCGTAGTCCGCGTGATACAGGTTGCGCCCGGCTACCGGATTCGGCCGCACATAAAAACACGCTGCGCCCTTAGCCACCATCCTGTCTACCTCTTCGATGGCCAGATCCGGGGCCTGCACCGGCAGCATCGCCGCCATGCGCAAGCGTTCGGCATCTTGCGAGCAGTACTCCAGACTCCAGTCGTTGTACGCGCGGCAACACGCAGCCAGGAGGTCAAGGTCCTTAAACGGTTTGCCCAGCAACTGACCGCCTACGGTGGGATAGATCACCTGGGCGTCGACACCATATTCGTCCATGTCCTCTATACGGCTGGCGGCATTGAAGCCTTGCTTGCGGCTCCGCTGGAAGCGTTCCATCGCCTTGGCCGCGGCGGCGAGAAATTCCTCGGAGTGCATCGGATAAGAACCATCCTGCTTGGCCAGGGGTTCGCCCTCGCAACAGACCGCTTTGCGCCCACCTCCTAAATCACCCACGCTCGGCGCGCGGTCGGCGAAATCCGCATCGATGTAGTCCGCCCACATGGAGGGTGGCTCCATCTGGTGCGCGTCAGTGTCTAGTACTTTGAATCCGTTTCGCATGTGTCTCCCCCATCTTTGCGCTACAACTTTACTAGAAAATTCAATTAGAGCTAGCGATACTCGAACAGGGGAATGCTTTCATCACAGGGGCACTATGACCGACATCGTTGATACATTGTGGCGCGTGCACAATGCGCCTGCCGCTGACCACACCGCGGCGCTGGCGGAGATCGTGGAACGCGATATCACCCTCGAGCAAGGCCAGGGCTATCAACTCGAGCTGTTGCAGTGCTGGATCGAGCAAGGCGAGCACATCGGCGGCTGGAAAATCGGTATGACCTCGGGTGCGAACCGTAATGCCATGGGTGACGGTGTGCGCCCATTTGGGTTTGTTCTCGGTAGTCGCATCAAGCGCGCGCAGGACACGCTGTCAGTCGCCGCCCTGCACCGCGGTCAGATAGAGAACGAGCTGTGTTTTCTGCTGGCAGACGATTTAGGCGCGGACGCTACCCCGACGAGCGCGCGAGCAGCCGTGGCCTCGGTGTTGCCGGCTTTCGAGATCAATCAGAAACGCCTGCCAGGCGCTGCATCGCCAGGCCTGCGCGTCGCAGATGATCTGTCGAACTGGGGCATCGCCATCGGTGCGCCGGTGAGCCCACCTGAAAATCTCGAGGAACTGCGCGTGGCCCTGTACGATGAGCACACGGTGATCGAAGAAGTTGCGAGCGCCGGTCACATCGACGACCACTATGCGTCGCTGGCGATTCTGGCGCGCAGGTTGAGCGAATACGGCCAGCGTCTTCAAGCAGGCCAATACGTGATTACCGGCGCCTATGGCAAAACCCCCTTCGACCCGGGTACCTATACAGGCGAATTCACTCTGGGGATCGGCACGGTCACCCTTACCCTGCAACCATAACCGGCGCCAACTCTATGTCTGAACTCAATGTCCTGATCATTCCCGGTCTCACCCTGGCTGAGGTTTCCGACGCTGACCTTACGCGCGTGCGCGAAGCCGCCGGCCCGGGTGCCAACGTCATCGTCAGCGATTACCGCGAGGCAAATGACAATGCAGCCAACGCCGATGTAATCCTCGGCATCGTCCCGCCGGACCTGTTTGCGGCCGCCACGTCGCTCAAATGGGTGCAGTCTATTTCCTCCGGGGTCGATTCATTCATGTATCCGGAGTTCATCAACTCACCAGTGGTATTGACCAGCGAGAAAGGTCTGGTCGGCGAACATCTGGCAGATCATGGCTTCGGACTGTTGCTGATGCTCACCCGGCAGCTCGCCGCCGCACGTGACCTCGGCGCGGACAGTTGGAACCACCGGCCCGGCTTGCGGGCACAGGAACTGGAGCTTACCGGCGCCACCATGGGCATCATTGGCTTTGGCGGCACCGGCCGCGCCATGGCGCGCCGCGGCAAAGCGTTTGGCATGCAACTGCGCGCGGTGGACATCGACCCGGTACCCGCCGGCGACGGCGTGGAGCGAGTGGAGCCCGCGGCATCCCTGGGCGAGATGCTAGCGGCGTCGGACGTGGTGGCCATCTGCTGTCCACTGACCGAACGCACGGACAAATTGATCAATGACACCACATTGGCGCAAACCAAACCCGGGGCATTTCTCATCAACGTCACGCGCGGCGAAGTGATGGATGAAGACGCCCTGGTCGCAGCCCTGAAATCGGGTCAGTTGCGCGGCGCGGGTCTGGACGTGGCCCCGCGGGAACCGTTGCCCGCGGACAGTGAACTGTGGGACTTACCCAACGTGGTGATGACGCCGCATACCGCGGGCGCCAGCCAGTTTCGCGCGCAACGCAATCTGGAGCGCTTCATTATCAATCTGGGTAAATTTACCCGTGGCGAGAAGTTAGACGGTATCATCGACAAGACACAGGGTTACTAGTGCTCAGACCTGGTTTGAGCACTAACCCGATAATAAAACGGATCAGGGGGAAGAATGAGATTAGAAGGTAAAGTCGCGGCCATCACCGGCGCCGCCAGCGGGTTCGGTGCATCTGCCGCCCGACGCTTTGTCGCCGAAGGCGCCAAGGTGGTGCTGGGCGACATCCAGGAAGATGCTGGTGCTGCCATCGCCGAAGAATTAGGCGACGCAGCCATTTTTCTACCTTGCAACGTCACCAACGAAGAGCACATCGCCAACCTGGTCGACGGTGCCGTGTCGCACTTCGGCAAACTCGATGTCATGTTCAACAACGCCGGCATCGTGGGCGCAGTGGGGCCAATCGCGACCACCCCCGCAGACGAATGGAAGTTTACCGTCGACATTCTGCTCAATGGCGTATTCTACGGCTGCAAGCACGCGGCACGGGTAATGAGCCCCCAAGGGTCTGGCTCCATCATCAGCATGGCAAGCACTGCCGGGATTCTGGGTGGCCTGGGGCCGCACTGTTACACCGCCTGCAAACACGCGATTGTCGGTCTGACCAAGGGGGTGGCTGCGGAGCTTTGCCACTCCAACGTACGCGTCAACGCCATCGCACCGGCTGGCATGGCCACGGCCATGGTCGCCAACGTATCCACCGGCGATCACACCGCCATCGAAGATACGAAAAAAATTCTTGCGCAGAATTCGCCGCTGAAGGGCCGTCCGGGCGTGGCTGAAGACGTTGCAAACGCAGCGCTCTGGTTGGCCAGCGACGAATCCGGGTATACCACCGGTCACACCCTTACCACCGACGCGGGCACCACCACCGGCGCCAGCACGAACCCCATCGCGTTTGCCGAATACCAGCCTTTGTTCCGCGAAGCCGGCAAGCACGGCCTCGAAGGAGATTAAGATGGCTGAAGCTGCCGAACCCATCGGATCGCAAACAACCGACGCTGAATCGTCCGCTGCCGACGAGCAGTCGAGGGACGAGCCACAACTGGCAGGCATGCTGCTCAAAGACGCCGCGGTGGTGTTCGCCGCGCTGTCCATCTGGGCGGCGGCGGATACCTGGCATCAGGTTACCGGTCTGTGGATAGCTCAAGTCGTCGCCGTGGGTGACGCCATCCTGGTTGGCCTGGTGTTGGCGTCTTTGTTTCATGAGTGGGGCCACTATGCAGGCGCAATGGCGGCCAAAGCCCATGCACCACGCATGCCATCCAAAGGCCTGTCGCTGTTTCGTTTCAATTTTATTTTCACTGACAACGACGCCAAACAGTTTCACTGGATGACCTACGGCGGGCACATCCTGCACTGGAGCATCCTGTTGTTGCTGTTCTTCACGTTGCCGCTGGACTCCCTGGGCCGTATCACCCTGGTCTCGTCGCTGTTCGGGTTCGTAGTGTTCGCAACAGTCATTGAGTACAACATCGTCAAGGACACCTGGTCCGGCGCGGATCCGGAAACCCGGCTCAAGCAGCTGAGCCGCGAGGATTTCAAACAGGCGAGTCTCATCGGCACCTTGGGCGGTTTGTTCGCCATAGCGCTACTGAGCTGAGTACGTAGATGTTGTTGCGCGATGGTGGCCACAAGCGCGGCGTTGAGCTGGGGCCTTACCCGCTGGAAGCGCTGCAAAAAGACCCCCGCGCGCTGGAGGTCTTAGCTGCCGAGGTTTCGAGCCTCGCACCCGCGCAACGTGATGAAATCGCAGCTGCCGCACGCACGCCGCTGGCTGTGGCGGCGCGTCATTACGCCGAAATATTTGCTTCCTGCTCCAATGAGGCACCGGCGCCTCGCGCACCCGTACCAGACGACCTAAGGCGCCGCGCACAGGAGATCAAAGGTGCCGGCTACTACCTGGATGCCGGCCATGTCGGCATCTGTTCTCTGCCACCAGGCGCACGCGTGCACCAACATACCCATGCCGTCTGCATCTGGGTCGAATACGGCCGCACCATCGAGCCAGACAACCTGGCTTCAAGCTGGCTGGCCGGAGCCGAGCACGACATCGCCCAGATGCGAGCGCTGGAGATTGGCGTTTCTATCGTCGGCCACATTCGCGCGCTGGGATTCAATGCCGAGCTGCACCGTAATGGCGACGAGAATCTCAACCTGGATCAACTGGCGGTATTGAGCGGTATCGCCGTCCACGATGGCAAGCGCGCGCTCAGCCCGTTCTTCGCTGCAAACTTTGCCGCAGTGTGCATCACCACCGATTATGCGCTGCAGCCCGACACGCCGCTCGCACCCACCGCCAGGGCGCAGCCGCTGGCCTACTGGTGGGGCATTAACGGCGCCACTTCGGGCCGCGAGAAGCGGCGTACCGCCGGACGCGCCTCGCATATGAGCCGCTACCCCATGGAACAGGTGCGGCAGGTCGAACGCCCTACGACCTTGATCCTCGACGATGAAGTGCCGCGCGTGCCCAAGCGTGCCGAGTTCTTTCAGCGTGCGCGGGTCGGCGACCTGGGCGCCAAGGCGCAACAGGAAGTCAAACGCTTCGCATTCAAACACCCACTTACCGACGGCATGATGAAGCCGCTACGCGCATTGGTGCCGCATCAGGACGGACCGGTTGCTCCGGAGCTGGATGCGAGCCTGGCGGATGCTGAGGCAAATTCGCGGGCGATCAAGTCTTTGAGTTACCACTTAGGTGCCGATCTCACCGGCATCTGTGAGATACCAGACTATGCATGGTATTCCCATGGGCCCGGCGGCGACGCCATTGCAACTACCCATAAGTACGCCGTGGTCATGCTCATCGATCAGGGCTACGACACCATGGAAGGCGCCAGCGGTGACGACTGGATATCAGGTTGTCAGTCTATGCGTGGCTACATACGTGGCGCCGAAATTGCCGGGATCATGGGAGAATTCCTGCGTGATCGCGGCGTTCAAGCGCGGGCGCAAACCAACGCCGACAGCCACGTACTGCAGATACCCCTGGTGTTGTGGGCTGGCCTGGGAGAACTGTCGCGTATCGGCGAACTGGTGTTGAACCCATTTGTGGGGCCACGCTTCAAATCCGTCGTGCTCACCACCAACCTCCCGCTGGTGCCAGACAAGCCCATAGATTTCGGCCTGCAGACCTTCTGCGGAAACTGTCTGAAATGCGCGCGCGAGTGTCCGGTAAACGCCATCCCGTTTGGCGACAAGGTCATGTTCAACGGCTATGAAATCTGGAAGCCGGATGTAGAACGCTGCACGCGCTACCGTGTGACCAATCCGAAGGGTTCAGCGTGCGGACGCTGTATGAAGACCTGCCCGCTGAACAAGGTGGTGTCTGCCGATGGCGCCCTGGTCCACCGCGTGGGCTCCTGGCTGGGAGTCAATGCGCGCTGGTTGAAACCGCTGATGGTGCCCCTGGCGGTATATTTCGACGATAAATTCGGCTACGGCAAACGCAATCCGGTCAAGCGCTGGTGGCTCGACCTGGAAATTGTTGACGGGGTCGCCCAGGTGCCCAACGGCACTAACGAGCGCGACCTGGACGTGAGCGCCGATACGAGCGGCAAAAAGTCACCCGTCGGCTACTACCACGCCAGCGACTGCCCGCCGCCTAACGCCAGGGAACCGGTGCCGGCCAACCACAAGCGCGCGATTGAGCGCGCCAGCTCACTGGAAACCGTCGCCCAGGCACGCCAACGCTACAGCGCGGGCGGCTCTAAGCCGGCCCACTACATCGCCACCACAACCATTGTCGAGGACTCGACTCACATCGAGTAGCAGCATGCAGGAGCACAGTTTTCTCGTCCTCGCCACTTCTGCGTCGGTCGTGCGGCGCGCGGTGAAGGTGGCATTGATTGTTGGCACCATTCTCGGGGTAATAAATCACGCAGATGCGGTGCTGACGAACACGTTCTCCATGAAAAACTGGCTACAGGTCGCGCTGACCTATTTCGTGCCCTATGCGGTGGCGACCTATTCAGCCGTGAACGCCCTGCAGGACGATTTCAAGAAAACCCAATAGAGAGCAGGTTCTGCACCGGCTCGTAGAGTTCCTCGAGATATTCGATATCCGCGGCTTCGAGCTCGATCTCCGTGGCCGCCACCAGCTCGTCGAGCTGCTCCACCCGGGATACTCCAACGATGGGCGCGCTCACCTCCGGCTTGCTCAACAACCACGCCAACGCGATCTGCGCCGGCTGCTTACCATACTTGGCCGCGGTCTCGACCACCCGCTCGGCGACTTCAAACACATGCGCGCCATGATACAAAGACTCCGTACGCTGGCGATCCGCACCTTGCGAACGGTTAGTGCTGCCGCCGGCGAATCCACCCTGATACGCACCGGTTAGAATGCCTCGCGCCAGCGGTGACCATGGCATGAGCGCCACGGAAGATTGCGCGCAGTACGGATTCATCTCACGCTCTTCTTCGCGATACACCAGATTGTAGTGATTCTGCATCGAGATGAACTGGGTCCAGCCATGCATCTGTGCGGTCATCTGCAGCTCGGCAAATTGCCATGCGAACATGGAAGACCCGCCCAGGTACAAGGCCTTGCCCGCCTTCACAACATCGTGCAGCGCCTCCATGGTTTCTTCTATGGGCACGTGTGCCTGACCTGGAACCCCGTGTGGGTGCCTGTGAATCACAAGATGGTCGACATAATCGTGCCCCAGACGCTGCAAGCAGGCGTCGACGCCTTCCATGACATGCTTACGCGACAATCCGCCCTGATTAGCGCCCGCGCCCATCGGCATGGCGATCTTGGTCGCCAACACGTAAGTGTCTCGGGGTGCTAACTCACGCAGCACCGCGCCCACCACTTCTTCGGATGCGCCCAGACCATACACATCCGCACAATCGAAATAGAACAGACCCTGCTCCAGGGCCGCCTGGAATATCGGCCGCGCTGCATCCGCGTCAAGCGTCCAATCGCCTTGATGGCCACGGCCCGGAATACCGTAGTTCATCGTGCCCAGGCACAGCCGTGACGCGCGCAGACCACTCCCGCCCAATTGCACCGCTTGCAACATGTGTATTCCTTGGTTCCAATGAGTATGCTTAACGCTACACGTCGATCATCGGAAAAGCCAAGCAGGAATTGTTTAGCGTCGACAAGGAAATAACATGACGTTGGATATCTACGCAGACAGCGACCCATCTCTTGCGCCGGGCGCGGCGCGCTGCCCTGGACCGAGCCCCCAGGACGTGTTGGATCGAGACGGCGATGCAGCGCCCAGCGCCCTTCGCAGCCAGCGCTATGAGTATCTGGGCAGCGATGACATCCCGCTGGAACGCTACACCTCCCAGGCTTTCTACGAGCTTGAGATGGAGCGCATGTGGACGCGAACCTGGCAATGGGCCTGCCGCGAAGAGCACATCCCTAACGCCGGGGACTACTACGTGTACGATGTTGGTGACTACTCGGTCATGATCGTACGCGGCACGGACGATCACGTGCGCGCCTTTGTCAACTCCTGCCCGCATCGTGGCATGCAGTTTTTCCAGGCCGGCGATAGCGGCAGCAACCGGCAGTTTCTACGCTGCCCGTTCCACGGCATGTCGTGGCACCTGGATGGCAGCTTGCGCGAAATTCCATGTCGCTGGGACTTTCCGCACATCCAAGACGATAATTTTGGCCTCACCGAGTTGCCGTGCGACATCTGGAGCGGTTTCGTTTTCATCAATCTGGATCAGAACGCGCCTGAGCTTGAAACCTACCTGGAAGTGCTACCAGATCACTTCGCGCAATGGGGTCTGGCCGACCGCTACATCACGCTACACACGGAGAAGATCCTGCCGGGCAACTGGAAAATGTGCATGGAAGGCTTTTTAGAAGCGTTTCACGTCCTGGCCACCCACCCGGAAGGGTTGCGCTCGTCTGGTTGGGCCAACACGCAATACGATCTATTCAGCCCTCACGTAACCCGCTTCCTGCAGAACCTGTCCAGCGGCAACCCGCACTTCGAAAAATCCTTCAGCGAAGCCGAGCTGTTCCAGTTTCTCGGCCACGACGCGAGTGAGCTGCCACCCGGCACCAGCGCGCGCCAGGCCCATGCCGACATTCTGCGCGAGAACCTGGGCAAACAGATGGACGTGGATCTGTCCGGCGTATCCAACAGCATCATGCTCGACAGCATCGAATACCACGTATTTCCCAATGCCTGTTTTTTTCCGGGCGTCGTCATCCCGCTCATCTACCGGTTCAGACCCCTGGGCGTGGATAAGTGTATTCACGACATCATGATGCTCTGCCCCAAGCCGGAACATGGCGCCGCGCCAGCTCCCGCGCGAAAAGAATCGTTGCAGATCGACGAGCCCTACGTTTCCCTCGAGTCATTCAAGACAAATCGGCTGTCGGCGGTTCTGGATCAGGACACCGACAACTTCAAACGGCAATGGGCGGGCATGAAAGCATCCATGAAAGGCGCGCAAACCCTGGGTAACTATCAGGAAGCGCGCATTCGTCATTTTCACAAGACCCTCGATCACTATCTGTCAGGTGCGGAGCTCCCATGACCGTAGATGAATTACTCGCCAAACAGGAAATCGCGGACCTGGTCGCGCGCTATATGCGCGGCCTGGATCGCCTCGACAAAGAACTTCTGCGCAGCACATTTCACGATGACGCGACCACGGATTACGGGTTCTTCCAGGGCGGCCCGGACGACTTTGTTGCCATGGCGCACACAGCGTTGCAGGACCATCTTGCCAATCACCACATGATCGGCCAGACCATCATCGACGTCGAAGGCGACGTCGCATTCGGCGAGATCTATTTTCAGGCCTTTCACCGCATCGTTACCGAAGGCGTAGAGCGTGACCTGTTCATCTCCGGGCGCTACGTCGACCGGTACGAAAAGCGCGACGGCCATTGGAAGATCGCGTTTCGCAGTGAAGTCAACGATTGGGCCCGCAACGATCCGGCCACGGACGACTATTTCGCCGCCACGCCAGACTCCCTGCGCGGCGCGCGCATACCCGACGACGCCTCCTACGATCGCGAAACGCTGCGTCGTCGCTAGTGTCCTGCCTTGTTAATTCGTTGAATTATGATGAGCCCAAAAACGTCAAGAACAAGGCGCATTCCGACGGACAGGTCGGGACCTTTCCTAGGGATGCAACGCGGTTATTGGCGTTTTTGGGCCACCTTAAAGGCGCACCCCATGAGGCTTGTAGCGTCGTTGTGGTCCTAGGAAAGGTACCCGACCTGTCCGTCGGACCACGCCTAGCTACAAACCTTATGGGGTGCGTCATAATTCAACGAATTAACAAGGCAGGACACTAGTTGCAATTCGGGCGCACGGTGCGACATCTATCAACCATCCTGTTGCTGTTCGTGGCGGGCTGCAATACGGTCCCGCCTCGCTCAGTTGAGCAACCTGAGCCGGCAGCGCCACCGCAGCAGCCGACTGCCGAGACCGAATACTACGACGTGCACTTCAGCGCCGTGTTCTCCGATCAGCGTCCGATTGCCAGGGCCACAGTACAGCTGACGCAATCGAGCCGCATCGTGCGGCGATTGAATTTCCGCGCGCCATCCGGCACTTTTACGCTGGTGAAGAACGACGGCGATGCCGTGCACGAAGGCGATCGCCTGGTGTGGAAACCACCTGCGACCGGCGGCACGCTGGTGTACGACTACCAGATCGATCAAAGACGCTCAGACGGCTACGACGCAAAGGCCACGTCTACATGGGCGCTGCTGCGCCTGGGTGATCTGTTTCCCGCAGCAACCGCACGCACCCGGCGTGGCGCCCAGAGCCGCTCGACCCTGGATCTGTCTGGTCCTGACGGCTGGTCGTTCGAAACACGCTACGGGCCAGTGCGCGGCAAGGTGCTTTCCGTTGACGACAGCGAGCGTAATTTCAAGCGCCCCACAGGCTGGCTGGTGGGCGGCAAGATCGGCACGCGCCGCGATTTCGTTAACGGTCGGCATATCGCCGTCAGCGCGCCGGTGGGCAGCGGTATACGACGCTTGGACACCCTCTCGTTTCTCAGCTGGACCGTGCCGGAACTGGCCAGAGCGTTTCCGTCGCTGCCGCGGCACATCCTCATCGCCGGGGCGCCAGATGAGATGTGGCGAGGGGGATTATCCGCGCCCAGCTCGCTGTACATGCATGCTGGCCGGCCCCTGATCAGCGAGAATGGTACCTCCACCCTGCTTCACGAACTCATTCATCTCGCCGGCATGCATTCCGCACACGACGGGGCGGACTGGATCGTCGAGGGCGTGGCCGAGTATTACAGCCTGCTGGTGCTGAAACGCAGCGGCGGTATCACCCAGGACCGCTTTGACAACGCGTTGGCGCGGCTGCAGCTTTGGGTGGATTCAGGCAACGGCAAGCTGGCGGATCCATCCAAAGGCGTGGACACCGCGGCGGCCGTCCTCGTGCTGCATGATCTTGCCGCAGAACTACAAGCCCAGGGCGCGCACATCGACCAACTGACGGCCCGTTTGCTGGAGGCGCCACGGATCAGCAACGAGGCAATGTTGCAGGCGGCACAGACGTTACTCGGCCGGCCGAGCAAGGTGCTTGCTACCGCGCTCGATGGAACGTGATAATCCAGCGCGCCAACACATGAGAGCCTAAGCGTGTACACGCTCTACATCGGAAACAAAAACTATTCGTCCTGGTCGTTGCGGCCGTGGCTTCTATTTACCGAACTGAGCATCCCTTTCAAAGAAGTTCTGGTGCCCTTCGATCAAGGCGGCAGCTGGGAAAAGTTTCGCCCATTCTCGCCGACTGGTCTGGTGCCCTGCCTGGACGACGACAACACCACCATCTGGGAGTCCATGGCCATCGCCGAGTATGCCGCGGAGCAATTCCCCAATGTCTGGCCCGCCGAACGCCAGGCACGTGGCTGGGCACGCAGTGCGGCGGCAGAAATGCATGCTGGCTTCAGCGCCTTGCGCAATGAATGCCCAATGACTGTGGGCATGCGCATACGACTGCCCCAGATATCGCCCAGTTTGCAGCAGGATCTCACCCGTTTGAACGAACTCTGGAGCGAGGGATTGCGGCGTTTCGGTGGGCCCTATCTGAGCGGCGCGCAGTTCACGGCCGTAGACGCATTTTTCGCACCCGTGGCCTTTCGTGTGCAGAGCTTTGACCTGCCCCTGAGCGAGGTTTGTGAGGCTTACACGCAACGACTGCTGGCACTGCCAGGTATGATCGCGTGGACCGAAGCCGCGCTCGCCGAGCCCTACCGAGAAGACAGCCACGAAGCTGAGCTTGCGAGCCTGGGCGAAGTGACCCAGGACCTGCGAAGTTGAGCGCGAGCGCCGCGGTCGTCGGCGCTGGCATCGCCGGCATGTGCACCGCCCTGGCGTTGGCGCGGCAGGGATTCAACGTCACCATATTTGAACGCGACATCCCACCTCCCGCAGGCGACGCCGACCAGGCATTTTTCGAATGGCAGCGCAGAGGCGCGGCTCAGTTTCGCCACCCCCACGCATTTCTTGGATTGATGTGCTCCCTGTTGGAGGAGCACTACCCGGACCTGTTAGGGGAGTTTTTCGCGGCGGGCGCGCGACGTCTGCGCTTTGAGGACACCGTACCGCCCAACCTGCTACCCCAGTACGAGCCGGAGCCCGGCGACGAAAAGCTGTGGATACTGCTGTGTCGTCGCGCCACCATGGAGACGGTATTACGTCGCTATGTAGAAAAGACAGGTGGGATAGAAATCCACAACGCGACCTATGTCACTGGCGTGGTAACGCAACCACGAGACGGCAGTTTGTACGTCACGGGATTGGAGCTTACGGATCGACGCCATGACAATGCGCAAACCACGTTCAATGCTGACGTTTTTGTTGACGCGTCGGGCCGGGCGAGCAAATTCAGGCGCTGGTTCGTCGACGCAGGCACGGATATTCCCGAGCGCCGCGACGACGCGGAAATTGTCTACTATACCCGTCACTACAAACTGAAACCCGGCGTAGAAGAACCTTCCCGGCACAAGAACGAACGCGCCGCCGGCGATCTTGGTTACATGAAGTACGGCGTTTTTCCAGGTGATGGCGGTCACTTCGCATTGATCATCTGCGCCCCGATCGGCGAAACCGCGCTTCGCGATGCCATAAAGGACGGCGCAAAGTTCGATGCCATTTGCCGCACGATCCCGGGCCTGGTGCCGTGGATAGCGCCAGATAAAGCGGATCCCACCACAAAGCCATTCGGCATTGGTGAAATACACTCCGTGTGGCGTGATTTCGTAGTGGATGGCGAGCCGGTGGTCTTGAACTTCTTCGCCGTGGGTGACTCGTCTGCACGCACCAACCCGTTGTACGGGCGTGGCTGCAGCATCGGCATCTTACACAGCCAGATACTCGCCGACGTGGTTGCTTCGAGCAAAGATCCGCGCGCGCGCGCGTTGGAGTTTGCCAGGCTCACTAAGGAGCGCATTGGTCCTATTTTCGATGCCAGCCTGCGTGAGGACAAAAATGGGATACGCCGGGCAGACGCAGTCATGTCAGGCCACGTGCGTGACAAGGCCGGCAGCCTGAAGAAATGGTTTGGTCTCGCCTTTGGCGACGCCATGGTCGCGGCGATCCAGAACCAGATACATGTTTATCGCGGCATGTCCCGCACCCTCAACCTGTTGGAGAACCCCGGCGCTTTCCTGCAGGACCCGAAAATCAGACGCACCATCTTTCGTTACATGCTACGCGGGCGCAAACGCAACGCCGGCGAGCGCATTCAGCGCGGACCCAACCGCGACGAAATGATGCAGCAGCTGACACAACTGAATTAGCAACCTCTACCTGGCTGTCGCGTCGTGGTGTCCTAGCCACGGTGATACATGGCGATCAGGCGCTGATCTCGCTGCCAGTGGGCATCATCTGCAAACAGGGTTTCGCTTACGCGCTCTCGCAGCGCTTGTATCTCACGGCTGAACGCCGCAAATGACGCCTCATCACAATCGTCCGCCAACGGTTCGGCTTGCTCGAGTAACCGCAGGCAGCTGCTGGTATCTGCCGTGTTGGCCTCGGCTGCGCGCAGGCACATGCCGACAAACGCAATGTAGATATGCAGGGCTTCGCGCTGCCCGAATCCCGTTAGCGAATCGATGTCCAGGCGCGCAGAGGCCCCCACTTCAACCCCTTTCAGTTGCGCCTTGCCCTGGCTCAGATCCGGCAGCATTGCCGGGTCTGGACTGACTGACAGGATCAGCCCTGGCGTATCCCGCGCCATCAGAAACAACTCGGGCTGCTCGCCTCGCGCACGCACGATGATGTGCTGCACTTGTTGCACCGCGGCGATCCAGGTTTTGTAACCGTCAAGTGAATAGCCGCTACGTGACGCCTGCCAGGTTAACCCTGGTAGCGGGTTATCTTTGCTGGGGTCTTCGGAAACCGCCAACGCCGTCCATCCGGGCAGTTGCAGCCCGGTAAATGTCGCGCGCAACGCCGCTTGGTAGCCTGCCACGAATACCCAGGCCAGACGATCCGCCAGGTACCCTCCCGCCAGGGCCAGAGCGAATGAACCTTCCGCCGTTCGGGATTGCACATGCTCGCTCCACGCAGCCAGATATTGCGCTTCGCTGGCGACCTCGACATGCGCCAGGGCCGCAACATCGGCCAACAGCGCCGATGTCATCCGGCTTGCACCCGCCGGTAGGCCTTGTCTCCCAGCTTCTCGGCGACGCTTTTGCCCAGAACGTCGGCATCCAACATGGCTTGCCGCACTCGCTGGGCGCTCACGGTGAACGGCATGTTGTGGATAAACAGGAAGTCCATGGCCCCGTCCACCACACTGTCGATGGACTCGCGCGCCGCTGCCTCCAGGCCAATCTGCATAAAACGTATCGGCAGGCCAACCCGGGCAAAGAACTCCGCTACCCGGCGCGCCTCGTCCACGTCGCGCAGCATCATGAGCTGTGTCATAACGCCCATGGCCACCAATTCGCCGTGCAGGTAGTTCGACTGCACCGACGCCACCCGCGTATATCCTTGCGCGATGCCGTGGGCGGCTGCAAGCCCACCGCTTTCGAATCCCATGCCACTCAACAAGGTATTGGCCTCCACCACCCGCTCGAGGGATTCGCTGACACTGTTGCCGCGCACTGCATCAGAGGCCGACTGGCCGTCTGCGTACAACGTGGACGCGCAGATTTCCCCGAGGGCGCAAGCCGCGAGCGTCGGCCGCCCGCCGACTACGTTGCGGGCATCGGGGTTTTCCAGGCACACTTTCGCCTCGTACCAGGTGGCCATGGCGTCGCCCATCCCGGCAATCAGATAGCGCTCGGACGCGTTGGCGACAACTTCCGTGTCGACAATTACGCAGGCTGGATTGTCGGGGAAGAACTCAACCCCAGCATCGACGCCTTCGGGCGTGTACAGCACGGACACGGCGGAACAGGGGGCATCGTTAGATGCAAGCGTTGGCACGATAACGACCGGAACATCGAGCCGGTAGGCGACACACTTGCCGGCATCCACGCACTTACCACCGCCTACCGCGACGACGCAATCCACCGCTTCGTCACGCAGGATGGCCACCGCTTCGTCGATGGCCGGCAGGCTGCACTCGCCGGCAAACGTCGCGGGCACGCAACTTACGCCGGTGTCGGTTAAAGATCGCAGTACCTGCCCCGCCTGAGCATCGTGGGCCCGGGCCGAGGCCAGTATGCCCACGCGTTGCAGATTCATGGTGGACAGGTACCTGCCGGCATGATCCAGCGCACGAGGCCCCTGAATGTACTTGGGTGGCGCTACCAGAACCCTCGGCACGGGTTGATTGGCGTCTGCAGGCGCGTACACCGCCTGCGGAAAAAACGTGCTATGACTCACAGCTTCCCTCCCCCTTTAATTCCCCTTTGTATGCCCCAATGATAAATCGAAGGTGAACAAATCGATATGAATCATGGATATTGATCAAGAGGGCGAAGTCGTACGCGAGGACGACGCAGCAGCACGTAACATCATCCTGCCCAGCGAGGCCATGCCGGGCATCGTTCACGTCATTCCCCAGGAACACCGGCCATTTTTTCCCGGCCAGGCCATCCCGCTGATCATGAGCGCCGAAACCTGGCTGCCGACCCTGGAAGCGGTGCGCAAGCGCGGCCGCGACGTGATAGGCCTGATCGCCACTAAACACCCGGTGGAAGGCGCACTGCTAACCAGCGATCTGTATGAGATGGGCTGCCTGTGCAAGGTGCACAGAGTGCATCGCGAAGGCGATCAACTGCAGGTGTTACTGGAAGGTCTGCAACGATTCCAAGTACGCAAATGGGTCTCGTCAACGACCCCGCTAGCTGCCAACGTGCGCTATTTCCCCACTTCCAAGCACAGCCAGAGCGAAGAGGAGACAGCGTACGCGGTTGCCATTATCAACACCATCAAGGAGCTGATCCCGCTGAACCCGTTGTATGGCGAGGAATTAAAGGTCTTCCTGGCGCGCTCCAACCCCAATGAAGCCTCCGTGCTGGCGGATTTCGCGGCCAGTTTAACCACCGCGAGCAAGGAAGATTTACAGGACGTGCTGGAGCGCGTGGCGCTGCAGCCGCGGATGGAGCTGGTGGTGAAACTACTGCGCCGCGAAGTTGAAATCGCCGCCGCGCAGATGGAAATACGCGAACACGTCGAACAGGAGATTCAAGGGCACCAGCGCGAAGCGATTCTGCGTCAGCAACTGAAATACATACAAAGCGAACTGGGCATATCCAAAGACGACAAGACCGCGGAAGCCGACGAATTCAGCGCCCGTATCGAAAACCTGGAGCTACCCGAGAAAGCAGCGGCGCGTATTCAAGAAGAGCTCAACAAACTGCAGATGTTGGAGGTAGGCTCGTCAGAATATGGGGTAACCCGCAACTATCTTGACTGGCTAACCTGCCTGCCATGGGGAATCACCAGCGCCGACGCCACTGACCTCAGCGCCGCCGCGCGCACCTTGAACAGCCACCACGAAGGCCTGGACGACGTCAAACAGCGGATCATCGAGTTTCTTGCCCTGGGCATCATGAAGGGCGATGTTGCCGGTTCCATCATCTGTTTTGTCGGCCCACCCGGGGTCGGGAAAACGTCCCTGGGCAGAAGCATTGCGGAAGCGCTGGGGCGCCAGTTCTACCGCTTCTCGGTAGGCGGCATGCGCGACGAAGCTGAGATTAAGGGCCACCGCCGCACCTACATTGGCGCCCTGCCGGGCAAGCTCATCCAGGCGCTGAAAGACACGGCGGTCGCCAATCCAGTGATCATGTTGGACGAGATCGACAAAATCGGTGCGTCCTATCAGGGTGATCCTGCCAGCGCCTTGCTGGAGGTGCTGGACCCTGAGCAGAACGGCAATTTCCACGACCACTACCTGGACGTGGATTTCGACCTGTCGAAGGTGCTGTTTATCTGTACGGCGAATCAACTGGACACCATTCCGAGCCCGCTGCTCGATCGCATGGAAGTTATCCACCTGGGCGGCTATCTGGACAACGAGAAGCTCGCCATTGCTAAGAAACACCTGCTGCCCAGGCAGATTAAGCGCGCCGGCGTGAAAAAGGGCGACATCAAGATCGACACCCCTGCCTTACGCAAGGTCATAGAAGGTTATTCCCGCGAGGCGGGCGTGCGCCGCCTGGACAAAGCCATCGCCAGCCTGGTGCGCAAAGCCGTCGTGAAATTACTCGGCGATGGGAAAGCGCCCATCGCCATTACCAAGGCCGACGTTGAAGATTATCTTGGCAAACCCGTATTTCAGCCCGAACAACTGCAACGCGGTGTGGGCGTAGTGACCGGATTAGCCTGGACAGCGCTGGGCGGCGCGACGCTGCCCATCGAGGCAACCTGCGTGCATGAACGCAGCCCCGGCCTGAAGCTCACGGGACAGTTGGGCGATGTCATGCAGGAATCCGCCAACATTGCATACAGTTATGTCAGCTCAAACGCGAAGGTCCTCGGCCTGGACAGTGGCTATTTCGACAAGTCTACTATTCACCTGCACGTGCCCGCAGGCGCTACACCCAAGGACGGGCCCAGCGCCGGCATCACCATGGCGGTGGCGCTGACCTCGCTGGCTACCGGACGCCCACCCAAGGCAGGCTTTGCCATGACTGGCGAGCTCACGTTGACCGGGCTCGTCTACCCCGTGGGCGGCATCCGCGAGAAATTGATCGCGGCCAAACGCCAGAAGATCAAGCGCGTGATCGTTCCAGCCGCCAACGCCGGCGACGTCGAGGAAGTGCCAGACCACATCAAAAAGGGCATCACCGTGCATTATGCCGAGCGCTTCGACGACGTGATCGACCTGCTGTTCTAACTCCCGACAGACGGTTCGAGCGCATGTTAAAGTCTCGATTCAGTTCGAGGGTGAGCGTATGCCGCTAAACACGGAAATTTTGGGCGCCGCCACCGCGCCATTGCAACACAGCGTAGACGCGCGCTGGCTCATGGCTTACGCCGCGGGCCTGGGGGACCTTAACCCGCGCTACATGGATACCCAGGACCAGGCAGTGATTGGCCATCCGGTGTTCCCGGTATGCCTGGAGTGGCCGGTGATTCTGAACACTCGGGATATGGCGGGCTCTCAATCGCTCACCGCCCAGGAATCAGCACGCGGCGTGCACGCGGCCCACGATCTGCATATATACCGTCCGGTGCGCGACGGTGACGAACTCAACACCCAGGCCACCATGATTGGCATTCACGCCATTAAGCCTGGCGCTGCCTATACCATGCGCCTCGATACCACGGACATCACTGGCGAACTGGTCGCCAGAACCTACCAGCTGGGCATCTATCGTGGCGTGGAGATCCTGGGCGAACCGCGCGCTACGGAGCAGGCGCCAGAGCTGCCCCGCCTTGCGCAACTCGATGACCCCGATACATTCAGCATATTCGTGCCTGCAGGGTCAGCGCATACCTACACAGAGTGCGCACGCATCTGGAACCCAATTCACACAGACCGCGCTGTGGCATTGAGTGCAGGTCTGCCCGACATCATCCTGCACGGCACAGCAACATTGGCCCTGGCGGTGAGCAAGATCGTCGACTTCTATGCTGACAGCGATGCCACCAGAGTCACGCGTCTGGGCGGGCGCTTTTCCGCCATGGTATTGATGCCATCGACCATATCGCTACAGGCACGCCGGGTCGACGATGTGGTGTCGTTCCAGGTGCTCACGGACAAGGCACAGCCGGCTATCAGCAGCGGCTTTGTGTGTTTGAGCTGAGCGCCGATGCGACCGTTCTCTAAAGCTTCGCTCGCCAGCATCGTCGTGAGCTTTCTCGTATCGTTCGGGGCTACCGTCTGGACGCTGCGCTACGAACCGCTACCGGATTTTGGCGCGCTGAGCGTGGTGGACAAAAAACAACAGTTCTTCGCCTACCTGCGCCCACACATAGAGAGTGCCAACACGCTCATCCGCCTCGAGCGTGCGCGCCTTGAAGCCCTCGGCCCCGACCTGGATGCCAACCCGCCGAACTGGCGCGAACGCCTGCTCATCGAGCGTCTGGCGAACCAGTACGACGTGGCGCTGCAGGACCCGCCCGACTATGCAGCGGCGCGCCAGACGTTGCTGGGGAGAGTCGACATCGTTCCCGCCGCGCTGGTGCTGATCCAGGCGGCCAAGGAATCGGCCTGGGGCACGTCGAGATTTGCCCGAGACGGCAACAACCTGTTTGGCCAACAATGTTTCGTTAAGGGCTGCGGATTTGTACCCAAAGCGCGTGGGGCGGGCAGCCATCACGAAGTTGCGCGTTTCGATGACGTCGAGCACTCCGTCTCGGCCTACCTGCACAATCTGAATACCCACGAGCGCTATGCGTCGATGCGAGACATTCGCGCGGTTTTGCGCAGCACCTCGAACGTCATCAGCGGCGTCGATCTCGCTGACGGCTTGTTGGCATACTCGGAACGCCGCGATGATTACGTGCGCGAGGTCAAGCAAATGATCCGCAGCAACGATCTGGAATGAGTGCGGGCAACGCCATGCACACACTTTTCAAACGGATACTTTGCAGGTTGATCCTGCCGGTGGCAGCGTGCCAGCTTGCCTGTATGAGCCCCGCTCATGCCGCAACCGATTGCAGCTTGCTGCTGGATCTCGACATTGCGGAAGTACAAATCCAACAAGCCGAACTCATTGCCAAGCCCGCCCCCCACTGCAAGGCTACAGGCGTAATCGGACGCAATATCGGTTTTTCCGTGTGGTTGCCGCATGCATGGAACGGACGCTTTGTCATGGGCGGCGCCGGGGGATTCGTACGACCTGAAGACAATCACGCGCTGCGTCTGCTCGGTGATAGCGTGATAACAAGAGGGTTCGCTACTGCGTCTACAGACACCGGACATACCGGCGGGGGGCAGGAATCCAGCTGGGCGCTCAACGACTTGGAGGCCATCGTAAATTACGGGCACCTGGGAATGCACCGCGCCGTGGTCGCGAGCAAAGCCGTGATCAACAGGTATTATGCGCAAAGAATCGGCAAATCATTCTTTTTCGGATGTTCCAATGGAGGCCGACAGGCTCTGCACGAAGCACAGCGCTACCCTGGGGATTTCGACGGTATCGTGGCTGGCGCGCCCGCGCTCAATTGGACTGGTAATGCCGGTGCTTTCGTCAACATCGTACAACACATGCTGCCGGACCCAAGCAACCTCGGCACCGCCCTGGTCACTCCCGACGATCGTCGACTATTACGCGACGCGATCGAGACCCAGTGCGACGCCTTGGACGGCTTACGCGATGGCATCCTGCACGACCCCAACGCATGCAAGTTCGATGCAGCCACTCTGCAATGCGATGTGCATCAGACATCCGGCTGTTTGAGTAAACAGAAGATTGCCGCGATCCAATCCGTCTACCAAGGCCCCAAACACAGCGGCGGCCCCTTGTTTTTCGGTTTTCCGTTCGGCGCCGAAGACGTAAACGTCAACGGCTGGGGATCCTGGCTGACTGACGGGCCACCTGAGGGAGGGGTGAACGCAGCCTTCAATTTCGGCGTTGGGATAATGAGAAACTTCGTTTACCACGACCCGAACTGGGACTACACGACGTATGACTGGGAACGCTTTCGTCGAGACGTCGAGCCCGTCGCAAATGTATTGAACGCAGACAACCCTGACCTGTCCGCGTTCCGGGCTCAGGGCGGCAAGCTGCTGATGTACCACGGATGGGCAGACGTCGCGTTGACTGCACACATGAGCACAGACTATGTCGACCGAGTATACGCTACCGATTCCAACGCCCGCGCCGACGTCCGCTTGTTCATGATGCCCGGGGTGCTGCATTGCTATAACGGCAGGGGCCCATCCGTGGTGGATTGGTTGCAGGTGCTGGAAAGCTGGCACGACGACGGCCGCCCTCCACAACACCTCGCCGCCCGTTATCCGGACCGCGAAGGCGCGCGCAAGCTGTGTGCGTGGCCCGCGCAGGCACGCTACCAGGGCGGCGATCGTGACACTCCGGATGCGTACACGTGCAAATGAACTACGCTCCCGAAATCTAGTTGCGAGCGTAGACGGTGGCGCGCGCGTTTTACCTGTTTGTCCTGTACGCGTGGGCGTGCACGGCGGCTTGTGCGGAGGACGGAAGCCAGAGCTCGGATCATGGCGTGATCCTGGTGTACCACCACGTGTCTGAAAAGACCCCCGCAAGCACGAGCGTGAGCCCCGCCCAATTTGCAGCCCACCTGGACTACATCGAGGGTCATGGCTATGTGGTGTGGCCGTTGAGCCAGCTGGTGGATCAACTGCGCAACGCCAAGCCGATCCCCGACAACGTGATTGCCCTGACCTTCGATGACGCCTACCAATCCATTGCCAGCGCTGCGCACCCGATGTTGCAGCGTCGCGGCTGGCCGTACACCGTATTCGTCAACACGGCGTCCGTGGATGCCGGTCACAATCCTTTTCTGAGCTGGGATCAGCTGCGCGAGCTGGTGCGCGACGGTGTGACCATTGGCAACCACTCCCACAAACATGCCCATCTGCTGGCAAGGGTTCCCGGCGCAAGCTTCGAGCAACACGGTATTCGCGTGATGGCCGACATCCAGCACGCGCAACAGCGCCTACACGCCGAGCTGGGCCTGACTCCTACTCTGTTTGCCTATCCGTACGGAGAGTACGACGCCACTGTGAGCGAGCTGGTCACTGATGCCGGGCTGACCGGCTTCGGGCAACACTCCGGCGCTGTGGGTATCAACTCTGACTTTTCCTCTCTGCCGCGCTTTCCCATGGGCGGCGCTTACGCCGGGCTCGATCTGCTGGCCACCCGATTGCAGACGCAGCCCCTTTACGTGCAAGCCGATCCACCCGGACCCCTGGTGCTAACCGGCACGGATAGGAGCCCGTGGGTTGCGCTCGAGCTCGCCCGGGGGCCATACGACGTTGCCAGACTGGCGTGCTACGCAAGCGGCCAGGGCGCCATGACACTGGTACGCGAGGCAGACCCGAAAAAAGTTCGGATCGCACCGCAAATGCCACTGGCGGTGGGCCGCAGCAAGTTCAATTGCACGGTCCCGCACGAGACTCGGGAAGGTGTGTTTTTCTGGTGGAGCTATCTTGTCATGACGCCAGGCGCGGACGGACGCTGGTACGAGGGCTAGGCTCTAATCGCTGATATACTGGCGCTGATCAACGCAGGAGACTCAGCCATCCTCAACGAATGGTTGCTCAATCTGGCGCACTGGCTGGATGCTCAGCTCTGGAGCACTCAGCTACACGAGTCTTACTACATGTACGCATGGGTGGAAACGACCCACGTGCTCACGCTGATGGTGTTTCTCGGCATGCTGTTTGTCATCGATTTGCGCATGCTGGGCGTAGCATTTCCCAGAATACCCGCATCCGTTCTAGCCGAACGGCTCGACAAGCCGATGCTGATCGGCATGGCCGTGATGTTCATTACCGGGTTCGTGCTGTATTTCGCAATTCCGGTACGCACCACCCAGAGCATCTGGTTCCGCATCAAAGTCGTACTGCTCATCGTTGCCTGCGTTAATGCGCTGTTGTTTCGCCGGCAGATGCTGGCATCGGACACGAGTTGGGACCTTGCGGCGAAACCGCCCCGGCGCATACGTGTTGGCGCCGGATTGTCCATTGCATTCTGGTCCGGCGTGGTGATTACCGGGCGCACCATCGCCTATGACTGGTACGACTGTCACAAAGAGCTGCCCTACTTCATGTATTGGGCAGCGGGCTGCGTGGACGAAATGGCAGCACTACAGTGACGGTGCGCTGATGGACATTCTGTTTGTTTTCGAATGGCTCGACGGCTCGTTTCTAGCCACATTGTCTAAGGCCTACGGCGGCGTGTTCGCGGTCGTGCAGATGTTTCACCTGCTGTCTATGGCGTTGCTCGGCGGCACGGTACTGGTGGCGGATCTTCGCCTGCTCGGCGTAATTCTTCGCGACGTAGACTCGGCCGCGATCTGCGACGGAGCGCAAAAGTGGTTCAACCGGTCGCTGGCGGTACTGGTGCTCAGTGGTGTCTTCATGAGCTCGGCCGTGGCCCTCAAGCTGTATTACAACGAGATGTTCTGGGCCAAGATGACGAGCCTGGCCGTGGGTATCGGATTCGTCTACACCATTCGGCGGCCGCTGCTACAATTCGCCCACGACACGTTGAACCCATGGGCGTTGCGGCTGACCGCGGTCGCCTCGATGCTGATCTGGTTTACCGTCGCCGCTTCGGGGCGCTGGATCGGATTTTCTTAAAATGAATAACAAAACGCTGATCGAAAGGCTCGCGATTGCGTGCGGCATAGCCATCATCATCGCTGCTGCCTGGTTCTGGAACGAGCAGGTCGGCGACGTGTTGGAGACTTTGAGATTGGCCTACCCGGAGGACGAGTGACTACTGCATCAGACATAGATTATGGGCCACTGGCCATGCTGATCGGCTCATGGGCCGGCGCTAAAGGTATGGACTTAGCACCCGAGCCAGACGGCTCGGAGGCGAGCGCGTACTACGAAACGCTTTTGTTTGAAGCGGTTGGCGACGTAGGGAATGCCGAACGCCAGACCCTGGCGGTGCTGCGCTACCATCAGATCGTCATGCGCCAGTCCAACGACGAAGTGTTTCACAACGAAAGCGGCTATTGGAGCTGGGATGCAGACAGCGCAACGGTAGTACAGACCCTGACCATACCGCGCGGCGTGTGCCTGGTGGCAGGTGCCCGCATAGCGGCCGACGCCAGCGAGTTTGAAGTAAGCGCGGCCCACGACGATGCAGACTGGGGCATAGTGCAGTCGCCCTTCATGCGCGACAACGCTAAAACGCTGTCTTTTCGCCACCGCATTGGTGTGAGCAACGGTGTATTGTCCTACGACGAGACCACCATGGTTGACATCTATGGAAATCGCTTCGAACACACCGACGCGAACGAATTGCACCTCGCATAGCTTGCCGTTAGGGTAGCGCTTTTTCCAAGCGCCACAAGTTTATGCCCGATACCGACAAGCTGATTGAAGCGTACACCACCATCATCAACGAGCTGGACGACGTTGCCCGCCCTGGTGTGGTGGATACACCGCGACGTGCAGCCAAAGCCATGCAGTTTCTGACCCGCGGCAACCAGGAAACCCTCGAGGAAGTGGTGAATAATGCCCTGTTTCCAGCGGAAAACCGCGAGATGATCGTGGTGCAGGACATAGAGCTGTATTCCATGTGCGAGCACCACATGTTGCCCTTCATCGGCCGCGCACACGTGGGCTACATCCCCAGTGGCAAAGTGTTGGGTTTGTCCAAGGTAGCGCGCATCGTAGATATGTTCGCGCGCCGTTTGCAGATACAGGAAGAGCTTACCTTTCAAATCGCCAATGCCATTGAAGACGTCACCGGCGCACGCGACGTCGGCGTGATCATCGAGGCCCAGCACCTGTGCATGATGATGCGCGGTGTAGAAAAACAGAATTCCCGAATGAAAACCTCTGCCATGTTGGGCGCTTTCCGAGAGGATCCGGCCACCCGCTCCGAATTCCTGAACCTGCTCAGGTAACAAGGCGACAAATACAACAACATGCGCGACTATTTCATTCGCCGCACCCTGTTGATCATCCCAACACTGATCGGCATCACCATGCTCGTGTTCATGGTGACGCGTTTTGTACCCGGCGGCCCGATGGAGCGCGCCATAATGGAAGCCCAGCAGGCGAGCATCAGCGCCGGCACCTCCCGCAGCGCCGGTCAGGGCATGGCGCTTTCTGAAGAACAGTTAACTCAGTTGCGGGAATACTACGGGCTGGACAAACCCTGGTACGAAAGCTACGTACTGTGGGTGGGTAAGGTGGTGCAGGGCGACCTCGGCAACAGTTATCGCTACAACGAACCGGTGTGGGACGTGATCAGCCAACGTTTTCCCATCTCGCTATTTTACGGCGTGCTCAGCCTGATCATCACCTACATCGTGTGCATACCATTGGGGGTGGTGAAGGCCATCGGCCATCGCAGCACCCTCGACAACGTCACTTCAATCATAGTGTTTGCAGGCTATGCCGTTCCGGGATACGTGCTTGGCGCTCTATTGCTGCTGTTTTTCGCGGTGGGCGAAGACTGGTTTCCCATGGGGGGCTTCACCAGCTTCAATTACGACGAATTGTCGCCTGGAGACAAAGTACTGGACGTACTTCACCATGCCACCCTGCCGTTGATCTGCTACCTGGTGGGCAGCTTCGCGGTGACCACCATGCTCATGAAAAACAATCTCATGGACAACCTCGCAGCCGACTACGTGCGCACTGCCGTCGCCAAGGGCGTGCCGTTCAAGAAAGCCGTCTCGGGGCACGCCCTGCGCAACTCGATGATTCCCATCGCCACCACGTTTGGACAGAACATAACGTTACTGGTGAGCGGATCGTTCCTGATAGAGACTATTTTCGACATTGACGGATTTGGCCTGTTAGGGCTCACCAGCATCTTCGATAGAGACTACCCGGTAGTGATGGGCATCGTTTTCCTGGCAAGCCTGCTGCTCCTCATTGGCAATATAATCTCCGACATCCTGGTGGCCACCGTGGATCCGCGGGTGCGCTTCCAGTAGCGATGCACCTAAATCCCCTCACCATCCGCAAGCTCAGGCGCTTCCAGGAGATTCGCCGCGGATACTACTCGGCTATATTGCTGATCACGCTCACCGGGCTGACGTTGTTGGCCGAGCTCGTGATCAGCGAACGCGCCTTGTTCATCAGCTACGAGGGCGCCTGGCACTTTCCGACCTACGCCGACGTTGAACTCGGCGCGACTTATGGCCTGACCGGAGCCGACGCGGTGACGCCGGTGAACTACAACGCTCTGCAACAACATTTTGACGGCAGCACGAATAGCGTGATTATGCCGCTGGTACCCTGGGGCCCTTACACCAGCGACACTGTCGACGGCATTCTCAAAGCCCAGCCGCCGGATTTCACCCGCAACCACTATCTGGGCACCGACACCACCGGCAGAGACGTGCTATCGCGCCTGGTGTACGGCTTTCGAACCGCCATCTTTTTCGCAATTGCATTTACTGCGCTCACGTACCTGATAGGCGTCAGCGTTGGTTGCGCCATGGGTTACTTCGGCGGCGTGTTCGACCTCGTGTTTCAGCGGCTCATCGAAATCTGGTCGAACATTCCGTTCCTGTACATGGTCATCATCGTGTTTTCGATCATCCCCAGCACCTTCGCCGTGAGTACGCGTATCGGTATTCTGCTGCTGATCATGGTGTTGTTCAGTTGGACCAGCTTGACCTATTACATGCGCACCGAGACCTACAAAGAAAAAGCACGGGACTATACGGCCGCGGCTCTGGTATTAGGCGCCGGCACCGCCCGCGTGCTGTTTCGGCACATTCTGCCGAACACCATCGCCACCATGATCACGTTCGTGCCCTTCACCGTGGTCAGCGCAATCACCGCCATCACGGCGTTGGACTTTCTCGGTTGGGGATTGCCGCCGCCCACACCCAGCATCGGAGAGTTGCTCAAACAAGGTACCGCCAACCTTACGACAGCCCCTTGGATCGTGACCTCTGCGTTCGTCGCCTTGGTATTCATCCTCGCTGTGGTGACATTTATCGGTGAGGCGGTCCGAGAAGCCTTCGACCCCCGCAAATTTACGCTTTTTCGTTGAGGAACATCGATGCAACGACCGCTCATCAGCCACTCCAGATACCGCCAATGCCTCACCACGACATTGTTGCTGGCCGTGCTGTCCGCCTGTGGCGGTGACCCTGAGCCCAGCGCAGCGGAACAATCCGCCGATTTCGAAGCCCTCAAGAGCGCCATGCTTGCGCGCATGCAGGCGTATACCGACAGCAAGCTGTCGTTACCACCAGACGTGGTGGAAGCCCTGGAGCGCGGTGAGGTTACCCAGGCCGAGATTGACGCGCGCGGCGCGCAGGGCGAGTTCGAGAAATTCTTTCAGTACAAGACCGCCGCCGATATACCTGCAGACCTGGTATGGGACGACGGCAGTGACCTGCCAGACATCGGCAGCGCGGACGCAACAAAGGGTGGCACGCTGTATTTATCCCTCGGGGATTTTCCACGTACATTGCGTCTGTTCGGGCCCGACTCCAATGGTTCGTTCAGGCCCTGGATACTCGACTACACCCGCATGCAACTGGGGCGGCGCCACCCGAACGATACCTCTATCGACAAAAACGGCAATTTCCGCTACTTCCCCGGTATCGCCGAAGCGTGGGCCGTGGATGCGGACAGTTCCACCGTATACGTACGCCTGAACCCGGCAGCCCGGTTCAGCGACGGGGTCCCGGTTACCACCGACGACATGATGTTTTCGTTCTATTTCTGGCAGCAGCCGTTCATTCAAGCCCCCTGGTACAACAACCATTTCACCCGCAACTATCTCAACATCACGCGCTATGACGAGCATACCTTCAGCATGAAGCTGCCTGAATCCAAACCCAACATTTACTTTCACACGCTAGAGCTGGAACCTCTGCCACTGCACTTTTTCCACGAACTCGGCGACGACTACGTGCAGCGGTACCAATGGCGCTTCGTGCCAACCACCGGGCCATATGTCGTCACCGACGAAAATCTCAAGAAAGGCCGCTCGGTGACCCTGACCCGCAGCGAGAACTGGTGGGCGAATGATCTGAAATTCTGGCGCAATCGATTCAACCCGCAGCGCATTCATCTGACCGTGATACGCGACACTGCAAAAGCATTTGAGGCATTCAAGAAGGGCGAGATATCCATCGCTAACCTGAGCCTGCCCGAGTTCTTTTACGAGAAGCTTCCCGCCACTGACCCCCTCGTACAAAACGGCTACGTGCATCGGTCGGTGTTTTACAATCAGATCCCACGTCCGAGCTACGGCTTGTGGATCAACACCAACCGGCCGCTGCTGGACGACCGCAACATTCGCGTCGGCATCAACTACGCCACCAACTTCCAGAAAGTCATCGACGAGTACTTTCGCGGCGACTACACACGCATGCGCACGACTGCCGACGGCTACGGCAGCTTTTCTCATCCAACCCTTATGGCCCGCACTTATGACGTTGAGGCCGCTCTCGGCGAGTTTGCGCAAGCAGGCTTCACGCACCGTGGCGCAGACGGCATCCTGGAAAATGAAGCGGGAGAACGTCTGAGCTTCACACTCACAACCGGCTACGACTCACTCAAAGACGTGCTCACCATACTGCGCGAAGAAGCACTACAAGCCGGCCTGGAATTGCGCCTGGAAGTACTCGATGGGACCGCGGCCTGGAAAAAGGTGCAGGAGAAGCAGCACGACATCGCCTTCACCGCCTTCAACGTTTCACCGGAAATGTACCCAAGGTACTGGGAAACCTACCACTCCGTTAACGCCTACGACGTGCCTTGGCTGCCCGACGGCAGCCTCAATCCGGAGCGCAAGTTGAAGGCGCAAACCAACAATCTGCAATCTATCGCGATCCCCGAACTGGACCAGCTGATCGAGCTGTACCGCGGCAGCGGGGATGTGCAGGAAATGCAGCATACCGCCTTCGCCATGGAAGAGTTGCTGCACGACGATGGGTCCTTCGTGCCCGGCTTCGTGGTCCCGTTCTTACGCACCGCTTACTGGCGTTGGATCCGCTGGCCGGATGACTTCAACGTCAAGCTGGCGCGCTCGGCCAGCCACTACCATCTGCTGTGGATCGACCAGGAGCTGGAAAAAGAGACCCGCGATGCGCGGCGCTCGGGCGCCACTTTCGAGATAGTCGACAAAGAGTACGACCGTTACCTGCAGGAATGATGCGTGCACACTGAGCCTACATCCGAGCCGTTGTTGCGCGTAGATGAACTTGTTACCGCGTTCGACACCGAAGCTGGCCGCATACGAGCCGTGGACGGCGTGAGCTTCGAGGTCACAGCGGGCCGAACCCTGGGCATAGTGGGTGAATCCGGCTGCGGCAAGACGGTTACCGCCCTCAGCATCGTCTCGCTGTTGCCGCACCCGGCTGCGTCGATACTGGGCGGTAGGATCATGTTCGAAGGCACGGACCTGGCAGCCGCTGAACTGGAGCACCTGCACCATGTGCGCGGCAACCGCATAGGCATGATATTTCAGGAGCCTATGACAGCGTTGAACCCTGTGCACCGCATCGGGCGCCAGATAATGGAAGCCCTGCGCCTGCATCGCGACGTGGACGATCAAACAGCGCTTGCCGCCACCATTTCCATGCTCGACAAAGTTGGCATCCCCAGCCCGGAGATACGCGTATCTGAGTATCCACATCAGCTTTCGGGCGGTATGCGCCAGCGCGTGATGATCGCCATGGCGCTGATCTGTAACCCAGCCCTGGTAATCGCGGACGAACCCACCACGGCGCTGGACGTCACCATTCAGGCGCAGATTCTCGATCTGTTGCAGAACATGCAGAACGAATCAGGCACCAGCATCATCATGATCACCCACGATCTGGGCGTGATCGCGGAAACATGCGACGACGTACTGGTGATGTACGCCGGGCGCGTGGCCGAACAAGGTAGCGTTGAAGAGGTGTTCAACGCACCACGCCACCCTTATACACAGGGGCTGCTGAGTTCTATTCCACGTTTGGATACGCCGCGTAAATCACGCTTACGCACCATCGAAGGCATGGTGCCCGCACTGACCGACATGCCAAGCGGCTGCCGATTCAACAATCGCTGCCCGCACGCAGACAACAGATGTGCGAGCGAATATCCGGAGCTGGATGGCGAAATCGGAGCCCATCGCGCAGCCTGTCATCGCTGGCGCGAGGTGACACCCGCGTGAACGCGCCACTGCTTCAGGTCGATGGTTTGAAAGTGCACTTTCCCGTGAAGGGCGGTGTTTTCATGCAGGCCCGTGCGCACAACAAGGCAGTAGACGGTGTATCGATAAGCATCGGTCACGGCGAGACCCTGGGGCTGGTGGGCGAATCTGGTTGTGGCAAATCGACGTTGGGGAAAACCGTTGTACGCCTGCTCGCGCCTACTGAGGGCAGCATCACATTCGAAGGCAGAGACATATCGCGTCTCTCCCGCAGCGCGATGAAGCCCATCCGCCGCAATATCCAGATGATCTTTCAAGACCCCGGAGAAAGCCTGAACTCCCGACATACCGTAGGCAGCCTCATCGGAGAAGCTTTCGACATCCATGATCTCGGCGACGCGACATGGCGCCGCGCCCAGGTGCTTAAGTTGCTCGAGCAGGTTGGTCTGCCTGCGAGTGCGGCTGACCGCTATCCGTTCGAGTTTTCAGGGGGTCAGCGTCAACGCGTTGGCATTGCCCGCGCAGTCGCTTTGGAACCCAAGCTGATCGTATGCGATGAGCCGGTATCAGCCCTGGATGTGTCCATTCAAAGTCAGATTCTGAATCTACTGCTCGACCTGCAGAACGACATGCAGCTTTCGTATCTGTTCATAGCGCATGATCTGGCCGTGGTAAAACACATCAGCGATCGCATCGCCATTATGTACCTGGGCAAGCTGATGGAAGTCGGCGGCGCGGACGAGATTTACGCACATCCCAAACATCCCTATACGCGCGCCCTGATCGCCGCTATTCCCGAGCCTGACCCCGCCCGGCGGGGTCGCGACAAGATACTGCTCCAGGGCGACGTGCCCAGCCCGATCAATCCGCCCGGTGGCTGCGTTTTCCATACCCGGTGCCCACACGCAACCCAGCAGTGCGAGCAGCAGACGCCCGAGCTGCGCAACGTCATTGCAAGCGATGGCCATGCCCACGAAGTCGCCTGTCACTTCGACCTCTAGCGCGCAAGCGAAGTAATAAACAACACCTAGCGCTACCGCCCCATCCAGGATATGTTCTCAGGTTCCTGGGGAAGGGTTTCTATGTCCGAACACAAACCACTGGGCGTGTACCGCCTGGCATCGTATGGCGCGCCCTCTATGCCCCTGTCTATGGTCTCGCTACCGCTTGCCGTATACCTGACTCCAGTTTACGCAGACTCAGATGGCTTCGGACTCAGCCTGGCATTCGTCGGCCTCATGCTCGCGCTTTCGCGCGTATTTGACGGCATTACCGACCCGCTGATCGGGTTCTACTCCGACCGCATACGCACGCGCTGGGGTCGCCGCAAACCCTTCATATTAGTGGGCACACCGATCTTCATTGCCGGCGTGTGGCTGCTGTGGGTACCGCCCATCGAGTTTACCGAGACGACGGTGCTGGGGATGACCATGAACTCTGGCTACCCCTACCTGCTGGCGGTACTGGTTCTGATGTATGTCGGCGCGACCATCAAAGACGTGCCCTACTCTGCCTGGGGCGCGGAACTGGCCCAGGGGTACAACGAGCGCACCCTGGTCATGAGCTGGAAAGAAGCGTTTACCGTGTCGGGTTCGCTGATCGGCGCCATGACACCAGCGGTGATCGTGTTCTGGGGATACACCAAACCCAGCGACAACGTCTATTTCTTATCCATTGCCGTGGCGATCCTCATGCCACTACTGGTGCTCAACATGCTTGCCGTGGTGCCGGAGCACCCGGTAAAGGAGAGCACTTCGCGGCGCCTGCCACTTAGAGAAAGCTTCCGCTACGTATGGGCCAACGAGCCCTATCGGAAGCTGGTGATCATCTTTCTGTTTTCCACCATCGGCTCTGCCATGACCAACAGCTTGAGCTTTTTTTTCGTGAAGCACGTGCTCTTGGCAGGCGATTTATACGGCTTCTACCTGGCGCCGTATTTCCTATCCCAGATTGTGGCTATACCACTGTGGTTCAGTTTGTCGAGAAAAATTGGTAAGCACCGCGCCACCATGATTGCAATTTTCTGGTTTTCATTGTGGTCCTGTTTCATCCCGCTCATCGCCATTGCGCCCCAGGTGTGGTTCAACCCGTTTGAGCTTGGGCAAGTTCTGTCCTTTCTGCCCGATACCTGGCTGGCCGCCCTGGATTCGCGCTTCGACGGCATTCCCACCGGCAAATTCGCGTTCTTCATTCTGGTGATGTGCCTCAAGGGTAGCGCTATAGGGGCCCTGAGCGCCCTACCCTACGCGATGGCAGCCGATGTCATCGACCTGGACAGCGCACAAACCGGGAAAAAGCAGGGTGGCGCATATTTCAGTATCTGGACCATGACTCGAAAGCTGGCCTATGCGCTCGGTCTGGTGGTAGGCACCACGGCGGCCACCGTCGTCGGCTTTAATTCCCTGGCTGACCCCATCAACGATCCGAACACGTGGTCTTCTCTGTTATGGCTGGCATGCCTGTATTCTGTTATTCCGGCCTTGTTCAAGTTCGTGGCCGTGCCCATTCTGTGGAACTACTCACTCACCGAGAGCAAGCTTGAAGAAATTCAGGCAGACATCGCCAACAAGTCTGTCGCGGCGAGTTAATGTAGTGTCGCCGGAAGGTTACGGAGAAGCAGATGCTACGTTCCAGGCCGCGGGCGGTGAGGCGGGCATACGCCAATTGGTGGATACGTTTTACGACCACATGGACGCAGACCAAGCATTTGCCACAATCCGCGCCATGCACCCCGAGGATTTGACGGTTTCGCGCGACAAGCTGGCCCGATTTCTGTGTGGTTGGATGGGCGGACCCCGGCGCTACAACGAGAAGTACGGCTCCATCACCATTCCCGGTGCGCACGCGCACCTGAAGGTAACGAAAATCGAGCGCGATCAGTGGTTAGGCTGCATGCAGGCAGCCTTGGCAGAACAGGATTATCCGACGAGTCTGGTTACCTACCTGCTTAAACAACTCTTCGTGCCCGCAGACCGCATTCGTGAAGTCTGCTCCCACACCGCTAGCTAGGCATCGCTGGCCTGCCAGCCCTCGATCGCCTGCTCCGCGGTTACGAACTCAGCACCTTCTTCGCGCAGGGTGGTCAACAGCCGATCCAGCATTTTCATGCGATGACCGCGGCCGATAACGAACGGATGCAGCGTGTAGGTCATGACGCCACGTTCGTAGTTTTCCTGCATGTAGCGAAAGTCGTCCAACCAGTTCGCCAACACCGCATCCGCGGCCGACAATCCACCGCCACGGAAATACTCGAAGTGCGGAAAGTCATCCGCCGACCAGCTTATGGGCAGCTCCCACAGTGCGGTCGCATCACCAAATTGCACCTGCTCGCCGGCTTGCACCAGGTCTCCACTGCGCGCGCGGTACGGCACGTAGTCGTGGCCCATCATGCTGCTGTCGTAAACGAACCCCTCCTGCAACAACAGCTCCACACTGTTGCCGCTTAAATCCCAGGCGGGAGATCGATAGCCACGGGCGCGCCGCCCGCTGACGCGCTCGATCGCGTCGTTGCCGCGGCGTAACTGATCAAGCTCGCCAGAACGATCTAGCCCACCCGGAGCCACGTGGTCGTAACCATGGTGCGCGATTTCATGACCCGCATTGGCAACTTCTTTGCAGGCGGACTCAAAGGTGTCGATGGTGAGCCCCGGCATGAACCATGTCGTCTGCAAGCCGTGTTGCTCAAAAAGTTTGAGCAGGCGCTCCGCGCCTACTACACCAAACTCGCCCCGCGAAATTGGCGTGGGCGAAGTCTGGCCCATGGCAATCCACAACGACACAGTGTCGAAATCCAACGTAATGCAAACCTGGTGCTTGCCAGTTGCCTCAGACATGGTCGACGGACTCACCCGGAACGTTGGCGATGATTACTTCGGTACTCATCCACACCTCACTCTCAGCCCTGGTTTTGCGCAATTTCCCGTACCAGCTCGTCCTCATCGGGGAATTCGCCCGTCGCATGTTTCGAGTAAACCACGGCGCCGTCTACGCAGACGTCGAAGATACCGCCGCCTTTGGGAACGAGGGATGCCTCGGCGCCGAAAGCGTCTCGCAGCTTAGCAGCCAGACTGACCGCAGCAGGTTTGTAGTTTCACTGCGCGCAGTACGTGATCGAAATATTCATGTTTCGTCTCCTGTCAGGCTGGTTGTGCTGGCTTGGCCGGACGCCGGTGAAGCGACGAGCTTCTGCATGGTGATGTAGGTCGTCCGATTGTACCCTTCATGGGCGTTATCCGCGGTTTTTACAAACCCCAGCGCGGCGAAAGTGTCATGATTTTCAGTCAGCTCAATACGTGTATCCAACTCAAGCGACGAAAACCCTTGTTGTGTTGCATACGTCTCCACCGCCTGCATGAGCCGACCCCCAATGCCTTGGCCCTGCAGGTCAGGTTTGACCGCAAGCTTCCCGACATACAGCGAGCTCGGCTGATGTCTTGCGAACACGCACCCAACCAACTCATCCGCGCGCTGGGCAATGAACAATTGCTCATCCTGCGCCTTCACCGCGATGGACGCCACATCGAGCTTGAGCAATGAGGACGGCGGATCGATGCGATCATGCTGATAGGCAAACGCGGCGTGGAGAATTGCCAGCAGCGATTCCCAATCGCTAAATGCGCTGGGTGCTGGCCGGATCTCAACGTTCATTGAATTGCGCCCCGCGTCTACTCCTGAGCGTGAAGCGTGGTATTCAGCCCGCCCCAATTCACCCCGGATGAGCTCACCGCTTCCACTCCGCCGGTTTGGCTGTTGCGCCGAAACAGCAGTCCGTTTCTGCCCGATAACTCTCGCGCCTTCACGACCTCGCCAGATTCAGTGAGAACTTTCGTTCCAGCCGTGACGTACAGACCTGCCTCAACCACGCATTCGTCTCCCAACGATATGCCGATGCCGGCATTCGCACCAAGCAGGCTGCGCTCACCCATAGAGTTGATCGCCTTGCCACCACCCGAGAGCGTACCCATGATCGAAGAGCCCGCCCCTACATCCGAGCCTTCGCCAACAATAACGCCAGGGGTAACGCGGCCTTCGATCATCGCAGCGCCGAGGGAGCCCGCGTTGAAATTAACGAACCCCTCGTGCATCACGGTGGTGCCTGGCCAAAGATGAGCGCCCAGTCTCACGCGGTCAGCATCGGCAATTCTGACACTCGTAGGAACCACGTAGTCGACCATGCGCGGGAACTTGTCGATACCAAAGACAACCAGGTGATGCTGCTCTTCGACCAGCCGTTCGCGCAACACATCAACCTGGGCAGGCAAGACCGGACCAGCCGATGTCCAGGCAACGTTTGGTAGCTGGTCGAAAATTCCTTCCAGATTCATTGAATTCGGCGGAACCGCACATTCGGACAACAAATGAAGCCGCAAATAGGCATCTTCTGTGGAAAGCGGCGGCGCATCAAAGTCAGACACCGTCTGTTCGACAAAGTCTGCCTCCACGACGCCCGCCTTGAGTGCAAGACACCCTCTGCCACGCTGCGCATTCGCGCGTGGGTACCACGTATCAATAGTCGCACCAGATTCGCGATCGCGGTATCGGTGGCCCCATCGGGTCACTGGGCTGAATATCATATTACCTACTGTCCTGGACGCGCTACGTACCCGCGCTTGTCACTACCGTCGAACCCGCAGGATCTGTAGAACGCGTGAGTGGACTCTCTTTTGGAACCTGTCTGGAGCATAGCTTTGTAGCAGCCTTGGCGCCATGCATAGCTCAAGGTGTGCGACATAAGAGCCTTGCCCAGGCCGAGCCCACGATGGCCTTCGTCGGTAACGACATTTTCGATGATCGCATAGGGTGAAGCGCCTCTCGTGATGTTGGGAATCACATTAAGGTAGGTAGTAGACAGAACGTCTGTATTTTCCGTAAGAAGAAAAATATGCAGATGCGACGTACGTAGGATTTCTTCAAAAACGCGCCTATCGTCACCATTTTCAAGGATCGGGTCGCGCGGCTGCAGCTGACGATAGAGCCGCATAAGGGACTCGAAATCTGCAATACCTGCCTCGCGGTATGCGTAGCGCCCTTCTGACGAACCTGTGTGCATGATCGCTAGCGCAGCCCTCGTTCCAGATAGGCAGACAATCGCCAGGCAAGGAAGACCCCCACATACGCGGGCACAACAGTACAAACAAGCACGATAACGTCCGTGGTCGCGTCCTTGCCGGTGTGCGCAACGCCATATCCGAACCAGACCACCAGAATTGCAGCAAGGAGCGCAACCAGCCCTAGAATGGCCAAGCCAGCCAGTACGGCAGACTTGGTAATCTTGGCTCTGATGACGCGATCGACACACATGACTGATCGTGCGATACCAATGAAGATCGAAATCGGGCCTGAACAGGCAAAACCCAATACGAGGTACTGGGTGAACTCCATTGACGTCTAACGCCCGCTGTTCATCGACGGCCAGCCTTCTTAGCAATGTGATACGTCAGCGCCAGCTCGATGCATTTGACGACTGAATCTATGGGTACTTCATCGCTGACATCGAAAACCAAGGCCCTGTTTCCTTCGAACGCCAGCTCCGGGAAAAGAGTGCGGTAAGTATCGACAAGGCTCGTTCTGCAGTTCAAGTACATGGCATATTGTTGCGGTGAGGACTTCTTCCACCCGATGCGTATTGTGCTACCCGATTTGCTCTGCTGCGTAAGGTAAGCGGGTTCGCCCCATTTCAACGTTTCAGAAATCGGGCCGACGGCGTCAGATGAGGCAGCGGTTTGTAGAATGAGGCGGCGCAGCATATAGAGCTTGTCGCGAACGTTCTGAGGGTAGGAGAAGAAGACCGCTTCAACCTCCTGGGGTGGCGATTGCACATTAATCGCGTTGTCTTGTGGATCTGTATTCGACTGACTCATATCTGTCGCTTCGTGCTAATGGTCGGCGTGTTCCCACCGCTATTAGAACATGGGATACAACGTGTTGGAGAAGAGAATTATTGATCTTCGTCTGCAATGGGTACCAAAGAAGACATTCAGTAGCATCCGAATATGGGCGATTGAGTGGCGAATAACGGCCAAAAGCTGCCGGTTGGTAGTTACTGGTCTTGAGTGTCCCGATAAAGTCGTCGTTGGCGTTCCACTTCGTCACGAAACTCCTCTGTTCCGGGTAGCCAAATGGGTTTTGGGATAGAAGGGTTTTGTTCAGATCGGACCGCCAATGCACGAGCCATCATATTCGCTCTATCTGACATGTCGTATTGCACATACCGGTCATAGGCGGTGTTTAGCAAAAACTGTTGCTCCTGCAGAAGCTCGCTAAAACGAAATCGTTGATCTTCATCGAGGTCGTCTCCCGCCAACCCAGCCCGCCAGAGAGACGATATTGCTGAATCGGTCGCAAGCATACATCTCCAAGCACTGAATCCTCGCCGAGACTCGTCGAGAGAAGCCAACCTTGCAAGGCGGTTGCTTTCGCTCATGGCGAGGCGACTCTGGCGCACTTGAATACCAACGAATATCAGAGTCGCTACCACCGCAATCGCGCCGACAAACTCGCCATAGTTGCCCAGCAGCTGGGCAAAAGTCTGATGGTCCATGAATCCCTCCTCCAATGAATGGAGAAAGGCTAACCCAGTTCATCAAGTACGGCGAATGGCGGAAATGGGCACATGTTTGACGCCCACCGCACCCTCCAGCATCTGTCGGCAATGGTGCGCATTGGACTTCCCCCGGTCTGATAGACACCTCCAGGCTATGATATGAGCATAGGAGGAACGCATGAGTAACCAACGATATACGCCAGAATTCAAAGACGAAGCAGTCCGTCAAGTCCTTGATAA
>Ga0315336_1000617_pt1 | contig 90650 bp, 68 predicted proteins | sample ASW5metaG_FD_204512 | JGI IMG/M metagenome (GOLD analysis project Ga0315336, IMG submission 204512) | Ammonia-oxidizing marine archaeal communities from Monterey Bay, California, United States - ASW #5 | ecosystem: Environmental > Aquatic > Marine > Intertidal zone | place: USA: California...
GAGCTCGCCGGCAGCAGCAAGGCCGCGTTCAAAGTCGTCGACCTCGAGCGGCTCCGAGCGGTGACGACCCTGCCGGAGCGAGACCTGAAGCGCGTGGGCGTCGGCCAGACGGCGACGCTGACTTCGGCGTACGACAATGACAGCTTCGCCAATGGGCTGGTTACGCGGATTGCCCCGGTCATCGACTCGACATCGGGCACGTTCAGGGTGTCGATTCAGCTCGAAGGCACCGATCACGTCCTGCGCCCCGGGCAGTTCGTCACCGTCGATCTCGAAGTCGACCGCCGCCGCGACGTGCTCGTCGTGCCCAAGAAGGCGCTCGTCTACGAGGACGGAATCCCCGTCGTCTACCGGTTCATTCCCATGCCCGAAGGCGCAGAAGAGGAAGAAGAGGCCGAGTGGGATTGGGACCCGGACGAGTCGTGGTACGACCGCATCGCCGGGCTGTTCTCAGAAGACGAAGAAGAGGAAGTGAAAGAAGAGGACCTCGACCCACATGTGGCCGAGCGGGTCGCGGTCAATCTCGGCTTGGTCGACGACAACTTCGCCGAGATCCTCGAGGGCGTCGAATTGGGCGATCAGCTCATCGTGGTCGGTCAGAGCCACCTGCGCGACGGCGCGCGGGTACGCGTGAATGACCAGAGGGACAATGCCGGTGCAGAGCCGGAGGGTGAGCGGACAGAGGACAAGGGGTGAAAAGGGACACCCTCACCCACGGCCTCTTCCGGGCCGTGGTCGCGCACCCGGTCGCGGTGTCTATGGCTTTCCTCGCCGCGTTGGTGTTCGGGTACGTGTCGTACCAGCGTCTCGCTGTTGAGCTGATGCCGGACATCAGCTACCCGACGATCACGGCGCGTACGGCCTACCCTGGAGCTGCTCCGCAAGAGGTCGAGACCCAGATCTCCCGCCGCATCGAGGAATCCCTGGCCACACTCGACGGGCTGGTGTCTATCGAGAGCCGCTCGCGGGCTGGGAACTCCGACGTCGTGCTCGGTTTCGACTGGGGCACGGACATGTCTGCCGCGTCCCAGACCATTCGCGAGAACCTCCAGTCCACATGGTTCCCGGTCGAGGCGGAACGACCGCTGATCCTCCACTACGACCCCTCGCTGGAGCCGTTCCTGCGGCTGGTGTTGTGGATGGACCGCGACAATGCCCCCGAGGACGCCGAGTTGCCGGAGGGCGAGGCGGCGCTGTTCATGCTCCGACACCTCGCCGACGAGGAGCTCAAACGAGAGCTCGAGAGCATGAAAGGCGTGGCTGCCGTCCGAGTGAAAGGCGGGTTGGAGCGCGAGGTCCACATCAACGTGCGCGAGGATTGGCTCGCGGCGCGCGGGGTCACCCTCAACCAGGTCCAGACCGCACTTCAGTCCGAGAACATCAACGTCGCCGGCGGGTCCATCATCGAGGGCGACGTCGAGTACCTCATCCGGACCATCAACGAGTACACCAGCACCGGCGAGCTCGAGAGCCTGAAGATCCGTCGCACCGACGGCGTGTTGATCCCGCTCACCGACGTGGCGGTCATTTCCGCCACCCACCGTGACCGCGACGTCGTGTCCAGGCTCAACGGTGGCGAGGCCGTCGAGCTCGAGATCTTCAAAGAGGCCGACGTCAACGTCGTGACCGTGGCCAACCGTCTGAAAGAGGCCCTCAACGGAGACGAGATTCCGGAGTACTACGCCAAATACGCGGAGAAGTTGGGACTCTCAGAGGGGTTGATCGCCAACCTCCCCGACGGGGTCGCGTTGACGGTCGTCGACGATCAGGCCGCCTTCATCGAATCAGCGGTCATCAACTTGCGCAACACGGCGCTGGTTGGTGGGTTCTTCGCTGTGTTCGTCCTGTTCCTCTTCCTGCGGGACTTCAGGGCGACAGCCATCATCGGCACCGCCATCCCGCTCTCAGTCGTGATCGGCTTTGCGCCGCTCTACATGCTGGAAATCTCCCTCAACCTGATGTCCCTGGGGGGCCTGGCGCTGGGCGTGGGCATGCTCGTCGACAACGCCGTGGTCGTGCTGGAGAGCATTCAACGGTATCGAGAGGAGGGCCAGGAGCGCTTCGACGCCGCAGTCAACGGTGCTGCCGACGTCGCGGTAGCCGTCGTCGCGTCGACCTTGACCACGGTCGCTGTCTTCCTGCCCATCTCCTTTGTCGAGGGCATTGCTGGAGAGCTGTTCGGAGATCTCTCGCTCGCCGTCGTCTCCTCCCTCATCGCGTCGTTGATCGTCGCGTTGTTCGGCGTACCGACCCTCGCCGCCCTCGATCTCTCTGCGTTCGGAACCGGGCAGATCGGCGGCAGCCTCATCGGACTTCTCGAGCGGAAGCAAAGGCCGCTGACAACTTGGGGAAAGGCCATTGTGGTCGGCTGTTGGCACGCCGCCTACGACGCACCGCGCGAGGACCTGCGGGGCTGGCGATCGTGGACCAAGGAGCGGAAGCGGAGGTGGTTATCAGCTCCGTACGTCGTCATTCGCTTCATCGGTCACTTGATCCTCGCCCTGTGTTTCGTCGCCTTCGCCCTGGGCTCTGCGGTGGCGGGCCGCGTCGGCATGCGCTTTGTGGCCGTGGCCGTTCGTCCGGCGGCGGCGGTCTTGATGTGGTGCGCAGAGCGTTTCCAGAGGCTCTATGCGCGGTTTGACGGGCAATACCAGACCGCCCTCGCCGCGGCTCTTCGAGGGGGGGGCGGCATTGTCGGTGCCGCGCTGCTCCTGCTGCTGGCAACGGTCGGACTGACGGGAACACTGGGAACCGAGCTGATGCCCGAGATCCACCAGGGTCGGTTTACCGCCGAGCTCGCCCTGCCAGTTGGAACGCCCCTCGAACGTACGGCGGTAGTCGTCTCCGAGGCCGAGCGCATCGTCAAGAGCAATCCCCAGGTCGCAACCGTGTACACCGCTATCGGAGCCGACCAGCGGGCCGACGCGAGGGCCGATGAGGGAGAGCACACGGCCAGGCTGCGTATCCAGCTGACTCCCGGTGGAGACCTCGCCCATCGCGAAGCCAGGGTGATGGAACAGCTCCGCCATGCACTCGGCGAGATACCGCGCCTTCAGGCCAAGATGGTTCGGCCGGTGCTCTTCTCCTTCAAGACGCCCGTCGAGGTCGTCGTCTTCGGCTACGACCTCGATATTCTCCGCGAGTCGGGTGAACGCGTGGTCGGCCGCCTCGACACGGTCGAAGGTCTCCGCGATGTGCGCAGCAGCCTGGTCCGCGGCCATCCCGAGGTCCAGATCCGCTACGATCGAACGCGCCTGCACCGCCTCGGGCTCGACGCATCGACGGTTGCACAGCGTGTGCGCGACAAGGTCCAGGGTGTCGAGGCGACGCGGATCCACCAGGGCGAAAAGCGGATCTCGCTCCGGGTCCAACTCCAGGAGAAAGACAGGGCCACCCTTCGAGATCTCAAGCGCGTCAACGTCAATCCGAACCTGACACCCGCCATCCCGCTCGCCGCGGTTGCCGACTTCGAGGAGACGATAGGACCGTCCGAGATCCGCCGCGTCGACCAGCAGCGGGCGGTCGTGGTCAGTGCCAATCTCGAGGGATTCGACCTCGGATCCGCCGCCGACGACATCGGCGCGGCGCTGGCGGGTATGCACCTCGATAGATCGGTCTATTGGACGGTAGCGGGCCAGTCCCAGGAGATGCAGGAGTCTCTGGCCTCCCTGCGATTCGCCCTCGGGCTCGCGATCTTCCTGGTGTACGTGATCATGGCGAGTACCTTCGAGAGCCTGGTTCACCCCTTGGTGATTCTCTTCTCGGTGCCGTTGGCTGCAGTGGGCGCCATCGCCGGCCTCTTCGTCCTCGGGTCCCCCGTCTCGGTGGTCGTGCTCATCGGGGGCATCGTGCTCGCCGGCGTGGTGGTCAACAACGCCATCGTGCTCGTGGACACCATCAACCGCCTGCGCGAAGACGGCCGAGAACGGGACGACGCGATCCGACATGCCGCGGCGCTTCGACTGCGTCCGATCCTCATCACGACCGCGACCACTGTCCTCGGTCTCTTCCCCCTCGCCCTGGGTTTTGGGGCGGGAGCGGAGATGCAGGCCCCGCTCGCCGTCACCGTGATCGGCGGCCTGTTGAGCTCCACGCTGCTCACCCTCGTCGTCATTCCGGTCGTGTACCGATTGGCTTCTCCGTCGACATCGCGGGAGCCCGCCGCGGTTCCGCCCGAAGGTGAGATCGCCTGATGAGGGAGTGGCTGCCGACCCTTTCCTACGACCGACCCGTGTCGGTGCTGATGCTCCTCCTCGCGATGCTCGTGTGCGGGATGCTCGCCTGGGTTCAGATCCCCATGCAGATGCTGCCCTCGGGCTTCGAGCCGGGCTTTCTGTGGGTGACGGTGCCTTGGAACGACGCGTCTCCGATAGAGACCGACGAGCGGATCATCCGCCCGGTAGAGGCCCAGTTCGGGACCATTCCCGGCATCAGTCGGATCCGCAGCTACGCGAACTCCGGCTCCGGCAACTTCGCGCTCGAGTTCCACTCCTCCGTCGACATGGACGAGGCGTACAACGCTGTCGTCGACCGGCTCGAGCGGACGATGCCCGATCTGCCGGAGGACATCCAGCGCTATTGGATCTACAGGTACAACCCCAATGACAGCCCGGTCATCTGGGCGGGCGTGTCGCTGCCGGAGGACCTGGAGGATCCACGCCACTTGATGACGCGCATCGTGCAGCCGCAGCTGGAGCGCATCGGTGGAGTGGCTTCAGTCGATGTCTGGGGCGTCCCGCGACGCGCGATCTACATCGACTACGACAAGGACCGACTGTACGGCGCCGGCGTCGATCTCGGCGACTTCCAACGAAAGCTGTCTTCGGACAACTTCCAGATGGCGTCGGGACAGATCAACGATCGCGGCCTGAACCAACACGCGCGGTCCCTGTCGCGAGTCGACGGGGTCGAAGGCCTGAAGCGCTATCCGGTCAAGGAGGGGGTGGTTCTCGAGGACATCGCCGAAGTGCAGATGCGGAGTTCGATCTCCACCAATCTGAATCGGGTGAATGGCGAACAGTCGGCTTCCTTCGCGCTGATGAAGGAGTCCGGCGCGAACACGGTGAAGGTCACCGACGAGGTCGTTCGCGTCTTGAAGAAGATGGAGGCCGACCCGCGGCTCGAGGGGGTGACGTTCTTCGTGTTCTTCAATCAGGGCGAGCTCATCGGCGAGAGCATCGACACCTTGACCACAACCGCTCTCACGGGCGGGTTCTTTGCTCTCCTCATCCTCTACGCGTTCCTGCGCGAGTGGAAGATGACCTTGTTGATCGCGACATCGATCCCATTCTCCCTGCTGATCACGGTGGGCGCCCTCTACGCGAGGGGCATGTCGCTCAACCTGTTGTCGCTGATGGGCTTGATGCTCGCGGTGGGCATGGTCGTCGACAACGCCATCGTCGTCGTGGAGACGATCTATCGACGGCGCGCACAGGGCGCCGGCGTGCGGGCCGCGGCCATCGGGGGCACCGCCGAGGTCAACCTCGCCATCCTCATGTCGACGCTGACGACGATGGTGGTTTTCCTGCCCGTCATCCTCATGACCGAGAACCAGAACTTCTCGTTCTTCCTGGGACAGCTCGGCTTTCCGGTCGTGTTCGCTCTCGCGGCCTCGCTGTTGGTCGCGCTCGTCTTCGCGCCGCTGGCCACCCGCTACATGGGCCACGCCTCGATCCGCCCCGATCCGCAGTGGCTTCAGTGGTTGACGAGGAAATACGTCGGTGTTCTGCGGTTCGCCCTGAGCCATCGCGTCGATGCCACCATGGCCCTGGCCGCGATCGCGATGCTCACGTACGGCGTTGCAGTTCCGGGAGTCGACTGCGCGGACAACAGCGACGAGAACCTCAATGACTTCGCGATTCGCTTCGAAGTCCCACCGCAATACGGCATGGGTGGACGCGACGCAACGCTGCGCGCATTCGAGGAAGTTGTCGAGGAACACCGGGAGGAATGGGGTGTTCGGGTCTTTCGTGGGCAGCTCAACAGCGATAGCAATCACGGGCGGGTGCGGGTCTATCTGGACACAGATGGCCCCATGGAGCGCGAAGATGTGATGGAGGCCGCGAAAGAGGTCCTGCCCGACTTCATTCCGGGCGTGACGAGCTCGGTGGGGTGGGACAGCGGCGAAGACGGCGGTGGCAACAGCGTCACCTTGCGGATCACCGGCGAGGACATGCCCACCCTCATGGGCCTCGCGGAGGAAATGGCGCGGCGATTGGATGGTGTTCCGGGCAGTCTCGGCGCCCATGTGGACGTCCTCAACGACGGCGCGGACGAAATCCGACTGGTCGTCGAGCGAGATGTTGTCGGCCGGTATGGCGTGTCGGCGATGACCGTGGGGCAGACCGTGGGCTACGCCATGCGCGCCAATCGACTGCCCGATTTGGTGACCGAGGAGAAAGCGGTGCCCGTCACCAGTTCGTTCTCGGTGGAGGATCGAGGTGATCTAGACGCGATCCTCGACTTCGAGATCTGGTCTCCAGCGCTCATGTCGCTGATTCCAGTGCGCGCACTCACGACGCTCGAGATGGGCAAAGGCCCCCAACAGATCCGTCGGGAACAGCGTCAGACCTCCGTCAGCGTCACGATGGATCTGCACAAAGACACCAAGATGTTCTCGGTCTTCCCCGACATCGACGTCGCCCTGGGGGACATGGTCTTTCCCCGTGGATACGAGTGGGAACGAGGGATGAAGTGGGACAACCGGCAGGAGGAGGACGACGCCGTCTTTTTTGCGATGTTGTTGTCGGTCGCATTCGTCTTTCTGCTGATGGGCATCCTCTTCGAGAGCTGGATCCTGCCCCTGTCGATCATCACCACGATCCCGATGGCGATGGTGGGCGCGATGTGGGGTCTGTACCTGACCGACACCGGTATGGACAGCATGGGTTTTGTCGGCCTGGTCATCCTTGTCGGGGTCGTCGTGAACAATGGCATCGTTCTTGTCGATCTGGTGACGCAACTGCGCGCGGAGGGAATGGATCGCGAGGAAGCGTTGCTTCAAGCTGGAGAACGGAGGTTGCGCCCCATCCTGATGACGGCCCTCACGACGATATGTGGCCTGCTGCCCATGGCGCTTGGTAGCAGCGATTTCATAGGTATTCCCTACGCTCCCCTCGGCAGGACCGTCATTGGCGGCCTCATCGCGGCGACCTTGCTAACGCTGCTGTTCGTGCCATATCTGTACGCGCTGCTCGACGATCTTCGCTCGGGGAGCAGAACCTGGTTCGCGTTTGTGCGCAGCCGGAGGGTTGAAGCTTGAAGTATCCAGTCATTGTCGCCGCCCTGCTCCTGGGGGGCGCAGCGCATGCGGAACGCCCGCTGACGTACTCGGAGGCCCTCCGCGCGGCCATCGAGGCCAATCCGACCTTGAATCGCACCAGCTTCTCGGAGCAGGAGGCCGAGGCATCGCTCGTCGCTTCCCAAGGGATCTTCGATCCGACCTACAGCTTGGATGCGAACTGGCGAAATGCCAGGTTCCGAGGAATCGACTCTCAACTCGGCTTGCCGTTCGAGGGGAGCAATCGGCGCTGGAATCTCACCAACAACCTCGCCGGGTCCTTCTCCACCGGTACGTCGTACAACTTGTCTGCCGGTCTCACGAACGACTCGGTCAACTCGACGGTCGATCTGGGGGGCGTCGAGTCGGTCGACAACGAGCAGGTTCAGTTCCAGAGCGACGCCAGCGCGAGTGTCACCCAGCAGCTTCTCAAGGGCGTCATCGCCAAGTACAACCTTCAGAATGTGACGATCTCCCGGCAGAGCTACACGGTTGCTCAACTCAGTACGGAGCGGGCTCAGCAAGAGACTCTGGCCACGGCTGCCGAGTCGTACTGGAATTGGGTCTACCAGTCCAATCTCCGCGACATCGGGCAGGAAAGCGTCACGGTCGCCGAGGAGGCGCTTCGCGTTGGAAAGCTCAAGGTCGAGGCGGGAGAGCTCGCGCCGGTCGAAGAGACCCGACTGGAGGCCGCCCTCGTCCAGGCGCAGGCTACGGCATTGGACGCTTTCAACGCTGCGGAAATGGCGGCGAATGCGTTGCTTCTGGTGATGGGCGAGTCCCCGGATCAGGAGGTCATCCCGGCCACCCAGCCCGGCAATGTTCCGGACATGGAGCTCGACGCGGCGGCGGCAACAGAGGTCGCAATGAACCAGAACCTCGACCTCGCCGTGGCTCGAGCGAACGTCGAGACCGCCGAGATATCGCAGACAACGGCCAAACACGGCCGGCTACCCAGTTTGTCGGCCACCTTGGCGACGGGCGTGTCCGGGCTCTCCAATCAGGAGACGAATCTCAATGGACGGGTCACCAAGGAGGCGTCTGTCGGCGAGGCGCTCGGCAATCTCACCGGTACGGAAAGTCAGCCGTTTTACTCCATCGCCGGCAACTTCACGGTTCCTCTGGGCAACCGCGCGGCGAAAGGCGAGGCCGACCGGACCGGCTACGCCGTCTATCGCAGCCGCAACGAGCTGGAGGAGCTGGAGCGCTCGGTGGCCGCCCAGGTCGAGGAGCAGGTCCGCGCGTTGGAGTCCGCTCGTCGCAAGGTCGAGCTGGCCGACGCCAATCTGCGCCTCGCCGAGGTCACTCTCAAGGCAGAAGAGGCGCTCTCTGACGCCGGACGCTCGATTCAGAAGGACGTGCTCGAGGCCAGGAACGAGGTCGCCAGAGCGAAGGCCGAGGCGACCAGGGCACGGACCGACTACCGCGTCGCCCAGGTCGCACTGCTGAAGTTGCAGGGTCAATTGACCGAGCAGACCCCCTAGCGGACCAACCTCGCGGCGTAAAAACCGTCGGTGTCGTCCCCGTGAGGGGAGAGTCGCAGGGTCTGCTCGAGAGTGAACTCGGGATGGTCGGCCAGGAAGGCGTCGACTACGTCCTCGTTCTCCTCTCGCAGCACCGAACAAGTGGCGTAGACGAGCTTGCCACCGACGCGGACCAGTGACGACGCCCGCTCGAGGATTTCCCGCTGCTTGGCGGGCAGTTCGGCGAGTCGATCCAGACGCCAGCGATTCTCTGGATGGCGGCGAAGAACGCCGAGGCCAGAGCACGGCGCATCGACGAGCACCCGATCCGCCTGGATTCGGGTGAGCTCGTCGGGCAGCGCGCCGTCCTCGATGAGGCAGATGTCGACCTCGACACCCGCCCGTGCGGCGCGTTTGCGAAGCTCCATGAGCGCCGTCTTGCGGATGTCCAAGGCGATCAGCTGGTCTGCCTGCATGGCGAGGGTCTTTCCTCCCGCGCCGGCACAGAAATCGACCACGGTTCCAGTGGGCTCCACGAAAGCCGCGACGAGTTGGCTCCCGGCGTCCTGAAGTTCGAACAACCCCTCCTTCATCGCCTTGGATCCGGCGAGATTGGGTCGGCCGGTCACGCGGATTCCGTTTTCTGTCGATGGATCGGGTTCTACCGTCATGCCCTCCGCGCGCAGGCGAGTCATGAGCGCCTCCCGCGTGATCTTGACGACGTTGGTGCGCAGGGTGACGGGCGCGCGTCGATTGCTGGCATCGATGAAGGTGTGCGCGCGATCTCCGAAGACCGAGACCAGGCTCTCGGCAACGGATTCGGGCAACGAGCCGTGCAGGGCCAGGGATTGCACATCGGAGAGGCCGGTGGGGAGGGCGGCGATGGAGAGACCTGGCAACTCGAAGACGGCTTCGGCTTCGGGCAGTCCGAGGGTCACCAGCCATGCGAGCCAGTGGGCCAGGGGCTTTTCGCCGCCGGTCATCGCGGTCAGTTCGGCGCGGTGACGGATCAGGTCGAACAGGATGTCGGCCACGAATCGCCGCTCTCGGGAATGCAGGGCGCGCGCCTCTCGCAGGCCCCTGGAGAGGACGGAGGTCACCCGGGCGGGGTCGGCCAGTGCTCGTCCCCAGATCTCGAGCCCGATGCCGCGGATCCGACCTGGTTTGGCCGCTTTGGCCAGAAGGCGAGGATCGTGTTGCGGGGCGCTAGCTGGGTCTACCATCTCCACCAGGAGGAGCGTGCGGGCTTCAGAGCTCGCTCGACGCGCTCGTAGATGTCGAGTTCTGGGTTCATCTTGCGGGCGCGCTTGAGGTCCCGCTTGGCGCTGGCGGTGTCACCCTCCTGGGCTGCCAGGCGGGCACGATGCCCGAGAAGTTTTGGAGAGCGCTCCACCTTCTCGTCGCCGATCAAATCGAGCATCCGCGTGATTTCGTCGTCGCGGAACTGCCCCTCGAACAGGTCGCACAGGTGCTCGGCGACGTTCAGGGCGATGGTGACGGCCTGGTCGTCGGCCTTGACGGCGCCGAGCACACGGCAGGTCTCGTCGAGCGCCTGGCCCTCGCGGTGCAGGTCGAAGAGAAGCTGTGCGCGTCGGGCGCGAATGGCGTATTGGTCTGGCTTTTTCTTCAGGGACTTGTGGTAGGCGTCGGCGGCGCCACCGGCCGAGCTGTTCGCTTGGAGCTGCTGGCCGTAGCTCGCCCAGGCGAGCGCCGAGGGATCTGGGGTGTTGTCCACCCAGGCCTTGCCGTCTTCGAGGGCCCAGGAGGGCTCCCCAACAGCCGCGAGCAGCCAGATACGCAGGGCGCGGGCGGGTTCTCCCATGCCTCCCTCGTTTGTAACTGCGGCGGCGGTGGCGAGCTTGAGCGCGATGAGGCGCCGACCCGCTCGACTGGAAAGACGCGCAGCCTCGAAGAGATTGTGCTTGGGCGACACCATGAAGCGAAGCTCGTCGTGGACCTGCGTGTCCTCTTCGCGGGTCAAGCCGCAGTTGGTGCAGTTCTGGAAGTCCCGGCGTTCGCCGCAGTTCATGCACCGGCCAGAAGTGATGGGGGGCAGCGGTGCCATCCAGTCTTCTTCGGCGATCGTGACCCCGCAGCTCTGGCACTGCAGCGTGTCGACCGGAACGCGCCCCTTGCGAACCGTGCTCCACCGCAGCTTTGGCGATTGGCACTTCGGACATGTGGGCTGTTGGCTCAACAAGGCCTCGGCGAGGGGCGGGGAGCGACGGTCTAGTCTATTAAGCGTACAGATGTAAGCCACAACAAACCAGTCCCTGAGCGTTAGAGTGGCGCGGATGAGCGCTTCCCAGCGGCAGTTCAGGATCGGCGAGTGCCTCGGGAGAGGCGGCTTCGGCGAAGTGTATCGGGCCACGATGTCGTCAGCGGGTGGAATTCAAGCCACCGTTGCGGTCAAAGTGCTCCGCGCCGACCTCGGTGCAGAGGCCGATGCGATGCGGCGCCTGCGGGACGAGGGACGCCTTCTGGCGCGCCTGCACCACCCGTCCATCCTCAAGGTCTACGACATGGTCACCCTCGACGAGCGGGTCACCCTCGTGGCCGAGTACGTCGAGGGCGCAGACCTCGCCGAATGGTGCTGCAAGATCCCCGCTCGCCCGCTGTTGCAGGTGGTAGCCGCGGTCGCTGGAGCGCTCGATGCGGCCTTCTCCGCGGTCGGTCAGGACGGCCAACCGTTGCGACTGGTGCATCGAGACATCAAGCCGACAAATATCCGAATGGGCCGGCACGGTGAGATCAAGGTTCTCGACTTCGGGATCGCACATTTTCAGGGCAGCGAGCGAGAAGCCAGAACGGACACGGGGCTGGTCGTCGGCAGCCTGCCCTACATGGCACCGGAGCGGTTCCGGAGCCCGTCGGTCGATCCGGCGAGCGATGTGTTCAGCTTGGGGTGCACCGTCTACGAGTGCTTGACCGGTGAGCGGTTCCTGGGTGACGGCAACCTCCGCGCGGTGTCGAAGATGGCCCTTCGCCCTGAACGATTCGCCGCTCACGCCGAGGGTCGAATGGCGCTCCTGTCGAACGAAGATCCGCGGGTTCTCGAGCTCCTTGGTTCACTATTGGCCTACGAGCCGAGCGTCAGGCCGAGTGCCGATGAGGTTTCGTCCCGCTGTGAGGCGCTCGCCGATGAGTTGGGGGGCCCAAGCCTCAGAACCTGGTGCCGTGCCCAGCCCTGGCCGGAGCTCGCGGCGCACGAGGGGCCTCTGGTGGGAAGGCTGATCACGGAGGGCGCCCTCCAGATCTCCGACGGACACGTGCAGTCCGCGCAGCCGGGTCCGGTCATCCACCGGACGCCTCAGGAGACGCTGGATGAGCCCGGTCCGTTGGCGGTCCCGATGGTCGAACCCACACGTTCGCGCGGCGCCTGGATCGCCTTGGGTTGTGTCGGCCTGGCCGTTGTCTCTTTGCTCGCCAGCGGGGTGCTTTCGGTGGTCGCCGCTGGGGTGGGCGTCTATTTCCTCTGAGGTGTGCGGATTGGATCTGCAACCGCATCCGCGCCGTTCCCGCATCCGTCAAAGCGTGTCACGAACGGGATGTAGGGCGCGGTCTGCGTGTCTACACCGTAGAATGGGTTCAGTGAAGCGTGCCATCGGCCGATTTACAAACCGTTGGACCGCGGCCTGAATACGGGTCTGGGTCCTGACCACCTCTCCAAACGATCTCCGCATCTCCAACTCACGCAACGGATTCCGCACCCCGGCGATCCGGTGGAGAGACGCGAATCGTGTGAACCAGTCAAGGAGAGGACATGAGTCAGAGTGAAGCCACCGAATTGCTCGACCTGATCGCCAACAATCAGGACATCGGGCACTATCAGGAATTGCTCTGGCAGGGCAGCTTCTCCGAGTACCTCGCCATGGTGCAGGCCGATCCGGCGATCGCCCGCAACGCCTACCAGCGGCTATTCGATCTCATCGTCGATTACGGGCATACCGAGTACCAGGAATACAAGAAGACGATTCGTCGATACTCGTTCTTCGACGACCCTTTTGATGGAGGCTCGGACGCGGTCTTCGGGATCGACGTGCAGTTGATGAAGCTGGTTCGGATTCTCCACGCCGCCGCCCTGGGCTACGGCCCCGAGCGTAGGGTGATCTTGCTCCACGGGCCGGTTGGCTCTGCAAAATCGACCATCGCCAGGCTGTTCAAGAAGGGCCTCGAGGCTTACTCGCGAACCGACAAGGGCGCGCTATACACCTATTCGTGGAAGACCGAAGACGGCGAGGTCCCGTGCCCCATGCACGAAGACCCGGTCAACCTGCTTCCCGATGCGGTGCGCCCCAAGATCGAGGCCCGCCTGAATGCCACCGCTGCGGCCTACAAGCTCAAACTGGACGGTGACTTGTGCCCCGTGTGCCGTTTCATGTGGCGCGAGACCATGCGTGAGGTAAACGGCGACTTCCTCAAGCTGCAGGAGCGCATCGTCGTTCGCCGAATGGTGCTGTCCGAACGCGACCGCGTCGGCATTGGCACCTTCCAGCCCAAGGATGAGAAGAACCAGGACAGCACCGAGCTCACCGGTGACATCAACTACCGGTTGATCGCCGAGTATGGCTCCGACTCCGATCCGCGGGCTTTCAACTTCGATGGGGAATTCAACGTCGCCAACCGCGGCCTCATCGAGTTCATCGAGGTCCTCAAGCTCGACGTGGCCTTCCTGTACGACCTGCTCGGGGCATCGCAGGAACATCGGGTCAAGCCGAAGAAGTTCGCTCAGACCCAGATCGACGAGGTCATCATCGGCCACACCAACGAACCCGAGTTCCGTCGCCTTCAGAACAACGAGTACATGGAGGCCCTCCGGGATCGAACCATCAAGGTCGATGTGCCCTACATCACCAAGCCGTCTCAGGAAGCCCGCATCTACCAGAAGGACTTCGGTTCAGGCGTGGTCTCGGCCCATATTGCTCCGCACACGGTCGAAATGGCCGCGCTGTGGGCCGTGCTCACTCGCCTCGAGGAGCCGACGAACGCCAAGCTCACCCTCATCCAGAAGGCCAAGCTCTACGACAGCCGCAACATCCCCGGATTCACCGAAGACCACGTCAAGGAGTTCCGCAAGACCGCCAAGCGAGAGGGACTCGAGGGCATCAGCCCCCGGTACGTGCAGGACAAGATCAGCAACGCCCTTGTCCGCAACCCCGATGTGGCCTGCCTGAACCCGTTCATGGTTCTCAACGAGCTCGAGAGCGGGCTCAACCATCACGGACTCATCAGCAGCGAAGACGAAAGGGAGCGCTTCCGCGAGCTCCTCGGAGTCGTGAAGGTCGAGTACGAGGACATCGTCAAGAACGAGGTGCAAAAGGCTATCTCGGCGGACGGTGGCGCAATGAAGAGGCTGTCGGCGAACTACATCGACAACCTGCGCGCCTATGTGCTCAAGGAGCGGGTGAAGAACGCGTTTACTGGGGCTGCCGAGGAGCCCAACGAGCGGCTCATGCGTTCTATCGAGGAGAAGATCGACATCCCCGAGGGTCGCAAAGACGACTTCCGACGCGAGTTGATGAACTACATCGCCGCCCTCGCCCTCGATGGAAAGACGTTCGACTACACCCTGAACGAGCGGCTGCATCGCGCGCTGGAGCTCAAGCTCTTCGAGGACAGCAAGGACAGCATCAAGCTGACCAGCCTCGTCAGCCAGAGCATGGACGCCGACACGCAGGCGAAAATCGACGTGGTCAAGGACCGCCTGGTCAAGCACCACGGCTACTGCGACGTGTGTAGCAGTGACGTGCTGCAGTACGTGGCGTCGATCTTCGCCCGTGGCTCCACCAAACCCGATCCGGAAGGGTAGATGCTCAATATCGACCGAGATCTGGGGCGCTTCCGCGACGTAGTCAAGGGTCGAGTACGCAAGGATCTGCGCCGATACATGTCGACGGGCGAGCTCATCGGCCGCAAGGGGAAGGACCTGGTGTCCATTCCTCTGCCCCAGATCGGCATCCCCCGGCTGCGATATGGCGAGAACAAGTCCGGCGTTGGCCAGGGAGAGGGCGAAGAGGGCGAGGGCGCTGGAGAGGGCCAGAAGGCCGGCGACGCCGAGGGCAAACACATCCTCGAAGTCGAGCTCACCGTCGACGAGCTCGCCGAAATCCTCGGCGAGGAGCTCGAGCTCCCCAGAATCGAGCCGCGGGGCGACCGGCAGACCAGCAGCGAGAAGAACCGGTACAAGGGCATCGCCCGCGTCGGGCCGGAGGCACTGCGCCACAACAAACGCACCTTCCGCCAGGCCCTGAAGCGCCAGATCTCCGCGGGCACCTTCGACCCGAAGCGCCCGGTGATCATCCCGATCAAGGACGACCGCAGGTATCGAACCTTTGTGACCGAAAAGGAGCCCAGATCGGCGGCTGTCGTGATCTACATGATGGACGTGTCGGGCTCCATGGGACGAGAGCAGAAGGAGATCGTGCGGAGCGAGGCGTTCTGGATCGATACCTGGTTGACGCACAACTACGACGATGTCGAGACCCGCTTCATCATCCACGACGCCACTGCGCGCGAGGTCGATCGGGACACCTTCTTCCGCACCCGCGAGAGCGGTGGCACCTTGATCTCCAGTGCCTACAAGCTGGCGATGGAGATTCTCGACAAAGACTACGAGCCCGGCGACTGGAACATCTACCCCTTCCACTTCAGCGACGGGGACAACTGGTCCCAGTCCGACACCCGATCGTGCATCAAGCTGCTCAAAGAGAAGATGATCCCGATCTCCAACCAGTTCAGCTATGCCCAGGTCGATAGCCAGTACGGCTCCGGTCAGTTCATCAAAGAGCTGGCCGAGGCGTTCTCGGACGAGGATGCCGTCTGTCTGTCCCGGATTCCGAACCGCGAAGCGATCATGGATTCCATCAAGGAACTCCTCGGAAAGGGGAGGTGATCATGTTGACGCTCCACCCTCCGGCGTCCTGCAGCTCGGATTGTGCGCTTCGCTCCTACGTCGCTGCGCTTCCACCCTTCGCTGCTGGCCTCCGGGCTGCGCTCCTCGTACCCCTCCTGCCAGCGGCTGGCGCCACTCGCGAAGAGGTGTACTGATGTCCAGAATAACGACCAGATACCTTCGCGAGGGCCGCGGCCTGAACACCGAGCTCGAAGAGGCGCGGGTCTATATCAAGGGTCTCGCCGAGGAGTATGGCCTCGATTTCTTCGAGACCATCTTCGAGATGTGCACGTACGAGGAGATCAACATGATCGCCTCATACGGTGGGTTCCCCACTCGATATCCGCACTGGCGATTCGGGATGGAGTATCTGCAGATGCAGAAGTCCTACGAATACGGGCTGTCGAAGATCTACGAGATGGTGATCAACACCGACCCCTCGTACGCCTATCTGATGGACTGCAACCTGATGGTCGATCAGAAGCTCGTCATGGCACACGTGTTCGGGCATGTCGACTTCTTCAAGAACAACCTGTGGTTTGCCCATACCGATCGCCGTATGCTCGACCAGATGGCGAACCACGCGGGCCGGATTCGCGCCATCATCGATGCCGAAGGGGCGGACCAGGTCGAGCGATTCATCGACATCTGCCTGTCCGTAGACAACCTCATCGATCCCCACGCGCCGCACATCAAACGCCGTCGGGAGTACTCGCAGGCCGACATCGACGCCGCCGAGAAAGATGCTTCGGTTCAGAAGATTCCCGCGAAGTCCTACATGGATCCGCACATCAACCCCAAGACCTTCCTCAGGGAGCAACAGGACAAGAAGGACGCCGAGCTCAATCGCATGAAGTCGTTCCCCGAGGAGCCCGTTCGGGACGTGGTCGGGTTCCTCCTCAAGCACGCCCAACTCAAGCGTTGGCAGCAGACGATCCTCGAGATCATCATGGCCGAATCCAACTATTTCGCGCCCCAGGGCCAGACGAAGATCATGAACGAGGGCTGGGCGACCTACTGGCACACCAGCTTGATGACCCGGCACATCCTCACCGATGCAGAGGTGATCGACTACTGCGATCACCACTCGGGCACTACCGCGCAGCAGCCCGGCCGGCTCAACCCCTACAAGATGGGCGTCGAGCTGTATCGAAATATCGAAGAGCGATGGAACAAGGGCCAGTTCGGTAAGGAGTGGCTCGACTGCACCGACCCCCACGAACGCGCGAAATGGGACACGGGCGTCATGCTTGGCAAGGAGAAGATCTTCCAGGTCCGACGAACACACAACGACGTCACCTTTCTCGACTCCTTCCTGACCGCGGAATTCTGCCGGCAGCAGGGCTTTTTCACCACCAAATACGACCCGAAGGCGAGGGAGTGGGTGATTGATTCCAGGGAATTCGCCGATGTGAAGCGGGGGCTTCTTCAGATGGTGGCCGGCCGGGGAACGCCACGGATCTACGTGGTCGACGGCAACCACGCCAACCGCGGCGAACTTCGCCTGGCTCATCAACACCAGGGCATGGACATCCAGCTGGACTGGGCGAGCGTCACGATGGTGAACCTGGTTCATCTATGGGGACGGCCGGTGCACATGGACACGTTGGTGGACGGCAAGTTCCTGCGCTTGTCCTGCGACGGGCAGCAGCTCACCCGGCACACTCGCGACGAGACCGAGCTCGACGACGATGAGGATACTGAACATTGAGCCACCACAACCTCCAGGACGCACTGGACGCGGTCCCCGACGAAGGGGGCATCGCGAAGGTGCACGATCCCGCTGGAGAGGTCTCGATCGACGTGATCGAGGTGGACAGGCTCGGCGTTCGGGTGCGCGGTGTGAAGGTTGGCCACGCCGATCCCGTCGACGTCTCGACCGAGGCCGAAGCCATTCCCGATCGCCTGCGGGCCATTCCCGAGGTTCTGATCCCCGTCGAGGTCGCTCCATCGCTCGGCGGCGCGACGATTCGGACCAAACCGTCCGACATGCGCCGTCGGGAGTTCTTCGAGGTCGGCGTCACCCCGAGGCAGACCGAGGTGAAACGGTTCAAGATCGGCGAGGACGGGACCCGCGGCGTCACGGACTGGACGATGACCCGCGACCAGCTCGAGGGCCTCATCGATCAGGCCCGTCCGCCGTCCGCCGAGGAGTGATCTTCGGGGTGCCGGACTACTTGGTCTCGTACTCGATGTCGACGATATCGCCCGTTTGCGGCGGATCGGTGTGGAAACGGACGAGGTTGCCGGCCTGCTCGTAGTCCCAGGTTCCGGTGACCGGAGACTGGTTCACGTAGACGACGATCGTGCTGGGCTTGGGGTCGCGGGAGAGGTCGAAGACCTCGGTCTGGATCGAGGCGTCGGCCAGCGTATCGAGCTGGTTGGGCCAGTCTTCGCAGATGGAGACGAACTCGCCGCTGGTGTCGCCGACCACTTCGGCGTACCCAAAGCCCGGGTCCGCGCCATTGCAGCCCGCGGGAGCTGGCCCGGCGACCGCTGAGACCTTGACCAGGGCCTCGCTGCCCTTCTGGGTGATGATGCTGTCGATGTAGTTCTGCCAGTAGCCGTCGTTGCTGAACCCTGGAGACTCATCGTTTTCGTCGGAGACGAAGATGATGTGCAGCATGGCGTCGGGGCGCAGGAAACCTTCGTTGCAGCCGCCGAAGGCCTCGCTCACGGCGCGCTCGACATTCTGGAGACCCATCTCGTCTTCGGTGTCCGGCACGGGCTTGGTGAGGATGGCGTCGGAGAAGATGTCGTCGAAGCCGGGCACGGCGGCGGTCAGCCAGCCATTGACTGCGCAACCGGATGGTCCGGTGACGGCCATCAGGTGCCAGTTCGCGCTGTTGGCTTTGAGGCGGTCGGTGAGGGCGAGGATGTTGTCGCCCATCGTTGTGAGTTCTTCTTCCATCGAGGAGCTCGTGTCTCCGTAGATGATGATGTCGGTCGCGATGTCGCCGGAAAGGTCCCAGCTGTCTCCGTAGATGATGCCGTCGTCGTCGTCATCGTCGTCGTCGTCGCCGTTGCCGTCGCTATCGTCGCCGAGGCCGGGAACGTCCCCGCCGTTGTCGAGGTCGTAGTCGCTGGTACAGGCTGTCAGAATCCAGAGGAGGGAGGCAGCTGTGAGGACGATGGCGCGCATGATTCTTACCGAGTGATGCAAGGTGTGGTCTGAAACTGGTGCAAGCGGCGTGCCAGTTTTGCGGCCGCGAAAGCCCTCGTTGGATCCGCTTCAGACCTTGACATCCGCTGGACAGGGATACAGGGTGCGGATCTAATGTCGCCCTTTGTGCACGAAATCCCGGTCCGATACGCAGACACCGACGCCCAGGGGCATGTGTTCTTCGCGAACTACTTCACCTACTTCGACGAGGCGATGACCGGGTATCTGCACGCCATCGGATATCCGCCGGCCCAGATGGCTTCGGAGGGCGTGGACGTGGTCTACGCCGATGCCCGCTGCTCCTACGCCGGCTCGGCGCGCTTCGAGGACCGCGTTCAGGTCGCCTTTTCCATCGTGAAGCTGGGCAACACCAGCCTGACGGCCGACGCCGTGGCGAGGCTGGACGGCGAAGTCATCGCCACCGGGCAGCTGATCTTCGTGTGCGTGTCCACAAGTGACATGAAAAAAACAGAGATTCCAGCGGCTTTACGCCTTGCGGTGCGAGAGTTCGAGGCGCGGCAGGACTGAAACAGGAGTATGCTCGGAGGCCGCACCAAGGGGTGGTGAGTGTCGAAGCAACGCAAAGCGAGAATGTCCCGACTCAACGACCGGGATTGGGACAACCTCATGACTCTCGCCTCGGGGTATCTCGCGGTGACGAACGGCGACCTGCCCAAGGCCATGGCCATGGCGATTCAGGGCCATTCGGAGCTGATCCACGCGGTCAAGAACGGCACGGTCAGCGCCGAGATCAAAGAGGGCAAGGTCACGCTCGTCGTCCCCGAGGGCGGTGGCGTGGCGCTCCGTCTCGATGGACCGGTAGATCGGACCGGCTAGATCGGTAGGTTTGGACCGGTGGGCTCGTCCCACTCGTCGAGCTGTTCTCTCTGGCGATCCATGACGAACTTGATGATTCGCTCGAGCTTCGGACGGTATTGGGTCGTTCCCTTCTTGAAGAACTGGATTCCGTACCGGATTCCTTCAATTTCGACGTGCCGGTTGCGAATGACGCCCGCGATGTCGATCGGCGTTTCGCTGTTGGGCAGCGTGAAGCTGAGCCGTAGAACATCGAATGCGGCCATTTCCTCTTCGAAATCCACGGGCACGAGGCATGCCAAGCCAGTTGTGGAGATGTCCATCAACGGAGCGCGCACCGCCGAGACATAGGCATCCTGTGGCGGGTCGACGAAAACTTCGATCGGCTGGAGGACGCGCGGAGTGGCGCGGAACGCCTGCCGTCCACTGAAGAGCTTGGCCAGCACCGGCCTCAGCAGGGTGCGGATCCGCTGTGGGTTTTCGAATCGGACACCGTATTCCTGGGTGGCACCGTCGCTGCTCTTTCGGTCGACGACCTGGCAGGCCACTTTCAGGTTCGCACCGCTGCGGACCTCGTTGAAACGCAGGGTCAGGTCACCGCCGACAGGGAATACGGTGGGGTCTTCCTCCTGGAGGATCACCGCAGCACCAAAGATGGTGAGGCGCTCCAGTCGGCAAAGGATGCGCTCGGTGCCGGGGGCATACGCAAAGACTCGGATGTCGCTCCGCTTGGCCTTTGGTTTCTGAGTCACAAACGGTCCCGCAATCGTGGCATGGTGCCTATTCTGCCAGCGGGGGCGCGATGACGGAACCCAGTTACCTCGACGACGCGGCGCGCGCGCGAGGCACTCGAGTACACGAGCTCTACGTCGCCATGCGGGCGAAGCCGAAAGACTCCAAAGCGAGGAAGGCTTTCGCCGCAGCCGTTCGCGCCGCCAGGGTCGGGCCGGCCCTCAACGCCGGAGAGATCCTGGACGGCCGATTTCGCCTCCTGGCGCACCTCGGTGACGGAACCCTTGCGGGCACTTGGCACGCGTGGGACCTCGAAGACGGGCGCGATGTTGCCATAAAGGTTCTTCAAGCTAGATTTCTTTCCGATCCTGGCGCCGTGAAAACCTTCGATAGCTCGATCGAATCGATGGCATCTCTTTCTCACGCCAACCTCTGTCCAGTCGTGGCGGGAACTGCCGACTACGAGGGGTTTCGCTTTGCAGTCCTGGATTACATCGAGGGAGGCAGCCTCGAGGAGGCGATTTCGGCGGGCAGGATCAACCCCACAGGTGCGCTTCAGGCCGTGATCGACGCCGGGCGGGGATTGGCGAGCGCCCATGACCAGGACTTGTTTCACGGAAACATCTCACCGCGGAATATCCTGCTCACCGCCGACGGCGTCGGCATGCTCTGCGATCTGCAACTCTCCGCTCGCGATGGGCATCATATGGGGTCGATGTACACGGCACCTGAGGCCGCAGAACCCGGCTTTTCACCGGGAATTCGGTCGGATCTGTACGCCTACGCGATGACCTTCCTGTACGCGCTCTATGGCAAGCAGCTGCCGTTCTGGATCATCCGTGACGCCAAGCGTTTGATCGATGACATCGACATCGACGAGTCCATTCGCGACATTCTCGCCGCGACCATCAGCTGGGATGCCGACGAGCGCTGTTCGTCGGTTGGCGCGCTTCTGAATACGGTCCTCCAACCGACGGAAGTGGTGATGGCGCTTGGTGATCAAGCGCGTAGGACACGCAGATTCGAGTTGGCAAGGGAATACTACGAGCGCCTGCTCGAGCGCATGGACGGCAAGCCCGACGTGCGCATCCAGCTCGCATCTGTCCTGGCCGACCTGGGCGAATCCGTCGAGGCTACGGAGCATCTGATGGTCGCCCTGCGTCACGATGAACTGGACGATGTCGATGGCACGTTGATGGCGTTGCGAGAGCTGTCCGAGAACACCGGTGAGTTCCAGCACCTGCTCGACGCGGTACTCGCCCGCGCCGAAGAAGACGCCTTGCATCGAGACGCGCTGCTCATCGAGGCTGCGCGGATCCAGCAGGAGCGATTCGACGATGCCGGAGCTGCCGCCGTTGCGTGGCGAAATGCGCTCGATGTGCACAAGACGCGCGCCCAGGCGGCCGAGGCCCTGGGGGCGCTCGTGACGTCGGCGGCCGACAATGCGGAGTGGGAGGCCTTCGTCTCCAACGGCAAGGAGCTGATCGGATACCTGCCCGAAGAGCGGAGATCCGAGCTGCTCTATCGCCTTGGGAAGGCATATCTCGACGAGTTGGGAGACCAGCAGAACGGGCTGTTGTGGCTCGAAAAGGCCCTCGAAGAGGGCTATGACGACCCGACCCTGGCGCCGACCCTCGAGGGCATTCGGTCCACCCGCGGCGACTGGCCCAAGGTGCTGAAGCTGATGCGCGCCCAGGTGGAGTCGCAGGACAGCGACGAGGCCGCAGCAACGTTGCGCCGCGCCGTCCTGATCGCGAGGTATGCGGCCGAGGACGCCGATCAGGTGGGCGAGCTGTACGAGGAGCTACTCGAAGTCGCACCCGACGATCCCGCCGCACTGCGCGCGTCGGCCGCACATGCCGCCGATGACGGCGATGTGAGTGGTGCCGTCATGGCTCTGGAACAACTGGTGGCCCAGGAGTATCCGCCGGCATCCGATTCCGCGCTGCTCGCCGAGGCCCTGGTGGTCGCCGATCGATCGGCCGACGCTCTGGAGTGCTTGAAAGCTGCGTTGCTCCGCGAACCCGGCCACCTTGCGTGCCTGTGGATGTCGGCAGATCTCATGGTTGACGCTGGAGATCTGAAAGGTGCCGCCGAGCGATATCAGAAGATCGCTCGAGCGTTGGAGGGTTTTGACGCCGGGCCGGCCTTTGCGCGTGCTCTCCTCAACTGCGCCGAGCTCGCGTGGCTTGCCGGGGACGGCACCCTCGCAAGCACGGGCTACCACCGCGTTCTCGAAGTCGAACCCGACAACTCCAAGGCCTGGTGGGGCCTGGCCAAGGTCGCGATCTGGGCGTTCTCCGACAAAGACCAGGCCAATGCATGGCTGCGAGCGACACCCACGCGCTTCACGCCACAGGAGGCGTTGGCCCGTCTTCTCGCCGGCATTGTGCGGAAACCAGCCGCAAAGACGTGGATGGCGCTGGATCCGCTCGGGGCCGCCTGTTGGAAAGCTTGCAAAGGGCGCTCCATGCTCGAGGTCGGAGCTTGTATCGTCGATCTGTTCCTGAGAAGGGAGCTGGTCGGGCCGGAGCTGTTCGAGCAGCTGTCGGAATGGGCGCCCGAGGCGGGTGTGCATATCGAGGCCGTGCGTTGGCTCTGGTGTGAGATTCCCACCGATCACCTGTTCCCGGTCGCGGAGAGCTATCGGTGGGCTGCCGTGGGCGGAAAGGGCGCGGAATTCGACCTGGGCATCCACCGAACGGTCATGTACGCGTCGCCGCCCCATGTATCGGATCCGCCTCCCTCGCCGCTGCCCTGGAAGAACGAGCTGCGCGACGCCTGGGCCAAGCTCTTCAAGCGGGGCAAGGTCAAAGAGCTGGCCATCGAGAAGGCCGAGCCGCTCGCAACCATGGGACTCACGCCGGCGATGGCGCCCGAACGTCCGCGCCACGCGGTGCTTTCCTTCGACCGCTGGATGGGTGAGCGCCACACCGTCAGGATGCACAGCGACGAACTGACCATCGGGAGTGACCCCGAAGACGACCTGCCATGTGACGAGCTCGAGCCGACGCAGTGCACCGTCTTTCGCCGTGGAACGGGAACCTATTACGTCGTTGGTCGCAATATCGAGGTCGACAGTCTCTGGGTTGCCGAGCGTCGTCTCGAAGGAGACGAGACGGTTCAGATCGGGCCCGTATCGTTCATTTTCCACCTGCTCGAGACTCAGGAGGCGCTCCCAGAGCCGCGTTTCGACGTGGCCGTGGGCGATGACCTCGATCTCGGGATGCCAGAGGACTTTCCCGAGGATGGTCCGACCCACCAGGTCGAAATGGAGGATGGGCCGGCGCCGAATATCGTTCAGGCAGCCGTGTTCTTCAGACGGGAGGGAAGCGAGCGCATGGTGCCCTTCGAGTCCGATACCCTGGTGGTGGGGCGCGATGAGGACGACGACATCTTCGTCGAAGACGGCGGCGTAGGCTTTTTGTACCGTTTGAAACGCGATCTGGGCGGGACGTTCACCATCGAGGACAGCGCGTCCTCATCCGAAGACGAGATCCCCGCGATCCTGCCGCTGGTATCAGGTGACACGTTTACTGTTGGCGATGTCGTCTACGAATTCCGTGTGTTGGACGCCGAGCCCGCTTCTCCGCCACCCCCGCCGGCGCCCAAACAACCGATCCCGATTCGTGGGATACCGTTGTTGGTCCTGGACGACGACTCCCCGACGGGTGCGGCAATCCCTCTCCGGGACAAGCACTTCACGATTGGTCGTGGTCGAAACTGTAGTCTCAAGCTTGCAGATGACGCCAAGATCTCCCGCAATCACGCCACGATCGTGCGTGAGGCGGACGGGTCGTGCGTCATCAAAGACCACAACTCATCAAATGGCACCTACGTCAACAAGCGGCGTATCGATCGGCACATTCTGCAGGTCGGGGACCAGATCCTCGTCGGCGTACACCGCTTCTACTTCCGGCTCGGCGATCCCGCGGACTACGACGAGGTAGAGGAGGAGGAGCTCGTGCTCGACGACCTGACGGACCCAGGAGTGCGCTCTAGCGACCCGATAGGCCTTTGATTCGCTGGAAGATCGGTTCTGGGAGCAGGACGACGATGGTCATGATGTACCACCAGAACCAGGGCAGATAGGTCGAGAATCGGCCGCCGTCTATGGCGTTTACGATGCCCCTCGCGACAATCGGCGCGGTCGAGAACAACCTGGTCTTCTCGTGGTTGATGGTCATCGGTGTGTCGACCGGACCGGGCCGCAGAATGTGGACCTTGATGCCCGAGTGGTACAGGCGCGAGCGCAGGCCCTCGAGGTAGATGTTCACCCCCGCCTTGGCCGCTCCGTAGGTGAAGTTTCTGGGTCTGCCGCGATCTGCGGCGACCGACGTGATGACGGCGATGTGCCCGGTGCCCTGCGACTCGAGGGTGTTTGCGATCGGGATCAGCAGAGACACCACGCTCATGAAGTTGACTTCGAGAACAGGTCGGGCTGCGGCGAAGCTGCCTTCGCTCTCGATCTGATGGCCGAGTATGCCGTGGCAGATCAAGGCGATGTCGAGCCCCTGCAGTGCCACTGTCGCCTGGGTGATCAGTGCGGGATGGCTCTCGTACTCGGTTAAATCGAGCGTTGCGTATCCAGCCACCGCGGTCCCGAGCTCCGAGATGAGGACGTCGATCTTCTTCTGTGAGCGGCCCACGAGAAACAGCTGATCGCCACGAGCTGCGAACAGCCGCGCTACTTCGCCAGCGATGGCGGAAGTCGCGCCGATGATGAGAACTCTTGCCACGTGGGCCGTGCTAACACGTCAACCGCGCCTAATTCCAGCAGATCTCCGAGCGGGAGATTCTCGTGTCGATGATGCCGTCGGCGCCGGTGTCCATTTCGATCTTCTCGAGGTCGCCAAAGGTGTCGTACACGTAGCGGCTGATGCTGTCGTACTGCTCGTCCATTCCATTGTCGGTCCACGCTTCGAGCATGCGTCCCAGATTGTCGTAGACGTACTCTGTGACGTTGTCGCGGATTCCGTCGCCGGTCAGGTCGATCCACACCTTCTCGATCTTGTTGTTCTGATCGTAAAGGTATTCATAGATCATCGTCGAGGTGACGTCTCCGTTGCCGTTGAATCGCTCGATGACCATCGTGAGCAGGATGCCGTTGTCGTATTCGTAGTTGTACCGGGTGTTCACGATTCCGTCGGCATTGGTGTCCATTTCCCACGCGATCCGCACACCGGCGGCATCGTAGATGTAGGTGTCGATACGGTCGAGCACGCCGTCTGGGCCGTAGTCGATCGTGTAGCCGGTCATGGTTCCGTTCGCGTCGTACAGGTACGCCTTGATCTCGTCGATGAGGCCGTCTGGGCCTTCATCGGTGTCCATCTGCTCGAGACGTCCGTTCGCGCCGAAGTAGTAGAAATAGGACTCCGCGGAGTCGATGAGCCCATCGCCGTCGATGTCGGTCTGCCGCCCAGTGAGTTGCCCGCTGATGTCGTACAGGGTGTAGGAAATGACGTCTGGGAAACCGTCGGCGCCGTAGTCCGATTCCGAGACGCTCGCGTGTCCAAGACCATCGTCTTCGGCACCGTTGCAGTCGTTGTCCAAGCCGTCGCAGATCTCGGTTGCCATGGGGTTGACTGCGGCGTTGTTGTCGTTGCAATCACCGCTTGCGGGAGTCCAGCCGTCATTGTCGTTGTCCTGCAATGCGGGCGGTGTGCCGTCATCGGTGTCGAGGAGGTCATCCGCCTCCCAACCACGGTCCGGATCCTCCAGCTCGTCGGTGATCGTCGAGTCCTCGACCGTTGCGCATTGCGGCCGGTCGCAGATGCGCTGGTCGTTGTCGCAGGACATGAGGGCCATTGCGGCGATTGCAAGGGGAAGCAACGCACCGGGGCGCATCGTGGACATTGGATCATCCCGTTCGATCACCATTCAGGGTAGCACAGGCCTTCGCCTGTTCGCCGTTTCCGTGTGATGATGCCCTCTGGAGGTGGGGTGGACCCCTTCGACGTCCCGGAACCCAAGGCACTACGGCCGCCCATACGCAAGCCGGAACCCAAAGATCCGGTCGATTTGAAAATGACGCCGTTGGGTGAAGCGCTCCCATTTCCGCCAGAGTTGGAGCCCCCCAAAGTCGAGCCGGCCCCGGAGCCCATCGATCCACCAGCTGATTCCGTCGCTGCCGATGCCGAGCCCGACGACGGCTCATTTTTTGGCGACAGCGACGATCCGGTCCTCGACGACGACTTCTGGGAAGAACCGGAGCTCAAAGCAGGCCCGCCAGCATGGTGGCTCCCAGCCGCAGGCATCGGTGCGTTCGTGTTTGTCGTCGCAATGGGCATTGGAATGGCTGTGGTCTTCACGGGGGGCGCGCAAGAAACCGAGAGCGAACCAGCAACGCAACCCGTTCCGTTGCCGGCCACTGAAGCCGCTCCCGCGCCCGTTCCAGCTCCCGTGGCGGCTCCGGCGGCGGCTCCAGCTGTACCCGCGGCGGCGCCCGAGCCCGCGGCGCCGACTCCGTCTCCAACGCCCGCCCCCTCGTCGGCCGCCCCCGATCCTGTGCCCACGCCGGCACCCGTCGTCGTGCCAGCCCCCACTGTGGTGCCGTCGCCGTCGCCATCGCCATCGCCGGCGCCTGCTCCGGCCCCCGAGGGCAATCCCTGGGCAGCACCACCCGTACCCGATCCGGCCCCTGAACCGGCCCCAGCGCCGGCCCCGGCCCCGGCCCCAGCGCCGGCCCCCGCCCCAGAGGCCGATCCGGCCCCCGCCCCGGCGCCGACCAATCCCTGGGATCAGCCGGAAAACTAGCCGATGTATTTCGTCACGGGCGCCACCGGCTTCATCGGTTCCTCCCTGGTTCGCGCCCTCACCGATCGCGGCGATCGCGTTCGCGCCCTGTGTCGGAGTGTGCCCGACTTGCCCGAGGGCGCCGACGGCGTTGCCGGCGACCTCCTCGATCCCGACTCGGTTCGGACGGCCATGCGTGGGTGCACCCGCGTGTTCCATCTCGCAGCCCACGCGCGCGCCGGAGGGCCCACGGAGACCTACGAGCGAATCAACGTCGGAGGCACTCAGAACATCATCGATGCCGCCCGACATCACGGTTGCGAACGCGTCGTGTTCACGTCGACATGTGCGACGTTGGGACCCTCGAATGGCGAGGTGCACGACGAGACGAACATCAAGGATGGACCGTGGTTTACGCCGTATGAGCGAACCAAACGCCTGGCCGAAGACCTGGCGTTGGAGTCGGGGCTGGACGCGATCCTCGTGCATCCCTCACGGGTCTTTGGTCCGGGTCCACTCACCCCGAGCAACTCGGTCACACGACTCGTCGATTTGTACCGCCGCGGACTGTTCCGGTTTTCGTTGGGGGACGGAAGCTCAATAGGAAACTACGTCTTCGTCTCCGATGTGGTCGATGGACACCTCGCCGCGATGGCGCGAGGTCGCTCTGGTGAGCGCTACTTGCTCGCCGGCGAAAATGCTTCGCTGCGTCAGTTCCTCGACAGGGTCGGCGAGTGCACAGGTCGCCCCCGAACCATTGTGGGCGTGCCGCCTGGCCTGGTCCGGCGGTTGGCTCTGTTGGAGGAGCGGCGGGCGAGTTGGACAGGCGGCAGCCCCATGATCAGCGCCGACCACGTCGACCGATTTCTCGCCAACTACGCGTTCACGACAGCCAAGGCCGAGGCGGAGCTCGGATATGCGCCGCGCTCTCTTTCCCGGGGCATCCGACAGACGCTGGACTGGCTCGATGCCTGAGTCCGCAGAGCAAACACGGGTCTGGCTGCAACGCGTCGTCGTCGGCCTGGATTTGTGCCCGTTTGCCCGAGGACCCCTGCAGGCCGGCCGCGTCCGAATTGCCGTGAGCGACGCGTTGGACCTCGCTGGAGCGCTCGGGGATCTGGGTCTGGAGTGTGAGCGCCTGGTCGGAGCGGATCCGGAGGATCTCGAGACGACGCTGGTCGTATATCCGAACATATTCCGGGATTTTGGGGAGTTTTGCCACGCGACGCTCGTCGCGCGGGATCTCCTCCAGAAGCTGGGCGTGGAGGGCGTGGTTCAGCTTGCGGACTTTCATCCCGACTATGTCTTCGCGGACGTACCGATGGACGATCCGGCCAACGCCACGAACCGATCACCGCATCCCGTCTGGCACCTGCTGCGAGAATCGAGTGTCGGACGCGCCGCGGCCAGCCACCCAGACATCCATGGGATTCCCGCGAGAAACGAACAGCTTCTCCGCGGCATGCATTCCGACGCACTCCGGGATCTGCTGGATCCGCCGTGAATCTCTTCGACGATCTGGGCCAACTCGCTCGCTATGTCCGCGACCGCATCCGCCACGGTCGATCCGAAGCGGGCGCCCAATTCGATAGGGAGCGCGGGGTCGAGACGGCACACTGGACGTTGCGCTACGAGCCGAGCCCAGTGGATCGCCTCGAGGAGATATTCGCGGCAATGCCCTTCGACCCTGCCGAATTCACCTTCTGTGATCTGGGGTGTGGCAAGGGTCGCGTGCTCTTGGTGGCCGCCGAGAAGGGTTTTCGCCGGGTCGTTGGCGTCGAGGTCGACGAGTCGTTGTATCGAACGGCCCTGCGAAACGCCGAGTCGCCGGCCCACGGCATCGAGGTGTTCTGGATGGACGCGGCGCAGTTTCCGATGCCCCGAGGACCGCTGGTGTTGTTCCTCTTCAACCCCTTCGATGCCGACGTGCTCGGCGAGGTCCTGGCTGGCGTCGGCGCAGACCGTGAACGGAACAGGCCGCTGTGGATTGTCTATTTGAACCCCATCCACGGCGACCTCCTCGACGACGCGGGCTTCGAAGTTCGGGCGTCCGGAGGAGACGATCCGACGCGCTGGGTGATCTATCAGGGGCTGCCGTTCGTACTTCTGTAAGATCATGCACCACATGTCTGCCCCGCTCACCATTGGTCCCTACAGCGTCATGGGACGCCTCGGAAAAGGCGCGATGGGTGTCGTCTACCGCGGACAGCGGGACGGGACGGGGGATGTGGCGCTCAAGACCGTCATTGTCGACAGCGACGAACAGGTGGCGGCCCTGAGAAGGGAGATTGCGGCGCTCGCTCGATTGGGACATCCAGGGGTCGCCAACATCGTTGATCACGGCATCGAAAGGGGGCTCCCCTGGTACGCGATGCAGCTGATCGAGGGCGTGCCGCTCAGTGAGTTGGCGCAGTTTGCCGGCATGATCTCATCGTCGAATCCATCGATCGCACAGACCTGGTCAGCGGATGTCGAGCCCGAAGCCGCCGATGGAGGGAGAACGCCGCTCCTGGCGATGGAGCGGAGGCCGCGGGCTGCGGGGGGGCGGTTGCCACACGCGCTCGGTATTGTCGCCGCCCTGTGCGAGCCTCTCGCCTGGTTGCACGGCGAGGGCATCGTGCATCGCGATCTGAAGCCCTCGAACATCATGATCGTCGAGCAGAAACGCCCTGTCCTGGTCGACTTCGGCCTGGTGGGACGGTTTGGAAGGCGGGAGAAACTCACCGTCGCGCGCCAGCGAGCCGGTACGGTCAGCTACATGTCGCCCGAACAGATCAGAGGCGACCCAGTCGACGCTCGGGCCGATCTGTACGGCCTCGGCTGCATCCTCTACCAACTCATCTGCGGGCGGCCACCCTTTGTGAGTCGGAGTGCGAGCGCCATCCTTCACCAGCATATCGAAGTCGCGCCAAAGCGTCCTTCGGAGCGGGTCACTGGAGTCTCAGAGGAGCTCGACAAGCTGGTCTTGAGCCTTCTGGAGAAGGAGCCGGAGAATCGCCTGGGGTACGCCGATCTGGTCGCAGCTCGCTTGGTTGCCCTTGGCGCCACCCCTCCAGAGCGGGTGGGTCGCAAGCCCAGACCGTATCTGTACGCCGGCCGGTTTGCCGGGCGCAAAGCGGACTTGAAACGAGTCGAACTCCTTCTCCATGGCGGCGTGGCCTTCATCGGGGCCGAGAGCGGTGGGGGAAAGACGCGGTTGGCGTTGGAGCTCGCCAGGCGCGTCGGTCGAACCCATCACGTCGAGCTCGCTGAGTGCGTACCGGTGGCCACTGAAGGTGTCGATCAGGGCGGAGCGCCTCTGTACCCGATGGCCGGCGTCTTGCAGCACATCGCCGACGCGTGCAGAAAGGGCGAAGAGGCGAGGTTGATCGGAACCGATGCCCGCGCGATTCTGCCCTTGTTGCCAGGATCTGAATCCGATCCGATCGATCCGCGGATGGGAACTCATGGACTCCTGCGCGCCCTTTCTCTGGCCGTCGCTCGCCTCAGTCCCGAACGCCCGACGCTCCTGCTGCTCGACGATCTGCAGTGGGCAGATGCACTGACGATGGAATGGCTGGAGATGGTCGCCCGGACTCGCCCGGAAGGCCTGAAGATCCTCTGTACCTACCGCGTCGAAGAGGTCGACGAGTCCCTGGGCTCATTGCTCGCTGCGTACCCGGAGTCTGTGCACCTCTTGCCGACTCTGGGCGAGCGGGCCATCGGAGAGATGGTGCGGGACATGCTGGCGTTGAAGCAGGCGCCGACGCAGTTCGTTCAGTTCGTGACCCAGCAGACACAGGGAAACCCGTTCTTCGTCGGGGAGTTCTTGCGAACGGCCATCGCCGAGCAGCTTCTGCTGCGCGACGAGCGCGGGCAGTGGCACGTCCTGTCGGTTGCCCACAAAGAAGCCGCGGGCCAAGAGCAGTTCGAGGCGATGGCTCTACCAGGTTCTCTGCGGGCAATGGTAGGGCGTCGCCTCGCGGGCCTCTCCGAACGGGCACGAGATGTAGCCGGTCAATTGGCGACCCTCGGCCGCGAGGTACGCGTCGAGTTGCTGGCTGCAGCGACGGGTCAGATCGACGAGGCAGTTGCCGAGCTGGAGCGACGATTGGTGGTCACGCGCGCTCCTGGGATGGTTCGTTTCCACCACGACAAGCTGCGAGAATCGGCCTATGAGGCCATAGATTTGGCTCGGCGGCCGGAGTTTCATCAACGGGCGGCGCGCGCTCTGGAGACCCATGGACACCTGGAGGGCAACGCCGCAGCGCTCGGCTTTCACTCCGAACGGGCTCGTCTGCCCTTCGCGGCCCGTGCCTGGTATCTGCAGGCCGCCCGCAGTGCCGAGAGTCGCCACGCCGCCAAGGACGCGGCCCGCTTTCTGGCCGCCGCCCTCCAGCAGGACGTACGCATGGACGCGTCGACGGTGCGAGCGAGGGTGAACCTGGCCCATTTGCAGCGGTTGATCGGTGAGGGTGAGCGCGCGATGGAGCAAGTCGAGCAGGCCATCACCGGCGCCGAAGCGCTCGGAGACAACGGTCTACAGGCGCATGCCCTCCGGGTGCGAGCGGCGCTGCATATTGCGCTGGGCAGCCTCGAGGACGCGCTCGTCGACTACCGGGTCGCCCTGGTGTTCGCCGAAGATTTGGGCGATGCCAAGGAGCAGGCCCGCTGCTGGCTGGGTATTGCCGACGCGTGCCGCACGCTCGGTCGCACATCCGAGGCTTTCGAGGCGTTGGATCTTGCGCACTCCCTTGCTCCTGGGGACAGCGATCTCGAAGACCGGCGGCTCAGCGGCCTCGCCCGATTGACCCTGGAGGAGGGATCCCATGTGCATGCGCTGGCCCTGTATCGAGAGCAACTGGCGCTGGCGCGGGAGTCGGAGTCCCCATTCCGCATCGCCAACGCGCTGAACGGCGTCGGCAATGCCCTGGCGCGTCCTGGGCGGCTCGATGAGGCATTGGCCACCTACCAAGAGGCATTGGAGGTCAACCGGGCCTCGGGCAACCGCTCCGGAGAAGGCGTGATTCTCGCGAACATGGCCATCCAGCTCCATCGTTTGGGGCGAAATCAGGAGGCCGATGACCGTCACGCTGTCGGAGTCGAGATCCTGCGCGAGATCGGATCCCGTCGCTACTGTGGTCACGCGCTGTCGTTCATGGCCAAATATGCGCGAATGCTGGGCCGGCCCGAGGTGGTCCGCGAGCGCGCGACCGAGGCTGCCGAGATCCTCAGGGACGTGGGCGATCGCGTTTGGTTGCCCACCTCCCTGGGCGAGTTGGCCCGATTGGCGCTGTCCGACGGCGATCCAGGGACCGCCGAGGCCCTCGCCCGCGAGGGAATGGAGGGACGCACCGATGCTTCGCCCGCAGGGGATCTCGAGCTTCTGCTGGGGGATGCCCTTATCGGCCAGAAACGCAACGAAGAGGCCATCGACTGGCTGGACGAAGTCGTCGCCATGGGCGGAAAGAGTGGACAGCGAGCGCTGTCTCGACTCATCCGGGCGTTGGTCCTCGGGAACTACCTCGAAGATGCCAAGCGCACCCTCGGCACTCTGCCTCCCGATCTGGATCCGATCCAGGATGGCGAAGAGCTCTCCCTGTGGTGGTTGGCCAAGGCCGAATACGAGACGGCGATCGACGGGAACGGCGACTCCGCCCGCCAGGAGGCTGCAGCTGCCCGCGCCCGATGGATTCACACGCCGCGTTGACGCAAGACCGTGGGACGTGTGAATAGCAGAATCACCGCCAGGAGAACGGCCGCCAACGCCGTAACCGACGCGAGATCGGCAATCAGTCGGTGGGTCATTGGCGCACCCGCCGTCCAGGCCGATGCGGCGACCAGCGTACCCGAAAAGGCCAATCGACCCACGAGGCTCTGAATCGACAACCAGGTGGCGCGCACCGAGCTCTCCAGGTGTGGGTGAATTGCGGCATTCGCGACCGGACCCGCGAGGCCCGCGGGAATCGCCCGCAGCGCAAGCAACCCGAGCACCCCGACGTGGATCGGGCCGGCCAACGAGGCAATAATCACCGCCTGAAGGAGAATCGTCGCGAGGAGAACGCTGGCAACTCCGAACCGATCGCGCAGGTAGATGGCCTGTGACGAGGCGATAGCCGATACCCCGAGAGTCACCGCCATCAGGACGCCCGTCGCCACGGGAGTGGGTGAATAGCCGCTCTCCGGGCCGCCCAGGAAGAGCGCGATCCAGGGCTGAAAGAGCTCGTAGGGCACGTGGTTGATGACGGTCATTCCAACCGCATAGGCGAAGATCCATCGCAGGACTGGATGGGCTCCATGTGCTCGGACCGCCTTCAGCTGGGCCAAGAATCCGACGCCGCTTCCGCCGATGGGCTCTGCGAAGGAGGCGGCGACACCAACGGCCAACACGCCGCCGATCCCGGAGAGCAGATAGGCGATCCGCAGATCGAATCCGGCCAGACAGCCCCCAACCAGCGCCGCGATCGCCATCGAGCTGAAGGTCACCGCCTGTGCGCGCGCCTCGCGTTCTGCGTACTCATCTGTTCTGTCGAGGGCCTTTAGAGAGTCGAACAACATCGAACTGTCGGTGCCAGAGTGAAAGGCCATGCCGGCTGCGAGGAGGATCTGAGCGGTGGCGAAGGACCAGAATCCGCCGGTGAACGCAAACACGAAACACGCGGAAGACCACGCTGCCATGGCCGTCATGAGCGTGATCCGGCGCCCGATGCGATCGGACAGGTAGCCCGACGGAACCTCGAGCAGGACCACCGCCGCGTAGTAGATGGCCTCGAGCAACAGGACTTCAGAGACCGACAGAATCGACGAAAAATAGAGGAAGAAGATAGGTAACCAGAAAATCAAGTTTCTGGTTCCGCAGTAGACTACATAGAGTTGGAGGTTGCGTTCCAAGCGTGGCAGACTCGCACGATTCCGGGGGTTTCGCGGATATCTTCATCAATCCTTGACTGGCAACCGTAGGCGCCGTCGGGCATGTACTGGCAACAGTGAGGGGTGGTTCATGTCTGGTCTTTTTGTCCTCGGGCTCGCGTTGCTTCCGGCTGGTGCCTGGGCGGGGGACTACACGGACCACGACGAGGACGGCGATGAGCTGATCTACGGCGACGAGGATCCGCACCTCATCGTCAACGGCGACACCGAAGAAGGCTTCTTGCAGGCGGTGGGCCTCGGCGCCGACATCCTTGGTTTCACCTACGTCGCCTGCACGGGAAGCTTGATCACGCCGCGCATGATCCTCTCGGCGGGCCACTGCGGAGATGGCGTGCCTCTCGAGCTCGTCGTCGCTGCCGGCGCCGCCTACTTCGGGGAGACACCCGATACGGCTGTGGCTGCGGTGGGCTTCAAGAGCATCGAGATTCATCCCGACTACGAAGAGATCAGCGAAAACGGACTGACACCGCCGAAGTTCGATGTCGCGGTTCTCGAGCTCGATCAGGACGCGCCCGACTATCTGGAGCCGATCTGGTTCCGCACCAAGAAGATGAAGAACAAGGACATCGGAAAAGACGTGGTTTCCGTTGGGTTTGGCATCACCAGTGGAGGTGGGAGCGACAGCGGTATCAAGCGTTCAGCCGTGCTCACCGTTGCCAGCTACGACGATCAATTTCTGATCTCCAACTCGGCCACCAATAAGAACAACGCGAACATCTGTAGCGGCGACTCCGGGGGGCCGCAGTACTATTTCGACGAGGACACCGGTCTCTGGGAGCAGTGGGCAGTGCATTCCTGGGGCGACCAGAACTGTCTCTCCACGTCGGGTAGCACACGCACCGATCTCGTCGCTGACTGGCTACTCGAGAAGATCGAGGAGATACACGGCACCAGTGACCGCTGCGAGATCAACGGCCACTATGATGACGGTATCTGTGACGAATTCTGCGACACCCTGGATCCGGACTGCATGACCGATCCATGGGACCCGAACGACAATACAGATGCGGCCGACAGCACCGAAGTGTCCGCCAACGGCGGCTGCGGATGCGACGTGAGCCCAGGGCCAAACGGCGGATGGGTGGTGTTGCTGCTCGGCGCGCTCGGCCTTCGCCGCAAGCGATGAACGAAATCAGCCGTCGTAGCGCTTCTCTGGCTTGACGGCGTCGCGCGCTTCGACGCTTTCGTAGCGCTTCTTTCCGGCGACGGCCAGCTCGAAATCGAACCAGTCATCTTGCACGTCCATGCCCAACTTCTTGAGTGTGGAGATGAGTCGCGGCTTGAACCCGGTCGGCCGGTAGGCTCCGTAGATGACGCCGTCGACGACATCATCTTGATCGAACTTGTAGATGTTCTGAATCTGGACATAAGGGCCTTCCATGCCCTGTACTTCGGCGATATGCGTGCAGCGGCGGCTACCGTCGGTGAGGCGGTTCAGCTGCACGATGACGTCGAGCGACGACGCGATGATGGTCCGGATGAACTTGTCGGACATGTTCGGCATCGCGATGCCGACCAGGGTCTCGAAACGAGAGATGGCGTCAGCCGGAGAGTTGGAGTGCACCGTCGCCATCGAACCCGGGTTTCCGGAGTTCATGGCTTGGAGCATGTCAATGGCTTCTTTGCCGCGGATCTCTCCGAGAATGATGCGGTCAGCGCGCATGCGCAGGCTGTGCGTCAAGAGCTCGCCGAGGGTGACCTCGCCGATTCCCTCGCCGTTTGGTGGGCGGCCTTCGAGGCGGACAACGTGATCCTGTTGGAGCTGGAGCTCGGCGGAGTCCTCGATGGTGACCAGGCGCTCTCCAGAGGGGACAAACCCGGAGAGGCAGTTCAGAAGCGTGGTTTTGCCCGATCCAGTTCCGCCGCTGATGACGATGTTCATCTTGGCTTTTACGCAGCAGGAGAGGAAGTCCATTTGCTGCTGAGGCATCGCGTTCCATTCGACGAGCTGTTCGGGGCGAATCGGTACGCCAAACCGGCGAATGGAAACCGCACAGCCATCGAGTGAACACGGGCGAATAATGGCGTTGAAGCGCGATCCATCGAGCATTCGAGCGTCGACGAGTGGGTTCTGTTCATCGACCTTTCGCCCGACGGCAGAGATGATGCGTCGCACGATGGTGAGCAGGTGGTCGTCGTCGTCGAAGTCGCACTGGACCTGCTTGAGGAGCCCGCCCTTCTCGACGAAGGTCTTGTAGGGCCCGTTGATCATGATGTCGGTGATCTTCGGGTCGTTAACGATGGGCTCGAGCGGACCCAGACCGAGGAGGTTGTCGATGATCTCCTGGAACATCGTCTCCCGCTCGCCCCTGGAGATCGAATAGGTGCTGCGGTCGGCCAGTTGAGCGAGATGCTTCTTCATCAACTCGCCGGTCTCTTCTTTGCCGAGACCGCCGTGGCGTTGGAAATCGAACTCGACCTGCAGCTCTCCCTGGAGCCGCTTCCGGATGGATTTGAAGTCGCGCGGTTGGTCCCACACCGCCGATCGGGTCGGGACCTTCGGCTTCATATGACCGCCGAGATCGCCAAGGTCGCCGAGCTTGGCGATGTCCTTCATTGAGCGCTTGCCGGAACCACCTTTGCTCTTCGTACCTACTTTGAGCTTGCGTCCGATCGCGTCCAGGCGACTCTTGCGCGCCATTCACGCTCCAGTGGGAGGGATACAGAGTCTACACTGGGCGCGCAACCGTTGGCCAGAGTATGGACCCCGCCACTTCTCGGAAGATCAAGCACGTCGCCAGGCACGTTGTCGCTGCCCGCTGGAGCGTCGATGGGGCTCCAGGCAACTTGCTCGGCGCAACGCTCGGTGTCGCGCTCGAGTCACTCGATCTCGGAGATTCGGCCGACGTCGTCGTGGAAGGGGGCTTGGAACGGCTCGCCGCGCGGGTGCACGTCCAATTCGGCGATCGCGCATTACTGGCATTTCAACTCCACGTCGGGCTGCAGATTCTGGTTGCGACTGCGGCCCGCGGGGGGGCGGAGCGGCTCGTGCTCTACCAAATGGTCGAGTCGGTTGCGAGCGCGGTGGAGTCGCTCGAACTCGACGGTCTGCATCCGGCGATGGAGTCCGTGTACGAGCAGCTGCGGGAAGATTGGGCCGGACGGGAGATCGCGGCGCGAATCGACGAACTCGACAGCGCGGTCGACGGCGCGCTGGGCATTCGCGACGCACTTCGACACGGCGTCGCGCCGGACCTGGGGGTGACCTGGGCCGAGGTGTATCGAACCGCGAGGTTGCTCGGTGCCCTGCGTGCCGACGATGTTCTGAGCCGGGATGATGTGCGGCTCGCTACCGAGCTGCCATACGCCCTGCAGCTGATCGGGTATCGCGGAGAGGTGCCTTCCGGCGCGGTGTCATCGGCGGATGCGGTCGCTGTCTGGCATCGCGTCGAGGCGACACTCGGCATCGCCGTTGGGGGTCTGGCCGAGCAAGTTCACCGCGCTGCCCTCCACCTGGCCGTGTGCCGCGACCTGGAGTTTCCGGGGTTGGCGCTGCGGAAAGCGCTGGGCGACCTCTCCGTTGCCGTGAGGAGTCTGGGGAATGAGCGTCTCGCCGATCGCGTCCGCGCCGAGCTGAGCGCTTTGGTGGGTGTCGATCTCACCGACGAGGGCTCCGACCCCGTCCAGCTTGATGTGCTCGAGGGGGTCGATGAGTGGCTGGATGGCCTCCTGCCGGCGGTGGGACTCGATGCTGTCGTGGCGGCGCAGATTGCCGTGTGTGCCGACCGGTTCTCCGGGTTCGTCAGGCCGGTTACCGCCGCTCGAATCGAGGGATTCATCACCCAGTTTCCGTCGGACCATCGCTGGGTCGCGACCGGGATCCTCGCCGCCGTCGATTACCTGGACCGCCCGCAGATCAGCCGGAGTGTGGGATTCCTCCTCGACGGCTATGGCATGCAGCGGCTGGAGGGCGCGGTGCTAGGCGGGCTGGACTGCACCCACGAACTTGCCTTTCGCGGCCCGGAGCTGACGCTTCCCCATCGGAAGCTCGAGTCGGCTCTCCGCGATCGAACGGTGCAAACCGTTGTCGTCGCCGACGATGCGCTGCTCGACGCCGCCCCACTCATTGCCGAGTTGGAAGCGCTCGACTCCGGAGCGTGCAAGCGGCTTCGAGAGGTGAACCTGGTCTGTGCCTTCGCGATCGCGTCGTACCACGGCGAGGCCACGCTGCGAGAATATCTGACCGAAAGAGAGCTTTTATTCCAGGTTCTCGTGGGACGCCGTGTGGCTCGGTTGAGCGAGATTGGCTGGGAGCAAGAGCCGGATGTTCTCACCGAGGCCGAGCTGGCCGAGCCGTTGTTCTCTCCGCATCCGCCGTGGTGGCGCGGGCGAGATTGGAATGCAGCCAGAGCTCTGTGTGCGGAGATCGGTGCGGCGCTCGGCGACGAACGCGATGCCCTGGGTCGGGCGGGCTTCCAGGATCGCCTCGTCTTTGGTCACCGGGTGCCGCCCACCACGCTGACGCTGCTGTGGAAGTCCGGCGCCTGGAAGGGCAAGCCGTGGATCCCCTTGTTCAGCGCTCCTCACCCGTAATCGTGATCTCCTCGGGCTCCGCAATGGGTTCGGCAGCGGCCTCGTCGTCCGTCGAGGGCCACTCGGGCGTGAAGAACTTCAAGACCTCGGGGTCGACATCTCCATGGTCGAAGATGGGCCGTGCCGGTTCCATGCCCGACGTCTGGACCAGCGCGTCGGCGATGGCGCGCAAGCGGTCTAGCGTTCGATCGTAGCGCTCGATCAGCGTCGTTGGCATGTCCTGGGTATACGCCACATACAGTCGGAAGTCGTCCACGGTTCGGTAGAACGCCTGGATCAGGATCAACGTCTCGGACTCCAGGAGCAGCAGATCGTTGGCCGGCATCGTCTTCCAGGTCTGCGCGACCGAGTCGATGAAGGGCCCGCGGTCTCGGTGCAGGCTCCACAGATCGCGGAGGATCTCCCGCCGGACATCGAGGTCGTCGATGATTCTCGCAGTCTCGTCGACGTAGGTCCGGAGGATGTGTTCTGGGCGAACCTTGTCATTGTAGAACGGCTCGATTCTCATTGGAGGGCCTCCAACGCCAATTTACCGCGGAGGTCGAGGGCCTCCAGCGATTCGTCGTAGACCTCTTCGAGGGCCTCGGGCATGTCCTCGGTGGACCGGATGTAGAGCCTGAACGCCTCGAGCTCGGCGTAGAAGTCATCCAGGACCAGGGTAAGCGACGTGTCGAGGGCCTGGAGCTGCGGATAGCCGAGGGTGGGCCACCGACTGAAAGACGTCCACAGAAAGGGCGTTCGGTCACGGTGAAAGCTCCAGCGATTCAAGAGGAGCTCGCGTCGGAGGACGAGTTGCTCGAGGATTCGCTCGATGTCGATTTTCAGCAGCCGGCGCACTGTCGCGGACTCTTGGTGGGGATCGACGGAGGGCGGGTTCAGAAGATCTCCGCGAGCACGTCGCGAACGGTGGCGACCCCGACTGCGTCTATGCCCTCTGGAACGCCGTCCTGGACGTTCTCCTGGGGACAGATGACGCGGGTGAAGCCCTGCGCTTTGGCTTCGATAAAGCGGCGGTCTGGATGGCGCACCGGGCGAATCTGGCCCACCAGTCCCACCTCTCCGAAGACGCAGGTGTCCTCTCGAACGGGTTGCTTGAGAAGCGAGCTCGCGAATGCGGCCGTGACCCCGAGATCCGCTCCAGGTTCGATGAGGCGGTAGCCGGCCCCGGTGTTGACGTAAAGGCCGCGATTGTAAACCTGCAACCCGGAGTTTTCGAGAATGGCTGCCAGCATCGTCGTCCGTACTGGGTCCACGCCGATGAAGTGTCTCGGTGGTGCCTCGGCCGAAGGGCGTCCGACCAGCGCCTGGACCTCGACCAGGACCGGGCGGGTGCCTTCGACGGTCGCGACGACGGCGGTGCCATTCGCCCTTGCATTTCGAGCGACCAAGAGGCGTTTCGATGGATCGAGGATCTCGATCAACCCGCGCGCCGTCATCTCGAAGAGGCCCAGTTCTCCAGACTCGCCAAAACGGTTCTTCACGGTTCGCAGGGTGCGTAGAGACGTGCGCCCGTCGTGTTCGAAATCGAGGACGGTGTCCACGAAGTGCTCGAGGACCAACGGACCCGCGAGCTCGGTAGAACGTGAACTGTGGCCGATCAAGACCACTGCGACGTGCGTAGCCGTCGCGAGCTGGCGCGCGCGATGGGCGACCTCGCGGACCTGCTCGACCGACCCCGGAATAGACTGGATTCCCGGCACGCGCACGGTCTGCGCGGAGTCGATGACCAGCACATAGGCACCGCTGCTTCGGGTCTCGGACTCGATGTGGTCCCAGTCCGTCGATGCCAGGAGCATGAGTGAATCGCGGTCGACGCCCACGCGGTCGGCCCGCATGCGGATCTGCTGTAGCGACTCCTCGCCAGTGACGTACAGGACCTTCCGATTTCCGCTGGCGAAAGCGGCACAAGCGGTCAGGGCCAGGGTCGATTTCCCGACGCCAGGGTCGCCGCCCATGAGCACGACTGATCCACTGACGAGACCGCCGCCCAGGGGGTGATCCAGCTGGGAAAGACCGGTCTCGAAGCGGTTCATCGCGCCCTTGTCCATATCGATATCAGCCAGCGCGATCGCTTTGGTGTACTCGTCGGCCATCCAGCCTCCGTGGGGATCTTACGCTATTCGTCCAGGACATCAGACTCCGGCGGCGGCGGCTCGGGCAGAGGCTCGATGAGGATCTTGCCCACCCCTGTAGACGCCTTGATCTTCGTCTTTGCGCCGCTACCCTTTGGGAGCTTGACCTTCTTGGGGCCCACGCCGTGCAAGTCGGTCTGAACAGCAGTGAAAGCGGGCATTCGGACCGTGATTGCGCCCGTTCCCGTGCGCAGGTCGAGATCTCCGTCAGGGGCCTTGGCGTAGCTCAGCTCGATGTTGCCGAGGCCGATCTCGATGTCGACGGGCGTGACCATCTCGGTCAGGTGCACGCCGCCCTGACTCCCGCGGATCGAGAGATCCGTTCCCGTGTAAGCGCCGGCCATCTGGCCGCCTCCGAGAACCACGTTCAACGCGCCGCTCGCCCGCTCGAAGGTCAGATCTCCAGCGCCGAGCTCGACTTTCATGTCTCCGTGGATCGGGCCCGTCAATGTGGCGTCGCCGTTTCCGAAGGAGATGATCAGATTGACGCCGGGGTGAACGGTGATGTCCCAGTTGGCCTTGCAGGCGCGGATGACGCTGGCGTGTTCGGTCAGCAACTTGAGCCAGGCCTCACCGCCGTCCTGACCCATGTCGATGCCACAACCCTGGTCGTCCCAGTTGTCGGGTTCACCCTTGATCTCGATCATCCCGATGTCGGGATCGACCTTGAACAGTACGGCACCCGCACTCATTTCAAAGGTGAAGGTCTCGATGGCCTCGGCCGGAAAGCTGCCCTGAAAAGGGTTTTTCGCTTGAGCGGAGGCGATGAGCAAGATTGGGACAAAGTGGAACAACGCGTGTGTATAGCATCCACGGTAAGCTGAGGAGGACGAGAGGTTTGCTGTGCGTTGGTTTCCAATCTTTGCCCTGGTGTTTGGCGGTTGTAGTCCTGTTGCGGGGACGGCTCCCAGTGACACCAACACCAACACCAATACCGACAAGTCGGTGACGGACACCGATACCGACGGCACCACCGATAGCGACACCGACACCGACACCGACACCGACACCTACGAAGGGCCGGATTGCACCGTTTTGCCGCCTGTTCCGGTGAATTATCAGACGATCAATGCCTTCAACACCGCCGAGGATTTCGACATCGACGGGGACGGCTACCTCGTGACGATCGACAATGGCAACCTCGTCGGCATGGACATGTACGGCGACCAGAAGCTCGTGGCTTCGAGCGTGACCAATGGCGGTTCCGCGGGTACGCGAATCCTCCCCAACGGCGACTGGGTGGTAGCCGATGTGGGCCAGGGGGCTCTGAAACTCGTCGAGATGGCTACGGGTGTCAAACGGACCCTCCTGGGCGGCCTGGCCTACCCGAATGGCGTAGAGGTCGACTCCAACGGCATCGTCTACGTCGCCGAAAACAGCGGTGCGCGGCTGCGTTGGGTGGATTCGGCGACGGGCGATGCCGGCACCATCTCCAACAATCTCGTGCAACCCAACGGCGTCATCCTCAGCCCCGATGAGCAGACCATCTATGTGGGGAGCTTTGGCGGCGGCGTGATCTACGCGATCGACCGCGTGACCCCGGGAACGCAGGACTGGACCAACCAGCGCATTCTCTATGAGACCCAGGGCTGGGATGGCGGCTTCGACGGGATCAACGTCGATATTTGCGGAAACGTGTACATCACCGAGTTCACGACCGGCAAGATCTATCGGATCACGCCGGACGGTCAGGACACTGCGCTGGTCGTCAACCTGCCGTCGGGCTGGATCCCGAACATGCGCTGGGGCCACGACATCAACGGCTGGCAGACCGACATCATGTACGTGAGTGGGTGGAGCGAGATCTACGCGTTGGACATGGGGATCGAGGGCAAACACCACATCCTGATGCCGTAGAGGACGGTCAGGAGTATCAGCGCCGCCAGCCCGACAGGTGCGCTCCCGGTGGTAGAGCAGCCGCCGTGGTGCTCGTGTACGACGGTCGTCGGTTCGGGTTTCGGCTGATCGAAGGCGGGAGACTTGCCGAATCGGATCTCCTCGGCGTCCGCCATGCCGTCCGAATCCGAGTCTGTCACGGTCGCGGAGGTGAGCAGGCAGAGGACCTCGGCGCCGTCCACCAGCCCGTCTCCGTCCGTGTCCCGGGCGAGGGGATCGAGGGCGAGTCGCACCTCCTCTCCGTCGAAGAGGAGGTCGCCGTCGGTGTCGCGGAGCGTCGGATCGGTGTTGTACAGGTCGACTTCGGCGCCGTCGTTCAGGCCGTCTCCATCGGAGTCCTCCCGCGTGGGGCTCGAGCCGTAGAGGGTGACTTCGGTGTAGTCGTCGATGCCGTCCCCGTCGGTGTCTTTGCGCTCCGGATCGGTGCCCCAGGCCTCTTCGGCGGGATTTGTCAGGCCGTCTCCGTCGGGATCGACGCCGGGCTTTGCGATGGTGGTCTGCACGACCAGAAGCATCGCTCCAGCCCCCAGGGCTCCAGCCATGAGGGAGGTGGCGAGCCAGCCGGCGATGAGGGCGACGCGAAAGGCGGGGTCTAGGGGAAACATGGGACCTCCAGTCGTCTCCAACATCACCTGGCCAGTTGGACCCCTCGGGGACCCCTCTTGAAACGCGCGTGAAAGGACCTCCAGATCGTTGACACCTGTCAATCGAGCCAAACGATCTCCCTCCGGTCGATAGTCTGCCTCGAAGCACCAGTTTCGTGACGCGCAAGCGCGCCACAGGGAAGATCCCGTTCACAGTCGACACTCAAACCGGAGGGCGCAAGCGCTATTTCCTCCGGTTTGGGCGCCGACCGTGAACGGAATCAATGCCAACTTCCTGTCCTCAGATCGATTACTCGTGGTCGCACCGCTGGTTCAATGGGTACAAAGCGGGCAGGAGGTCGTATGAACTTGCGTCTACTCACTCTCTCTCTTCTCGTCGCGACTGGGTGCAAGAAGGGCGAGGAAGTCGAACTCGTGGCGTTCGATGACGAAGATGGACTGATCGGAGAGGGGCTCATGAACCCCTATCCCAACCCCTGGCTCACCCGGACCGGCAAGCTGGTCGTGCCCGAGGACGACCTGCCTCTACCCAGTGTCACCAGCCCCAGCGGCGACTTTCCTGTGGAGCGCGTGGAATACCGCACCGGATTCTCGCCGATCAATCCCATCATTCTCCGCATGCCAGACGTGAACTGCGACGAGTGTCCGCCTTGGAAGAACCCGACGCCAGGCGAGGGCTCGGTCCTGCTGGTCGACCTGACGACCGGTGAGTTCCTGCCGGTCTTCGCCGAGATGGACGCCAACAAAGGCGCCGAAGACCCGACGCTCATCATTCGCCCGCAGATAGCCATGCCCTATGACCACGACATCGGCGTCGTCGTCACTACGGCGGCGATGAGCCGCCCAGAACGCTTCCAGAATCTCGTCGACGGCGTCGCCGACTCCGAGATGCAGGGGCACTTCACCGATCTCCTCGCCAATCTGGGCAAGATGGGCGTCTCCGAGGGCGATATTGCCCTGGCGTGGGACTTCCCGATCGGCGACGGAACCCTGCCGGCGCGATCGGCCGTCTCCCAGGTCGACCTTCCGGGAACGTGGGATTTGTCCCTGGTGCGAAACCTCGACGATGGTGACGACGTGCCCAGGCACACCTGGCGTTCGGCCTTTGGGGTGTTCGACGTCCAGGATTTCCGCGACGATGACCTGCTGCTCGACCTCAACGACGACGGGTCCGTCAACGAGATGGGCTCCGACACGGCCAAAATGGTGGTGATCATTCCCGAATCGGTCATCGATGCCCCAGCGGGTAGCGTACCCATCATGCTTTACGGGCACGGTCTGCTGTCGAGTCCGCAGATCGACCTGTACGACAGCAGCGGCTGGGCACCGCACGAGCTCGCCAACGAGCTCGGCATGATCGTCATCGCCACCAACTGGGGTGGACTCGACGCCGATGAGCTGGGGCATGCGATTAGCGTCGCCCTCGACTTTGCCCAGATGCCGAAGCTGACCAGTGCCATGATCCAGGGCCAGGTCAACGCCGCGACCATGATCGATCTGATCATCGACGGCGACCTGCTCACCGATCCCGTGTTCGAGGGTGCTCAGGGTCAACAACTCGCCGACGTCGACGAGGTCTACTACTGGGGCATCTCCATGGGCGGCATCCTCGGCGGCGTCGCGATGGCGCACAATCCGGAGATCAAAGCGGGCGTGTTTCATGTCGGTGGCGGCGCCTGGTCCACTCTCCTCGAGCGGTCTCGCAACTGGACGACTTTCGAGTACATGGTGCTCGACTCGGTGCCCAACCCCGAAGACCGACAGACCTTCTACGCCATGTCGCAGCTGTTCTGGGACGCGGTCGATCCGCTGGCCTACTCCGACGACCTCAAGACACGGAACATCCTGCTCCAGGAGTCGTACGGAGACGACGCGGTCAGCAACATGACGACCCGCATGCTGGCGCGCAGCATCGAACTCCCGCTGCTCACTCCGTCCGTGGACGATACTTACGGCCTCGATCAATTGGCAGCAGATCTGCCCGCTGGATCCCGCGCGATGACGCAGTTCGATTCCGAGCGCGGCACGCCGAAGAACCGCAACCGGCCCGCTGAGCCAAACGGTGCCCACGACGCGACCGTCGGCTGGGATGAGAACCGCTGGCAGGCCGGCGACTTCCTGAATCCGGCCTCGACCGGGGCCGTGACGCATCACTGCGGGACCACACCCTGCACGGACACCACGCGTAACTGATGTTTGCGCTCAAGCGCTTCTACGCAGAAGGCACTCCAGGTCCGGGTCTACTCGTCATCGAAGGCGCCGTCGCCGCGGTGATGGGGACCGCCTTTGGCTATTGGCTGTTTCCGAAGGAAGTCAGCCTGGTCTGTGTGTTCCTGGCCTCCATCGCGAGCGCGGACTCCGCGGAGCGTCTCCTGGCTTGGAACCGACGCGCGATCTTCGACGAAGGGTGGGCTCCGCGGCGCGCAAACCTGCGTCTGACAGCACTCATCCTCGCGATGTTCGCGGGCTGCGTGCTCGGCTTTTCGGCGTTGGTTTTTGCCGTTCCTCTCGAGCTGGCGGAGACGGTCTTCAGTCACCAACTCGAAGATTATGGCGACGCGACGTTCGCCACTCTGCAGTTTGGCAACATGGGCAGCCTGTTCCTCGCGAACTTGTACGTGCTCCTGTTTTTCTTCGTCATCGCGATGCCGTTCCGGCAGGGCGGCGTCATGCTCGCTGTGGCCTGGAACGCCTCCGTCTGGGGGGCGACATTCGGCGTTCTGGCAAGGAGATGGTCCGAGTCGGACGGCCCCCACCTCGCCGAAGCCTACGTGCGGGTGATCGCTGCAGTCACGCCCCACATGGCGTTGGAGGCCTTCGCCTACGTGCTGGCGGGCTTCGCGGGCGTATTCCTGAGCAAGGGCCTCGAAAAGTACGATATGGAATCTGACGTACTCCTTTCGATCCTTCAAAGTGTCGCGGGAATGCTGGGTTTTGCGCTGATATGTATCTTCGCCGGTGCGCTTTGGGAGGGTTCAGTGGCCGGACAATTGGTGCAGTGGCTCTCCTAGGTGCTATCCTGGCGCCGTTTACGCCGACCTTGGAGCTCGGTCGCCCATGAACCGACGCCGATATGCCGTGCCAGCCGCCCTCTTCCTCGGTCTGATAGGAGTGGGTGCAACGCTGCAGATCACCGGACAGATCAGCGGTAAGTCCGTGACGGGTCGGGCCGCAGGAATCGGCAGTTCGTCGGGATGTTCGAGTTCGGCTCTGACGCCTCCCGCGGAGGTCCCGGCGAACATCGTTGTCGCGCCGGTGGCCCAGCTCACCGAACCGGCGGCCGCACCTCACGATCTGTACGCACAGGTGGTGCCCAACGAGTTCGTGCTCAAACTGCGCGAGGGTGTCGAATTCGCCATCGATGACGGTCGGATGCTGGCTGAGAATGCAGATCTACACCGGACGTTGGAACGGCTCGCGGCGAACCAGGTGCGGCCCTTGAATCGAAAGGAACCGCGATACGCCAATCCTCGGCGCGCCCTGGGCCTGGAGCGCACGCTTCGCTTCTCGTCGGGTCGCGGCCTCAACGAGGTGGTGGCCGAACTCGAGGCCTTCTCAGGCGTGGAGTGGGTGGAGCCCGTCTCCCGGGTTCGCGCGCTCGGAATTCCCAACGACCCGTACTTTGTCTATCAGTGGAACCTGTCGACGTTGGGGCTGCCTTCCGCCTGGGACATCACCGAAGGTGAGGGGGTCGTGGTCGCGGTTGTCGACACCGGTGTGACCGCGTTCACAGATGGCTTCCTCAACCTGCTGGATGGGTTCGACTTCGTCGACAATGACACCGACGCCGCCGACGAAAATGGACATGGAACTCATGTTTCAGGCACCATCGCCCAGTCGGCGAACAATGGCATTGGCGTCGCTGGCGTCGCTCCGCAGGCCAGCATCCTGCCCGTTCGCGTGCTCGATGGCTCCGGCCTGGGGCTGAGCAGCGACCTCGCCGAGGGCATCATCTGGGCAGTCGATGGCGGTGCCCAGGTCATCAATCTGAGCCTTGGGAGCTCCGTCGGCAGCCAGGTCGTCTCCGACGCCGTCCTCTATGCATGGGAGAACGAAGTCGTCGTGGTCGCTGCGACTGGAAATGACAGTTCCACCAACTTCATCGGATTTCCGGCGGCCTTCGAGTCGGTCATTGCGGTGGGCGCGACGGACGTCAACCGGGCGGTGACCCCATACTCCAACCAGGGGCCGGAGATCGATCTGGTCGCGCCGGGCGGTGATGTTGCGGTCGACCTCGATGGCGACGGGCTGTCCGACGGGATCACCCAGGAGACCGAGCGGGATGGCGACGTGCGGTATTGGGTGCTTCAAGGCACTTCAGTCGCGGCCCCCCACGTCGCTGGAATCGCGGCGCTGTTGATCTCCAAGGGCACCCGTGGCCCAGAGGCGGTGCGTGAGGCCCTGGTGTCGACAGCCAATGACCTGGGAAATCCTGGTTTTGATCACGCCTATGGCAATGGGATTCCCGATCCCGTGGCGGCGCTTGCCTACAGCCCTGACGCCCCAACACTGGCGCTGGAGATCTACGACGTGGTCACCGAGCCGGTGGGCAGTGGCCGGGCGCGCATCCGCTGGTACACCAGCCAGCCCGCTGACACCCTCGTAGAGACCGACGCGGGCGTGTTCGTCCAGATGGATGCGCCGGTCCGCGCTCACAGTGCCATTCTCCGGGGTCGCGTTGGCTCGACGGTGCTCGCGACACTGCGTTCGACCACCGGTCAGACCGCTGTCGAAGAGGTCATCGAGATCACTTTCTGAATGCGCCGGTGTCCAGGTATCGCAAGGTCGCTTTGATGACGCCCGGATTGACCATGATGAACGTGTGAACTGCGTTGACGATGAGCATGTCTTCGGCGCCGGGGAGGCGGGTGGAAGCCACGCTGACGGTCATGTCGTCGTCGCCCGGGAGAAGTGGGTTGTAGCCACGCCCGTCTCCTCGTGCGCCGGCAATCACGCCAAACTTGGCGTTTGGATTTGGGAGCTCGGTGGCACGATTGGGTTCGAGGGCTGCGAGGGCGGGCCCGCCGACCTCCTCGAACGCCGGGAGTTGGGACAGGTGAGTGACAATCTCGGCGCCGCGATTTGGCGTGCCGATCATCACGAGGCGATTGACCTCGATGCGCTCGCGCCATGCTCCCTCGCGGGAGAGGAGCACCCGCGCCACGATGCCGCCCATGCTGTGGGTGACGAACGACACGGTCTTGTAGCCTTCGGCCTGGTCCAAGAGCAGTTCGACCTGGCGCGCGTGATCGTCCAGACCCTGCCGTGTGCTGGGGTAGTTGACGCCATGGGCGGCGTAACCGGCGCGCTTAAGAGCGCGCGTCATGGGCCCAAAGGAGTCTTTACTCCTGAAGAACCCGTGGAGGAGCAGCACCAGGTGTTCAGACTCCAGCGTGATCCTGCCGGCGTCGCGGTGGCGTTGGAATGCTTCGTAGCACTGTTCCCAGGTGCCGAAGGCCAACCGAATGTCGGCGGGTGCCAACAATCTGAAGTGTGCCGTGATGACGTTTCGCTGGATACGGTGTCCGCCATAGACAAAGACATCCCCCCATAGTTGCTTGCCGCCCATTGTCGGCATGGGCAACTGCGCAAGTCGCTGCGCAAGGGTGAGTCGCTCGTCCATCGGTTCTCCGCTCTCGGACAGCGTATCCAAGCGGGGGTTGGCTGGCTCCTCACCGTGAGCGATAGTGGATCGAAGGGGGTGGTCATATGCCTGAAGGTTCCGATCCCGCGGTCGAAGAGTGCGCCAAGTGCGGCACCGTGACGCCGTTGGGTGAGATCGTCTTCTCGGAGCCGGACGAGAGCCAGAACACACAGTACGGCTGGCTCGCGGGCGTGTGCCCCAAATGCGAAGGAGAACTTCAGGTCTCGTACGATCGAATCAAGATCCTGCTGGCCAATCGGAATCAATGAGACGCCTGGACCCAACGGCCACGAGCGCGAAGAGGAGTGGCCATATGCCGGCAACGAGCATGGGCGTCCGGCAACTGCATTCCCCTCCGGCGGAATAGTCGAGGGCCGCCTCGTCTGCGGCGGCGAAATTGGCCGGGTCGTCGGCGCCGAAGTCGGGGTCGCCGAAGCTCAGGGTGACCACCTCACTGGCTATGCCGTAGGTCTGCACCAGCGTTTCGATCTCCCCGTACAGCGAGGTCTCCCCGCTCAGGTAGCGGCTGTCGAGCGCCTCCGTTCGAAGTTGTGCCCATGCCCTGGCCACGGCCGGCAGGGCATCGTTGGTCTGGGGGAGGTCGATCTCGAACTTCTCGTCGTAGTCCAGCTGTCCACGGATGCCGGTCATGCGCAGCTTTCCGACATCGGGGTCCCGGAAACGGAATGCGAACACGAGCTCCGTGCCCGCCATCACGTCGGGAAGGCTAACAGGAACGCGATCGTAGGTCTCTCGAACCGCGATGTGGGGCTGGACGAGCAGGGGATTCGAGATGCGGTCGCGGAGGGTTGCGACGACATCCGCTACGTCGTTGGGGCTGGTTGCGTAGCGAACATCGCCGCGGTGAGCGTTGGTGATCTGTCCAAGGAGCCTGCGGTCCGCATCGGCGCCCACGCCAATGGCGAAGACGCTGGCGCCAACGGTGTTCGCGGCGCTGATAGCGGCGATGATCTCGTCGATGTCGGTGTGTCCCGAAGTGGCGCCTCCATCCGTCAAGAGCACGACGTAGGGAGCCACCCGAACCTCCCGCCCGCTGCGTGTCTCGATGGGTTGTCCAGCGATCGGGGCGGCATTGGGTTCGTCGGCGTGGGTGCTTCCGCCACACGAGAAGAAGCTGCGTTGCTGAACGGTGTCATCCATCAATTTCAGCGCGGTGGTTACGCCTTCCTCGGGGTCTGAGAGTCCCGCGGGCTTTTGGCGTTCCAGATAGGCCACCGCGCGATCGACGGCGTCGGTGGTCGCGTATGGCGAGCGGCCGCGAAACGGCACCGCCTGCGACGCGTAGGGAACGACGTTGAAGCGGTCGCTGGATTCCAGTCCGCGAATCCATCGGCTTGCCGCTCGCACGGCCGCTCGCATTGGCGCCCCCTGCATGGAACTGGAACTATCGAGGACAAAGGTGAAGAGTTGGTCTACTCGGCCGGCGTCAGCGGGGTCGCCGGGAAGCACGGTGACCAGGGCGTAGCCGTCCGGGGACGACTCGCCAGTGAACGGGTCCACGGCCGGTCGGTAGGCGAGCACCTCGATGCCGAAGGGCGTCGGGTCTTCGGTCCAGGTCAGCGAGGCGAGGTCGGCTTCCGAGAGCGTTCCCGCCCAGCTCGCGGTGCCGGAGTCTTCCAGGATCGCCCCAAGTCCCGGCTGGAGTGCGACGTCAGTTACCGCGCCACTTCCGGCGATCGCGACCGTGATCTGCACGTCGGGATCGGAGGGATTGAGGCCTCCGTCGGACAGGGGAATGTCCAGGTGCAACGAACCCACTTCGGCGTGGAGGATGCGTTGCCAGGTCACCTCGATCTCTACCGGACCGGCATCCAGGGTCGGTAGGGCTGTGACGAACACTTCGCCGTCGAGCAGGTCGTGCACGTTTCCCTCTGGCGCGGGCGCAAAGGTGGTCGGTGCCACGTCGGCGGTGGCGCCAATCCAATCCGGCCCCTGCCGAAATCGGAGGCCGGAGATCGCGGCATTGACGGGTAATGTCGTGGCGAAATTCAGATCGCCAGTCGCCGATTGGAAGGCGTACAGGGCCGTACCGGTGGCGATGCGGCCCTCGATCTCGATGTCGATCTCGACCGAATCCAGCGCGATGTACGCGTCCCGGTCGAAGAGCACACCCGAGGCGAAAGCAGGTGCCAGCAGTGCGAGAATGGCGATCACAGGGACCTCCCGATGTCGAAGGTGAACCCGGGACCCATGTGAACGACGTCCCGCCCTCCAGCCGATCCGGCCGCGGAGACGAAGAACCCGGAGCGCCAGCTGTGTCCCAGGCCCATCTGCACTCGGAGAGCCGGATCGCGATCGCCCGACCACGTCTCGGCGCGCAGGCGCGGCGAGAGCGTCCACGCCTCGGCCAACGCGACATCGACTCCGCCCTCGGCGAACAGGCCAATGCCGTGAAGATGTCCGCCTTCGAGGTGGACTGTGAGCGGATCAAAAGCCACACGGGTCTCTGTTGCGAAGCCCGCTGTCGGACCGCCGGGCTGGTCCTTGTTTACGGTTCGGATCATGCCGAGCTGCAACTCGAACCCGACCACGACCTCGTCGGTCAAGCGAAGGGTGCGCCGCGTTGTGGCGATTGCGGCGTCGCGGTTGCCGCCGATGAGCAGGGCGCCGACCTGGAGGCCCGGCTGTGCATCGGCGCGAAAATGTAGAGATCCCCAGGCGTCTGGCCCGAACGAGTTGGTGTATCGGGTCTCGAGGGAGAACCCGGTTGGATCGGCGGCCAATGCGAGACTGGCGAGGAAGAGGGCTACCATCGGACCTCCACGGCGCCGTCGAGGACGAGGCCTGCGTCGTCAAAGAGAAGGTCGTACCCGCCGAGTCCAGCTCCGATCTCGAAGGTCAACCAAGGTGTTGGATCGGCGGAGACGAGAAGCACGCTGTCTGCGCGGTTTTGTCGAAACGTCCCGTCGCCGTGCCGTGGCAGGTCTCCAACCCTTGTGCGAACGCCGATTCTGAGCGGATCGGAGAGTCGCACTCGGCCGTCCATGGCCAATCGGCCCCCCAACGATCCCCTGTGGGTGTAGGTGAGCTCGATTCGGTCGCCATGGGCCACGCCAGATCGCAACCCGACCAGGAAGCCCAACGCAAGCCCGTCTCCATCGACGCCCAACGCGAGGCCCGAGATGCCCGCGAGGCCATTTCCCGCGGTGTCGAGCCGAGTCCAGAGCCAGTATCCGATCGCCGGTTCGAGCCCTGCTTCCTCCCCTTTGAGCTTCACGTCGCCCGCAACCCAGCGATTCGCCCGAACGCCGTCGAGACCGATCTCGATCAAGCCGGGCCCCTTCTGCGGAACCATTCGCCAAGCCAGGCCGCCGACGCCGGCTCCAGAGCCGAACCCATCATCTGACCAACCGGCGCCCGCACGTATTGATTGCCTTCGGTCCCCGTAGCGAGACGTGAAGGCCGCTCGGGAGCTGGGCAGTACGTCACCGCTGGTGGTGGTGTTGAAGTACGACAGGAACTCAGCGCCGGAACTGGTCTTCGGCTCATTCAGCGCAACGGGAGTCGGCTCCGGTTCCGGCACTGCCTTGTCGTCGGGTGGTGGATCTGGCTCGGGCTCGGGTGGCCTCCAGGCGGGTGTGGGAGTGGCCTTCATCGGGGCTCCGAGTTCGACGACCGCGCCGGGTTCGATCCCCTGTTCTGGGTAGGACAAGGCAACCTGAACGAGCCCGTCGCCAACCCAGATGATTCGCCCGTCTCCGCCGTAGCGAAGTCCGTCGACAGCCTCTCCGGTTCGCGGGTCCGGACGCAGATCACCTACGTAGATCGCGACGATGGAACCGGGAAGCAACGTGTCTGTCGCGATCTCGACGGTGAGCTGAACACCATCGGCCGCGATCAAAATGCCCGCATCGGGCGAATCTGCCGCCACAACAGGGGAAACGAGGAGTGAGAGGACCGCTATCCACATGCATGCACCAGGGTGGTATCAACGGTCACAACTGTACTCATTTAGTGTCCGAATCACCTGTCTTCTGGGTCAAGTAGCGTACTCCGTGTGAGTACAGGTGGGAGAATTAAGAAGGTTTAAAATGATGAATACGGCTACCAGTGAATGAGTACGTTTGGCTGGCTGTACTCAAATAGATCAGATAAGAGTGTCCTATGAGGAGAGGCCCCAAGCTCGATGTCTTCCAGTACTTGTCCTTTCGGGCGTACTTGGGGGATTGGTACGCGGCCCAGAAACGGGCGGACACCCGGTTCAGCCATCGCCTCTTTGCCCGCCGCGCTGGGGTGCAATCACCGTCCTTGTTCAACGAAATTGTGGCTGGCAAGCGCAATTTGACGGCTACCAACCGAGATGGGTTCGTGCGCGCGCTGACCCTCAATCGCGAAGAGGGCGCGTTCTTCGCGGACCTGGTGGAGCTCGATCAGTCTCGCACCGAAGAAGACAAGAACGCGGCGTGGGAGAGGGTGGCCGCTTCTCGGCGCTTTCGCTCCGCCCGACCCATCGAGGGCGGAATGTTCGCCTACTTGTCGAACTGGTACTACCCGGCAACGCGAGAGCTGGCGTTGCGAGACGACTTCGTTGCGGACCCGGAGTGGATTGCGGCCCGGCTACAGCCCCAGATCTCCAAGTCGCAGGCCCGCGATGCGCTCCGCACCCTGCTTGCCCTGGGCATGCTCCAGGAGATCGACGGCCAGATTCGACCGGTCGATGTGTCACTTGCGACCGCCAATGAGGTCGCCGGACTGGCACTGCACAACTACCACCGACAAATGCTCCAGCGCGCGCAGGACAGCATTGTCGGAACCCTTGCACCCGAGCGGCATCTGCTCGGTGTGACGGTTGCGGTCCCGACCAGTCTCGTTGGGCGCCTCAAAGCTGAGCTCGATGGCGTTCAAGAGCGGCTGCTTCATCTTTGCGACGAACACTCTTCCAAGGCGGAGCGGGTCTACCAGCTTCAGCTCTGCCTGTTTCCTCTCTCGTCCGATCCTGCGGTGGAATCATGAGAATTACGTTGATTTGTGCCTTGTTGACAGCCTGTGGTGGGGAGCCACTTCAGGGTACCGCCGTCGGAAATCCCGGCAACCTCGATGTGTCTGTGGGTGATGTACCGGACGAGATCACACTCGATCTAGCAGAGGTTCACGCGGCCGATCTGGTGTTGCTTGGCTGCGCAGGCGAGGCCGCCGTGGTGCCGATCCAGTCGGTGCTGGACGGTCTGGGCCCATCGGCCGTCGACATCGAGATGCCAGGCGGGTCGTGGTGTGGCGCGCTCCTCACCCTCGATCCGGCGGCCGATGGTCAGGTCGTGCTCGGGGGCTCGACGACCGGAGGCACCGACTTCGCGATCGCAATGGACCCGGGCTCCCTACCCGTTCACGAGGATTTTCTAGTCGACGGAAACGAGCTGCTGCTGGTGGTCTCTCTCGGCGACGTGCTCGATGTTGCCGAGATTGAATCGCGCGGCGCGACGGCCGATATCCCCGCCGATGATGCGGCGGCTGTTGGCTGGTCCGACCTGCTCTCCGACCGAACGGGTCTGTACGAAGATCGAGATGGAAATGGCGTTCTCACCGATGCCGATGATTTCGTCGCGGGGGCCATTGGCCCCGGCTCGGACACCGGCCCGTTTGGCGACGCCGCAATGGCGGCGGATGCAGAGGCCAGCGCAGGTGGATGCAGCTGTCAGACCGGCTCGGGATGGAGCTGGCTGTGGCTGCTGCTTCCGCTGGTCCTCAGGCGGCGTGAATCTCCAGGAATGTCCGGATAGCCGTCAGGGCTTCGGCGTCCGCGTCTGACTGCGTGACGCCGGTCTTCTTGGTGTGCGTCTTGGTGATCCGCAGGGAATGATCTCCGGTTTCGACAACGTGCATTTCGTTGATTCCGGTCATGCGTTGCCGTACCTCACCGAGTAAATCGAGGGGACAGAGTCGATCTCGTGTGCCCTGAACGAAGAGGATGGGGGTGGTCATCGCTACCAGCACCTCGTCGCGAAGCTTGTCGCGTTTGCCCATCGAGGCGAGCGGATACCCCAGACATACAACTGCTGAGACCGGCAACTCCAATGACAGATGGCAGCCCATTCGCGACCCCATCGACTTGCCGATCAGTACCGTTGGCCCTTCGCCGCCAAGGCGGTCCAAGGCATCTCGATGGGCCTGCATGAGCACCGGCTTGCGGTCTGGTCGTCGCTTGCCAGCCGCCATGTACGGATAGTCGAAGCGCGTGACTGCGCCGAGGGTGGAGAGGCTGTCGGCCCACGCGACCATCCATGGCGAACTGGAGGGCAGGCCAGCGCCATGGGCGAACAGGAGCTGTCTCAAAGTCGTGTCATCTTCTTCATGCAGGAATCGATGGCGACCTGAAGCTGCTCGACCGCCCGCTGCGTATCGGCCTGCTCTTGGAGGGAGGCTCGGACCGTTCCGAAGGCGTATTCGATCTCTGCGGCCCTGCGTCGTCCGCATTGTTGACGAATCTCGGGCTCGATCTGGAGTTCGAACATGTCGTATGCGCGCGCCCACGATTGTTGGGCGACGGCTTCATCGACCCCAGCGTTTTCGACCGCCATCGATAGATCGACTTTGACCGCGATCGCGGCATCGACGGGTGCGACCGGAGGAGTGCTCGGATTGGAGATGGCAGCACACCCAGACAGGGTGAGGAACAAAGCAAGTTTTTTGGACATTGGAGAGGCGGCGGGGGAGGAAGGGGGGAGGGGCCGCAATCTTAGCACACTGCTTCAAGCCGCTGAATTGACACTCGCTATGCCAATACTTGAGGGTCGAATCATCCAGTGGCGAGGCCAGGTGCCAGCCATGTAGCTGTGCGCGACCTCGAAACCGAGCGGTCTGTAGAACTCCATCGCGTCTCGAGTCGAGAGCCAGACCTCGGTGCCGCGCACCGCTGGGTGGTCGAGGAGGATCTCCATCAGTCGGCGGCCGAGACCCGTTCCCCGCCGGTCAGCGGCCACACCGACGTCGTAGATCCAGCTGCGTTTGCCAACATCCGACACGGCGCGTGCGGTCGCGACCAGTACCCCTCCGTCCTGCAGCCCAACCCAGTGGCTCGACTGGTGGGAGCGAATGAGCTGGTCGGTGGAGAAGTTGGCGTTCCAGTAGAGATCTCCAACCAGCCTTGCCGCCTCTTCTGCGTCCCCTGGCCCCATGGCGCAGCGTGCAATGAGGCCGTCGGGAGCGTCGGTGAAGGCGATGGGTCCAGGATGCGCCAGTCGAATGGCCTCGATGGCTCGCAAATCGCCAGGATCGCCCCGCTGCCACAGTCCGCGAACGATCTTGTTCACCAAAACGGGTCTCTTTTCCTGTCCCATTTTGCTCTTGCCAACAAGGTCTTGCAGTGGCACGGCGAGGACCCGGGTCGAACGAATGGCCTTGGCGTACATGGCGTCGTCGACGCGAATGGGCGCGTGTCTTCCCTCGGGCTGAAATCGCTCCATCAGGCCTTGCAGAGCAGCGGCCTTGATCTCGGGGTCCAGCACTTCTTCGAGAACACCTCGCACATGCACGCTTCGATACCAGGTGGTGGCTGGGCACGCGCGGACCGGGTCGACCATCCAACTGGGAATGCGGGCCACGATCTCTTCTGCGGTGATCGCTACGGGTTGATCTACGAGGCCGTTCTTTTCCCCGGTTCGCCCGCCGTGAAAGGTGAGCAGATCGCCCACGACGACCCCATGCATGGCCCGCAGGATGAGACCATCAGCGGTTGCAGCGGCGATATGCACCATTGGAGCGCCAGAAAGTGTGCGGACGGCGTCGGCTCGAGTCATGCGATGGGCGTCTTTCATACGACCTCCTGACGAAAGATGGCGCTCCACCGGTCCAGCAAACAGGTCCAGTTCGAAGAAATCTATTAGACCAGTTGGTATGGCTTGGCGCGCGCAATTTCAGCTTGAGGGGGGACCCGATCCGGTTTTTCAACGCATCGTGCGAGCGCTGACCGAGGAGATTGCCCGTGGACGCCTGGCTCCTGGTCAGCGTCTACCGGGGTCGAGAACGCTCGCCGACAGCCTGGGTGTACACCGCAATACCGTCCTGGCCGCCTATCGAGAACTGGAGGCACAGGGCTGGGTCTCGACGCGACCGGGCAGTGGGACCTACGTGGCGGATGCCGTCGACCCGCTCCCGCCATTGACCCGCCTTCCGGAGGCGCCCGGCTTCGATCTGCACGAGACGGCACCTCCGCGGCTGTCCCCCGAGTTCCCCCGCGGCACGCTGGTCATGGCTGGTGGCCGACCAGACCTGCGCCTGGTTCCCGTGGCCGAGATCGCCCGTGCCTGGAGGCGGGGCATTCGCAATTCAGGTCGGACGCTCCTGGATTATGGCGACCAACTTGGACATCCACGGCTCCGGGAGGCGCTATCGGGCATGCTCTCCGCACAACGAGGCGTGGTCCCGGCGCGGCGCGGGCTGATGGTGACGCGGGGGAGCCAGATGGCGCTCTATCTCGTCGCGAGAACGTTGGTCCGTCCTGGTGATCGGGTCGCCGTCGAGGCGTTTGGATACCCACCGGCCTGGGCAGCTTTCCGAGCCGCGGGCGCCGAATTGGTTCCCATCGAGGTCGACGACAAGGGCCTGCGAGTCGATTCGCTTCGATCGGCGCTGGAAGACGGTCCCATTCGGGCGCTGTACCTGACACCACACCATCAGTTTCCGACGATGGTCGTCCTGGATGCCTCCCGGAGATTGGAGCTGTTGACGCTGGCTGCTGAACGGCGCTTCGCAGTGATCGAGGACGACTATGACAACGAATTCCACTACCGCGGAAGGCCAGTTCTTCCCCTGGCGAGCCTCGATCGAAATGGGGTCGTCGTGTACGTCGGAACGCTCTCCAAGGTCCTCGCGCCAGGACTGAGGATGGGGTACGTCGCGGCGCCGCCAGCACTGATCTCACAACTCGCCGCACATCGCATATTGGTGGATCGACAGGGAGATCTGGCCACTGAATACGCCGTCGCCGAGCTCATCGAGGAGGGTTCTCTGGCCAGACACCTCCGCCGGGCGCGAAAAGCCTATGCGAGCCGTCAACTCGCCCTGGTCGACGCCCTTCGCACACACCTACCCGACGTGATCAGCTTTGATGTACCCCCTGGTGGCCTCGCCATCTGGGCCCGATCTCGACGGGACGTCGCAACCTGGCAGAGCGACGCGCTGAAACGTGGCGTCGCCTTTGAGACCGCCCAACACCACCACTTCCACGGCGAAGACCTCCAGTTCATCCGCCTGGGGTTTGGTGGATTGTCGGAGACTGAGCTGCATGAGGCCGTGCGTCGCCTCGCCAGTATTGACATAATAAGTGACATTAGATAGTCGGCATCATGGATGGTCGACATCGACGTCGCGAGCGGACCCACCAGGCGGTTCTCCAAGCTGTGATCGCCAATGGCCTCGAAGACATCGAGGTTGTCGCCCGTGCCGCCGATACCTCCAAGCGCACGATCTTTCGCCTGTTTGGAGACATGGAGGCCTTGCGTCGTGCCGCCGCGAGGTCGGGGCTGGCTACCGCCCCCATGAAGTCTGGCCGAGAGCGGATTCCGTCATTCGTGATCTGCTGTACCGAGCCTTACATCCGTCTGGGGGCATTGCTCGACAGCGTGGGGCCGGACCTTGCAGACCGGCAAGCGTCCTTGATCGAGGTGCATTTCGGGACGGACCTCTACCCACTTCAGGTGCATGCGATCGCGGTCCTGACCAGCTGGCCCGCCTGGAGGAGTCTGATCGCCGACCGGGGCTGCTCGGAAGCGACGGCGCGGCGCGTCCTGGAAATCGGTGTCAAACGCCTGGTGCGTTGAAGCTCAGTCGAAGGGATAGCTGCCGATCGGGTCATGCGGTGCCGAGTCCACATCCAGCGTATCCAACGGTTGGTTGGGCTGTTGCCGGCCCTCGATTCGGACGGCAACTGAATAGGGCTGGGCCTGGCCAGCGATCTCCAATGGCGTCCACTGCCACGACCCGAGCAAGCGAACAGCGGCTTCGGGGCAATCGTCTTCGGCATCGACTCGCGCGGGTCGGCCGTCGGCTTCGGTACTCACTACGGCCATGCAGTACCAGTCTTCGTCCTTGGACAAGTAGGAGGCTTTGCGCACGCGAACCGCTTCGCCCGCCTTCACTCTGACGGTCCCGCTTCGCTTGAATATCACGTCAAAGGTGGCATAGAGGGCCGCATCTGGCTTCTCGAGTCGCAGCCAGCTGGCGACGTAGGAGCTCGGCATCTCAAGCGCAAGCCCGGCCCATCCCGATGCTGCCGTGCGGGTCGCCTCTGCGAAATCCCCATCGCAACGGGAGATCGTCACGTCCACCACGTCTTCGGTGCTGACGACGGCGACCTGGCACGTCGCCCGTCCATCGCCGTCCTCGGGATACGCTGGCCACAAATCTGCAGACAGGGTGCCGGGAGCCGCCAACAATCCGCCTGCAAGTAAGGGTGCGAGTCCAGCCATGCCCCAGCTTACACGGGAGATCCGGCGACCCGCTTGCCCCGGATCCAGGTTCTCGTCGGAGGGGGAGCGCCCCGGTCGAAGATCACCGATGCCAGCACGCCCGCGGCGTCATCCACCCACTCTGGCACGCGGATCTGCACCATGTCGGCGTCGAGGCCAGGTTCGAGGGCACCGACATTTGGCTGTTTGAGGGCCAGAGCCCCGCCTCGAGTGCCCCACCAGAACAGCTGCTCTGGCCGTACGGGGTGGCCGACCCGAAGACTGTTGTCGTAGGCGCTGGCCAGGATGTGGGGGACTCGGAAGGACCGGCCGGCGGCGACGTCTGTTCCGATCGAAACGGGTATCGACCGGCTCAAAATGTCGGGGAGTGGCATGCCTCCGCTCCCCAGAAAGTCGTTCGAATCGGGGCAGTGGGCCACGACAGCGCCGGCGTCGGCGAAACGATCCCACTCGGAGTTGGACAGATGGATGCAATGCGCGAACACCGAGCGATCCGTCACCAGCCCCGCTTCCTCGTAGATGGACAGATAGTCCGCAGTGCCAAAGCGCTCTCTGGCGGCTTGGCATTCCGCCGGGTTCTCCGACAGATGTGTCGTTGTCCACAGGCCCAGTTTGTCGGCCAGCTGTCCAGCTCCCTCCAACATTTCTCGCGTGCAGGACAACGCGAACCGGGGAATTGCGGCGACTTGCAGGCGGCCATCGTGCCCCTGCCATTGGCTGGCCAGTTCCTCGAGCGCCGGCAAGGCGCGATCGGCGGGGATCTTGAGCGCGTCCGGACAATTGTCATCCATCATGACAGGACCGACGATTCCGCGAAGACCTCGGCGGTCCATTTCCTGGAGGAGCAGATGTGTGGCGTGGGGATGGACCGATCCGTACACCATGGCGAGGGTCGTACCGGCGGCTGCCAGCCGATCACAGAAGTGCGTGGCCACCAAGGACGCGTACTCGGCATCTGCGAACCGTTCTTCTTCGGGAAATGTGGTGCGGTCGAGCCAGTCCAGCAAGGGTCCCGAGGCCGATCCGATGATGCGGGCCTGGGGAAAGTGCAGGTGGCTGTCGACGAATCCGGGCATGAGCACACCGGGGCGCAGATCGGCCTGTACGGCTCGTCCGTCGTACGGTCCCACATGTTCGATTCGGCCGTCCAACACGGTCAATACCGCGTCGTCGAGCCACTTGATGGCGTCGGGACCGATGGGCGTCAGCACGCGCGCCCGCAGCACCATCTTCAAACGCACCTCTTGACGTGGCGACAACCGATGGTAGCAGTGTGCATGGAGTCGAACGCCATGGACACGCCAAAGCCCCTGCTCGTCGCCGTCGATTTTTCGTCTCTCACGGCAAAGACCGTGGGGTACGCGGTGGTTCTCGCGTCGGGTCGAAATCGAAAGATCGATCTGCTGCACGTCGCTCAATCGGCACTTCCAGCTCACGCTGCAAAGCACGCTCCCCCCGAGGTTCTCAAGGCCATCAAGGACGAGGAGGAGTCGACGGCGCGGTCCAGTTTGGCTTCATTGATGAACGACAATGTGCCGGCCGAGCTCCAAGGCGAGATGATCCTCAAGAGAGGACCGCCCGCCGAGACGATTTGCGCGGTTTCAGGTGATGGGTACGAGATGGTCGTGGTCAGCACCCACGGGCGAACGGGTTTCCAACACATGCTGATCGGGTCCGTGGCCGAGCGTGTCGTTCGCCGTGCGCCCATTCCGGTTCTGGTGGTCCGTTGAACCGCGACTACTGGGTGGGTCTGGCGAAAGACTGGGGTGTAGCCCTGGGAATCGTCGCCATTGCTTTCGGGATCTGGTCTTACATCGCGACGCCGCGCCCCGTTTCTGAGGGTCCCGCTCCCGAGTTCACCCTCGCGGCGACCGACGGTGCTGAGGTCAAGCTGTCCCAGTTCGGCGAGGACGAGGTCATTGTCCTCAACTTCTGGTTCACGACCTGTGGGCCCTGCCGTCACGAGATTCCCGAGCTGGTGAAGTTCCACGACGCCAATCCAGATGTCGCGATGTTCGGGATCTCCGTGGACAACCTGCCTATCCAACAACTGGCGGGGCGCTCGAAGAAGTTGGGCATCAACTACCCGGTTCTGCACGATTCGGACTCGCACGTGGCCGGCACCTACGGAGTGCGCATCTTCCCCACCACCATCCTGATCAAGGGTGGAGAGGTGGTGTTGAGCAGGATTGGCGAGGTCAACCAACGCTCGCTGGACCAGATGGTCGCGAGCGCTAGAGCCCACTAAAGTAGAAGTACAGGGAAACGCCGATTACGGCGCCCACGATGCCCGCTGCATCGGCGGTCAGGGCCGCGGCCATAGAGTGCCGAATTCGACGGACCTGAACGGCGCCGAAGTACACCGCAAGCACATAGAAAGTGGTCTCGGTAGAGCCTTGCAGGGTGCTCACCAGGTAGCCGACGTAGCTGTCGGCGCCGCTCTCCTCCATGGTCGACATCATCACCCCCATGGCTCCCGATCCCGACAGTGGGCGGATCATCGCCATGGGTAGCGCTTCGGCGGGCAGTCCAAGGGGACCGGTCACGGGGCCGATCAGGTCCACGAAGAAGCCCAGCGCACCGCTGGACCGGATCATGCCCACCGCCACGAGGATCGCGACCAGGTAGGGGATGATCTTCACAGCGACATCGAATCCCTCTTTGGCCCCCTCGACGAAGACTTCGTAGACCGGTACGCCGCGGAAGAAGCCGAAACTCAGCAGGCCGAGCAGAATCGCCGGAATGATCCAGGGGGCCACCACTGGTCCGTACATGAGCGTGATCGGAACCATGGCGGCGATGCAGGCGAACGCCAGCAGCGAGACCCAGATCGGGTACGCCTCCGAGGCCTCGATGTCGACGTCGGCGTGAGCCGTAGACGCCTCTTCGACGGGGTCATTGTCCTCGACGCGGATCGGCACAAAGCGTTGGTAGGTCTTGCATGCGATGATTGCTACAGTGGTCGAGCAAAACGTCGCAAACAAGGTTGGACCCATGATTCCCGCGGAATCGGTGCTGCCCATGGCCGCTCGGATCCCGATGACACCGGTGGGGAGGATGGTGATCGCCGACGTGTTGATGGCCAGGAACAGGGCCATGCTGTCAGAGGCGGTTCCCCGTTGCTTGTTGAGCTTGTCGAGCTCTTGCATGGCCCGAATTCCGAAGGGCGTCGCTGCATTTCCGAGTCCTGCAGCGTTGGCCGAGAAGTTGAGGATCATCGCGCCCATGGCCGGATGATCCGGAGGTACATCGGGGAATAATCGAACCATGACCGGGCGGAGGAGCTTGGCCATCACGTACAGCGCGCCGCCCTTTTCGGCGACCTTCATGAGCCCGAGGAACAGGGCCATCATGCCGATCAGGGAGATCGCGAGGTCTACGGACGACTTGGCGGCCGCGATGATGCCGTTGGTGAGCTCTTCCATGGGAGGCGCTTCGCGGGCGACCTCTTCGACGGTATCTGATGTTGGAGGCGGATCCCACGTCATCTGGCGATACGCCGCGACAAGGAAAGCGATGACGACCATCGCGTAGAAGATTCGATTCATGAGGGGTTTCGAGGAATGGAGGGGAAGGAAGCGGGGAGAGCGAGCGGGAGGTGGTGGATCGTACCTCGCTCCGCCGATTTGTGCGCTCGCTTGTGAAAGAACGTCACAGGCCGATGGATGACGAGACACCGGGTGTTAGTCAGGCGTGACCTTCCGGAACCAGATGAAACGCGTAGTCGCCCTCTCGATACTCCTCTTGGGATGTGGTGGACGTTCCCCGAGCGGGGCGTCCGAATACGACGCCATGGCGGCCACGCCCGTGGGCCACGCCGACGAGCCGTCGCCGACACAGGTGGTCGCCGAGTGGGAAGGTGGAACGCTCACCTTCGCGGATGTGCAGAGCCGGATCGGTGCCGATCTCCGCACCATGGAAATCGAATACCGCGTCAAGCGGTACGAGCGGGTGTCCCAGAGCCTCGAAGCGTTGGTTGATGAGACGCTGCTCGAGGCCGAGGCGGAGAAGCGAGGGTTCGTCAGCCAGGAGGAGCTGCTCGTAGTCGAGGTCGAAGAGAAGACCGAAGAGCCCACAGAAGATGACATTGCGGCGTTTTATCCCGAGGTCCGCGCCCAGCTGAGTGGCGCCAGCCTCGATGAAGCCCGGCCGATTCTCTACCAGGAGCTCTATCAGCGAGCACTGGCCGATCGGTACTCGACGTTCGTGCGCGAGGTTCGCAAGTCCGCCAATCTCGATCTGCAGTTGCCCTATCCAGAGCTGCCGCGCGTCGAGGTCGAAATTGCCGCTGACGACCCGATCTATGGGGACTCGGAGGCGCCGGTCACAATCGTTCAATTCGCAGAGTATCAGTGCTACTACTGCAACAAGGCCAATCCGACGGTCAAGCGTCTCGTCGAGGCCTACCCCGGGCGGGTTCGCGTCGTCTTCAAAGATTTTCCATTGACTGGACACACGCGGGCGATTCCGGCCGCCGTCGCAGCGCATTGTGCAGGTGAACAGGACCAATTCTGGGAGATGAGCGACGTGTTGCTCGGCAACCAGCAGTCCCTGTCCGATGGCGACTTCAAGGCGTACGCCAAAGGCTTGAAGCTCGACGTAGGCAAGTTCGAGAAGTGCAGGAACTCGGGCCGCTACGAGCCGACCATCCTCGCCGATCTGCGAGCGGGCCGGGACGCCGGGGTCAAGGCCACGCCGACGTTCTTCGTCAACGGCCTCGTTCTGTCGGGCGCGCAGCCCTACGATAGGTTCACCGCGATCGTCGAGCGTGAACTCAAGCCGTAGGCTGCGAATTGTTCAGATTCTTCCTTTTGTTCGCCTGTGTGGTGGCGGGGTGCAAGGGTGCCGAGCAGACCTCTACGGGTACATCGGTCAATCCCTACCTGGTGGACATCGGTCCGTACGAGGTCGACATTCGCTGGACCACCCATGGGATTCCGCACATCGAAGCCGACGATTACGGCGGGATCGGGTACGGAATGGGCTACGCGCATGCCAGGGATCACATCTGCACGCTGGCCGATCAGATCGTCAAAGTTCGCAGCGAGCGCTCGATGTATTTCGGTCCTGGCGAGGAGGATGCGAACCTCGATAGTGACTTTGGCTGGCTCGCCTTGCGGGTCTTCAAGCAGTCGGAGGAGGGGTTCCTCTCCCTCGAGAAGGAGCTCCGGGAGGGCATCGTCGGCTACGCCGCTGGCTACAACCGATATCTGGCCGAGGTCGGGCCCGATGGTCTGCCGGTTGCCTGTCGAAATACGGAGTGGGTGAAGCCAATCACTCACATCGATCTATTGGCCTACTACCTGCACCTCGGGCAGTTTGGGTCCGGATACGCTCTGGTCGCCGAAGTCGGAAACGCGGCGCCGCCCAGTCGGCGGTCCCGTCGCGCGCCACCGCCTCCCATCGAGAAGCTCGAGTATTTCAAGAACCCGCCCATCGGCAGTAATGGGTGGGCGATCGGCGCCGACAAGTCCTCCACTGGAAAGGGCATGGTGCTGTCAAACACACACTTCCCGTCCGAGGGAGAGCGCCAGTGGTGGGAGTCGCACCTGACGATTCCCGGCGAGCTCAACGTCTACGGGTCGTCCTTGATTGGGGTTCCCCTCATCAACATCGGGTTCAACGAACACATCGCCTGGACCCACACGGTATCGAACACACCGCGGTTCATCGTCTACCAGCTGGAGCTCGATCCGCAGGATCCAACTCGGTATCTGTACGATGGCGAGTACACGGACATGCACCAGGTCTCCTACACGATCGACGTGCTCGGATCGGACGGCAAAGTCGAACCCCTCGATCGAACGCTCTACCGGACGGGCTGGGGCCCGATCTTCAACGCGCCATTCATTGGTTGGACGCCGCTGAACGCGTTCAGCTGGCGGGACGTCAACGACAACAACCTCAATCTGAGCTCGACGTGGGCGGCGATGAACAGATCGTCGACGCTCGACGAATTCGAGGATGCCCACCGCGATTTCCAGGGAATTCCCTGGGTGCATACCCTCATGGCCGACGACCAGGGCAACGCGCTCTACCTCGACTCCGCGGCGACTCCGAATCTCAGCAAGGGGGCCGAAGCCGCCTACGAGATCTACCGCGATGAGGACGTGATTGCCGGCGTCTTCGCGGACTTCGGGGTCATTGTGGTCGAGGCCAACGACCCTGTGAACACGTGGGTCGAAGACGAACGCTCCAAGATCGAGGGGGCGGTGCCCTACGAGGAAGCGCCGCGGCTGCTCCGGCGCGATTTCGTAAACAACTCCAACGACAACCACTGGCTGGCGAATCCCTTGGCGCCATTGACGGGCTACGCGCTGGTCTATGGAGACGAGGACGAGCCCCGTACTCCGCGCAATCGCATGAACAACCGCATGTTGCTCGAGCAGGACACGTTCGACCTCGCGACGCTGGAGTCGACTGCACTCTCGGCGAGGTCCTCTGTTGCCGACGATCTCCTCGAGCAGGTCGTGGCGCGATGCACCGGGGAGACGACCATCTCGGTGGAAGTGGACTTCGTGAACCAGGACGTGGACATCTCGGAGGCCTGCGCTGTACTTGCGAGTTGGGATGGAACGTCGAGCATCGCCAGTGTCGGCACCCACGTCTGGCGTGAGCTCATCGGCTCGGAGTCGCTGGACGTCGAGGATCTCTTCGACGAGGGGCAGCTGTACGCGGATGCCTTTGACGCCGCCGACCCCATCTACACGCCAAACCTGTTGGCCGAGGGCGACGAGGTTCTCGAAGCGCTGGCCACCGGCGTGTTTCGCTTGCAGCAGGCGGGGATTCCGCTCGACGCTGCTCTGGGAGAAATTCAGTTCCGACGCAAGGACCGGGACATCCCAACCCTGGGCGGCCCCTACATCGAGGGTGTGATCTCGGTCGCGAGTTGGGAGGAGGGCGCCAACACCGCGCTCCTGCCAAAAGTCGAGCAATCCGAGGTCATCAACGAGCGCACTGCGCTGACCGACGAGGGCTACCTGGTGAATGCCGGAAACTCGTGGATCATGGCGATGCAGTTCGATGACGACGGGCCGAATGCCCGGGCCGTGATGGTCTACAGCCAGTCAGAAGACCCGGATTCTCCGAACTACTCAGATCAGTCCGAGCTGTACTCCGAAACGACGCTCCGACCGATCTTGTTCAGGGACGCCGACATCGACGCGAACCTGCAGGGTGAGCCCGTCCACCTGAGCCACGAATAGCGGTATTCTTTACGGGTGGCAGCTCAACCCGCACACATCGGGCCGTACCGCGTCCTGCGCCCGATCGCCAAAGGGGGGATGGCAGAGGTCTACGAGGTCCAGGATCCGGTCTCTGGCGAGCGCTATGCGCTGAAGATGCTCCAGGTCGTCCGTAAGGGCTTGCGGCGTTTTAACCGCGAATATGAGGCGATGGCGCGCTTGAATCATCCCGGCGTGGTGCGCGTTTATCACTACGGCCTACACGAGGGCCACCCGTGGCTGACCATGGAGCTGCTGCGGGGGTTGCCAGCGCAGAAGTACCTCAAGAAGCTGGCGCGACCGGGCACCAAGAAACGGACCGCGGAGTCGCTCCGTATCGGGTATTTCGTCGCGGCGGCCCTGAACTACCTGCACGACCGTGGACTGGTCCATCGAGATCTGAAGAGCGCGAACATTCTCGTGCTGCCCGACGAGCGGGTGAAGATCGTCGACTTCGGCACCGCCCGACTTCGGGACGCCGCCGAACAGATCACGCTGGATGGCGAGTTCGTCGGCACATTTGCCTACGCCAGTCCCGAGCAGATCCAGGGAAAGCCCGTCGACCACCGGTCCGATCTGTACAGCCTCGGGGTGCTCATGTACCGGATGGTGACCGGGCGGCGTCCGTTTTCCGGGCAGGATGGCAGCGAGTTGGCGTTCCAGCACGTGAATGTCGATCCGCCCGATCCAGAGGAGTTGCTGCCCAACCTGTCGCGGCAACTGTCCGATCTGATGCTGCAGCTCGTAGCCAAAAACCCCGATGATCGGCCGTCGGGTGCCGCCGAGGTCGCAGCGCGTCTCGAAGCACTCGCCGGCCAGCCGTACTCCTCTCTGAGCAAGCTGGCGCTGCACGTACCGATTTCGACCGCCCGACTCGATGAGCGGGGACGCTTCTGGCGAATGTTGGATCGAAGGAAGCCGGGTGAGCTCATCCTCGTCGTCGGAGAGGAGGGCAGCGACCGCCTGCGCCTCACCCAAACGCTCGTCGAAGGCGCCTCGGAAAGAGGATTCGAGAGCTTCTCCTGCCTGATCCAGGGAAATGAGGACTTGCGCGCCATCGTGCGTACTTTCCTGACCATCGGCCGTGGGTCCGACGACCCCGCCATCCACGAGGCGCTGCTCGAGCTCCGAAGAAACTCCACGCCCCAGGCGCTGAGCAGCGTCGGATCTCGGGGTGCTCTGCGGCGGGCGGCTTTCGAAATCGCGGCCGCCCATCATCGTCAGACTGGGCGTCCGATGGTCATTTTTATCCAGAGCATCCACAACGCGTCTATGGTGGTTCTCGAACTCCTCAGCGGGGTGCGCAGGGCCATCCAGGCTGCCGATCTCCGCATTTTGCTGGTGGGGAGCTGCGACCCGACGGGGCTGGTGGGCGAGACAGGTCTGAATCGATTCCTCGATGAGCGCGAGGTGCTCACCCTGTCGCCGCTGTCGCCCCGCCAGATCTCGATGGCCGTGGGCAATATGCTCGGCCGCCGTCAGCCGCCCGCCGAGCTCGCCCGGCAGATGCACGCCGTCACCGGTGGACAGCCGCTGTACCTCGAACAGGTGGTTGGCCAAATGGTCCGCGATGGCGGCATCGAGGCCGAGGGCAACCGCCTCGAGTGGGCCGATCGCGCCATGGATGTGCCGACGCCGCCGGCCGCGATCGAGGAAGCCGAGCGATTGGTCCAGGCGCAGCCGGTCAGCCACCGCCGCGTTCTCGAGGCGGTCTGGACGGCCAACGGTGCGGATCCGGCGGTGGTCGCCAAGGCCATGGGTTGGTCCGTAGAGGAGGTTCTGCACGTTCTCAAAGCCCTGGCGAACGCCGGGTTGCTTCGGTGGGTCAGCGAGCCGATCCCCCGGGCCATCTGGCGCCAACCCGTGATCCCCCAGGTGGTCGAACGCACCCTGGGTGCGGCTCGACGGCAGCTCTTGCAATCGTTGGCCGCCAAGGAGATCTCGCAGCGGGCGCCCTCATCGGCTCAGGTCTCCTCCCTCGTCTCGGCAGGCCGGCTGGACGAGGCAGTGACATCGGCGGCGGTGGTGGCCAATCGACTCCTCGAACAGAGGCAGTTGAGATCGGCGATGGACGTGCTGGACCCGTTGATGCGACACATCGAAGGCAGGAGAATCCGCTCGTCGCGGGCGTTGGCCGAGGCCTACATGCTGTACAGCTTGTGCCTGCAGTCTGTCCGGCCGCGAGATCCAGCCACCGGGCGCGCGCTGGCCATGGCGAAGCGCCTCGCCCGCAATACGGACCACGATCTGCGGGCGAGGATCGAGCTGGCACAGGCGCAAATGCATTGTGCGATCGGCCACTATCGCAACTTCCGAAAGTACCTCGAGGCCGCGCTCGAACAACTGCCCAACAACGACGCGACGCGCTTCCGAACCGAAGTCACCATCGAGCTCGGCAATGGAGAGCGCTTTCACGGGGACCTGTACAAGGCGCGGGTCTGGTACGAGACCGCCGAGCAGCTCGCCACCCAGCTCTCCGACCGCCGACTCACGGCGCGGTCTCACATCGGCATCGCGGGTTGTTTCCTGGCGGAAGGCGACCTCGAACAGGGAGAACTCCAGGCGTCGAGGGCCATGCACTTCCTGGAGAGATCGGGCGATCGGCCTGGGTTCTGGCATGCGCTTGGGACCTGGGCACACTGCTTGCGGCGCCAGGCTCGGTACAGCGAGGCGCTCGGGGCGCTCTACCAGCGAACGCCGGAGGCGGGCCAGGCGGAAGACCCGGGACCCTATGTCGAACTGCTCTTGACGACCGCCTGGTGCGAGGTCGATCTGGAGCGATTGGGCCGCGCCCAGGAATGTGTGGATGAGCTCGCCGCGACCATCCACCAGGGGGAGTACCTCAACGTGCGCCTGGAGGCCCAGTTGGTGCACGGCAAGATCCTCGCCGCGTCCGGACAGCAGCGAGATGCCGCATACATCCTGCAAGAGGTCCATCAGAAGGCCAAGCTCGCCGAGCTCGTCGTCCTCGCCGAACGGGCGCGAGTCCTGTTGGCTGAGACGCTCTGGGGGCTCGGAGATCGAGACACCTCGCGGACCATGTTCCAGTCGGCGATTCTCGGTCTCATGGGGAGTGGGGACCGGGCGGTCCTTGGAGATGCCTGTGTTTCGCGAGCCCGTTCATCGGGTGCCGAGTTGGATCCCAATCAGGTCTTCAGTCCAGTCGAGAAGTGGATTGCGGAGGGCAGTGCCACCCTCGTGCACCTCGAACACCTTCTCGCGCGCGGTCGTTGGCACCGGCGGCAGGGAGAACGCGATCTCTCTCGTTATGTGTATCGTGAGGCTGCGAAGGTGCTGAATCGCATCGCGACCCGCCTCAATGACACCGATCGCGCCGCGCTTCGGGTCCACTCCTGGTCCCGGCGAATTCGAAGGGGATTAAGGTGACCAGATGAGTGTCGCAGCGCTGCCAGATGCCATTGGCCCCTACCGGCTTCTCCGGCCGATCGCGCGCGGAGGCATGGCAGAGGTCTACGAGGTCGAGGATCCGAGCAGCGGGGAGCACCTGGCCCTGAAGCTCCTGGTCCAGACCGGTGGTGCTCTCGCCCGCTTCAATCGTGAATACGAGGCGATGATCCGGCTGAATCATCCGAATATCGTGCGCGTGTTCCACTACGGCGTCGAGGGTGAGTCGCCGTGGTTGACCATGGAGCTCATCGACGGAACGCCCATCCAGGCCTACGCCAAGCGCTGCGGCAAACCGGGCTCGACCGCCAGAAACGAAGAAGTGATTCGTCTGGCCCACGATCTCGCCCTGGCCCTCGATCACATCCATCGTCGCGGACTACTCCATCGAGATCTCAAGTCCGCCAACGTACTCGTCCTGCCCGACGGTCGGGTCAAGCTCATCGATTTCGGCACCGCCAGAGTCAGCCAGGCCATGGAGGAGATCACCAAGGAAGGCGAATTCATCGGCACTTTCGCCTATGCGTCGCCCGAGCAGCTGACGAACAAGGCGGTCGATAATCGCTCCGATCTGTACAGCATGGGCGTGCTCCTCTACCGCATGGCGACGGGCAAGATGCCGTTTCGGGCCAAGGAACTCCACGCGCTGGCGCGCCAGCACGTCAAAGAGGCGCCCAAGCCACCACGGCAGGTGAACGCGCGAATTCCCGAGGCCCTCGAAAAGGTCATCCTCAAACTCCTGCAGAAGAAGCCGGCGGACCGCATCCAGTCTGGCGCCGAGGTTGCGGCCGCCCTGGAGGATGTAGCCGGACATCCGCTCTTTCTGCCTCAAACCCTCGATGTCGACCTGTCCTCGGACAGCCTTGTGGGTCGCGAGGAGCAGATGGCCGATCTGTGGCGGTTCCTGGACGGAGAGGTCGAGACGCCGGCGGGCAAGGCGCCGATGGCTTTGGTGGTCGGGCTTCCCGGCAGCGGGCGCCATCGGGTCATGCAGGCCATCGAGCGAGACGCCAAGGCGAGAAAATGGCGTGCGTTGAACTGGTTCATCCGCCGTGGTGGCGACGACCTCGACTCCCTGATTCGGCTGCTCGTCGATGTCGCGAAGTCCATGGGAGATTCCAATCCCATCGTCGGCGCGGCGCTGACCAAGATCCAGGAGGTACGTCGCGCTCGCTCGAAGTCGGCAGCCGAGCGCTTGGAGACCGTACGAATGTCCGGGGCGAAGATTATCTCGGCGCGCGCGAAGGCCGACAACGCTCCCGTAATTCTGCTGGTTCGCGGCGTGCAGAACGCCGGCCCTGTGGGTTTCGAGGCGATGGTGGCCATCCGCGATCAGCTCGGTCGGGAACCCGGCCAGTTTCGCGTGGTGGCCGATGCGCTCGAGACGGCTGACGACCCCAACTCCAAGGCGCGAAAGCGGCTTCCCGATGCGATGCGCGTGCACCTGCCACCCATGTCTGTGCGCGAGGTGGCCCTGCTCGTTGGCTCCCTGCTGCGCCGTCGTCCTCCTCCCGCCTCGATGGCCCGACGCATCTATGACGCCAGCGGTGGTCTGCCGGCCTATGTCGAAGAGGTCATCAAGGGCCTGGTCGGCCAGGGCATTCTCCGGGTCCAGGGCCGCGACTCGAACCGCATTGAGTGGGCCAAGAACGAGAACCTCGAGATCCCGGTTCCCCATGGTGCGCGGGAGCGGGTCATGGACCAGCTCGCCGAGCTTCCGGCCGATCGACGGCGAGTGCTCGAAACCCTCGCACTGGCGGGTGGCGAGGGATCGAGTACGGTTCTCGCCGCGGCGCTGCAGTGTCGGGCCGTCGAGCTGACCCCGGCCCTCAATGACCTGGAGGGACGCGGCTGGATCACCGTAGATCGCGACCGTGGCGCTCCGTACATTCGCTGGCGGCAGATCCTCGCCGAACACGTCGTCCTGGACCAACTGCACCCATGTCGACGCGTCGTGATGCAGCGCCTGATCATCGACGAGGTTGCCGACGAACCGGCTTTCGCAGCCCAGATCAAGCTGCTACTCCAGGTCGAACGTCACCCGGAAGCACTGGACCGGGCCCTGGACTGGGCGGCTCATCACATCGCCCAGAACAACCCGGTGACCGCGCTGGAGGTCCTGGACCTGGTCATGCCCCACGTCATGGATGTGCCCGTGGCCACCGACCTGAAGGCCGCGCTGTATCTGCTGCACGTGAGCTGCCTCATCATGGCGCGCCCGACCGATCCGCACACGAGCAAGTCGCTCAAGCGCGCCACCCGGCTGGGCCAGCTCGACGGCGGAGAGGGCTTCCAGGCGGAGCTCCATTTGATGCGTGCTCGAATCCAGAGGGTCATCGGACATTATCCGAATTTCCGAAAGCACTTGATGGAGGCGTGGTATCTGGTCGAGCACGACTCTGCGAGCCCGGTGGGAAGCAATGTCGCCGGTCTTCTGGGCTGGTCGAATGGCGTGGCGGGCCACGTGGACGACGCCGCCACCTGGCACGGTCGCGCTCGCCGCATTGCGGTGCAGACCGGCGTTCAAGAGGTGCGGGCTCACGCGGATGTGGGCGTTGCCGGATGGCAATACGCGCGCGGGCTGTTGAAGGACTCGGAGCGGACCGCGAAGAACGCCATCGCCGTATTTGGTGAAGCCGGCGATTCCCGAGGATTGTCTTTGGCTCTACCCGTTTGGGCCCACAGTCTGAGGCTTCAGGGACGGCTGTCTGAGGCGCTCGGCGTCTTGTACACAGCGGTGCCCGAAATGAGGGAGAGCGAGGCGCCGTCCTTCTATGTGCGACTCCTGCTCGCCAAGGCCTGGTGCGAGATCGATCTGTGCCGACTGGGAAGCGCCCAGGAGTGTGTCGACGAGCTCGCGGCCACCCTGCGACGTGGCGAACACCTGGACTTGCGACTCGAGGCCGACCTCGTCTGGGGCCGGATCCTGCTGGCTTCCGATCAGATCGAGGACGCGCACCGGCGCCTCATCGCCGTTCGAGACCGGTCGCAGGCGGCGGGACTTCGGGTCATCGCCGCGACGGCCAACTCTCTGATCGGAGAGGTGCTCGTCCAACTCAACGACGAGAGAGCTGCGGCCGACACCTTCCGCTCGGCTGTCGATCAGCTTCGAATCTCTGGAGACATTCCCGCGACTGCGGCGGCCTGCGAGGCCCACGCACGGGCCCTGGGCCACCGAGTCGAGACCGACAAGATCTTCGCGCCAGTCATGTCGTTCTCGACCGACCAGCCCACGACCATGATGCACATCGTCATGACTCTGGCCCGCGCTCGCTACGCCAAAAGCCAGGGAGGTGCGAGCAGGCCCATCTACGACGAGGCGACGGCCATGCTCGGCGCGTTGTCCGACGTCCTCAACGACACCGACCAGGCCGCCTTGCGCCTTCACCCCTGGTCCCGCGAGGCCCGACTCGGTTGACTGAGTTCACAAAGCTCGATCCGCGTGCTCGACTCCTGTTCTATCTGCAGTCCTTCTCGCGTTTGTTCTTCTTCTGGGCGCCGGTCAGCCTGGTCGGAACCGTGGCTGGGTCTGTCTGGTGGTCGGCGATGTACGCCACGTTTGCGGCGATGGTGTGGATGTTCTTCCTGTTCATCATGGCGGTTTGGTATCCGCTGCTCTCGTGGGAACGGTGGGGCTATGCGCTGCGGCAGCGAGAGCTCTTGATCCGGCGCGGCGTGCTCATCCAGACCATTACGGCGATTCCAACGAATCGAATCCAGCACGTGGATACCCGCCAGGGCCCCATTGAGCAGTGGCTCGGGCTGGCGCGGCTCCAGGTGCACACCGCGTCCGGTATCGGCGCTGACGGCATGATCCCCGGGCTCGAGCTCGCGGTCGCCGAGCGGCTGCGGGACCAGCTGGTGGAATCCAAGGGCGACGATGGCGTCTGAGACCCCTGAGACCCCTGAGACCCCTGAGGTTCCTGAGGTCCCTGAGACCCCGTGGAAGACATTGCATCCGGCGTCGGTGGTCGTCAACCTGCTGCCGCGGACCTGGGCAGTGGTTCGGTCGATGTGGCCGATCTTCCTCCTCATCCTCTTTGGTGGGAGCGCGGACGGGCAGAGCCTGTTCGATGTGGCGCTGCTCTCCTTGTTTCTGTTCATGACCGTGGGCGGAACCATTTTGCATTGGTTGACCCTTCGTTATCGAGTGCACGATGGACGCCTCGAAGTCATGACCGGGCTCCTGAATCGGCAGACCCGCGTGATCTCGCCAGATCGCATCCAGAATCTCGAGACCGTCGCCAATGTGTTCCACCGATTGTCGGGCCTGGTGGAGGTGCGGATCGAAACCGCCTCCGGCACCGAGGTCGAGGGGCTGCTTTCTGCATTGTCCACCACCGAAGCCCGCGAGCTCACCGAGGCCCTCGAGTCGCTTCGAAGCGGCCTTCCGACGGAGCACACCGAGGAGGAGTTGCCGGTCGTCGTTCAGAACAGCCTGATGGACCTGTTTCGCTACGGGGCGACCGCGACGCGGCTGGGTGCCGCACTGGTGGTCATCGGCTTCCTGTTCGAGGGGCAGCGGCGTCTGGACACGGGCATCAACTTGGTCAACGACCTGGGATGGATCGGCTTCTTCCTGGCGTTGATCGCTGTCCTTACTGGGACCTGGCTGGTCGGCAGCGCCCGCGCCGTGGCGACCCATTACGGCTTCAAGATGATGCATACGGCGAACTCGCTCATTTCCACCGAGGGGCTGTTCACCCGTCGCCGCGTAGAGCTGCCGACAGACAAGGTGCAGTTGGTCACAGTGTCCGAGCCGATCCTCCGGCGTTGGGCGGGCTTCGGGACCATCCACATCCAGACGGCGGCGGCTCGGGCCGAGGGGGGCGGCGTCCAGAATGCCGAGGCCGTCATTCCCGTGGTCGACTCCGCGCAGCTGTACACCGTAGTGAGGCAGGCGGTTCCGGCGCTGAACATCGACCTCGACCGCGTGGTGCTGAAGCCACCGGCAATCAAGGCGTTGTTCAGGGCCCTCATCGCTGCGACGTGGCAGGCCATCCTGTTTTCGGTAGCGGTTTCGTGGTGGTTCTGGCCGTGGGGGCTGTTGTCGCTGGTCGTCATCCCATTCAGCTGGGGTGCCGCATGGCTGGACCATCGCCACCAAGGGTGGTTGGTCACCGACGAAGTCATCGTCTCCCGCGAGGGATACCTCAACCGGGAGACGAGGATTGTCGCCCGTGGAAAGCTCCAATCCACCGAGGTGAGCCAGGGGGTCTTCCTGCGTCGATACGGGCTGGGACGTCTCGCGGTGCGGGTCGCGGGCAACGCAGTATCCCTACCCATTCTGACCTTTGAGGATGCCGTGGGCGTACAAGAGGAACTGCTGCGTTGAGCCGGCGCGTCTGGAGGAGACCGTGAATTTTCGCTTGGGGTGTCTGGCTCTGTTCGCCTTGGCGTGCGACCCAAAGTCCGACACCGAGGACACAGCCCCGCAATCCGACGCGGACGCAGATTCCGATAGCGACAGTGACTCCGATAGCGACAGCGACTCGGATTCCGACAGCGACTCGGATTCCGACAGCGACTCGGATTCCGACAGCGACTCGGATTCCGACAGCGACTCGGATTCCGACACCGACACCGACACCGACACCGATACGGATACCGACACCGCCGCTTCAGCGGAAACCGGCACGCCGGCGGACACCTCGAACCTCATCGACACCAACGACACCGCGCCAGGCCTGAGAGAAATCCAAAACCTCTCCTTCGACGGATGGTTTGGGTACGACGCCCTCCTGGGGGAGGTCGTCCCGGTCACCATCGCTGCCGTACAGCTGCCGTCCGCGTTCAACATGTACTTCGGGTCGAGGAACTGGACGCCTGGCGACTTCGGCGACACCACCGAGTACTGCACGGTCACCATCGATCTCGACGGCTACGTCAACGAGCCGTTCGCCCAGGCCAATGGATATCTCTTTGGATTCATGTTGCCCCAGGGGCTTCCGAGTGGGCAGGACGATTGCGAGAGCAAGGGCTTCAACCCCGCTCCGTTGGCGCCGGTTTACGGCAACTTGCTCGAGGACTTTGGGTTTGCCGGCGGATTCGGGCTCGAAATCGGCGGCCCGCTGCACCCGGACGTCGAAGCTGAGCTACTGAACGAGGGCGTCGCCCCCGGTGATCTCACCAACTACGCCGGCGGTGAGATCTTGAACAGCCTCAACATTCCATCCCTCGACGAAGCGGTGTACTGGACCAGCTACGGCGTCGACCCGCTGTTCGCGGTCGATGGGGCCAATCAGCTGGATCGCTACGCGATCGACGACGGGCTCGGTGGGCTCGTCACCGGATATTATCGTTTTGACCTGATCTATACCTGGGTGTTTTTCTAGCAATATAGGGGGACGTGGGCCGAGATGAGGTCGATCATCTGACGGATCTCGGCGCGGATCTCCGGATTGGCGACGTGTGGCTCCATCTTCTCCAGCGCATTCCGCCACCCGAGCAGTTGCGTCTTGAGCGGCCACTGGTCCCCGGTGTGCAGGTTCAGCCGCTCGACGGCGTCGTCGACACCCAACTTGATCATCGCATCCATCGCGTCGACCTCGCCCATCACTGCGGCGAGCTGGACCGAAGTTTCGGAGAGCGGCTGGGGCTCCAGGTCGATGCCGAGGTGATCGAAGACCTCGACATGCGCGGCCAGGCCGGTCCGCAAGCGCTGCCAATCGAGGTCGATGACGTGGTTGAAACGCTCGGGACCATACCGCGAAGCGGCCCTGTCGAGATCGAGGGCGAGCTGGACAGACGCGCGGTTGTACGGGCAGTTCGCGACGACGTAGGCGGCGGCGACCCGCGCATCAGTGCGGTCACTGGTCGACAGCGAAGCAACCCGCTTGGACAGCGCCACGGTCGCGTCGGTCGTGCCGCGCACGTCGGCGAGGGCTGCCTCAGCCCAGTCCGCCTCGACCGCGGCGGGACTTGGCGGCGCTTCGATGGCGGTGGCGGTGTGGCAGCCGAGGGCAAACAGGGCGAGCAGGGCGATACGGGACATTCCAACCTCCGGGGGAGACTACGTTAGCTCCTTGAAAGGTTAGGTTCTACCGGGTTACAAAGTCGTTACGTTGGCTAGAAGAGGCCGGCGACGCCCAGACCCATTCCGCCCCGAATCGGGACCAGACTCACCTTGGGCCCGCGCTCCAGGTCTTTGAGTTTGCCATTCTGGGCCAGCTGAATCATGCCCGGGATGCCCGAGCCCATCATCAGATAGAAGCCTCCGGTCGAGATCAGCGGGGCGGCGTCGCCCGTGAAAATGCTGGCGATGACCGTGATACTCCCGACGGCGAGCATGCCGTACCCGATTCGGCCGGCGATGATGTGCTTGGCGGCGGGTTTGTCGTCAAACAGTGCCATCGTTGCGCTGTGAGAGCCGAATGCCAGGGCTCCAGCGCCAGCGGAGCCGATCAATTGCCCGGTGAAGTTGATGACCTCGACGCCGGTGTTGCCGCGGGCATCCAGGACGAAGATCTGGTAGCTGGCCCACCCTGCCATGGACAAGCCAGCTACATAGAAGGGCGTTCCCACCAAAGCAACGCGCTGGTATCTGTCGAATCGCTCGCTCACCATCGGCGCGTCGAGGACGAGAGTGGTTTGTTGGTTCGGCTGCGCTGGTTTCGGCTCCGCCGCCTCCCACGGAGGAGGGGGCTCGGGCGCCTCGTCCTCGGCAACGGCGACTCCGCTGAGGAGCAGGAGTGCGGCGCAGAACAGGGACTTCGGAACGCGGCTCATACAGTCAGCGTAGCCCAGGGCCTCTGTGTCGAGGCGTCGATCTTGCCGAGCGCCGCCTTGTAGTGGGCAAATCGCCCTCCGTTCTGCCAGGCCTCGCGGATGGCGTGTCCGGTCTGTGGGCCGCCCTGGGAGATCTCGTACTCGACCCACGCCCATCGCGACGAGACGGGCCTGACCTCCGCTTTGCCCCTCAGTCCGCGGGTCAGGCGTTTCATGCGCCGGTCGATGAGCTTGATTCCCGCGAAGTCTTCGCCATCTAGAGGCGTGTTCTTCTTGGCGACGAAGGGGGCGACGCCGAGTGCGAGTCGAGACGGCCTGGCGCGGTCGGCGAGCTCGATGGTGAAGCGGATGAGCTCATCGATGTCTTCGTCGGTTTCTCCTGGGAGACCGACGATCATGTACACCTTGAAGATGTCGAACCGATGGGTGCTGCACTGGTCTGCACAGGCTTGCAGGTGCTTCTCGATGGTTCCCTTGATGATGCCCTTGCGGAGCCTGGCGCTGGCGCCATCGGAAGCGACGGTCAGCGTTCGGGCGCCACTCTTGCGCAGGAGTTCGGTAATGCGAGGTCGCACCATGATGCGGTCGGCTCGCAAAGAGCTCAGCGACACCTGTCGGCCGCTGTCGACCAGGGTCTCGAGGATGGGGACGAGCTTGGGGTGGTCGGAGATTGCGGCGCCTACGAGGCCGACTTTGGTCGCCGCATCGGGCACGGCCGCGAGCACACTCTGCGGATCGAAGAGGCGCATGCCGCCGTTGGTTGTGCGTCGCATGACGCAGAAGGTGCACTGCCGGTGACAGCCGCGCTCGCCCTCGAGCAGGAACATGTTGGAGAGCTCGGCGTCCTGACAGATCCACGCCGAGTGTGCGGGCAAGAGCGCATCGGAAGCCTTGGCACCAACCGGAAGCGCAGTATCTCGCTCGGGAATGAAGGCTCCTGGGAGCTTTGCGACGCCGTTGAGCCACGAGGCCCGACTCTCGGCGTCGAAGTAGGCGCCGATGGTCTGTCCGGCGGTCTCTTCGGCCTCTCCCAGGAGGATGACATCCACGAAGGGGGCCACGGCGAGAGGATTGGCCATGGTGATGGGGCCGCCGAGCACGATGACGGGGTCGTGGGAGCTGCGTTCCTCGCGCAGGAGGGGGATTCCGGCCAGATCGAGGACCTCGAGCAGACCGGCGATCTCGAGTTCGTAGGCCAGGCTCACCGCGAGCACCGGGAATCCGGACAGTTGGCTGCGGGTCTCGTAGGTCACCGGTCCGCTACGCGCTTTGCGATAGGCGGCTGGTTCGTCGGGGAGAAAGCATCGTTCGGCGCTGATTCCCTCGGCCCTGAGCAGCTGTGTGATCCACTGAAAACCAAGCGAGGACATGCCGGCGCGGTACGGCGACGGGTAGACCATCGCCACTCTTCGGCCCCCGGCGACAAAGTGGGGACCCACCTCGCGACCGACTCGATCGCGAATTTTGCGCTCCAGTTGGCTCATCTGGGCTTCCTAATCAGTTACCCTGCCGCCCGAAGGGAGATGTGATGCTGTTTGCGCTCATGGCGCTGACCGGATTGGCGGGGGCCGGCGAGCTCGAGCACAAACTCTCCTGGGATTTGTCCGTGCAAGGCCAGAAGGTCGGGACGCGCGAACTGACCGTCAAATACGTTCGCGACGAGGGTGCCGTGGGCTTTCGGCGTGTCGTCGAGTCCTGGACCGAGCTCAATGGCGCCGTCGGGCCGATCCGGGTGACGTATCGGCAACGCATGACCGCCCACGCTTCGGGTCGCGAGCCCGCATCCTTCCACTCCGTGATCGACCAGAATGGCTCCGGCCTCGAGGTGCAAGCCCGGTGGTCACCGTCGGCGTGGTGGGTGACGACCAGCGCGTCGGGACGCAGCCGCACGCTCGACATGCCGCTGAACCGGATCGACATCTCCACAGCTGACTTGATGGACCCGGACTCGCGATATCCGCTCTCCCACTTCGACGAACTGCGACTTCTCTCTGCCGAAACGGGAGAAGTGCTGACCGGTCCACTCGAGCAACTGGGGGCCAGCAACCTGACCATTGGCGGGCGGAAGCTGCAGGTTTACGGCTACATCTGGACCTCGCCAGAAGGCAAGTCCGAGTTCTATTACAGCGCCGACGGGTTCCTGGTGAAGTACCAGATCCAGCTCCTGGGATACACGCTGTCCGCGGTGCTGAACCACGCCCCTCCCGGTGGTGTCGACGACTTCCCGGTTCGGGTCGGTGCGCCGACCATCGAGGAGATCAATCTCTAGCCTGGAGACCAAGCACCTCTTCCCGGTGGTGGTCTCCCGCTTTCGGGTCGACGATGCGTCGGTCTTGAATCGGGCTCTAGAGCGCAGGATAAGAAAGATCCGCAAGCGCCAACCCCTCTGGAAGGGACACGACCGGCCCTGGCAATGTCAGCCCGATCTGCACGAGGACGAGGTCTTTGCCCCCCTCCTCGAAGAGATTCGGGCGGCTGTGGCGGGGCACATCGCACACATGCGCTACGATCTCGACGGCTGGCACTTCACAGGTATGTGGGCGAACCTCCTGGTAGATGGCGACTTCCATCCGCCTCATTCCCACGCCAACAACTTGTTGAGCGGCGTGTATTACGTGCGGTCGCCCGACCCCGCGGCGACCGGTATCCGCTTCACAAACCCGAACAAACCAGCGCTGTCCCCACGGCTCACCGAGTTCGTCGAGCAGAACAGCAGCCTGTGGAAGTTCCCGGCAGAGGAGGGGACTGGGCTGATCTTCCCCTCCTGGGTAGAGCACTACGTGCCGACGGTTCGCGGTGGTGACCGAGTCAGCGTCTCCTGGAATGCGATGGCCAGCGGCGAGCTCAACACGCCCGATAGCCTCGAGTTCCTGAAAATCAGCTAGGCCGGCTTGCGCGCCCGGAAGTTGATGCCCAGTGTGCCGAATGCGGCGGCGCTGGAGTCCTGGGGGGCGTCGGCGAAGACGTCCTTACGCCAGGTGATTTCGAACGCCTCGAATCCTGCTGCGTAGACCGCGGCTTCGAGCTCTGCTTCCAGCAGAGCGCCGGCAATTCAACCGGTCCAGAGGTCCATGTTTCGCCTCGCACCCTCCGGTATTGCTCGAGTCACGCTGATATCGGCGATCTGGAGGCGTCCGCCGGGCTTGAGGGCGCGCATCATCTCCGAGAGCACGAGCGTCTTGTTCGGACAGAGGTTGAAGACGCCGTTGGAGATGATCACGTCGGCCCAACCATCCTCGACGGGGAGCTCCTCGGCAAAGCCCTCGCGGATTTCGATGTTGTCGTGCCCGGTTGCCAGGCGCCGGGCCTTTTCGAGCATCTCATGGGTCATGTCGATGCCGACGACCCATCCTTCTGCCCCGACATGGTGGGCGGCGATGAACGCGTCGAAACCGGCGCCACATCCGATGTCAAGTACCTGCTCGCCAGGATCGAGGCGGCGAATGGCGAAGGGGTTTCCGGTCCCTGCGAAGGAGTCGAGCGCCTCCTGGGGTGCCACCGAGATGTCGTCCTCGCCATATTCGCAGTTCCGAGCCTCGTCGATCCCGGTGTGAAAGTGGAAGTCGGTGTGCGGCTCGTCGGCGACGACCTTGTACTCGCTCTTGATCTCGTGTCGGAGGATCTCGAAGCCCATGTGCACGCCGACCATCGGTCGGATCTCGCACTGCATTTCGACGCTGGAGAGGGCTGGGGCGAGCCAGGTTCTGATGGTTCCGACGTCGGGGTAGATCTCTTGCCCTTCGGTGGCTTCGACCCCGGGAGGCAGTTGAATGTCCTCTCGGGCGGAGTCGGTCAACAGGAGGTATTCATCTGCTTCTACACTGTTTTTCAGAAGCCGGTGAACCACGATGGGCGCGATGCCGCTCAGGTCGTTCCGGCTGACGACTGCGGCGCCGCTGTGGACGACGATCTTCAGTCCCAGGGTGCCGATGTTGATGCACGCCGTGCACTTGCAGAAAGCGTCTTCGACGAACTGGCCCTGTGCTTCTGCGTAGGCGGCGAAGATGGCTGCGACCCGGTCGCCGAGGAAGGCCGGATCGTCGACGTCGTTCTTGCACGCGTACATGAAGACGGCGTCGCCCTCGATCCGGGAGACCTTCAAGGGGCCGATCGCCTCGTTGACGATCGACTGAAGGAGGCCCTCGATGATCATGTGGCTGTGGGCTAGCGCTTTCTGATGCGCCAACATGAAGCGGGTGTATCCGCTGATGTCGGCGATCAACATGGCCACCGGTTGGGGGCGATACGAACCGCTCACTTGGACTTCCGGACCGAGCGGGCGGCGTCGAAGAACGCCTTCAGTTGCTTGGCGTCGTCCCCGGTCGGGAAGTGACACGAGGCGTTGTAGTCGTACTTGGTCAGGCTGCCGTTCACGCGCACGCTCCCACCGAACTTGCCGTTCTGTACCACGCCCAGGATGGCGGGTCCCTCTTTGGAACCGATCTCGAGCATCGCGCCGTTCTGGCCGGGAGGCAGCGCGTCTCCCACGGTGGATCTGAACTCGGCGACCTCGTCGAGGAGTTGATTCAGGCGGCCGACATCTGGACAGGGCTTGCCGTGATCGATGCGCTGCGGGGAGACGCTGGCCCAGGGGACCGCCGGGATCTGCTCCACAAGGATGACCATGCCGGACGCGATCTCGACGCGGTATTTCGGGGGTCCATTGGCGAGACTTGCGCGCGCCTGCATGAGGAGCGCCACGTTGCCGTCCGCGTGCTCTTGTTCGGTGTCTTTACTGCCCTTTGCGCCCGCTACGATCTTCTCTTGGGTGGCGATCAGTGCGTTCAGGTTTCCGTCGAGATCCTGCCAGTGTTGGGCGAGTCGCTTCTCGAGATCTGGAAGCGCGCCCTTGGCGGCGGACTTCGCGGCACCGTCTGCGACGAGCTCGATCTGGAGCTTTGGCAGGTCTGGCTTTGCGGCGGCCATCATCTCTGCCGCACTCTGCGCATTGGCGTCGGAGAGCATCGCGGCGAACAGGAACAGACACGTCATGGACAGGGGTCCTCTGTCGCAACCCTACTCGAAAACGACATGACCTCGCCGCAATCCCGTTCTCTAGAGATCGATGGGCTCCATGCGAGCGGTCGTCGGGCGCCCACCGCCACCGCCTCCGCCTCCGCCCCCGACGTTGCCGCAGCTGACGTCCATGCTGAAGCTGTCCGAGGCAGCGCCGTCGCGGAAGTGGTAGGTCGTACCCTCGGTCGCGCACGTGACCAGGGTGTCTCCATTGTCGAGTCGGAAGGTCCCGCCCTGGATGTTGCACTGGAGCGGCAACTCGTACGAGGAGATGATCTCGGCGGTTCCGGCCGCCGCGTCAATATCGACGCCGATACCGCGGGAGACGCCGGGCTGTTCGCGGTTGTCGAACAACGTCAGAGTGCCGTCTGCCGAGATCGTCGCGTGGTGCTGGCCGATGAAGTCATCGTCGCCACCGATAGCCGAGCTCAGACGCAGATCTTCATCGATGGGAGAGGTGCGCTCACCGGTGAGGCTCCAGTCGATGTCCCCGAAGTCCGGGTCGTTCAGGCCCTTCATCTTCCAGACCGTGCTCATCCATCGCGTGGAGAGGTAGAAGCCCGAGTCGTCGACGAAGACGGAGTTTCCATGTGAGTAGTCGAGGGCTCCGGGGAACTCTTGATCCCAGAATCCGTCGCTCGCACCTGCCAGATCGGCCTCGGTCACTGTGACGTGGTCGAAGAGCTCCCAGGTCTCCACCAGGGTGCCGCCCTCGTTGTAGATGAAGATGCCGTCGAGCACCGCGTCCTCGTTTCCGACCGGGTAGGACTCGGCGAAGAGCACGTAGACGTGGCCGTCGTATTTGTAGGCGTCGTGGTGCACGGGCTTGCTGAAGCCAGTCAGCTCGAGGAGGGGGTTGCCGGCCATGTCGAACTCGGCGACGGTGTTGCCAGAGACGAGCACTGTGCCCTCGTCCGTCATGTTCATTACCGTGCCGGCGTTGCCGTTGTGCTGATACCAGTACACTTCTCCGTCGCTGCCGACGACGAGGGTGTAGTTGCTGGTGCCGCACGAGGTCGCGAAGATCACGTGGTCGGCGACCGGATCGTTGCCGCTGACCACGACGTCGAGGTCGTCGAGCTCGGCGGGAAGGGCTGCCGTGGTGAAGGTGCCAGAAGGACCGGTTGCGCCGTCGACGATCACGGTCCAGTTGTGCTCCGTCCCCGCTCTCATGCCCCAGAGGGTGACCTGGTGGGTGGTTGCCGAGGCGGCGTCACTGGAACGCGTGCGCACATCTCCGGCCGACTCGGAGAAGTCGATCGACACACTGCCGGCGGTGTCGAGCGTGACCTCGCAGTCGTAGCGGAGCACATTGTCGGCCTGTGGCGTACATGTTGCGGCGATGCCGTCGGCGGTGATGGTCTCGGTGGGTGAGGCGTCGGTGTCTTCGGTGTCTGTGGTGTCGGTGTCGGTGTCGCTCGTCGACGGTTCGGCGGTGTCTCCATTGCCGCAACCGGTGAGGGCAATTCCGAGGATGGCTAGGCGAAGGGGCATGCGGATCTCCTTGAATCATCGGGCACAACGCAGCCGGCGAGGAGATCTTGATTGCGTTGACGGATTCGTGACAATCCGTGTACCGTGGCATCGACAGTAGGGGAGGAGACCTTGAACGGCCCGCGATTCGCCTTTTTGGCGGCGCTGTGCCTGTCAGCCCTCGCCGGCAGTGCCCAGGCCGATGAGCCCCTCACCCAGCGCGACAGCTGGGATGGGACGATTGCTCACTTTCTGACAGGGGTACCGCTGGCGGTCGACGGCCCGGATGCGCAGGGTGATGTCGATCAATACAACCTCCCGGCGACAGTTCCAGTCACAGCGGCGGACGTTCCGCTCACGGCGACGCTGGTCTCCGCCAAGCTGTATTGGGGGGGCACCCAGACTCAGGGGGCAACCGCCTGTGTGACCTCCAGTCCCGACTCGGACATCACCCTGACATTTGCGGATTTGTCCGTGAACGCCGTCACGGCCGATGTTTGCTACTGCGCTGACGGTGGCGCGGCCTCCTATGACGTGTGGTTGTGCAACACCGACCTGACCGCCGATGTGCAGGGGGGCGGCGGCATCATGATCGGCGACTGGATCGTCGACGACTACACCGGCAAAATCTCAAACGGTGGGACGGACAACGCGTCCGCAGCCCTGCTGCTCGTGTACAGCGATCTGTCACTCGGGGCGCGAAGGGTGGTGGTCTACGACGGGATCCAGACCCTGTCGAACTCATTCCAGACCATCAATTTGACGGGGTTCAACGTCGATCTCTTCGCGGCGGGAACCCTCACCTACTACACTCTCGAAGGCGACATTGGAGCGAACGCGGCGGAATATGTCGACGTCGTAGGCCAACCGGGCGGCGGCTTCATGCGGCTCATGGATCCGGACAATCCCGACGACGATCCGATGAACCGGACCATCAACACGTCCAACCCGGTCCAGACGGGAACCACTGGCGTCGACATCGACCAGTACGACATCGCAGCGGCATTGACGCCTCTCGATGACACCCTCGAGGTCACCTACAGCGCTGCCAACGACAAGTGGTGGCTGGCCGTGAATGTAGTTGGGACCGACTCCTTCCCATTCATCACCGCGACCAAGACCTCGGTGCTACAGGTCGACCTGAACAGCGATGGAATCGTCGGCGTTGGAGACACTGTTCGATACACGATCAACGTCGCCAACGACGGCACGCTCCCGGGCATCACCCAGGTGACGGACACCATCCCCGCCGAGGCCGCCAGCTGGAACCTGGTCAACGCCGGCGGCGGCCTTGACGTCTCGACTGCGTATGTGCTCGATGTGACGAATATCAACGTCGGCGCCGGGGCCAACGTCGACGTGATCTTCGATGTGGTGATCGCCGATGTGCCGGATCAAACCCTCATGTCGAACACCGCGATCTTCACCGACCCCCTCGGCGGCCCGGACGGAAACGCGGTTGCGCTCGACGTGGAGATCCGCCGAGATGGCGACGGCGACGCAGTCTTCGACAATGACGATCTGTGCCCGAATGACCCCGACCCCCTGCAACTCGACGCGGACAGCGATGGTGTCGGTGACGTCTGCGACCTGTGTCCCGACGACCCGGATCCCGGCCAGGCGGACTTCGATGGCGACGGAGCGGGAGATGCCTGCGATGTGTGTCCGCTGGACTCGGATCCCTTGCAGCTCGATGTCGACAGCGACGGGGTTGGCGACGTGTGCGACATCTGTCCGAACGACGCGGATCCTAGCCAGGTGGACAGCGATGGGGACACCTTTGGCGACGCCTGTGATGTGTGCCCATTGGACAGCGATCCCGGCCAGGAAGACGACGACGGTGACGGCTTCGGCAATCTCTGCGACAGCTGCCCCAGCGACTTCGACCCGCTCCAGACCGATGGCGATGGCGATGGCGTGAACGACATCTGCGACATCTGCCCGTCCAACCCCGATCCCAGTCAGGTCGACACCGATGGCGATGGGCTCGGTGACCTCTGCGACACGTGTCCAGATGACTTCGATCCCGCCGACGTCGACACCGATTTGGACGGCGTGGGGGACGCCTGCGACGTGTGTCCGAACGACGCCGACCCCGGCCAGTTCGACACCGATCTCGACGGCATCGGCAACGCCTGCGATGTCTGCCCCGATGACTCAGATCCGGCTCAGTTCGACGACGACTCCGACGGGGTTGGCAACGTGTGCGACACCTGTCCCGACGACTTCGATCCTGCGGATGTGGACAGCGATGTCGACGGAATCGGGGACGCGTGTGACGTGTGCCCACTGGTCTCGGATCCGCTTCAGGACGACCGCGACTACGACGGCCTGGGCGACGCGTGCGACACCTGTCCCGACGACCTCGATCCGCTCGACAACGACGGTGATGGCGATGGCATCGGCGACGTCTGTGACCTGTGTCCGTTGGTCTTCGACCCGCTCCAGCCAGATGCCGACAGCGATGGGGTGGGCGACGGCTGCGATGTCTGCCCCAACGACGCCGACCCGGGCCAGGCCGATGGCGACGGCGATCTGGTTGGAGACCTCTGCGACAACTGTCCGACGACGGCCAACCCCTTCCAGCTCGATGGAGATTCGGACACGGTTGGCGACGACTGCGACAACTGCCCGGCGGACGCCAACACGCTCCAGATCGACACCGACGGAGACGGTCAGGGAGACGCCTGCGACGACTGCGCCGGAAACCCCGCGGACACCGATGGCGATGGGGTTCCCGACATCTGCGACAACTGCCCCGCGGTGAGCAATCCGCTCCAGCTGGACGGAGACGCAGATGGCGCCGGAGATGACTGCGACATCTGTCTCGGCTTCAACGACTTCGTGGATGCGGATGGGGATCTGGTTCCCGATGGCTGCGACCTCTGCCCCGGTTCAGACGACACCATCGATGTTGACCTCGACCTGGTTCCCGACGGCTGTGATCCCTGTCCGAACATCGCTTTCGAGGTGGACGGCGACGGAGATGGCTCGCTGGAATGCGACGATTGCGACGACACCGATCCGTTCCTCGACCACCTGGACCTGGACCTGGACGGCGAGTCGACCTGCGACGGCGACTGTGACGACTTCGATCCGAACGTGTTTCCGGGAGCGGTGGAGGTGCCCGACGGCATCGATCAGGACTGCGACGGCATCGTCGACGAGGAGACCATCTGGTACGACGACGACGGCGACGGCTTCACCGAGGACGGAGGCGACTGCGACGACGGCAACGTGAACAACAATCCCGCAGCGATCGAGATCTGCGACGGCGCCGACAACGACTGCGACGGTGATGTCGACGAAAACACAGATTGCTACGACGATGACGGTGACGGGTATTGCGAAGATCCGCTGTATTGTGCCGACGGCGCGCAGCCCGGCGACTGCAATGACAACGACATCGACATCAACCCCGGCGAGGTGGAGATTCCGGCCAACGGGTTCGACGATGACTGCGACGGGGCCATCGACGATGGCGTGTACGACCAGGACGGAGACGGGTTCACCCTCTATGGGGGCGACTGCGACGACGAAAATGACGAGGTCTGGCCCGGCGCCCCAGAACTTCCCGACGGCCTCGACAACGACTGCGACGGCACGGTCGACGAGGGCACCGACCTCTTCGATGACGACGGCGACGGCCTCAGCGAGGCTGACGGCGACTGCAACGATGACGATCCCGACATCTACCCTGGTGCGCCAGAGATCGAGAATGGCATCGACGACGACTGCGACGGGATCATCGACGAGGGCACGAACTCATTCGACGACGATGACGACGGCTTCTCCGAGGACGAGGGCGACTGCGACGACGACGACGACCGGGTGAACCCGACCGAGGTGGAGGTCGAAAACGGCATCGACGACGACTGTGACGGCGTGGTCGACGAGGACTTCCAAGACCTCGACGGCGACGGCTACACGCCCGATCAAGGCGATTGTGACGACCTCGATGGCTGGTCGAACCCAGGCGCTGCCGAGATCTGCGACCAGATCGACAACGACTGCAACGGCGAGAAGGACGAGGGCTGCGCCGACTCTGAAAAGGCCCAGAACCCTTCAGGAGGCTGTGAGTGCTCCACGGGTAGCAGTGCTCCCGCAGGCATATGGCTGGGGGCTCTCGCCGTCACTCTCATCGGGCGTCGCAGGCGGCACTCGGGTCGACGTACACAACCGTAGGACCAAAGGTGCGGAAAGAGCCCGTTCCTGGCAGAATGACGGGACACTCAGGGGCACCCGATGAGCGGTTTGGTTTTGATACTATGGGCACTCGCCGATGTGGCGTCTGCGCAGACTGTCGCTTTCGAAGACGACTTCGACTGTAGCGATGAGGTGTCGTTCGGCGATCCGGCCGGTCAGTTCAGCTGGGCGAGCACCCGTGGGGGCGACCCCTTCCAGACCGATCGAAACGATGGCGTGTCTCCCCTGACGGACATCAGTAGCGGCAACTTCGGTGGCCAGGCAGACGGGTACGAGAACGCCCTGATCACCGGATCGTCGCTGTGGGACGACCAGGCCATCGAGGCCAACCTCATCAACATCGACAACGAGCCCTTCGGACTCGTCGCGCGCTACCAGGACACCACCAGCTACTACAAATGCACCATGGTCAGCAATGGCCGAGACACCATCTGCGGCGGTGGCGGCGGTGGCGGCGGCTTCAATGGCGTGCAGCTACGCAGAGTGGATACTCCCGGCTGCTCGAACGACTACATCGTCGACGAAGATGTCCTTTTCACGTTCACTTTGGGGCAGACCTACCGGATGCGTCTGGAGGTCATCGGCGACACCGTCACGTGCACGGTCGACGTGGACGGCAACGGCATCGGTGTCGGGGGCGATCTGGTCCTCAACTACGTGGATCCGGCACCGCTTCCCCCCGGTAACGCCGGCGTCTACTCGTACGACTCCGGGGCCTCCGATGCATGGCTCGAGTTCGACGACGTGCTCGTCGAGACGTTCGACCCCGACGCCGATGGCGATGGGGTGCCCGACGCCGTCGAAGCTGTCATCGGCAGCGATCCGAACCTCGCAGACACCGATGGCGACGGGATCACCGACCGCTGGGAGATCGGCATGCCCGACTACCCGCGGGACACCGACGGCGACGGCATCGACGACTGGAACGACCTCGACTCCGACGACGACACCGTGCTCGACATCGACGAGGGCGGAGATCCGCCCGGAGACATCGACTGCGATGGTCTCGAGGACTTCCGCGACACCGAGGCCGACGGCGATGGCATCGACGACGACTCCGACAACTGCCCTGGCGTCTTCAATCCCGGACAGGGCGACATCGACCTCGATGGAATTGGCGATTTGTGCGATCCGGGCTGCGGAAACGCAGTGGTCGACGCGGGAGAGGACTGTGACGACGGCAACCTGACCCTCGGCGATGGTTGCGATGACAGCTGCAATGTCGAGCCCGGATACGCCGAGCAATGCTCGGTCGGCACGGCGTCGATCGTGGTCGACACGCAGCGGATCCTCAACAGCTACCTGCCGCCGGCAACGTCAGAATCCACGCTGACTGCAGGTGACACCGTCATTCCAGTGGGTGTGCAGCGCGGGGACCCGGCTCCGATTCAATTCGGCGACAGGCTGATGATCGTGCAGATGCAGTCGGTGGAGATCGACCACGGCAACTCGTTGAATCCGGGCGCCTCCTACGGCGATGGCTTCGCTGGCAACGACCGATCCGGATACCTCGATAACGGGACTTTGAGGGCCGGAACCTACGAGATCGTCATCGCGGCAGGTGGCGTGATCAGCGGACAGCTCCACATCTTTGGCGAAGGCGCCGGCAACGGCCTGAGCAGTAGCTACGTGAACTCGCGGATCGTGGTCGGTGGCACCGGTGTGCAGACCTGGCAGGTCGTGCGGCTGGCCGACTACCAGGACATCACCCTCGATCCCGGCGGAAGCATTGAATCGGCGATGTGGGATGGCGCTTCGGGTGGTGTGATCGCGTTGACCCTCAACGGCCTGCTCGACTTCCAGGGCGGCGGCATCGATGGTTCCCAACAGGGCTTCCGCGGCGGTCGCGCGAACACGGTCGGCATCGATGGCGTCGGCACGCCCGGCTTCCCGGGTTGGAAAGGCGAATCGATCGCCGGTCATCCCCTTCGTATCTACGATTCCTGGCAGGACCTGGTCATCGATCCCGGCGTCACGGGCTACCCCATTCCCAACGATGAAGGCACTGGTGCGCCATCGATTGGCGGCGGCGGTGCGATCATGGCCAACGACTGCGGCGGCGGTGGCGGCGGAAATGGCGGCTTTGGTGGCGATGGCGGTGCCGGCGTCAACGACGACGCCACCCGCAACCACGGCGGGCGCGGTGCCGCACCCTTTGACGGGCCGGGCTATTTCGCGCTCGAACCCGATCTTCTGGCGATGGGCGGCGGCGGCGGCGGCTCTGCAGGCGACGATCCGATTCCCGTGCTCGAGGCGGGAAGTGGACACAACGGCGGCGGCATCGTCATCGTTCGCGCAGCGACCGTGAATGTGGCCTCGGGCTACGTCATCTCCAACGGTGGCGGCGGCGTCATCGCCAGCGCTGAGGGCGGCGGT
>Ga0315336_1000618_pt1 | contig 90608 bp, 65 predicted proteins | sample ASW5metaG_FD_204512 | JGI IMG/M metagenome (GOLD analysis project Ga0315336, IMG submission 204512) | Ammonia-oxidizing marine archaeal communities from Monterey Bay, California, United States - ASW #5 | ecosystem: Environmental > Aquatic > Marine > Intertidal zone | place: USA: California...
CGACGATCAGGTCCTCGTCGCCCTTGAACATGATCGCCAGCGCAAAGGCGCCCGATAGGCGCTTCAGAGCCGCATGCGCGGCCTCGACCGGCTTCAGCCCCCTTGCGAGTTCGCGCGCCACCAGATGGGCGACGACCTCGGTGTCGGTCTGCGAGGAGAAGCTGTAGCCATCGCGGATCAGTTCGTCGCGCAGCTCGGCAAAATTCTCGATGATGCCGTTATGGACGATGGCGACGCCATCGGAAAAATGCGGATGCGCGTTGGTCTCGTTGGGCACGCCATGCGTCGCCCAACGCGTGTGGCCGATGCCGATCGTGCCGCCGAGCGGCTCGTCCTTCAGCCGGCGTTCGAGGTTGACGAGCTTGCCTTCGGCGCGGCGTCGGCCAAGTTCGCCCTTCTCGATGGTGGCAACACCGGCAGAGTCGTAGCCGCGATACTCAAGCCGCCTCAGCACATCGACAATAAGCGGCGCGACTTCCTGCCGGCCGACGATCCCTACGATACCGCACATCGCGCTTGCCCTCCGATGAGAATACCGGGCCTGGACTTTTAGCGACGATAATACGCCCGCTTGACGCGGAGCTGATCGTTCGTTTGAAGGAGCGGTACTTAGGACGGTGCGGAACTCTCGGACGGCCTGACCCCTCGAGGTTCATTCGAGCATGCTCGGCTACCGGAGCGGGAAATTCCGGAACGGCTCCTCCAGATCAATAGCGGATAGCGCCAACGGTTCGAACGGGCCACTCCTCAACAGACAGCCACAGACGCGCAGCGGCTGACCGTCAAAGAGTAGTTTGCGTGAATGACAACCCGCTGTCTGACGGGACCCATTCTGGGGCATTTACATGAGGGCGGTGAGCTTTCGATAACGTTTCGAGGCTAGCCTTGAGCCGGTCTCGTGCTCGCCAACAGACCGAAGGTCCTGCCTTTTGAAGAAATTGCCCTGGGAAGCCGCAAGGGATTCGGAAGCGCAAGAAATTGCATCGCTGGCTAAGTTGGCGAGAAGTTCCTTCAGTGTGCACGGCGTCGATCTTGAGGTGGAGATCGAACATCTCGAAGCCCAAGTGCAGCGCTTTTCAACGGTCATCGATAACATTTCACAAGGCATCTGCTTGTTTGATGGCGAAGAGCGGCTGATACTATCGAACCGCCGATACTGCGAGATCTACCGGCTCTCTCCTGACCACTTGCTTACCGGTATGCCGCTCGGGGAAATTGTAGCGCATCGCATCGCTGCCGGCACCTGCGCGATGTCCGTCGATGCCTATCTTGCTTTGGCCCGGTCGGTCAATTCGGATACGGGACCGCGAACGTGGACTGCCACACTACCCAACGGCCGCATAATACAGGTTTGTCACCAGCCGATGGCGGGCGGGGGTTGGATTTCAACCCATGAGGACGTCACGGAGCTGGCGGCAACGCGTCAGATTGCCGATGAACGGATATCCCTTCAGACGTTGATCGATTGGGTCCCGGACTATCTTTGGGTCAAGGACGCGCAAAGCCGCTTCATTGTGGTCAACCGGGCGCTCGCGACCGACAGTGGCCGGGCGAAGACCAGCGATATGATCGGGTTGACCGATTTCGATCTTCATGCCCCCGACCTGGCGAGCAAGTTTCGGGCGATGGAACTGCATCTCCTGCAAACCGGTCAACCGGTTTTCGACAAGGAAGAATTCGTCGTTGATGCCTCAGGCGCGGGCAAATGGCTCTCCTCGACCAAGGTGCCGCTGCGCAACGAGCAAAATGAGATCCTGGGTGTGGTTGGCATCGCCCATGACATCACCGGGCGCAAGAAGGCGGACCTGTTGCGGGATGGACAGGCCCAGATCCTCGAGATGATTGCAACGGGAGTGCCGCTCGAGGAGGTGCTTGGCCGCCTGGTGCTTCTGATGGAATCCCAACTCACCGGGATATTCGGCTCTGTGTTGCTTCTCGACAAGGACGGCAAGCACTTGCGTCATGGCGCTGCTCCCAGCTTGGCAAAAGGCTATATCAAGGCCATTGATGGGGTCGCCATCGGACCCAAGGTCGGCTCCTGCGGCACTGCTGTGTTTCGACGCGAGCCAGTGATCGTGACAGATGTTGCGCTTGACCCGCTGTGGGAGGAATATCGCGATCTGGCAATGGGCTACGGATATCGCTCTTGCTGGTCGACCCCCATCATCTCCCATCAAGGCGCAGTTCTGGGCGTCTTTGCAATGTATTCCATGACGGCACGCTCACCCGCCGAAGCTGAAACGCGCCTGATCGACTTCACCACTCGCATCGCCGGAATTGCGATTGAAAGGAAAGTGGCTGAAGACCAGATCCACTTCATGGCCAACCACGATGTACTGACGGGCCTTCCCAACCGAGCGCTGCTCGGGGACCGGCTGTCGCAGGCGATCCTGCATGCCCAAAGATATGATCGATGGGTTACAGTGGTCTTCATTGATCTGGATAATTTCAAGCTCATCAACGACACGCTGGGTCACAATGCCGGTGACAGGCTACTCCAGACCCTGGCCGAGCGAATGGTGGCTTGCGTGAAATCGACTGATACCGTCGTTCGGCTTGGCGGCGACGAGTTTGTGCTTGTCCTGTTCGACCAGCCCAAGAACGTCGATCTTATCGCAGAAACCCTCCAGGAAGCGCGCACGGCAATAGCCGAGCCGATTCAGTTGGGCAACCGTTGGGTAAGGACGACAGCGAGTATCGGCATCGCAAACTATCCTAAAGATGGGACGGTCCCGGAGACCCTCATAGCCAATGCGGACGCGGCGATGTATCGGGCAAAACAAGTGGGGCGCGATAATTTTCAGTTCTACGCACCTGAATTCAACACCAGAGCGCACGAGCGCTTCCTCTTGCAAGAGGAACTGAGGAATGCCCTGGCTCGCTCCGAGTTCGTGCTGCTCTACCAGCCGCAGGTGGATCTGCGCAGCGGACGCGTGTTCGCAGTCGAGGCGTTGATCCGCTGGACTCACCCGACACTCGGCGCAATGCTCCCAGTGAGCTTCATCCCCACGGCTGAAGAGACAGGGCTTATCGTGCCGATTGGCGATTGGGTCCTCCATGAGGCTTGCCGACAGAACAAGGCGTGGCGGGACGCAGAATTGCCGCCGATCAGCGTTTGCGTGAACGTCTCTGCCCGTCAGTTCAGGGAAAGGAACCTGGTTGAACGTGTGGTCCACGCGCTTGGCGAAAGCCAGATGGGGGGTGACTCCCTGGAACTGGAAGTTACTGAGAGCCTTATCATGCAGGACATTGAGCTCACAGTTTCGACGATGAATGAACTTCGGGCCCTAGGTGTCCGGATTTCGATCGACGATTTCGGGACGGGCTACTCAAGTCTCAGTGCCCTCAAAACCTTCCCAGTTGGCCGACTCAAGATCGATAAATCCTTTATCAAGGACGTTGCCCGCAACCCAGAGGATCGGGCTGTGGCGAGCGCCATCATATCACTCGGTCAAAAGCTCGGTATGCGTGTTGTGGCGGAAGGGGTCGAGACAGAGGAGCAGGTAGAGTTCCTCCGCAGCAACAATTGCGATGAGATCCAGGGCCACCATTTCAGCAGGCCCGTCTCTCCCGAGGAAATTGTGCGTTTGCTGCGAGGGCGTGACACTTAGACCTCTCGGCCACGGGAATTGACTGTCGCAGGTGACGTGACCCATGCCGGCGCGGTGAGCAGGAGGGTCTTCGCACCCAGTGGCCCCATAGCCTGGCGACTGAGAGGCAATACGGGTTCCATCAGCCGATCGCCTTTCGATGCACTTGTTCCAGACCGAGGTCCGATGCCGCCTAGCATTGGTCCATGGCGTGAAACAATTGGCCCGCCGGATCATTGGAGCCACGGGTAGAATAGACCTCGTTAACCAAGACGCCAAGCGGGGCGCCCTTTGCTCGCAGCTGGGCTGGGAAATTGAACGGTGCGATTGCAGTGCCAATCCCTCAGTATCTAAACGATGAGAAGCTCAGCTTTGAATGCCCACGGTGCCACCATCCGATTGTTCGGAAAGGCTCATGGTTCAAGGTCATCGCCGCCTTCGAATGTCCTGCTTGCGGCGCAACATTGCGCCTTGGATATCCGGAAAAACTGCGAATTTTTGAACGCCACAAGCATCTGGTTGGTCGGGCTCTCGATCGGTAGATTATGACGATGGAAGGAGGCGGCAGAGATCGTTTCGTGTCGACATCGTCTGTTTGAACGGCGATAAATTAGGCGACGGTGGTACTTTGAGGTCAGCCGACCTTGCCCAGGTCGGTTAGGCCCGATGGTTCACGAGTCGTACCCCAACGAAGGAGCTGTCGGGCCGCTTTTTGGGGTCTAGGATCGCCAATTGCCCGTTGCATGGGAACGGCGCTGCTCGACAATAGTCTCGACGCGTGAACTAACAGCAGATAATTCACTATCATCTACAGCGCCGATCCCGAACCTCGATGGCGCACGGGCTGTGAAAACTGTGTTATGCGTGCAGGGCATCGGGTTCATAACGACGCTGAGGTCCTACAACAGGCGAGCCTGCTCCTAGCTGTGGCTGCTTCCGTTCTTCGGCAGGCACCCCCATCAGGTTTGGTAGAAGTCCCGATACCATTGGACGAAACGCGGGACTCCAATTTCAACCGGGATCGTAGGTCTGAACCCGGTTGCCTTCTCTAGGGAGCTGACATCAGCGTAGGTAGCCACCACGTCACCGGGTTGAAGGGGCATGTGGTTGCGGTTGGCCTTTCTGCCTAGAGCATCCTCCAGAACTTGGATTAATCGATTGAGCTCAACCGGGGAGCTGCCGCCTATGTTGTGAATTCTGAAGGGCGCGTTGCTACTGGCAGGGTCAGGCGCGGCACTGCTCCATTCCGAATTGGCTCTTGCGGGCTGCTCCATCACACGCACCACGCCCTCGACGATGTCATCGATATAGGTGAAATCACGTTGCATGTTGCCGTGGTTGAAAACGTCGATCGGCTCACCGGCAAGTATGGCCTTGGTGAAGATGAACAACGCCATATCGGGCCGGCCCCATGGCCCGTAAACCGTGAAGAACCGCAGCCCCGTCGTCGGGAGTCCAAGGAGATGGCTGTAGGTATGAGCCATCAGTTCATTGGCTTTCTTGCTGGCGGCGTACAAGCTCAACGGATGGTCAGCGGAATCTCTCTCACAAAACGGCATCCGGGTGCTGCCACCATAGATCGAACTCGAGGACGCATACACCAGGTGGCGAACCGAAGCGTGACGGCATCCCTCAAGGACATTGAGGAACCCTCTGAGATTGCTTTCCCCATAGGCGTGAGGATTGGTCAGCGAATAGCGGACGCCGGCCTGAGCCGCGAGATTGACGACGATTTCTGGGTCGCAGGAGCCGAAAAGCGCCAAAACGCGGTGCCAATCGGCGAGATCGACATGCTGGAATTGGAAATGCGGATATTCTTGCAACCTGTCGAGCCGGGCTCGTTTGAGGTTGACGTCATAATAGTCATTCATGGAATCGAGCCCGACGACTTTCCAGCCGTCGCAAAGCAGCCTTCGGCAAAGGTGAAAGCCGATGAACCCGGCTGCTCCAGTGATCAAAACGGGCCTGCTTGGTTCCATCGAATGTCCCCGAAATTACAGTCCGCCTAATCCAGCGAGCGTGTTCACTTCGCGTCTATTCATCCCAGGGCGCATCATCAGAATGATCGATGAAAGTTACGCCATGCCGTTCCATAACCGAACATTACCTCTAGTTCAGGCAGGCCATGCTCCCGGCGTACTTGAAAGCAACCGCGGCGGATCAGCACCTTGATGAGGCCCCTCTTGCGTTGGGGGCCTCGGGGTGGACTGAAGTGCCTGCCTACGCACTCGATCGTGAAGGGCCTGTCCTGCGCCCCTATCTGCCATTGCCGGTCGGGTTTGCGGGTATTGGGATCGGCACTCACCTGGAGAGCGTCGTGAGGCGACATCCCGATAAAATCGCAATCCGTGATGGCGTCGATGAACTCTCATATTCGGCTCTCGGCGCGGCAGTCCAAAACGTGTCCCGCCGGATAGCCACGGTTGTGCCCGAAGGCAGAACGGTGGGTATCTGCCAGCCAAATCCGGCCTGGAACATTGTCGCCATGCTGGCAACGATCACCGCCGGGCGGATTTCGGTGCCGCTTAACGCAAGGGATCCGGACGCCCGGATCATGGAAATTGTGTCAGCAGCCCGCCTCTTCGCGATGTTGGGCCCGGGCGACAGGCCTGATGACCTGCCTGCCGATGTCGAATGGCTCGATATGGCGGCATGCTTGCTCCCGGACGATAGCCTTTCAGCCCCCCCCCTTCCGTCGCCCTCGGTCGATCAGCCGGCGATTATTCTCTATACGTCAGGCAGCACGGGGCGACCCAAGGGCATAGTCAACAGCCAACGCGCCCTGCTTTGGCGTGTCCAACAATATGTCGATGCATGTCACATCAATTCAGAGGATGTCTTTCTTCCCTTGACAGGTGCGGCCACGATTGCCGGCTGTCGCGAAATCCTGGCAGCCGTCCTCACAGGCGCCACTTTGCAGCTCGCCGACTTGGAAGCAATCGGCTTGCGCGGCGTTCGCGCCAGGATCCATGGCACGACCATCACGTACATGGTGCCCGCTTTGCTCCGCACGCTCCTGGCTGGCGCTCCCCCTGAAATGTTCACCTCGCTCCGAGTAGTCCGAATCGGTGGCGAAAAGATATTGTGGGGCGATATTGCGCTTGTGCGAAAAGCGGTTTCAACGGATTGCCTTGTTCAGATCGGCTATTCGTCGACAGAAACGACCGGATCACAGTGGTTTTTGCCCCCTGAACCGCCAGGCGACGAGGCGAATGTGCCGGTTGGGCGCCTCCTACCGGGATTATCCTTTGCGATCATGGACGAGGAGGGCCGTGCTGCCCCCGCCGGCATGACGGGCGAGCTCGTCGTAAAGAGCCCTTACGTGCTCCTCGGGCACTGGGAGAATGGCGCGTTAGTTCCTGCCGAAGTAGATCCGGCCACCCCAGATGAGCGGATTTTTGCGACCGGCGATCTCGTGCAATTGGGCGGCGACGGCCTGCTCAGGATCATTGGCCGAAAAGGTCGCCAGATAAAGATCAACGGCCGACGCATTGAGCCGGCCGAACTCGAGAGGGTGATGCGATCGGCCTCATGCGTTCAGGACGCGGTAGCGGTGGTGACGGAGGCCAACGAACTTATCGCGTTTGCAATTCCGAACAATGCTGCTGGCCCAGAGTTCATCGACGACCTTCGTCGGCTGATTGCAAACGCATTGCCGTCAGCATTGCGGCCACTGCGTCTACACCGGGTGGACCACATCCCGCTTGTTAGCGGTGGAAAAGTCGACACAGCGAAACTCGGGAAGATCGATCATCTGGCCAAGAAGCCGATCATAGTCGCCGATCCACCAAGTTCGACAAGCAACCTCAAAGTACACCAGGTGGTGCAAAAGGCATGGCACAAGGTTCTCAACACACAAGCAGCCGCAGGGCGATGGGATGAAGCTGGAGGGGACTCGCTCAAGCTGCTGCACTGCGTCATGGAAATCGAGACGCTGGTCGGCCAGGAGCTGGGCCTTGAGAGCTTCACGGTTGGGATGACCGCGGACGAGATGGTGACGGCGGTTGTCGCGGCGCAAACGACTTCTTCTGGCAAAGCCGCCGCGGATCATGATCCGCCGCTGCTTTTCCTGTTTCCCGGATCGGTTGGCTACGGCCCAAGCCTTGCCGCCTTCGCATCGGCGATGCGGGCCACTGCCAAGGTAGTGCCGGTTCGCTACCCAGGTCTCGCAATGATCCTCAAGGGGCAGCGTGATCTGGCAAGCATGGCGGATGCTGCGGTCCAACAGATCAATCGCGTCCAGCCCTCGGGAAATGTTCGGCTTCTTGGCCACTCGCTCGGCGGAGCGGTTGCCATGGAAGTCGCCGTGCGTCTGCTTGAGGCTGGCCGGTCCGTAAAGTTCGTGGGCATTCTCGACACCAGCCTCGAGGGGGAGCGAAGCCGCCTCTGGGATACGGTCGCCCGCACGATGCGCCGGCTTCGCTCGAACCGCATCTCATTTCATCGCGTCGCATGCCGCGCCCTGGCGAAAATCATGGTAAGGATCGGCCATGAAGCCGGCCTCGCGAAAGCGATCGACCGCTATACCGATGGTCAGTTCAATGGGGCGTGCTTCCGCATCAAGCTCGAGCTGCAGGAAGTGTTGAGGGCTCAAGCGTTTTTCCGCTGGCTGGAGGAACCCAAGGCGGCACTTGCCATCCATGGCACGCTGTTTCGCTGTGCCCGTCCGGGCATGTCGCTCGCCATTGGTTGGGATCGGGTCTTCAGCGACCTTCAGGTTGTCCCGATCGTCGGCAGCCACATCGATCTGGTCGCGGAGCCTCATGTCGCGATCAACAGACCGCTGATCGAAAAAGCCGTTCTGGAGACTTATACGCCAGCCGAATCTACGCAACTGGGGGCCCAAGCAGCGTGATTTCGACATTCAACAGGCAAGCATTGGAATTGGACCCCGCCAAGGAGGCGGACCGCATCATATCGTCGATACGCGAGCAGGTTCTGGTCACGCTCCGGCGGCGCGGCGTGGTTGTAGGATTGTCTGGCGGCATAGATAGTTCCGTTGTCGCGTCCTTGTGCGTACGTGCATTCGGGAAGGACAAGGTGCTCGGGATATTCATGCCGGAGCGAGACTCCTCCGGAGACTCCCTGAGGCTGGGACGCGTGATAGCGGACCAGCTCGGCATTGCCACCTTGATTGAAGACATCGCTCCGGCACTCGATGCCATAGGCGCGTATAGACGACAGATTGAGGCTATCCGCTCCGTCGTTCCTGACTATGGCGAAGGTTGGAAATGCAAGTTGGTGTTGACCTCGATCCTGGAGAGTCAGGGCCTCAACATCACCCGTCTCACAGTTCAGGACCCGGACGGCAAGACCAACACAGTGCGACTACCGCTCGCAGCTTATCTACAGATTGTTGCGGCGACCAACTACAAGCAGCGCATTCGCAAGATGACAGAGTATTATCATGCGGACCGTCTCGGTTACGCGGTGGCCGGAACCCCCAACCGGCTCGAATATGACCAGGGTTTTTTTGTCAAACAGGGGGACGGCATCGCCGACTTCCTGCCAATCGTCCACCTCTACAAAACCCAGGTCTATCAGCTGGCTGAATATCTCGAAGTGGACGAGGAAATCCGCCGAAGGCCCCCAACCACCGACACATTCTCGCTGGCCCAAAGTCAGGAGGAATTCTACTTTGCCCTGCCCTATCAACTGACGGATCTGTGCCTCTATGGCATCAATCATGGAATAGGCGTTGACGAAGTCGCCGCGGCCGCAGGCCTCACCGGCAGCCAGGTCGAAAAGGTCTTCAGGGACATCGAAGCCAAACGCCGCGGCGCACGGTATCTACACTCTCGCCCGCTGCCATCCGTGCCTATGGATGTGGACTGAGCCGATGTGCGGGATAGCCGGAATACTCGCGCTGAATGCCATGGCGAAGCCGCCTTCCCGCGAAGCGTTGCTGCGCATGGCTGGCGCGGTCGCACATCGCGGTCCTGACGAACGTGGGCTATATCGCGACCGACGCGTTGGGCTGGCGCATACCCGCCTGTCGGTGGTCGATCTTCAGCACGGGCAGCAGCCCCTTGCCGACGCGGATGGCCTGACCTGGATAGTTTTCAATGGCGAGATCTTCAACTACCTCGAATTGCGGGACAGGCTTATCGCTTTGGGTCATCGGTTTCATACCCGTTGCGATACGGAAGTTGTCCTGCATGCCTATCAGGAATGGGGGCAAGCAGCATTCGAACGCCTGAACGGCCAATGGGCGTTGGCAATCTGGAACTCAGTTTCTGGCCGGTTGGTGTTATCGCGCGATCGCTACGGCATTTGCCCGTTGCATTTTTGCGAGCATGGCGGCCGCCTCTTCTTCGCCAGTGAGGTCAAAGCGATCTTCGCGGCCGAAGCCGACATACCGCGCGCCTTCGATCCGGTAGGGCTTGATCAGACCTTCACCCTATGGGCAGCTGTTGCTCCACAGCACGTCTTCCAGGGCATACGCGAAGTCCGTCCTGGACACGTCCGCGTTTATGAGAAGGGAGTGGCGCACGAACAGGCCTTCTGGCAACCGCGATTTCCGACAATCGGTGATCAGGGCGAGGACGGGTTCAGCGGCTCCTTGGACGACGCGGCTGAGCAAGTGAAGGCGGCGCTCGAAGGCGCGACGGCCTTGCGAATGGTGCAGGCCGACGTGCCGGTCGGCTGCTATCTATCGGGTGGGCTCGACAGTTCCCTTGTCGCGGGGCTCGGAAGTCGCTTCGCCGGCGGGCGCTTCCAGACTTTCTCGCTGCGTTTCGCCGATGCCGAATACGACGAGACCTATTTCCAGCGCTTGGTAGCCGCTCGTACGAAAAGCGAGCACCACGAAATCGTCGTATCGCGCAGCGACATCGCCGCGGTCTTTCCTGAGGTGATCCACCACATTGAGCGACCAATCCTTAGAACCGCCCCGGCCCCGCTCTTTCTGCTGTCAAGGATGGTGCGCGACCACGGCGTCAAGGTGGTTCTGACCGGGGAAGGCGCCGACGAGATGTTTGCCGGCTACGACCTGTTCCGCGAAGGCAAGGTACGCCGCTTCTGGGGACGCCAGCCAGCCTCGACCAGGCGCGCCCGACTGCTCGAACGGCTTTACCCCTATCTCTCGCGCTCCCCGGTCCATCAGCAGGCGCTGGCCCGGCAATTCTTCGGTCGAAACATTGCGTTCCATGACGCCCCTGGCTTCGCCCACGACACACGCTGGCGCACGACGAGCGCTGTCAAGCGGCTTTTCTGTTTGGATATGTCCGCCGCATTGGAGCGCCGCGACGCCGTGGCTGAACTGCTCTCAACACTGCCGGCAGAATTTTCCGGCTGGACTCCCCTCGCCCAGGATCAGTACCTGGAAGTGCAAACTTTGATGTCGGGCTATCTGCTGTCTTCACAGGGCGACAGGATGCTGATGGCTCATTCCGTCGAGGGCCGCTTCCCGTTCCTGGATGACAACTTGGTGGCTTTGGCGAACAAGCTCCCGGATGCATACAAATTGCGAGGCCTCGACGAGAAGCATGTGCTGAAGCGGGTGGCGGCGCCCATCCTGCCGCCTGAGGTCGTCGCCCGAAAGAAACAGCCCTACCGGGCACCAAACGCGCTGAGTTTCTTCGCTGGCGAGGCGCCGAGCTACATTCGCGATGCATTGTCCGACACGGCATTGCGTGCAGCCGGCGTCTTCGACCCTCGGTCGGTGACCTGCCTGGTCAGAAAGTGCCAAGCCAAAACCGGCGACGGCGATATGTCGAACTCAGACAACATGGCTTTGGTGGGAGTGCTGTCGACGCAGCTTCTTCATCAGCAGTTTGTCGCGGCCCGGCCTGCCGGCACTGTGGATCGGGATCTGAGCGTCGACATCGACCATGAGATGATGGAAAGGGTGCCGGCATGATCCACGATGCTGTACCGCTCCTGCATGACTATCTGATGAGGTCGGCGAGCCGGCTCGGCGACAAGGTGGCGTTGGTCTGCAACAAGCAACGCTTCACCTATGCCGAAATCGACGAGCGATCGAATGGGATCGCGCGGTTTCTGGTGGGGGCAGGCGTACAGCGCGGCGACCGCGTGATGATTTTCGCCGACAACACGGTTGAGACGGTCATCAGCTTTTGGGCGGTTCTCAAAGCAAACGCCGTCGCTTGTGTCGTCAACCCCCTCACCAAAAGCGGCAAGCTCGAGTACCTGCTCAATGATTGCCGACCGGCGGCACTGATCACCGACCGGCATCTGCGCTCGGTGTTCGACGCACCAGTTCACAAATGCCCCTCTCTTCGAACCGTAATCGTGTCGGGACCGATCGAGGAGGACGAGCTCAGCCGGCTGCCGTATTCAGCGGCCTGGCAATCGGCGGCCGAGCGACGACAAGACCCGCCGGCACGCAAGTCAATCGATATCGATCTTGCGGCCATCATCTATACCTCTGGGTCTACAGGCGAACCCAAGGGGGTGATGCTAACGCACCGCAACATGACAGCCGCATGTACCTCGATAGCCTGCTATCTGGAGCTTTGCGAAGACGATGTCATCCTCAACGTGCTGCCTCTGGCCTTCGACTATGGCCTTTATCAGATGCTGATGGCGTTCCGCACTGGCGCCAGGCTGGTCCTGGAACGCTCCTTCGCCTTTCCGGCGCAGATCCTTCAGATCATCAAGGACGAGAAGATCACCGGGTTCCCCGGGGTGCCCACTATCTTCGCCTCGCTGGCGGAGCTCAGATCGCTGACAGAGCACGACTTCTCAAGCATCCGCTATGTCACCAACACAGCCGCCGCATTGACCCTCAAGCACATTGGAGTGCTCAGACAGCTGTTCACCAGGGCCCGAATTTATTCGATGTACGGACTTACCGAGTGTAAACGGTGCACCTATCTGCCGCCCGAAGATCTCGAGCGAAAGCCTCTCAGTGTGGGGATACCGATCCCCAACACTGAGATGTGGATAGTCGACGACAGCGATGAGCGGGTCGAGCCGGGAACTGTCGGACAGCTTGTCATCCGCGGCGCAACCGTGATGAAGGGCTATTGGGGCAAGCCGGAAGCGACCGCAATGAGGCTCAAGCCTGGCCCCATACCTGGCGAACAGGTGCTTTACACGGGCGATTACTGCCGAATGGATGACGAAGGCTACCTCTACTTCGTTGGCCGCGGCGACGAGATCATAAAATCACGTGGGGAGAAGGTTGCGCCGAAGGAAGTTGAAAACGTGCTGGTGAATATTCCAGGCGTCAAGGAAGCTGCTGTCGTGGGTGTCCCCGATGAGCTGCTCGGCCAGGCTATCAAAGCTTTCGTCGTCATGGAGCAAGGCCGGTTTGTTGGCGAACGACAGCTTCAGATGGAATGCCAGAAACGGCTGGAGAACTTCATGGTCCCGAAGTCCATCGTCGTCGTGCCCAGTCTGCCGAGGACCGATACAGGAAAACTCAGGAAAGTTGCCCTGTCCTAGCTATTCGACTGCGGGCAGCGGATCTAGTTTCATCGGAGAGCGATTATGGATACGATTTTGGCGCCGGCGGGTGAGGTGTACACCAGGCAAATCCGCAATTTCCTGGCCTCGAACTTCTACATTGCAGATGTAAAGTCGCTCAGCGCCACGGCCTCACTGCTCGACCAGGGCATCGTCGACTCCACCGGAGTGCTGGAGGTTATCGGCTTCATTGAAGAGACCTTTGGCATCATTGTAGAAGACAGCGAACTCGTGCCAGAGAACCTCGATTCCATTCACGGAATAGCGCAGTTCATCGCCCGCAAGAAAGGATCAGCTGGTTAGGATCTATAAAGAATGAATGTTTTCAGCGTTCGCCGTTGAGGTGCCACAACACGCAGCAAGGCAAGACCGGCTTTGCGCTGTAATCTAAGGCTGCGTCTTCGCATGGCCTAGCACGACACGCGGCTCGCCGACGGGGTTGCTGACTCCGCGGATTCCCTCATAGCTCCTGCTGCGCTCGAAGAGGCTTGTGACCTGTCGATCCTGGCCAAGGCCTACCTCCAATAGGAGCGCGCCGCCAGGTCGCAGATATCGAAGGGCATCTTTAACCACTCGCATGTGGATGGCGATGCCATAAGGCCCGGCCGCAAAGGCCTCACGCGGCTCGAGAGCGACCAGATACGAGCGGTCGCTCTCAAGCCGTTTCTCCGAGATATAGGGCGGGTTGCAAACGACGACGTCAATCGAGCCTGGGGATATCGATGTCGCCAGGGGCTCGAACAAGTCGCCCTGCACGACAGACACTCGTTTGGCTAATCCGTGGTGGGCGACGTTGCAGCGCGCCACCTCGACACATTTGTCGGTAAGGTCGCTTGCCCAGACCTGCGCCGTCGGAATCGTATTGGCGATGCCACAAGCGAGATTGCCGGCGCCACAGCACATATCAATGACCCGCGGCGCCGTGAGCTTCATTCGGCGCAAAACGTCGACCGCGGCCGAGCCCAGCAACTCGGTCTCCGGTCGCGGCACAAGCGCACCGGAGGCAACCAGCATCTCCATTCCCATGAAGATGGTGCTGCCTTTGCTATAGGCGCCTGCGACGTCGATATCTTCGTTCAAGAGTTGCCTCAGTTCTCGTCAGCGGGGTCGCTATTGTGCCGCCGCGCTTTCCAGTTCGTTGCTGAACCTGACCTCAATCGTATCTCCCGGCCCTACCTCGGCGTCCTCGTCGGAGGCCTGTTTGCGCCATTGCCCGTCGACGTTTCGAACAATTGTCATCTGAGCTCGAACAGTTTCGCCGGCAATCGACAGAGGCGCGGCGTTCGCGCCCAAGGGCTGCAATTTCTGGCTCGCGGCACGGAGCCTCGCACCGATATCGGCCAGGCGGACCTCCGTGTCCCGCAATTCATTCAGCAAACCGATGCGCCTTTGGCTCTCGTTGCGCTCGAGCTGTCTGGCAAAGTCTTCCTGCTGACGCTGTGTCCTCATCAGCTCTACCGATGTTTCCAGCGCCCGACTGGACGAAAGCAGGACGGCGCGACGGACATCGGCAAGCCTGTTGTTGGTCAGGTTTCCAGCCTTGAACGCTTTGGTAACCTGCGCCAAGTCGTCTTCATCAGCCTTGACCCCGTCCGCTTCGTCCTGCGCGCGCTTGCTCAGCGTTTCGATCTGCGCCGCAGCATCCTTTGCACCCTTTTCCACGAAACCCTGTTCTTGTTGAAAATTCTCCAAGGAAAGCTTCAGCGCTTCCGCTTCGGCCTTTGCTATCCCCGCTGCGAGTGCTGGGGAAAGAGGCGATCCTTGCGGCGGCTGCGTGTCAAAGCTTTCCTCCTTGTCCAACTCCGCACGTAGTCGCGCGCTGTGGAGGTAGTCCCTCGTGTACTCGCCCCAGATCATTTCGTAGTCTCGTCGCAGATCCGTGGGGTCAGGGCCAGCCTGGTTGCTGCGCGCCCGCAACAGGCTGAAGCCGCCTGCGACAGCGATCGCCTGTCGCACGGTCATCAGCGGACGATAGGGCTGCTGTCCCGGGGTGAGCACGTCGCCGGTCACATAGATCGGCCGATATTCGGCAATGATTGCCGTTACGTCGCTTGGCCTTACCACCGCCATCTGTTCGCGGCCGTCGGGCATGCGGATGTGGAAGATCTTGGTGGGGAGGATCGTTTGCATGCGGCTCTGCAATTCCGGTCCGGTGAGCCCCCCGACCGAGACCGCGCCGACATCCGGTAACACGATCGTCCCATCCACCTGGACGACCGCGCGTTGCGTCCGGTCACTAAGAGACGCTATCCCGATTTCGATCGTGTCGCCGGGCGAAATCCGATAGACGATCGAGGTCTCGGCTGCCGCTGGCAACGCCATGGTGCCAAACAGCGTGAGAACCACAACGGAGAACCGGCTAAGGCTGGTCATGGCAACAAGCTCCTATTTGGCCTTCGCTTTGATCGGGATCGGCGACGATTTCACTGATCGCGCCGCCTGGCGCGTCTGCGTTACTCGACCGGATCACCCGTAAGCCATCCGAAAAAACGAGGTATTCAGGCTTGGCGTCAGTGCAACGGGAGCCAAGGCCGTCGCCATGTCGCTTCGCTGGCTGGCAACGCGCCCATGAAGTGTCGAAGCGGGATTGGCCAATACGCTGCCGCAAGCGCCGCCGTGGCCGAGGACGGCCCGATCGTCGCTGTCCTTGGTGACCAAGCGCGAATCCGTGCTCGAGCACAGCAGAAACTCGGTCGAATCGTGACCTTTTTAACCGCCGGCGGTTCGCAGGCCAGGGACCGGCAATGCAAGCTGGCACCAATGCGGGGGAAAGCATGGCCCGCCTCACGTCATATAGCCCATCTCATGACGCACCAGTCCCTGGCTGAGGCGTGCCCGCCACCACGCGATGGTTCGTTTCAGGCCCTCGCGCAAGTCCGTTTGCGCCCTCCATCCGGTTGCGCGCTCAAGCCGGGACGAATCCGCCAGCAGGGCACGGACCTCGGAATTTTGCGGACGCAGCCGGCGCTCGTCGCGACGGACCGGCTTGTTGGACCCGCTCAATTCCAGGACCAGATCCAGCACGTCCGAAATGGTCACGGCACGTTGGCTTCCGGCATTGTAGGCATGACCGAATTCAAGCTCGGCCGAGCCGGCGCTGAGAAAGGCCGCGGCGGTGTCTTCGACAAAGGTCAGATCACGGATCGGACTCGTGTCGCCCACCATAATGGCCGGGCAATTTGCATCGATTGCTTGCCTGACGAGGGTCGGAATGATTGCACGCTCGCTTTGTCGCGGCCCGAACGCGTTGAATGGACGAAGCAGCACTACTGGAACGTCGAACGAGCGCGCGTAGGACTGCGCCATCATATCGGCTCCGATCTTCGAAGCCGAATAGGGGGACTGTCCCTGGAGGGGATGGGATTCACTGATCGGCATGGTCAACGCCGAGCCGTACACCTCGCTTGTGGAGGTGTGCACCACCCGCTCGGTGTCCCACTGGCGAGCCGCTTCCAGGACGTTCACGGTCCCCATGATGTTGGTCTCAACATAGGACTGGGCGGCCGCGTAAGAATACGGGATGGCGATCAATGCGGCGAGATGAAACACGACGGCTTGGCCGCGGACGATCCGGTTGAGGAAAGCGCTGTCGCGAACATCGCCGCGAACAAGCTTGAGCTGGTTTCGGATGTCATCGGGGAGATCATCCAGCCACCCGTGGCTGTCGAATGAATTGTAAAGAGCCAACGCCGTCACATCGGCACCACCGCGAACCAGGGATTCAGTCAAGTGCGATCCGATGAATCCGTCCGCCCCGGTAACCAGAACTCTCTTACCTTTGTAGGTCATGATCAGCCAATCCCTGAAAAACCCAGATTCCGAAGCCAACACCGGCGACCCACCGGGAAAGCTCACGTATCGCTTGGACGCTCCACAGCCATGCCAAGGACGATGAAAACGCCTCGAACGATTAGTGCCGCATCCGATGCGAGGGTCCGACTCGCATAGTATGAAAGGTCTATCCGGGCTTTGGCCGGGAACAGGACCTCTTTGTAGAAAGTGATCGGCTCGACATCTCGCGGATAGAAGAGTGCCTCACGGCGGTACATGATCTGAGCAGGACCGAACAAGCCTGGCTTGTATCGCAGGACGGCTTCGTAGCCGTCCCTGAAGCAATCGGCGAATGACAAGCTCTCCGGACGGGGGCCGACCAGGGCCATGTCGCCTTTCAGGACATTCCACAACTGCGGCAGCTCATCCATTTTGCTGGAAGCGAGGAATCTGCCAACCCTGGTCATGCGTTCATCGTTTGCAAGGGTAAGCGCAAGGCCTCCCGCGCCGCATCGCGGATAGAACTTTCTGAACTTGTACATTCGAAAAGGCCGGCCGCCGACGCCTATGCGTGACTGCACGAAAATAACCGGCCGACCGCCTTCGAGCAGCAGCGCCATCGCGATGAGCAGCATCAGCGGCGACAACACGATCAGGCCCGCAACTGCAGCAATGATATCCATGGCGCGCCGGCCCAATCCGTGATGTGCCGATCTCATGGTGGGCCGATGGATGGGCAGATCGAACGCGTTCATGCAGCAGCCCCCTTGCGGGTACTCCTGGCGAGGGTCGAGGCCAAGGCATCCACTACGGCTTCCACGACCGGTGACGTGATTTGGGGATGCAGAGGAATGGTGAGTTCACGTTCTGCGAAATCCTCGGTGCACGGCAGGCGGACCCCAGGGCAGCGTTCCCTGTAGAGCGTCATCTGATGCACGGGGGAATAATGGATGGTGGTCTGTATGCCTTGGGCACGCAGTCCGTCGATCACATCTTGCCTGTTGATATAGCGCGGCAAGAGAATTGGCATGATGTGGTATGCCGAGGTGCGAGGCTCGCTAAACGGCATCGAAATGTCGGGGCATCGCGTGCCGATAAGACGACGGTAGAGCGCAACGAGAATGCGCCTGACGTCGTTCCATTCCTGCAGATTGCGCAATTGAACGAGCCCAAGCGCCGCCCGCATTTCGTCCATGCGGTAATTGAATCCCAACATGGTGACATCGTATTGCGGCGTACGGCTGTTCAGCCTCTGGTGGGTTCCAGTGGTCATGCCATGGCCGCGGGCTTGGCGGATCTTCTCGAGCAGATCCGTATCCCGGGAGATGACCGCACCCCCTTCGGCAGTGGTCATGTTCTTGTTGCCGTAGAAGCTGAATGCGGCTCCAGCGCCGAAGGTCCCAACTTCCTTCAGGCCGGGGGCATGTGCGGCATCCTCCACGATGTAGAGGCCGTGCACGCTTGCGAATGCCTGCCAATCTTCCCTATCGGCCAGATAGCCTGCAAAGTGGACCAGGATGACAGCCCTGGTGCGAGGCGTGCATCGTGCTTTTGCGTCCGCGACCGACATGAGAGGGACGTCTTCCGACTCTATATCCACGAAGACTGGCGTGGCGCCGACATAGAGGACGGCATTCACTGTCGCCACGAAAGTCAACGAAGGAACAAGGACCTCGTCGCCCGGACCGATGCCAAGCGCGTGCAGGATGAGGTGCAGGGCTGCGGTGCACGAGTTGACGGCGACGCAATCATCAGCGCCGTGCATCGCGGCGAATGCCTCTTCAAAGGCCCTCACTCGCTCGCCCATGGTTAGCCAGCCGCTGTCGATCACTTTCGACAAAGCGGCCTTTTCGGGCACGCCCAACACGGGCTCACTAACCAAAAGCATCACAACCTCCGCTGAACTTGCGTGGCTTTGATCGGATTCACGCAGCCGCGACCTCGATAGACGCCGACTGCTCCTCCCAGGAGGTCGCCTGCGCCGTCTGGAAATCCTCGACGCGGCCAATGTCGAGCCACAGACCTTCGTGCTTGTAAATGTGCACGACCTTGCCGCTCTGCAGCATTTGCAGCATGAGATCGTCGAACCCGAATGGAATGCCCGACGGAATGAACTGCAGAACGCCCGGATTCATGCAGTATATTCCCATGCTCACCAGATGTGAGAGCGCAGGCTTCTCGCGAAACACCTGAACTGTGTCATTGACTTCGTCGATGACTCCGAAATCCATCTTGGTGATGCGCGAGGCAGTTGCGATGGTAACCAAATCGTTGTGAGCTTTGTGCGTCGCCACGAACCGGCTGAGGCTCAAGTCTGTAAGCACGTCGCCGTTGAGAACAAGGAACGGTTCATCCAACTCGTCCCTGATCAGGGATAGCGGGCCGATCGTTCCCAGTGGTTCCATCTCCTGCGTATAGCGGATCTTGATGTTCCACTGGGAGCCGTCGCCGCAGACGCTGCGGATCAGGTGTCCAAGGTAGCCCGTTGTCACATAGACGTTTTCGATGCCGTTGCGCCGTAGCCATTTGAGCAGCAGCTCAAGCACTGGACGAGCGCCGATTGGCATTAGCGGTTTCGGCAGAACCGAGGTGAACGGCCGAAGCCTGGTGCCCATCCCACCGCATTGTATAACCGCTTTCATACAATCCTCCCGCACTGCTGACCGATACGGTCAATGACCAGACATGCCGAGCGACCAGCCTCATCGCGGCTTTTGGTCTTCGACTTCATTGCGGGAAACTAGGACTGAGCTGGAGGTCTGTCGTCGTGCGTTCGAATGGCGATCTGATCATTTGCAATGTGGGGCAGTTGCCGGCAAATTCAGCTGAACATGCTCTGGATTATCCAACAGCGGTCTCTTTGATACGTTCTCCGAATACCCGCTTGATGACCTTTTCAAAATTGTGAGGGTCGTCGCCGTTTATTTGTAGAAGAGGCCAGCCGTCCCGGCGCAAGCACTCACCGATATTTCTTGCTATGTCCGCCTGTCTCAGTCCCCGTTCTACACCGAGCTCGAACAACAGCACCTCGAGCATTGGTTGTTGCGCATAGCGGTCCTCCAGACGGCGGCGCAGAGTTTCTTGCGGCGCATCCAGTTGAACCAAGAGATCCGGTTTGGGCAAGAACGAAAGGCTCTCGCGTATCGCTTCGATGCTGGGAGTACGAGCGAACACCATCATCGCAGACAAAGCCTGGATGAGGCCTTCTTCAAAGACAAAGCAGCCTTCGGACTCCTGCGCCTTTTGCCAGGACTGGCAAAGCAGAACGACGTCAATCTTCATTCGCCACGACCATGTGCGGCTTTTCAGCGGAATCGTCTCCAACAGGCGCGCCGCGACACAGTCCTTGGGCAGGGTTGACATCAGGATGGGACCACAAGTCGCTATCTTCCGACCAATCCTGCCAATTCCATGGCGCGTTTCGGGAACGTCTTGCAGGGATGATGCGTATTCGATTAGCCGGTAGCCGTTCACGGTCTTAACGCAAACGTCTCGCTCAGCCATGCCACGACAGAGGTGGCGAAGAAGGGTGGTCTTGCCCGCGCCAGGCGGCCCGAATAGCTCGATGATCATGCAGCGACCGTCCCCTGATAGCGCGTCGGCTTCCCGCAGAGCCTAGGCCAAGTGCGACCCATGCCAACATTCATTTAGATGATTGTAAGCCCCAGGCAGACGTGCTCGCCTCGAAATTGCCTTTGCCTCGGGCCGTTCTGGTGCGGTCGCACTTGGTTGGACCAATCTGCTCATCGGAGTGGCCGTTCCGGCAGAGTCATCACATCGGAATTCGGTCCCTTTCCCAAAGCGTCGTATGTTCAAACGATGCGGACACAAAGATCGAGCGACTAACATTCGCCTGGAACAAATTCCACCCGAGGGCCCGCATGCCGAAGCAATTCGCCCCAGCCCATTTGCGTACAGGCGATGTGCTCTCACCTGATTATCGTTTGAGCCATGCTGAACAAGGCTACGGCGCCAAGTACATCCAGACCTTTCAATCTGGCTATTGTGCCGCACTTTGGGAAAGAGTTGAGAGGCCCATAGTTGAGGAGATATTTCGCTCAATCGGTGGGGCGGACCGTAATTGCCTTGATTTTGCCTGCGGAACTGGACGGATCACAAGTGTGGCCGCGAGATTCTTTGGCATGGTCGTTGGGGTGGATGTTTCAGAACCCATGCTCGCCTGCGCGGCGCCATGCCAGAACGTGCGTCACCTCCTCGTTGACATCACCAGGAAACCGCTCAAAGAGAGGTTCCATGTCGTCTCGGCCTTTCGCTTCTTCCTAAATGCTGAAGACAGCCTGAGACGCGACGCGTTGCTTGCGATACGACTGCATCTTGTTGCGGGTGGCCGGATCGTCTGCAATATTCATCTTAATGCGACGTCGCCTGCTGGTATGGCCTCAAGGCTCTTAAACGCGATATCCGGCCACACGACACATAACACTTTTAGCCTTGAGCAAATGAAAGAGCTCCTTGCTGACGCGGGTTTCCTGGTTGAGAAAATCATCCCATATGGTTTCCTTCCTCGACCTGGCCACTTCGCACCCAGGGTTTGCGAGGTTTTGGTCGAGCCGGCCGAGACGTTGAGCAGGGCGCTTCGGATTCCGGCGCGATTTGCAGAAAATTTCATTGTCGTAGCCATCAAGCAGGCGGCACCGCCCGACCCGGTGTGATTTGATTTCTTGCACATCGCTTTGCGCCGTGAATCTTGTTACGTCCTTTCACCGGTGGCTTGCCATGGGCGCTGAGTTCGGACGGCTGCTGACGCGGCAGATGAGGCAAGGAGAGCTGCCGCTCGAGCAGCTTCCCACCCACCTAGACCGGCAGAGCTGTGACGGGAAAGGTAGGCGGCTATTTCGGTGTGGCCCGCCACCGTCAATGTGGACTGGCCCGATGGCCTGACCACAGCATGGTTAACACAAGATTAGCATTTGTTCTTGCCGGCGGACGCATTAGAGGTGCATAATCAAACCTGCGGATGCGCATCGTTGGGGATGGATCAACCGTAGGTGGTATCTTGCTACCGGGCTTTATGGCGTTCGATACCACTGGGAATGATGGCCGTCGGAACCCCCAATGCGCGGTTTGTGTGTGCGTTGGGGTAATATGTACAAGATTGTCATTGCCGATGATCACGGACTGTATCGGCGCGGGCTACGGCTGGCGCTGAGCGCTGGCATCGACGATGCCGAGATATTGGAGGCCACGTGTTTTGACGCGGTTGTTAGCCTCCTCGCCGAGCAGGAGTGCGTCAGCCTCGCAATGCTCGACCTGAACATGCCTGGCCTTTTCACTCAGGAGGTGCTGGGCGATGTCCTGGTGGCGTATCCGAACACGCGCTTTGCCATCGTATCCGGGAACGATTCACGGTCCGAAATATTGACAGCTCTCAATGTCGGCCTGCACGGCTACATCGTGAAATCGCAGAGTGACGAGGAAGTCGTGCTGGCTGTAAAGGAGATTCTTTCGGGCCGCATCTATGTGCCGGCGCTCTTGTCGCGGCATTTGGGCAGTCACCAGCAACCCCTTGAGAACCGTTATGGCAGCAGCGCGGGTGCTGGGGCTCTTGAAAGACTCACATCGCGGCAAAAGGATGTGCTGCGGCTGATGGCGGAGGGATATTCCAACAAGGAGATCGCGCGAGATCTCGATATCGCAGAGGCTACGACGAAGATTCACGTGGCGGCGATCATGCGCGAACTGGGAGTGCGAAACCGGACCGAAGCAGCTGTTCTGATAAAGACTTGGCTCGGGGCAGTCTAAGCGCCAACTTCCTTTGGCGACAGTCGAAGCGAATATCGGAATCCGTCCTCCCTGACTTCGAACTTGGAGGAATGACCGACAAGGGGCGTGCCTTCGACCCCAAGAACCATCGATCCGAAGCCTTGGCGTGTGATTGGAGCCGCGCGGCGGCGGCCAGTTTCTATCCAGTCAAAAACAATGTCGTGGCCCGTGTCGTCCGCCTCGAAAGCCCAACTTACCTCCAGCTTGCCCTCGGCGTCGCGCAGCACGCCATGTTTGATCGAATTGGTGGCGAGTTCGTGAATGATCATGGCCAGACTCTCCGCAGCTCCGCCTGAAATCTTAATATCGCTCCCGGAGATAATCGTCTTGCCAGCTTGCGAGAACGGCCTCAGTTCCTGGACGACCAGATCGCGAATGGTCGATGATCCATCGGGGCTGCGCGTGAGCAGCAGATGCGTGGCCTCAAGCGCGCGAATTCGCTCGACCAGCGTTTCCTTAAATTTGTTGAGGTTGCCGTCAGGCGGATCGAGCATTTTCACTATCGCGGTGATGACGGGGAACAGATTGCTGAACCGGTGGCGCTGCTCCAGCATGAGTTTTTCTTGCCGTCTTACTGCAGCCCGCAGTAGCGTGGTTTGGCGACGCTCAGTCAGATCAGCGGCGACCCCGATGCGCTGGCTGCGGCCCCCTTGATCTTCCTCGCGCCCCCGCAGAGCGATCCAGCGTACCTGACCGCCCGGCCGCTTGAGACGAACTTCAACATCGTAATTGGCGTCCGGCGAGCCCTTGCCTGGAGGTGACACCAGCTTGTCCCAGTCGGCTGGGTGGACGATAGATGACAGATCGGACAATGGTCGGGACGCGGCTGGGGATAAGCCGAGAATATCCCAGAACTGGCGTGAGCCTGCTATCACGTTATGGTCGTATTCTATGCGCCAGGTGCCAAGTCTTCCGGCTGACAATGCAAGGTCCAGCCACTCGTTTTGGGCCGTAAGCGCTTCCTCCGCGGCTTTTCTCTCGGTTATGTCATCAATCACCGCAAAAAGGCTGTCCAACGGGACCCTGTCCGATGCAGGTGAGAGCGTCAACCATGCCCAAAGTGTGCTGCCGTCCTGTCTGATCAGGCGAATCTCCGAGCCGAACCACGGCGCTTCGGACTTCAATGCGGAGAATGAGTTCTCCAGCAGCGTTCGATCGTCCTGGTGGACAAGCTCATCTATGCGTCTGCCGACGAGATCGTCTTCGGGGTAACCGAGAATAACGCTAAGGCGTTTGTTCACCCCTAGCAATTCTCCTCGGTCGTTCGCGGTGGCAAATCCGAGTGCGGCTCTTTCAAAAGCCTGCCGGTAACGCGCCTCTGCAGCTTCGACCGCAGAGAGTTTAACGTCCAGTGCAGCTCGCAAACGCCGCCTCGACCGATCAAAAAGCAATGTAATCATGCCACCGGAAAGGACGAGCAAAATGGCGCGTGCAAACTCGTCGGCGAGAGGCTGGCGGCCCATAATTATCCGGGAGCCCAGGCCGACGGCCGCCATCAACAAAGTCGATCCCGCCGCCATCCCACGGTTTTCCAGGAAGGCGATCACAACAATCGCAGGAATAAATTCGAGGAAGGCCAGGTCTGCGCCACCCGCTCGGGAGACACCTACCTCAAACAACAGCGTAGCGACCACCACAGCCGTCGACGCCAAGTGAGTTGGCGACAGGATTGGACCTCCTCGGCAACTTCCTTGCACCTAGGTACACCTTTCGGCCTAATCCGTCGAGGTTAGACCGGAGAGTGTGCGGCTAGTCCGTTTGCTCGCTTTCAGATCTCACGAAATCAGGGCCTTATGAAGCCGGCTAGCGATCCTTAGGCGCGTTAGCGAATAGAGAAAGAGGATGGATAATCCATGGATCTGAACCACGGCCACAGTGATATCGGATCGTTCGCCTCGCCCGGCATGGCAGCGATTGGTTTTAGCGCGAGAGCAAGGACCAGCTCCGCTCGAAGCGCCCCTTGCGCGACGGTTAGGCCAATCACAGGGAGCGAATATGTGCGGCCATGCCTTGGTTCCCTGACCGGCATGCTCGAGCGCATGGGCTGTGGGTGGCTTGTGCTGAGTGAGGCAAAAAGGGTGGTGGAATGGAACGCGGCCGCCGAAACCATCCTGAGGGCCTGCGAGGATTCAATTGATTCCCACAACGATTTGACGGCGGCCCTGAGGAGCGTGATAGCTGGAGTACCAGCTCATTTTGCTGCCGGATCGCTTTCGTGGATCGTCATCCGCAACGCTGGCGATCGGCCAATCATCATGAGTGAAGAAGGCGTTGTCACTCCAGATGGATCGATCCTGATAGCGCTTCTCGACCGCCAACCTCGGACAGGGCCGAATCCGGAAACTCTGCGCAAAATGTTTGGGCTCACGGGAGCCGAGACGCACTTGGCGTTGCGTTTGGCGAGCGGGGATGCACCCTTGGAGATCGCTGAGCGCAGCAGGCTCAGTCGGACCACGATTCGCACCCAGCTAGCGTCGCTGTTCGCCAAGACAGAAACGAGACGCCAGGCGGAATTGGTTGCTCTTTTGGGACGTATATCGGTGCTGCCGTGAAGCCTTGAGCCGGAGCGTGGATGCCTCCCAGTCGGCGCGCTCATCACCGGTGCACTCAGGAAACCTTGCTCTCGCACGGTCGTGGGCTTGTTCCTCGCACCAGAATTTGAGGCTCGTCGACGAAGACGAGCCTCATTGAGCAGCATTGGGGATCAGCACGACGCTAGAGTCGCGGGGAACCTGAAAAGTGTCAGACGCTCAGACCACCGTAAACGACGACGCCGTCAAATGCAGATGATGGGAAAGGGCGGCAAACTGGATCTGGTGTGCGCCGCCGATGCCATCGCTGTCGAACGAGAGGGCTCCGGTCGAGCTGTTGTAGATAATGTGATCGGTGCTGTCATGTGCACCGGCGCCTAGCTGGAACTGCCCCGCTTCGAGAGCACCCGGGTGAAGCCCCCCAAACACCTTGTGGTCGAGCTGGATTTTGTCGTGAAGCACACTGAAATCAGCCACCTTGGTGACATCACCGGGCTTAAGGACAGTATCGAAGACGAAGACATCGTTACCTGCTCCTCCCCGTAAGACATCGTTTCCCCCACCGCCGTCAATGACATTATTGCCGGCATTGCCAGTTATGGTCTGGGAGAACCCGTTTCCCGTCAGGTTGATTGCCGCGGTACCTGACGGGTTGGTCGTTGCGAGATACTCAATCGACGATCCAGCCGAGAGCGCATATGTGACTGATGCAAGCACCGTATCGTGGCCACTACCCGCTAGCTCGACCACCTTGTCGCCGGGGTTGTTCACGTAATAGATGTCGTTGTAGCCGTAGCCAATCATCGTATCCGCGCCGGTGGTGCCATGAAATACATCCGCACTGCCCGTGCCGTTGAATACGTGATGGCTGGACGGGGTCACGCTGGATGGAGCGATTGTCGAGGGATCGGAAGTAATTGGCGGCGTGGTCGTGGATGTGGGCACATCGCTGGGTGGGGTCTGATTGTCCACGCTTTTGTTATGCTGAAGGAAAAAGGCTTTGAGCTCCGCTGATTGACCAAGCGCGGTGTCGCCCTGCTGAGAGCCCCAGGCGTAGGCGTAATCAAAAGCTGGCGATGGTACCAGCTTGGCGAAATGGTCTATGATCGTCTGCTCCTGCGCCGCGGTGGGAACGACGTACTTCCCACCTGTGTCGGTGTTATAATTGCCGCCGCCAAACGCCTGGTAGCCCGGGATCATCTGGCTGACGGGGATACCCGCAGCCTTGGCGGCGGCGACATATCGGTCGATCATGCTATAGTCGACCTCACCTCCAGTGCGCACCGGATAGGCATCCACTCCGAAATAATCGATATGCGTGTTGGCGGGGTTGTATGTGTTCGAAAAATCTGGGTTCGCCGAGGTGCCCAGACTCATCATTGTGATGTAGGTCTTGGCGCCCGGCAGATGGGAGTGGATCCAGTCCGATTCGGCCTTCAGATTTTCGGCGCTGGCGTAGGTGCCCCATTTGCCGGTGGGGTCCGGCTCATCAACGAGGAAGAAGCCAAACACCTTCGGGTTGCCGATGAAGGGCGTCACCTTCTGGACAAAGGATGCAGTCGCTCCGTTGGTCTCGCCAAGCCAGACCAATCCCTTCATACCGGCCGGCAGCGCATTGAGCTGGTCCACAGACGAGACATCAGCCAAGTTGAATCCGGCTGTGGCAATGTCGGCGCCCGATCCGCCAGACGTGTAGTGGAGAGTGGCCATGCGCTTTTCCTTCAGCTGATTCTACAGAGCCCCTGCAGCTTACCTATTTGACGGCTAAATTAGCGCCAAATCACAAACGGTCAGACCGTGAGAGATTTCTTGATCATCCGGCGGTGTCGTCGCGCGAGAGTCTGACGGGTGCCTGTGCAGGTGAAGCAGTATCGGCGCGTTATGCCCCGAAATTCACACATCTGAGCTGTTTGCCGGTTCCGGCCGGGCGCACCGTGACGGTCCGGGCAGGCTTCCCCGAAAGCCTGGATCATGACGTCAGTGTATGCGAGTTCGGTGCTATCTGCCGCGCGGTGGGCGAAAGTCGATTTACCCAAGAGATCAGGGCGCGCACGAGCGGCTTGCGCACCGGCGTTTCAATGAAGCGGCAGACGAGAAAAGCAGCAAACAGAACCCCACCCGAGACGACGAAAAACGCGGCGTTTTTACCAACATGCGGGGCCAAGGCGTTCAATGAAATATAACCTATATACTGATGCAAAAGGTAAAGAGGGTAAGTGATACCCCCAATCATCGCTATGTAATTGGAAGGTTTGATGACGTTCCCGAAAAATACTGCAGCGGCGAAAACTCCGTATATTGCCGTGTTGGCGATAATGAGACCAGCGCGCGAAAGGGAGACGCCGTAGTGCTCTTGCATCCAGGTCTGGGGCAGCACCATGGTCTTGTAAGATAGCAGCAACGCGACAGCCAAAAGCAACAACGCTGTCGGGGAGCGCCCCCTGGCAACCATGTCTTCGGCCACTATCCCGCCGGCGAAGAAGGGCGCATAATCCGTGATGAAGAAAATGCGCATCGCCGGGTTTCCAATCCAGAGTTCGTTGACGGCCGAGATGGCTAGCCAGACGGCAACGATCGGCAATTTCCAGCGCTGAAAGGCACCGGCCAGCATCAGCATCGCAACCCAGCCATAGAACAGGATTTCCACCATGATCGACCAGTAGACGCCGTCCATGGATTGCCGACCAAACACGCGTGCGAACATGGTAAGATTGGCGACATAGGTCGTCGCGTCAGCAGGCAGCCGCTGGTCCTTGGCCACCACCAGAAAGATAAACGTCACCGTCATGCAGACGAGAAATCCCGGATAAAGCCGGGCGAAGCGCGCGACAGCGAATTCTTGCCAGGTTCGGCCTTCAGCGGACCAGGCTATAACGAACCCGCTGATCAGAAAGAAGAGATTGACGCCGAGATTGCCGTAGATGGCGTAAGGTGCCGCGGCAGGGTAGCTGACATCGAGATTTCCGGCTATCGCGCCCCGGAACAGATAATGATAGAGCATCACCGCGAGTGCCGCCATCAAGCGAAGCAGGTCGAGTGATGTCATCCGCGAGGCGCCGACCTTGCCAATGGATCTCATACCCAGCTCCCGAATTGACCGCACCAATCGGATGCTCTAGCGCGTTATCTTTTCGAGGACGAACACCTGCTCGCACGACAGCAGGGGCAGGATGCTGAACGAGCGAACCAGCTTGAGGCCAGCCTCGGAGAAATCTTCCTGAGCAACGTTGAAATCCACCGGATGCGGTGCAGACACTTTGCCGGTGATCATCCTGCGCAGCCTTAGCCTTATTCTCTGGAATCGCGAAGCCATCCCGTATGAGACGATGAGACGACGGCCGGTAACCCGAGCCAGCTCCTTGATGATCTTGCGCCTGAGATGCGGCGGAATGAGATGGATAAGCCGAAGGCAAATCACCGTGTCAAAGCTTTCGTCGGCCATCGGAAGCTGGGTTACATCGCATCGGATGAAGCCCTGGAATCCAGGTCGACCTTCATAGGCGGTTTTTGCCAACGCCATCATTTCCAGCGAAATGTCGGCTGCTATGACTTGGCAGTCGTGTTGGCTGAGCACATCAGCCAGCTTTCCGGTTCCGCATGGGATGTCGAGCACCTGGGCCGGTGGCGGAGAACAGGCCTCAAGCGCTTTGGCGATGCAGTTCTGCTCCCGTCGTGCGATGACGTAGGATGCAAAGGTAGACAGTTTCAGGTCGCCGGCATATCCGGCCAGATATCGTTCGGCAAAGCTCAGATTTTGATATCGCGGCTTGGTTGTGAGTTCATAGGCGGCTACATCGGCATCAAAATTGACCGGCTTGGCAATGCTTGCTTCGGCAGGATGACCCGATTTGAGATCCGCGCTCATCGGCCGGCTCCCGTTCAGCTTGTCGCGCAGGCGCAATTGCGAATTTCTGTCCAATACGTTCATTGAGGCGCTGCCTTTTTTTGCGGTAGGGCTTCGGTGCCGAATGGGTCTGCCAACGCCGAAGCGCCTTGTCCCCACGTGGCTGCAAACCGGTCCCTTGTGAGCAATTGCTCGGCCCGTGGGGATCGCGGCATTGGTATTGCGACACGCGTCGAAGCCATGCTGATGTGTCCGATCTGATCGACGCGTCCATTGCAGCGTCAAAGTTCCAGATGACTCTGTCTGGCGCATCCCCCGAACGGATGAAGACTTGCGATACCGCATCGATACCGTGCTGCCGTGAAGGTCGCTGCGAAAATCGTGCTGCTGCAAGCCTTTGCGGGAAAAGAACGGGAAGAGAATGCAAGGGCGACCCGGAAGCATACCTACCAAAGCGCTGGCCGCGTCCCCTCTCGGAGCCCCCAGCTCGTCCGGGATCTCCATTTTCGGTCCTGCCGAAGACGCGGAGTTCGATCGGGCGAGCCCCAGGGGAGGTTCCGCCGAAAGCAGCGTTGACCCGACTGCAAAAGGGACGGGCGACACGCACGGGTTGACCCAACGGCTCTCTCACGCGAGCCTTTGGGCATTCCTCATTTACATGTGCGGCGCCGCGCTGACCTTCGTCACTCAAATTGCCATTGCGCGGATGGTCGGCCCGGCAAGCTACGGCATCTACGCCTATGTCTTCGCCTGGATCGCGCTATTGTCGTACGGCTCGACGCTCGGCTTTCATGTGGCGGTCATGCGGTTCGTGCCGACCTACCTAACCACCAAGCAATTCCCGATGGCGTTGGGTTTCATCGTCTTGGGCGCCAAGGCCTCTGTCGCCGCGGCGATAGTGATTGCAATCATCGGTATACTGATTATCACGCAAGAGGCGCACGAACTCAGTCCGGAACTTGCCAGCAGTCTGATGATAGGCATGGCCACGCTTCCCCTGGTGACCGTCTATCTTGCAGGCGGAGGTCTTGTCCGCGCCTTCGAAGCGTTGATATCTGCCCTGCTTCCTGAGCGCATCGTGCGCGACGGACTGGTGCTGACACTTCTTTGCATGGCAGCGTTTCTGACGTCATGGCATTTGAACGCAGTGGACGTCATGTGGATGCTGTTGATTGCTTCAGCCGTTGCGGCAGGCATCACGGGTTTGGCGAGTTGGCGTCACTGGCCAACTGACCTGAACTGCGCAGGGCCGGTCTATGCATTCCAGGATTGGTGGCCTTCCCTGCTCCCGATCGTGATCATGGTCTTCATCGACACGCTGATGAACCGCACGGCGGTAATGTTGCTCGGATGGAACGGATATGTGAAGGATGCCGGCATTTTCTCGGCGGCCGCGAACATGGCAATGCTCATCGCACTGCCGCGCGTTGCCGTGAGCAGCGCCTTCGCACCGACGATCGCGCGTCTGTCCGCGCGCAACGACCTTGCGCGGCTTCAAACTGTTTTCGCCAAAGCCACCATTCTGTCTTGCGCTGGCGGGCTTGCATTAGCGGTCCCTTTGCTCATGTTCACCGAGACGATATTTCACTTGCTTGGCAGCGGTTTTGCATCCGGCGTGGAGCTGGCCCGAATTCTCGTAGTGGGGCAGTTGATCACCGTCGCGGCCGGACCGCAGCAGCAGTTGCTGACCATGGCAGGACATGAACGCGCGGCCGCCACTCTCATGGCTGTCTCGGCTATCGTCAATATTTTAGGATGCATAGCGGGGATAGCTTTGGATGGAGTGGTGGGGGCAGCCATAAGCACAAGTGCGATGCTGGTTTTCTGGAGCATTGCTCAAGCGGCCTATATCCACTCCCGCCTGGGAATTCTTCCAGGCGTGGGTTGGATGCTAAAGGAACGGGTGCGATCGGAGCCGGGCGATAAGGCTCTGTAGCGAAGCACGATCTACTTGGATTGAAAGATGATTCTGGAAGTATTCGGGCCCTCAGGAGCTGGCAAGACGACTTTGACGTCCGATCTTATGCCAGTTCTGCGCGGCCGCGGGTACCCGGTCGTACTGCAGATCGGCGAGCGGCGACATCCAGTTAGAAGAGCCGCCTTGAAGCTGGCCTGTGGCTTGCACTCAAAATGGGTCGGGCAAAATCCGCTGACGACCGAAATTTTCAAGCTGCTTCCACCAAAAAACGATCTATGGGCAACACGCCTTAACTGGCATTTCGAGCTCCTGATCAAGGTTTGGAATGAAGCTCTCAGTTCGAATGAAACAATCTCGGTTTTTGACCAGGGAATGGTTCAATTCATCTGCTCACTGATCATGTTTAGCGGGATTAAAGACCACGAGCGAATTGCGCGTGCGCTTGATTTTATACCCAAACCTAATCTCCTCATCAGACTGCATGCGCCGAAAGATCTTCTGGAGTCTCGTCTTAGGGAACGGCAGCGACACCTGGGAATCGTTCAAAAGCTCCTCGAAGTCGATCTCCAGACCAGCCTCGACCAGATAGAGCAGGTGAACCTGGTCGGAGAGCTTTTGGGATCGTATGGCGTGCCCACGATGCGTATCGAAAGCTCGGACACGAATGCGCGCAGAGCGGCGCTCGAAACGATAGCAAAAGATACGATCGAGAGCATGCAGAATTCTTGCCCGAGGAAGCCAGGCATTGAATTCAAGTACGGCAAATTACAAGCGACAACGAAGTAAGGCCAGCATCGGGCTCACCAGAAGCGAACCGCGAGTTTAGGGCACATGAAACCGCGTCACTTTTTCGGCATGGTCGGAGTCCTACTATCTGTTAGCGCCATCTCTGCAGATGTGAACGGCGCTTCAAGTCCGCGAGAGATATCCGCCGGGTTCGTGGCGCCGATAGCGATGGACCTGCCTGGATACCTCCATGCTGCCGTGGATCCGGCATTCGGCACGAATTTTACATTAATCACGAAACCCGGCGTCCTTGGCGCTGACATCGCCTGTCGGAATTATTGTAGCCACCGCTATTCCAGCGCTCAGGCGTGGAATGCGGATCAAAGCCTTCTTGTCATCAGCAACGGTTGCGGCGGCTTGTGCTTCCTCGACGGACAAACCTACGTACCGCTATTTCGCCGTGCTCAGTCGGCCGAATGCGAATGGCACCCTCGCGATCCCGACCTGATGATCTGCGTTGGTGGACAGGAAATCTTCACGTGGAGCCCCCGCACAAACCACAAGCAGCTGCTGTTTGTCGCCGCCGACAGCAGCGTTCTTGAGTTCGGACCGTATAAAGGCAATCCGAGTCGTGACGGAAATCGCATTGCGGTACGTGCGGTTCGACCTGATGGAAGAATGGCGGTCTTTGCATTCGACCTCCGGCAGCGACGGAAGTTTCCAGACATCGATCTGGCCCAAATACCGGGAACCAACGGGGCGTGCTCGATCTCGCCCTTAGGTCTCAATATCCTGTGCATTCAAAAAGGCGATATCGAACAAACATTTATCTTTTCCGTTGACGGGACCTTGCTTCAGAAGTGGACCGAGCATCACAGGCCCGGTCACGGCGATATGACGGTCGATGCTGATGGTTGCGAAGTCTACGTCGGGATCAGCAAGTCAGACCCTGACAAATTCCAGGTCATCAAGCGGAGACTCGCAGACGGGAAGGTCACCTCGCTGATGAGATACGGCGAAGCGCAACACGCCTCGCTCAGGTCCCTGGGCAGACCAGGTTGGGTCTTCCTTAGCTATTCTGGCGATCCGGATGAAGTGTCTGCACGTCCGGCTTGGGCACCGTACGCGCGAGAAATCATTGCGCTACGCATTGACGGCAGCGGAGAGGTAAGACGCATCGCACAAACGAGGAACGCTCCTTTTGATTACTGGAACGAGACCCATGCCTCTCCATCGCCGGACGGTTCACAGGTGGTATGGTCAAGCAACTGGGGCCTACCCGGGGGGCCGGTTTATGACTTCGTAACCCGCATTGACTGGCAAGAGTACCCCGAAAGCGGACTGGAGGATGTGGCACCGCCGGATTGCCACCAATGAGCTCCCGCCAAATTCTCATGATCGGCACACGCATCGGCGGATCCGAAACATCGCTCGCGCAAGGCAAAACTATAGTCGCGATTTCATTCAAGCAGACGAGGACAGCGCCAATGGCTGAATGTAGTGGGAATGCCCGTGTTCACCGCGAGGTGGTCGCGGTGCCAAAGGCTGATCGGCGAAAGCGGTGAGGTCCTCGGGAGCTCCGATCTGGCGAGCGCCAAGCGACTCAATGTGACTTCTCTTTTTTGCCGAAAGCAGCTGCCGATCTAGCAAAGCCCGATCGAAGGGAAGTGGCGTCCCGATCGGAACTGAGTGGCCTATGGCCAAGAAAGACGGAGACGAGAAGATGACAAAGCTTCCTTTAAACTTCGCCCTTGTGCAGTTGCTGGTGTGCCCGATCAGCAAGGGTTCGCTGGCCTGGAATGCGGATAACGACGAACTCATTTCGGCGAGCGCTGGACTGGCCTACCCCGTACGTGATGGCATACCGATCATGCTGTCGTCCGAGGCACGGGCAATCACCTCCGGTATGGCTCCAAATCCCTTGCCCGGCATCACCGGACGAGACGGTTAGCCTGCTCGCCAACAATGCCGCGCAATGGGCGATATGCCGATATCAAGCCGCAAAATCGCATTGCACTCGGCTGAACTCAAACCGGGCTAAATCTGTCGGCTAACAGCGTCTGCACCACGCGCCAAGCTTCCCGCTGAAACAGTACTGCGTCTCTTGAGATCGCGTCCCGACACTTCGATCGAGCGGTCTCGCACGTTCCTTTGAACAACGGGTGTTGGTCCGACTGCGAGCTCGCTCACTCGCGATCGGCTTGCACTTAGCGGCCAATCGTGGCCAATTTCACGGTATCCGCGCAACCAGGAGATCCGCGCTATCGCCGAAGCGGTATTTGGCGTGTCGCTTGAGATTGACCCGAGTGAGCACGCATCCTATGGCAACCGAAACGACACCATCCTTGCGAAGAAGTTCCAAAACGCCTCGGGCAATATGCCGGGGAGTCTTGTTCCAACGGACCGCGAAAAGTATCGAGTCGGCCCAACTCGTCAGAAGGCTTGCTTCCGGTCCCGCAAGGCCGGAGGGCCCGTTGATGACCACCAAGCTGTACTGGGCCCGCAGTTCATCCCTGCATTCAAGGCTGTCGACGCGAGCTAACAGGCCAAGCAGATCGTCACCTGGCGCAACAGTCATCAGGTCGACGCCGGCGCCAGGGACGCTTACGACTGCATCCTGCAGACTGCAACGAGTGCCGATAAAATCGCCGAACGACAGATAAGCTTTCGTCCCCCCCCCGTGACGGATGAACTCTTGCGTGAGCTGATGATGCGAGCGCTCAAGATCGATCAGAAGAACGGGACCGCCCAATCGCGTGGCGGCCAGTGCCAAGCTCCAGGCAAGCTCATTCGCACCCTCATAGCGCAGGCTGGAGGCAACAAGGATGGTCTGTGACGAATTGGTCCTGGCTTGATTTGGCGCGGCCCTGATCAGCAGAGACGTCACGGCACGGCTGTAGGCCGAGTTGGGCTCATCCAAGACCAGTTCTCGCAATTTCTTCATCGCGATCTTGCCAGGTTCCGGAACCATTCCGACACATGGAACACTCAACGCAGCCTCGGTCTCGGCTTCTCCCCGCAAAGTGCGATTGGATCTGTTGCGGATCAGCACCAGGACGGCGGCAAGGATGGCAAATGCGATCATTCCGGGGGGGACAAGGAATATCGGCGGCAGCGTCTGAGGCTTTGTCGGCGGCCAAGCCGGCGAAAGGATCGAGACGCCTGCCGAAGGAGCCGCGACACGTCTCGTCAGCTCCTGCTGGCGGCTCAAGAGTTCATTGTATCTCTGGGTAAGCAGCGTTACCTGCGGTTCAAGCGCTCGCAATCCCGAAAGCCGGCTAGCGGTATCTTCTCCGACCGCATCCAGAACAGTTTGGCGATTTTCGAGCGAGCTGACCTGCGCCCGGTAGGTGCTCACCTCCGCCTCGACTTTGGCAATGCCATGCTGGATTGCTTTCTCGATCGCGGCGGCGAGATCTTTGTCGCCAGGGGTAGTAGCCTGGCGCGCCGCAAGGTCAACCAGCTCCGGCGCCCCCAAGGCTTCGGCCAGCGAGGCAACTGGCGCGCCTTGCTTGCGAAGGTCCTTGATGTGCTGAAGTCGCGATTCCATCGCTGCGAGATCAGCCCTCGACATGGAGATTTGCTGGCTGAGATCAGCTCGTTCACGGGCTGCGTTATCGGCTGAGCCTTGATCTACGGCACCGGGGCCCAACCGATACTTCTCCAGCCGAGCAATCGCCGCAGACAGGTCGCTTTGTACCCCCGGGAGACTGGCGACCACTGCGTTGAGATCCTGCTTGTCGTCCGCCAGTCTCTTTCTTGCAAGTTCGTCGATGTAGACCTGGGCGAATGTATTTGCCACCAGTGCAGCTCGCGCTGGATCCTCGTCCGCGAAAGCGACTGAAATTATCCGCGAGCGCAGCTCCTGCCCGATCCTTATTCTATTGCGAAGTTGCTTGAGGTCGGGGTCGGCCGCCGCTTGCTCGTTTTGCGGCCAGAGCCGCTCGATAATGCCTGCTGCAAAAGACTGTATGGATGGGGTTTTCGCGGCCGATCCGGGAGCCGGCGTGTCCGACGAACCGCGTCCAGGCGCGACACCTTCGAGGGCGTGCAGCGCAGCTGCGACGCGGCGCATATGGCCCTGCGAGGAGAGCATGGTGATGTGATCATCAATGCTGGAATCGATGACGTCTTGCGCGGAGGCATTGCCGGGGGCAACGGAAATTCGTGCCGGCGCATCGATGATAAGCTGGCTGGTCGCCTCGAACAGCACCGGCAGAGCAAGCCCCACCATTGCAGCGAGTATTCCGCCGACGATCGCCAAGGCAAGGATGAGCCATTTTCTTCTTGCCAGAACTGCCAGCAGCTCGTGCGTGGGAGTTGATGGTTCGTATTCGCGCCGAGGCCGCATTCGCTCGCCGGCTTCCACGACCGCGGGGACAGGCGAGGCAACGGCTTGCGGGACCTTGATCCGGCTGACGGCGGAACTTGCCATTTTCATACTCCTGCCATGTCGAGTTCGCGCGGGGAAGCCGCATAAGGCGTTTTCCTGGACTCATTGCGCCAGGCCTGAAACATCAAAGCCGACCACAATTCGCGCGAGCGATCCTGCCCCGACATGTGATCGCGCCAGCATCTGTCGACCTTGGCGCTGTCCAGCACCTCATCGCCCTCATGCCGGATGTCGGCGAGAAGATCGGTAGCCCAATTGCGCAACGGTCCTCTCAGCCAGATCGATATCGGTACGTCGAAACCTTGCTTCGGCCGCTCGATCAGCCGGTCCGGAAGATAACGACGCAGCAGATTGCGAAGGATCCACTTGCCCTTGCCGTCGCGCACCTTTGCGCGGGATGGGAGGCGCCAAGCGTATTCGACCACCCGATGATCAAGCAGGGGACAACGTCCTTCCAGGCCATAGGCCATGGTGGAGCGATCGAGCTTTACCAATATGTCACCGGGTAGATAACTGGCCATGTCGTCGTAGAGAAGCCGCGACAAAAGGCCATCGAGTTTCGGTATCTCACACATTGGTCGCGGCTGCCCATGAGTGAGGCTGGCCGTCGGCGACCTAACCAACCGCTGGTACAAATCGTCCTCGTGCCTTGCTCCGATCAGGCCGGACATGCGGTTGAGACGATCACTGCGCAGCATGTGGCGCATGATCGGTCCGAGAGGAAGCCGGCGCAGTATATCCTCGCGCGCCCCTCGGGCCAACAGGCTAAGCCCCGTAGCCATGGTTTGCCGCACAACCAAAGGTAGGCTTTGCTGGCGCGTCAACCACTCCGCCATGAAGTGGCGGCCATAGCCGGCGAAGCACTCGTCGCCGCCGTCGCCCGACAGCGCTACCGTAACATGCTGGCTGGCGAGACGGGCAACCAACAGGCTCGGCATCTGGGATTCGTCGGCGAACGGCTCATCCCAGATCCGCGGCAGTTCCGGAATGACCTCGCGCGCGGCTTCCGGAGAAAGACGAAGCTGCGTGTGATCGGTCCCTAAATGCCGCGCCACTTCGGCGGCATAGCCAGACTCGTCAAAACCGCCCTCCCCGAAAGCGATCGTGAAGGTACGCACTGGCGTTCGGGATTGCACCTGCATCAGAGCCACAACGGCACTGCTGTCGACCCCCCCCGACAGAAAACCGCCTAGCGGCACATCGGCGATCATCCGCTCGCGGACCGCAAGCCGCAGCAGATCGTCAAGCTGATCAGTGAGATCATCGTCGCTGCCGACTAGCTGGTGCGTACGGCCGGTTTTCGCGATGTCGGCCAGCGACCACCAATGACTGACTCGCTCGGCTAGTGAATCCGCGTTGCTCGACTCCGCTAGGTCTGAAGATTTCACTGAAAGGACCGAGCCGGGGGGCAGTTTGAACGCATTACGCCAAATGCATGCCTGATCGGGAACCCAGCCTTTCGACAGCATGGACACGGCGGCTTCGAGATTGAGTTCGGCGACGAAAGGCGGGAAGCGCCTGAGCGCCTTGAGCTCCGAGGCGAACACCAGGGCACCTCCCGCCAACGCCACGTAAAGCGGCTTCTTGCCCATGCGGTCCCGAGCGAGGTGAAGAGTTCGGGTTTTCAGATCCCACAATGCGAAGGCGAACATCCCTGCAAAGCGGTTCAGGGCAGCTTCCAGACCCCACAACTCCACCGCGCAGAGCAGGACTTCAGTGTCGCCTGTGCCACGAAACTGACAGCCCGCACTTTCGAGCTCGTCTCGCAGCTGGCGAAAGTTGTAGATTTCGCCATTGAAGCTGATCATGTAGCGACCGCTAGCGGAGCGCATTGGCTGCTGACCGGTACTCGACAAGTCCACGATAGCAAGTCGCCGGTGGCCAAAGGCGATTCCGGCATCGCGATCCATCCAGAGGCCCTGGCCGTCGGGCCCCCGGTGCCGAAGTGAACTCGTCATGGGCCCGATCTCCTCGAGCAACTTCGCATCGAACTGCTCTGGCGAGAGCAGAATTCCAGTAATCCCGCACATCAGCTAATCCCCGAATACCGAGGCCGTGGCCGAACCTCGGGAAGCGTTCCTGCCACAAGGCAGAACGTGAGCGCGAACCAAACGATGGGATGGCGGATGATCAGATGTGGCAAGCTGAAGACGACCACCGAGGCAAGCAGCACCGACAGTGCATCGAGGCGGCTGCGCCAAACGGACATCGCGGCCGACCCCACAATCCAAGCCAGAGCCAAAACCGCCACCAGCCCTCCTTGAAGATAGAGATCCAGTATTGTGTTATGGGCTTCGAATGGTCGCTCGAGGAACTGTTTGTCAGCGACCGGCGGCCGCTCAAGGTGTGGACCCGGACCAAGGCCAAGCGACCAGGATTGCAATCCCGTCTCGATCGCCTGGGACCACAGGAAAACCCGCAGGTCGAATGTCTCTGCAGTTGCCTCGTCACCTCCATCCTTGGTGAGGCTCTTGGCGAACTCTGCGACGTTGCTCTCCTCCGCAACGGCGTAGGGTGCCGCCGCGATCGCCAGCGGAACGGCCCCGATGACCACCAAGAGTGCAATCTCGCGAGGCAGGCTGACTTTGCCAGAACCCGAAGCGAACCACGCCCTTAGCCGCAGTCCAAGAAACACGAGACCGCTCAGAATAGTGGTGTAGAGATAGGTATCGCTTTTGGTCAGCCGTCCGACATAAAAGATCGGGACAAGGCTGGAGAGCGCCAAGAGCTGAGCCCACCGGTTGTTGGTGGTCGCCGCCAGATGTAGTGCCAAAGGACCGAAGACTGCGCAATAAAGCGCGAGTTGATTGGGATTTTCCGACCAGCCGCGCAAGCGGTCCCAATACCATGGCTCGACCCCGGACTGATGGATCCAATCCCATGCAAGTCCAAGCTGTACCAGGAAAGCGCCTGTGGCGATGGCGATCGCCCACCAGGCGCTGCGCCGCAAGCGGGCCCCCGCGTCTGGCTCCAGTGCAGCGAGGCAGGTGACACTCGCCAGCAGCACATAGGCCATCGTATCGTGGGCCAGTCCCGTCAGATAAAGTACCGAGGTGAAGTACCCGACTATGGTCCCGACCGCCAAGGTCAGGGATAGAAGCAACCAGAACTTGGCCAGCTTTGCGAAGGCAGGAGTCACCTCTATGGAGCCGCCCGCCAGTATCCGGCAGAGCGAGAGCAGCATCCAAAGGCCAAGAAACAACTCGCCATAGCCAAATGGCAGCCCCGGCACGTAGATCTGCGATGCGAATGACAAGGCAACGCCCGCAGCGAGCAAAGCATCCCTCATCATCGGCGCGACTCTCCCAATCGGCGATTCGCGGCGTGTTGCGCCAAGGTTGAATGCGCGAGACCGCCCTTCGATTTAGCCGCAAGGACGCTCCTGTAGAGCTCGCAATATTGATCGACTACCCCAGACAGGGCGAAGCGTTGCTTGATAAGGTCGACGGATCGCCCGCCCATGTTTACCGCCCGTTGACGGTCCGCGAGCAGGTCTACAATGCGACCGGCCAGTGCATCCGGGTCACGGGGCGCAACCAGATAGCCGTTCCAACCGTCTTGGACGACATCGGTGCAGCCCGGCATCCTTGAAGCCACGATGGGCAGCCCGGCAAGTCCGGCCTCCAGCAATACGCGCGGCACTCCCTCGCGGTATTCGGTTGGAAAAGCAAACACGTCAGCCATACCCAGAAGGGCGGGAATGTCTTGGCGTTTGCCCAGCACGACGACCTTGGCACCAAGCTTCAGAATTTCTGATTCTGGGACGGCGAACGGCCCTTCAGATTGCCAAGGTCCAACCAGTACGAAGCGCGCATTCGGTCTTTTGGCCAGGACTTTCGGGACAGCCTTAAGCAGGGTCGGGATACCTTTCTGCAGAGTCAACCGTCCGACAAACATGACGACTTCCGCCGATTGAAGCCCGAATTCCTGACGCATCCGCGCGGCTGGTTCGCCAAGATGCCGGGCAGTCGCGAAGGCGCCTATGTCTATGCCGGAACCAGGAATCAGGCAGTTGCTGCCATGTCCGAGAAGCCGGTAGCGTTGAAAGAACGCTTGGTCATCACGGTTCTGGAAGACCGTCGCGGCCGTCCAATAGGACGCCAGCCACTGCAGACCGGCGAAAATAGGTCGCAGCATCAAAGCGCGCGGCGCAAGCGACGAGAATGTCCAGCCTAGTCCGTTGATGGTACGGACAACAGGCACCCGCCCTCGTGTTGCAAATGGGGTCAAGAAATTAGGCTTCGTATCGAAGCTCTGCACGATGTCGGGATGCAGCTCCTCGAGTAATCCGCGAAGGTTCCTGATCGCGCCCGCTTTCCCGCTGCCACTGCTGAAGCGGTCGAACCCGTAGCGCCTATGGGGGATCCCGCGCCTCAGAAACGAGGCTCCGTCGCAAGTTGAAACGGCCGTGATCTGGAAGCCTCTGTCACGCAGTTCCATGAAGAACGGAACTCTTAGCGCGTGATCTTCGCCGCCGACGCAGACCAAGTGCGGCTTCATCTTTCCGCTCCACAAACATTGCGGTCCACCAGCACCGTGACATCGCTGGAACCAAAGTATTTTCTCATGGCCGCTATCTTTGCGAGAATGCGCTCGGTCATGACAAAGCTACGGGGGGGCCCAACGCTTGTCCTCGTCCGTTCGAATGACGGGACGATGTGGCCCCCAGGCGCACCGGCTAGCAACCTAGAAAGGTCAAACTACAACCGTCAAAGGGCCAGTCTGTTCAGCGACAGACGGGTCCGCATCCCTGGCTGAACGATGACTTGCGGTCTGTTCGGGCTGCCGTATCGCGCCAGCCCAAGGGCGAGGAAGTGCCGAGCAGCTGATATGAAAAAAGCGGAGCGATGACGCACGATCGCCTTGCTTTGGCGCGCGCCGATTGCTGAGGTTTCTCCCAAGGCTTGTTGGCAAGCGCCGTGCCACGTTCTCGGAGCACGATGATCATCCTGGGTTCGGTGGCTCGCCTTGGAGGCCGTCGTGCAGCGAGCTTTGCAGCCGATTGAGCCTCGGCGCCTAGACTTTGTGCGCTGCCCTTTCGGCAGACGTCGCCTGGCCCTGATAGTCTTGCACCGCTACGCTACCCCTAGCTATCCATCCCAAGGGAGCAGACACCAGCTCCAGTGATCCGATTGACGTGCCGCTTCCCAGCCCACGCTTTTCAAGCCGCGTAGAGTTTGGTGCCACCGCCATTGTGCAGCAGAACTACGCTTGCAATGCGCAACGTGCCCGGCGGACCTTCTAGATAATTTAGGAATTACTCACGAACCGATTTCATCGGACAAAATAATTGATTGCCGCGGCGTTAGCGAGAAACGTGCTTGCAAGAAAAACGCCGTGTTTTCAGAGCAATGGGCCCAGAATATCAGACGTGTGGTTCGGGTCACTTCCGTTGCGTTATCCCCGAATTTCACCGAGTTGCCTGGCGGCAAACGCAAGCTCCGCCACGATTTTGCTTCATTTTGACTAAAGTTCGAATACCTTAGCTCCGTCTCATATTTGGGTTTTCCGCGGGAAGTTGACCCGATACGGGAGCGTTCCGAACGCAGGGATTTCAGATATTGGCCAAAGCCAGGAGAGCCACGCGACGCTTCCGCGTGAAGAGCAAGAGGCTATGAAGACCAAGAACGAATCGTCTTCTCTTTTGCGTAGCGCGTTGTCGGACTGCGCACCGGGCTTGTTTGGGATCGGGCTTTTTTCTGCGGTGACGAACCTCCTGGCACTGACCGGGTCGCTCTATATGCTGCAGATCTATGACCGGGTGCTGCCGTCACAGAGTGTGCCGACGCTGGTCGCGTTGACTGCTGGGATGCTAGGGCTTTACGCGGCCTATGGACTGCTTGATCTCGTTCGACTCCGCCTGTTGGCCCGCATTGCCAGCCGGCTCTACAAGAACCTCCACCAAAGGGCATTCGCCCTTTCGCTTCTCTTGCCTCTTAAAGCTGGCCGGGAAACAGATCGACTAGATCCATTGCGAGATCTTGATAACCTGCGCGGCTTCCTCGCAGGATCCGGGCCGACGGTCATCTTCGATGCGCCTTGGATTCCTTTTTATCTGTTGATTATCTATTTACTTCACCCGGCCCTTGGCGTGCTGGCGACAGTTGGCGCTATTGCGGTTATCGCAATAACTGCGGTCGCGGAGATTTTCGGCCGCAGGCCGGCCAGACTGACGTCGGAAGCGATGATCTCGCAACGCGCTCTTGCCGAATCGGGACGCCGCAACGCCGAGGTCGTTTATGCGATGGGCCTCTCGCCCAGGCTGGGGCACCGCTGGAGCGACGTCGTTCATGGCTACCTGACAAATCAGGAGCGGCTGTCCGACATCATTGGCGGGACTGCTTCAATGTCGAAGGCGCTGAGGATGGCGCTGCAATCCTGTGCACTGGGGCTTGGCGCCTACCTTGTGATCGACGGCGAAGCATCCCCCGGGATTATCATCGCATCATCGATATTGCTTGGCCGCGCGCTCGCTCCGGTGGATGCGGCAATCGCAAACTGGAAAGGTTTCCTGTCGATCCGACATAGCTATTTCCAGCTCGATGCCACGTTCAAGGCGTTCGAAAATCCGATCGAACCGATGGAATTGCCACCACCGCACACACAACTGACCGTCGAGAGCCTGACAGTTGCTCCGCCCGGTATGCCAAAGCCAACCGTGGTCGACGTAAGCTTTCGCCTGACCAGCGGTGCAGGCATGGCCATTGTCGGCCCAAGCGGCTCAGGCAAGACAACACTAGTACGGGCGTTGGTTGGAGCCTGGAATCCGCTTTGTGGCAAAGTCCGGCTGGACGGGGCCTCGCTCGATCAATGGAACCCGCGCTCGCTTGGATCCCACATCGGTTATCTTCCGCAGGACGTTGAACTTTTTGACGGAACGGTCGCTGACAACATTTCGAGATTTGGCGGCAAGAGCGACCCCAAGGGTGTGCTAGCCGCCGCCAAGGCCGCGGGCGTGTATTCATTGATCATGAATTTGCCGAACGGTTTCCAAACGCGCATCGGCGTTGGAGGCAGAGCCTTGTCGGCTGGTCAAAGGCAATTAATTGGTCTGGCCAGGGCACTTTATGGCGATCCGTTCCTTGTCATTCTAGATGAGCCGAACTCAAACCTGGATGTCGAAGGCGACGCCGCGCTTGCCGGCGCAATTCTGGCGGTGCGAAAGCGTGGGGGCATCGTCATCGTAGTTGCGCATCGTCCGTCCGCTCTCACGAACATTGATCAAATTCTGGTGCTGGCAAACGGTACGGTGCGCACGTTCGGCTCTCGCGAAGAGGTGTTGGCGAGCATAGTGCGACAACCTCCTTCCTCAACGAACCGTCCGTCCCCGGTTATGCCCATGCAAGGTGTGGGCGGGCATGCGTGAAGTGCTTCCTCGCGTGGTAGGTCTCCTCCCATCCTCCATCCTATTTGATGCCGGCCCGCGCTCGGCTGGCAACAAGGGGTCAACACCACCTGGCAACCTCGGACCCAGCCTGGCGCTGGGGTTGACAGTGACTTGCCTGTTGGTCTTCGGCGGTGGTTTGTGGCTCGGTTTGACCAAGATAGCAGGTGCCGTAGTCGCTCCAGCAACCGTGGTCGTCGAAGGCGACACCAAAAAGGTGCAGCATCCGACGGGTGGCACCATCAGCGGGATTTATGCGCAAGACGGTGATCATGTGCGAGCAGGCGACGTGTTGGTGCGGCTGGACGACACGCTGGCTCGGGCAAATCTCAAGATTATCAGCGAGGATTTGAACCGCGTGACGGTGCGGCTTGCTCGACTGGACGCCGAACGTCAGGGGCTGTCGAAAATGCCGATTCCGAGCGGTCTACAGGCGGACATGGGCAATCCGGATGTGGTGGCGTTGGTCGATGGCGAGCGCACTTTGCTTGAAACGCGCACATCCGAATTGACTGGTGAGAAGACGCTTCTTCGAAGTCAGACCGAGCAGATTGAACGTCAGCTCGAAGGCCTAAAGGCCCAGCAGGCCGCGATGGACGAATCGGCCGCCTTGCTCGGCCGCGATCTTACCGATGTGGATACCCTCTATTCCAAGAAACTGGTCTCGAAAGAGAGGCTGAGCAACGTCAGGCTAGATGCGACAAGGGCCAAAGGAGAGTCTGGGCGGCTGGCGGCAGCCGTTGCAGAAGCGCAGGTAAAGATCACGGAGACCGAATTGCAGGTCCTGCAACTCGACGAACAAAGACGCAGCGAAGTAACCAAAGAGTTGCGTGAAACAGAGGCCAGTCGAACCGAACTCGATGAGCACAAGATTGTGGCGCAGGACGAGTTGACCAAAACCGAGATCCGCGCGCCCCAATCGGGCACGATACAGCAATCCACTGTCCATACCATTGGCGGCGTGATCGCTCCGGGGGAGCTGCTGATGACCATTGTCCCCGACGCGGACAACCTTGTCGTTGACGCTCACGTTCCCCCATCGCGGATAGACGACATTCGGTCCGGACAATCAGTCTCTATACGTTTTCCGGCGTTCGATGCCAGCACCACACCGGCATGCCGTGGCAATGTGAAGTGGATTTCTGCAGACCAGATCAAGGATCAGCAGCACCAACTCTCCTATTTCTCGGCCCGCATCAGCGTTCAAGACAGGACCGATTGCCTCACGGACGCAAGGGGGCTGAGGCCAGGCATGCCAGCCGAGGTTCACATAAGCACGGGCCTGCGAAGCGTCTGGTCCTACCTTGTGAAGCCACTCACCGATCAGATGTCACACGCTTTTCGGTAACGTGCCGCGGGCAACCAGCTTAGGGGGCAAGCCGAGTGTTGGCCTCGCCCTAACGTCTCAAACCGTAAAAACTCAAGGCAGCTAAGACTACGACACCAGTCCGACAATGTAGATGATGCTATCGATATGATCTCTCTTGCCGGAGAGAGACAAACGTAAACTTGTAGTCGCTCCGCATCATGTCAGCTCCGGCGTCCTTCATTCGGATGGCATTCGGTTTAGCAAACACTGATATAATAGGGTCAGCCGGCGGCCCCGTATCTAGTCCGTGCCCCCGCCGGTCAGACCCGGCTCGTGGGCTCCCCCGCTTTCGAGCCGGGCCGCCCGACCCAGCATAACGCAATAATTCAGGCGTTTCAGTCAATTTGCCCTTGCACACTCCCCCAAATGCGGACGCGTTTTGCTGGCGGGCACACGCCAGAGTTCGCTAACGCGTTGCCCGCGGGGATATTTCCACCATAAAGCGGCAGTGACTTGAGAACAGCGGCTGCGGTTGTTGTTGGCCTACCCAAAAAACAGGTTATGGACAAAACACGGCTACCACCAGCCAGACTGCGGCACAGGGGATTGGGCCGGTTCATCAGAACAGATGAAGACGACAAGCGGACGCGTGCAAATACTGCCGACATGGAGAATTCCACTACGCCCCTCACCGGCCTTTATCGATGCCCAGGGCTCCCACCATTTATCTGCGTGATGAATGGCCCCAAGGGGAGCTATATGACACGGGATCTGTACACAGAAGCTGGATACAAGCCTGATTTCGATGCGCTGCCATGGGAGTCGGAATATAGAGCCTCCCGAAAACCTTAAACAATTACCACGTCCGTGCTTGGAAAGTCGTGGTTGAACTCGACCATTTCGAGCACGACGTCATACGGCACCTTTGCCTAGGCGAGCAGCACGTTCATGTGGCCGGGAAGTCGGCCAGCCACCGGATGGATGGCGAAAAGGACGGTCTTGGCGGCGCCGATTTCACCTGGTTGGCCTATGAAGCCAGATATGCAGTTGGCACCGCCAGCCACTGTGGCTTCCGGCCCATGGCGGCTGAGAGTTTCGACGCTATCGGCCGGCTCGGCGTTGACAGACACACCGGGTAAAGACAGATCGCCGACGATGCTCCGTATCCGGAGACCATCCCGCAGCGTCGCTGCAAGTTGCGCGCCGCGAGCGACGAACCTGACGTCGCCGCCCGCTTGTATGAGCCTTGCGCCGACATAGCCGCCACTGCCGCCTGCCCCGGTCGCGCACGAACGTCTTATAACCTACGCCAAGGCGCCCGTATCAGCGTCGGACACGGAGAATGCTTTCTATGAGCTCTCTCTCGCGGAAAGGCTTGTTCACCAACGGTACATCCGGTGGACGGTTGGAAAGCGCGTCGGCGTCGGCATAGCCAGTAATTATCACCGCCGGCCAGTCGGAGCGCAAATTGCGCGCGAAGCGAATGACCTCCACCCCAGAGACGAGGGGCATTGCGAAATCGGTGACAATGACATCGAAGTCATGCGGCGCGCGCTCAATGATTGCCAGCGCTTCGGCGCCCCCGGCGGCACAGGTTACTGCAAAGCCGTGTTGCCGCAGTGATTCCGCAGTTAGCTGCCGCAAACCGCTACTGTCGTCGATCAGCAGAAGGGAGGGAAGAGTTTTCCCTTCAGTTTCGATTGGAGTTTGGTCACGATCCGGGTCCGTTGCGTTGGCTTGTGGCTCCTGCGCTGAACGGGGGAGCCAAAGTTCCATCGAGGTACCGCGACCAACGATGCTGTCGATGCGCAGCGCTCCACCCGACTGCTTCATGAAACCGTACACGGTGCTGAGACCCAATCCGGTGCCCTTCCCGACCGGCTTTGTGGTGAAGAAGGGTTCGACGACCTTGGTCAGGATTTCCTGCGGGATGCCCCCGCCTGTGTCCTTGACGGTGATGACAACATAATCTCCGGGCTCCAGATCTGCGGATGCTGCCGCAATGCTCCTGTTCTGTGCGCTGACGACTATTGTTCCGCCGGTCGGCATGGCGTCGCGCGCATTGAATACAAGGTTCATCAACGCCAGTTCCAATTGGCCGACGTCCACATGGGCGGGCCAAACGGAGTTGTCGACCATCCATTCAAAGCGGATCAAGCCACCCAGTACGGGTGCCACCAGGCCGTTCATCGTATCTTCCAGCGCGGTCAAGCTAACCGCCGCCGGCTTCAGATTCTGGCGCCGCGAAAAGGCGAGCATCCTGGTGACAAGGTCGACGCCCTGTCTCGCGGAATGGCGAGTTAATTCAATGACCTTTTTTGCGCGCTCGTCGAGGGCTACATGGCGTTCGAGCAAACCCAGTCCACTCAGGACCGACGCAAGTAGATTGTTGAAATCATGTGCCAGTCCACCCGTTAGTCTTCCGACTGCGTCGAGGCGCTGTGATTGAAGAAGCTGGTCCTCAAGCGCACGCCGCTCCGTCACGTCAAGCAGTGTGCCCAGGATTTCCGGCCGGCGTCCGTCGCCACCTTTCGACAGGATGCCCTGGTCAAGGAAGATGCGGTATTTGCCATCGGCGCACAGCCAACGGAACTCGCACGTATAGGAACCCTTTGCCTTCGCCGCCAGCAATGCTTCTGCTACCTTGGGAAGATCGTCCGGATGCACCCGGCTCAGGCCAAACCGGGGATCGGAAGTCAGCCGTTCCGGAGGAAACCCCGTCAGGCGTTCGACGCCTTTGGTCACAAAGCGGGCGGCAAATGGCGGCTCGGCGGCCCTGGCGTGAAAGCATACAGGCAAGGACCCAAGAATGGCTTCCTGCCGCTCCTCGGCAATTCGCAGCGACCGCTCTGCCTCAAGCTTTTGCCTTTCCGCCTGCAAGGCCTTTGCCAATAACGCCTGCTCGGCGGTCGCCTTGCGCTGGATCTCGATCGTCTTTTCGTGCAGCTCGACGAATACTGCCACTTTGGATCGCAGCATGACCGGGTCGAAAGGCTTGAACACATAGTCAACTGCGCCGGCGTCGTATCCGCGCAGCATATGGGCGTCTTCCTTATTGATGGCCGTGAGGAAAATGAGTGGTGTCCGTTTGGACTGTTCGCGCTGGCGGATCAAAGCGGCTGTCTCGTACCCGTCGAGACCTGGCATCAGCACATCCAGCAAGATAACGGCGAAATCCTCCTTTAGCAGGCGGCGCAGCGCCTCCTCGCCGGATTGCACCGTAACCACTTCCGCAATTGGCGTGAGAACTTCATCAATGGCCAGCAGATTCCTCTCGTCGTCATCGACGGCAAGAATCCGCGCCTTCGACGGGGGAGCCGCCAACTGCACGATCTCAAGTTTCTTCGAACGAATCCGCGACGACTTTTGCACCGGGCACCCGTCAGTTTATTGATACGAGCAGATTTTGGTGCGCCACCGTCCTGGTCCGAGAGCGACCGATCCAAACGCGCAGGAGTGCCAGCAACAAGTCGAGATCAACAGGCTTGGCAATGTAGTCGGAGGCACCGGCCTCCAGGCACTTCTGCCTATCGCCTTTCATTGCCTTGGCCGTCACCGAGATCAGCGGGATGTGAGCGATGGCCGGTGTGCTGCGTATCCTCCTCATCGTCTCATAGCCGTCCATCTCCGGCATCATGATGTCGATCAAGGCGGCGTCGACGTCGGGGTTCTGTTCCAGCAGGGCAATGCCATCGCGTCCACGTTCGGCGTGGAGGACCTCGATGTCGTAAGTCTCCAGGACGCTTGTGAGTGAATAGATGTTCCGGATATCGTCGTCGACGATCAGGACTTTTGCGCCGGCAATACTGGATTTGTCGTCGGCGTGCCCCTCCCCTGCCCCGCTGCCTTCCCGCAATCCTCCAGGAAGGGTCGCAGAGATGTGTAAGGCCAGTTGAGCAAAATTCTCGGCTCGCGGGACATCGTTCCAAGCTGGGTTAAGCGCCAACACCTGTTCAATCGCGTCGGAGTGGGGGGCAAAGAACAGAAGCGGCGGCAGACCCTCGGAAAACTGTTTCGTAAGCTCGTCGAGGGCCTGCGCATTGTCCTTGGCGGACCTTCCAAGACCGACGATGACGGCATCAAATGAAGCGAGCTCAATATCGTCGGCGGCAGTTGCGCGACTAATGGCAGTGACCGAGGTGACCCCGTCTCTGATCGTCTCGACCAGGGAAAGGCGCCGTTCGGAATCGGAATCGACCACGAGGACCCTTCGCTGGACCCGTAGCTTCCTGGAATGAATTCCCTCGAACACCGTCATCAGCTCATCGGACGATACGGGCTTTGTGGAGACGCTCGCTGCGCCTTTGCGAGACAGGTCTTCGAGGTCTTCCGCGCCGGAAATCACGTGAACCGGGATGCCTGTCGTCTTCGGATCGTGGCGCAGCAAGTCGAACAGAACCCATCCGTCGATGTCGGCAAGACCCAGATCCAGCGTAACCGCATCGGGAACGAGCTTACGTGCCAAAGCCAAGGTCCCGGAACCCGCGGTCGACAATACGCCCTTCAGTCCAGCAGATCGCGCCAGGCCAAGCAGGAGACCGGCGAAGGTCGGATCGTCCTCGACAATCAGGACGACCCGGTCTTCCGCCGAGATGGCATCGCGATCGTCCAACAATTCCGCCGACGGCAGACCGCTCGGAGTTGCCATCGTGGCAATTGCCTCGGTGGCTGGAAGTAATTCCGGCTGGGCCAGCGCGGAAACGCTTGGACCGTCCATTGGGATGATGAGCGTAAATGTCGACCCCTTTCCAGGGACACTTTCAACCCGCAACTCGCCGCCAAGCAGACGCGCAATCTCGCGGCTGATCGAGAGGCCGAGACCGGTTCCTCCATATTTGCGGCTGGTCGTGCCGTCGGCTTGCTGAAACGCCTCGAAGATCAGCTTCTGCTTGTCCTGCGGGATGCCGATCCCGGTGTCTGTCACGGCAATGGCAAGTGCTCTAACCGGCTGTTTTGCGCCATTACCGCGCCCGGTCTTTTCGAGAAGGAATTTTAGGCTGACCTGGCCCTCGGACGTAAACTTGAAGGCATTCGAAAGCAGATTGAGAACGATTTGCTGCAGGCGCTTTTCGTCGGTGCGTACAGTCTCCGGAAGAGCCGGATCGACATCGATTGCAAAGCCAAGCCCTTTGTCCGCCGCCAGCTGACGAAACGTTCGCTCCATATGTTGGCGCAGATGCGCAATGGGCATATCGTTGATGTCGATCGAGACGGTGCCAGACTCGATCTTCGACAAATCGAGGATGTCGTTGATAAGGCTGAGAAGGTCGGTCCCCGCCGAATTGATAGTACGCGCAAACTCGACCTGCTTGTCGTTTAGATTGCCTTGCTGGTTCGTAGCGAGCAGGTTCGACAGGATGAGCAACGAATTCAGCGGGGTTCTGAGTTCATGGCTCATATTGGCAAGGAACTCGGACTTGTATTTGGAAGTGAGCGCCAACTGCTCGGCTTTCTCCTCCAACGCCCGACGCGCCATTTCAATCTCGAGGTTCTTGTTTTCGACCTGCTTCTTTTCGTTCTCCAGAAGCTGAGCCTTCTCCTGCAGCTCCTCGTTTGTGGCGTGCAGCTCCTCCTGCTTCTTGGTCAGTTCGGTCTGGCGGGCCTGCAACTCGGACGTCAGCAATTGCGACTGCTTGAGCAGGCCTTCAGTTCGCATCGTTGCCGCTATGGTGTTGAGGACGATGCCGACGGATTCCATCAGCTGATTGAGAAATGACTGGTGCGTGTCGCGGAACTCGCTGAAGGATGCGAGCTCGATGACCGCCTTGACTTCATCTTCAAACAAAGCCGGGAGAATAATGACATTCGCTGGCGAGGCGCTTCCAAGGCCGGACGTCACACGCAGGAAATCTGGCGGGACATTGTCAAGCATGATGGCACGCTTGTCGGCGGCACTTTGGCCGACGAGGCCTTCCCGAAGATCAAGCCGTTGCTTGATGGCCGCCTTGCTCTCGGCGCCATAGGACGCCGCGAGTTCCAGATAGGATTCCTCCTCATCGCGGTTGGTCACATAAAACACGCCATATTGAGCGTTCACGAGGGGAGCGAGCTCAGACATGATTAGACGTGACACGGTGGCTAGATCGCGCTCGCCTTGCAGCATTCGCGAGAAGCGAGCGAGATTGGTCTTCAGCCAATCCTGCTCCGCGTTTTTCAACGTCTGATCCTTAAGGTTGCGGATCATCTCGTTGATATTGTCCTTCAATGCAGCGACCTCTCCGGAAGCCTCGACGCTGATCGAGCGCGTCAGGTCGCCCTTCGTCACCGCCGTGGAGACCTCGGCGATTGCGCGGACCTGAGTGGTCAGATTGGCCGCCAATTGATTGACGTTATCCGTAAGGTCGCGCCAAAGACCGGCTGCGCCCGGCACGCGTGCCTGGCCTCCCAGCTTGCCCTCGATGCCGACTTCGCGCGCAACGTTGGTGACCTGGTCGGCAAAGGTAGCGAGGGTCTCGATCATCCCGTTGATGGTGTCCGCGAGCGACGCGATTTCACCTTTGGCGTCCACCGTGAGCTTGCGCTTGAGATTGCCCTGAGCGACGGCAGTCACCACATCGGCGATGCCGCGCACCTGGTTGGTGAGGTTTGTCGCCATCAGGTTGACGTTGTCGGTCAGATCCTTCCAGGTGCCGGCGACACCTCGCACCTCGGCCTGACCTCCAAGCTTGCCCTCCGTGCCCACCTCGCGCGCCACACGCGTGACCTCGCCGGCGAAGGAGTTCAATTGGTCGACCATGGTGTTGATGGTCGACTTGAGCTCAAGGATTTCGCCCTTTACGTCGACCGTGATTTTCTTCGAGAGATCGCCGCGCGCGACCGCAGTCGTCACCTCGGCAATGTTGCGAACCTGACCGGTAAGATTCTCGGCCATAGAGTTCACGTTGTCGGTCAAATCCTTCCAGGTGCCGGCGACACCTCGCACCTGGGCCTGGCCTCCCAGCTTGCCCTCGGTGCCGACTTCGCGCGCCACGCGCGTCACCTCGCCCGCGAAGGAGTTCAGCTGGTCGACCATGGTGTTGATGGTCGACTTGAGTTCAAGGATTTCGCCCTTCACGTCGACCGTTATTTTCTTCGAAAGGTCGCCCAGCGCCACTGCGGTGGTTACTTCCGCGATGTTGCGCACTTGGCCAGTCAGATTGGCGGCCATCGCATTCACGTTATCGGTCAGGTCTTTCCACGTGCCCGCGACACCTCGGACCTGGGCCTGGCCGCCGAGCTTGCCATCAGATCCGACCTCGCGCGCCACGCGCGTCACTTCCGAGGCAAAGGAATTCAGCTGATCAACCATCGTGTTGATGACGTCCTTGATCTGCAGAATCTCTCCCAAGGCATCGACCGTAATCTTCTGGGTAAGGTCGCCGGTGGCGATCGCGGTTGCCACTTTCGACACGTCACGCAACTGCACGGTCAGATTGCCGGCCATGGCGTTGACGTTGTCGGTCAAATCTTTCCATGTTCCGCCGACGCCTTCGACATGGGCCTGGCCGCCAAGCTTGCCTTCCGAACCGACTTCACGGGCGACGCGCGTGACCTCGGAGGCGAAGGAGTTTAACTGGTCAACCATCGTGTTGACGGTATCCTTGAGCTCCAGGATTTCGCCTTTGACGTCGACGGTGATCTTTTTGGAAAGGTCGCCCCGGGCGACGGCCGTTGTCACCTCAGCGATGTTGCGAACCTGGCCGGTGAGATTGGCCGCCATAAGATTGACGTTGTCGGTAAGGTCCTTCCAAGTGCCGCCTACTCCCCTCACCTCGGCTTGACCGCCGAGCTTGCCTTCCGTCCCCACCTCGCGCGCCACGCGTGTGACTTCCGAAGCAAAAGAATTCAACTGGTCGACCATCGTGTTGATGGTATCTTTGAGTTCAAGGATTTCCCCCTGCACGGCGACCGTGATCTTTTTTGACAGATCGCCAGAGGCAACCGCTGTTGTGACCTCGGCGATGTTGCGAACTTGCCCGGTCAGATTCTCGGCCATTGAATTGACGTTGTCGGTGAGGTCCTTCCATGTGCCGGCTACGCCGCGAACTTGTGCCTGCCCCCCAAGCTTGCCCTCGGTCCCAACTTCGCGCGCCACGCGGGTGACCTCTGAAGCGAACGAGTTCAGCTGATCTACCATCGTGTTGATGGTGTTCTTCAGCTCAAGGATCTCGCCCTTCACGTCGACGGTGATCTTCTTCGACAGGTCACCCAACGCCACTGCCGTGGTCACCTCCGCGATGTTGCGGACCTGGCCGGTCAGATTTTCCGCCATTGAGTTCACATTGTCGGTTAGATCTTTCCATGTGCCGCCAACGCCCTCGACACGTGCCTGGCCGCCAAGCTTGCCTTCAGTGCCGACCTCACGCGCGACGCGCGTCACTTCCGAAGCAAATGAATTCAGCTGATCGACCATCGTGTTGATGGTGTTCTTGAGCTCGAGGATCTCGCCTTTCACATCGACCGTGATCTTCTTGGATAGATCCCCTGAGGCGACAGCTGTGGTGACTTCAGCGATGTTGCGCACCTGGCCCGTGAGATTGGTGGCCATGGCGTTGACGTTGTCGGTCAAATCCTTCCAGGTGCCAGCCACGCCCTTCACCCGCGCCTGCCCGCCGAGCTTACCTTCCGTCCCCACCTCGCGCGCGACTCGCGTGACCTCGGAGGCAAAAGACGCCAGTTGCCCCACCATCGTGTTGACGATCTTGCCGATACGCAGGAACTCGCCGCGCAGAGGTCGCCCGTCAATCTCGACCATCATTGTTTGGGAAAGATCACCTTTCGCCACAGCACCGATGACGCGAGCCACTTCGGCGGTCGGTTGCACCATGTCCTCGATAAGGTCGTTTACGGACCTGACACTCGACTCCCAACTTCCGGTGGCATTGCGAACGTGCCCACGCTCGCCAATCCTGCCATCCTTGCCAACGACCCGGCTGAGCCGTTCAAACTCACGGGTCACCTGATCATTGAGTTCGACGATCTGGTTGAAGGCATCGGCGATATCCGAATCCAAACCGTCGTAGACGTTGTCTATCCGAACGGAAAAATCACCGCGCCTGAAGGCTTTCAATGCATTGAGAATTTGACGACGGTCGAGTTGCGCTCTTGATGCCTGCACACTCACAGTGCCACTCCCAAGCCAGCGGTTTTGTGAAATTGCGGATACTAGATTAACGAAGCCCCGTGCGGTGGCAGGGTAAAATCCACCGCAAGCCCGACAACGTGGAACCAGCCAGATGGTTCCGCGGATCCCGTCCTCCCGCCAAATCTCATTGTTGGCGATGCGGAATTCCCTCGGGCCGGGCGAGATCGTCCTTATGTCCAAAGGCCAGAGGGCCACGAGCTTCTCGCACGAGACGGCTCACGTCGCGGGGGTTGCTCCTGGAGACTTGCGTCAAAAAACACCCACAACGAACGAAGTCAAAATTCTGGGCGGGCTGGGATTTGATCTCGGAGTGGTCGACGAGAAGCACGCGCCATTTGATCGGCGTCACGATCGACAATCTGCTCCTCGTCGCGCGCGGCCAATAGCGCGGTCATTGTCCGGGTTGCAGAAGCGACTCTGCGCACTGTTGCGGCTTCATGTGGCGATCGGGCCATAGGCGCGGCGGGCATAAAGCGGGGGCATGGGACTTGGCGGATCTGGCCGGGATTGCCGAGACGAGACTAGGTCAGGTCAGGTGGCGTGATCGTTGTCGCAGATCTTGAATTGCCAGCTGTCATTGTCGGTCTCGATGGTGTCGCAGTGATGGGTCCAATCGGTCGAGCAGCCGACATTCTTCACAGGCAGTGCTTAACGTCAGGGAGCAGTCGTGCCGCCGCGTTTAGAAGACCCGTGCGCTGGTTCGTAGTGGATCGGCGGCAGCAACATTCGCCCGCAGCTTTGGGGCCGCAACCGGACTGTCTGTTTTGCGATGTAAGCGGCACAATGCAGTCGTTCAGTTCAGCCCCGAAGGCGGTCTGAAGAGCGACAGGCCTATTGCGCCGCGAGAACTTTCCTTTTCAAGAAGCGGCCAAGATCGGTCAGACGCAGGAACGGATGAGGTCGGATCTGCGCAGCCTGCCGAGAAGCGATGATCGCAGCTCGATGGGCGTCTTGCCGTTCCAGATAGAATGCCAGTGCAAGTTCATGACGTGTCGGCCGAAAGCCACCGGGCGGCTGTGCTGTGGTTGACAATATCCTGGGCTGAATGGGCCAATCAGAAAGGCTGGGACTAAGCATATCATCCTCCCGCGGAGTGTGGATCCACGAACTCTCTCCTGTGGCCGTGAGATATGCGTACTAGGAACCGTGATTGGTTCGTGAAAAATGCGGCCCCCCCTAAATCGTGGTTGAAGTCGCGCCAGGTCCGGAGAACAATTGAACGTCGAACCTGGCTTACGGAGCGATGGCGCAACTTCAACTTCTGCTGTTCGGAGGCTTTACTCTTGCTGGAAGCGGACCTGCCGCCGCGGTGCTGAGCCGCAAAGCGCGCGGTCTGGTGACCTATCTTGCCCTCAATCCTGGACGACCCCATTCGCGTGAGAAACTCGCCGCGCTTCTATGGGGTGATACCGGAGAGCCGCAGGCGCGGATGAACCTCAGACAGGGCCTATCGGCGATAAGGAAAGCGTTGCCATCGGCCGGCGACCGGCGGCTCCTGGCGGACGGCGATACTGTCACCCTCAATCTCGACGACCTCGAGATCGATGTGGCACAGTTCGAGCGCCTGGTATCAGGAAGCGCGCCCGAGCAGCTTGAGCAGGCCGCGCTCCTCTATGCCGGTGATCTGCTCGATGGCTTCGTCCTGAGGGAAGAACCGTTCGACGACTGGCTAAGGCTGGAACGTGAGAGGCTGAGGACGATCTGGATCGGGGTTCTAGAAAAACTCCTCCACCAGCATGCGATGAAGGACAATCTGGCCGCCTATGTCCAGGCAGCAACGCGTTTGCTCGCATCCGATCCTCTCCGGGAAGATATTCACCGCGGCCTCATGCAAATCTATGCCCGCCAGGGCCGAGCGAACATGGCATTGAAGCAGTTTGCGCAATGCCGCGAGGCACTGCGCAAGCACTTGCAACTGGAACCGGACAACGAGACGCGTGAGTTGTATGACAAGCTCCGTGCCAGCCGTTTCGGACCGACCAGACAGAATACAGCACCGAGCGTAAGGGCCGAGGGGGCGGTCCCAGGCGCTAACCCAGTGCCGGCTTCGGTACGCCCCGAAACGCGCTATGTGAAGTCGGGAGGTGTTAGCATTGCCTATCAGGTTACCGGTGAGGGACCGTTCGACCTCGTCTACGTGCAGGGCTGGGTTTCCAATCTCGACTATGCTTGGGAATCTCCGCGGCTGACGCATGTGCTGCGCCGGCTTGGGTCATTTTGTCGGCTGGTCCGCATCGACAAGCGAGGCACCGGTCTTTCCGACCGCAATGTAGGGTTTCCGACGTTGCTGGAGCGGGTGGACGATGTTCGGGCGGTACTAGATGCAATCGGATCGCGGCGAACAGTGGTGTTCGGCAGTTCCGAAGGCGGCGTCCTTTGCATGCTCTTTGCTGCGACCTACCCCGAGCGAACCAAAGCTCTCATTCTTCATGGTGCATACGCCCTGGGACTGTGGTCACCGGAATATCCCTGGGCGAAGACCCGAGAGGAAATGGAAGAAGAATTGGCGGCGATCGGGCGAAATTGGGGAGAGCCTTGGGACTTGGGGCGCGGGGCGCCGAGCCTAGTGAACGATACGCACGAACAACAATGGTTCGCAGCCTATCTGAGGAGTTCGGCGTCACCTTCCGATGCGATCGCGCTGTGGCGCTGGGGCGCGGAAGTCGATGTCCGCAATATCCTGCACGCGATCCATGTGCCCACTCTGATCCTCCAAAGGAAGGGCGATCGATGGATCAAGCCCGAAGAAGCGCTTTACTTGTCCGAGCGCATCGCTGGCGCCACGCTTGTCGAGCTGCCGGGCGATGACCACCTGATTTGGGGCGCCGATTCGGACCGCCTAGTCGACGCGATCCAACACTATCTCACCCTCACATTTCCGGCGGAGGCCCGATAGAGCTGAAAGTTGGATTGTCTTCGTCCTGCTCATTGAAACGGATCGTCACGCTCAGTTTCGGGAGGATCATCGACCAACCACTCAGACCTTAGCGAAGAAATGCGCTGAGTGATGTGCTGCGGACCGCAGGCCGCCTTTAGAAAACACTCGCACCGCGGTAGAAAAATGACCGGTCGTGGGCCGTGAATGGCCAACCCTGTTTGCTGACCACGTCAGCACTGAGGCAGCGGCGAAGCTGATCTCTACGGCCGACATTAGGCGCATTGCTGACCGGCAGATTTGGGGCTGTGAGCGGACCATCAGGTTTTGGAATTGGCGAGCCGGGAACCGACACTCAATTCGGCGCACCACGCTGGCAGCGTCAGACTCAAGCTCTGCTTGGCTTCACGTACCCGGAACTGCCTCGGACCCTGTTCATTCCGTTGGCAGCGGCACAAGGTCGAGCCTCGGTACGAATTCATCTATCTCATCGTCAAGCGGTGGCGGTTCTTCTTCAGCCTCCTGCTTCGGCTCGACCATCAGCAAGCCAACCACGATCAGCGCTAAGGAAACCCAGGTGAGCGCCGGTATAGCTTCGCCCAGCAGCAACATGCTCCACCCTATACCGGCCGCAGTTACGGCGTAGGCGTTCTGGCTTGCGAACACGGCACCTGTGCTGGAGATCAGCGCAATGAAGAGCAGCATGGCCAGGTTGCCGGCAACGGCCATCAGAATGACGATGATGCCAAGCCTTCCGGTCAACAAACCAACCGGTATGAAATCCGCATAAAAGGCCGCCAGGGGGATCAGCATCAGAAGTGAAGCAACAAGGACGATGCCGAACATAGCGACGCTGTCTATGGCAGTCGGTTTGAATTCAGAAAGATAAATATCCTCCGTCGCATAAGTGACCGGGATCACGAGCGCGATGGCAAGCCACAGCCAGTTGGTGTTCAGTTCCCCCGGCTCCCCAAAGAAAAGGATGATGACGATGCCGGCGAGTCCCAGTCCCAGGCCCAAAAACCGTTTCATGCTGGGCGCTTCGGTTCGCATCAAAGCCGCAAAAAGGAATACGGCGAAACCTTCCAACACGATCACAATGGAGACGATAAAGGCGGGAAGCTTGCTTGCCAGCCAATAGACCAGCACCTGATTGACCACCGAACTGATGAACGCCAGGATGATGACGAACCGCCAATCCGAGCGCGTGAGAGCAGATAGGCTCGGCATTGTCCCGCGCTTGAGGCTAATACCGAGGCAGAAGGCAGCTCCGATGAGATCAATAAGGATCGCCAGTCCAATCGGGTGAGCTTCAACGAGCGAAGCCATTTTCGAGAGCGGGACGACAAGGCCCCACAACCCACCGCATGCCAACAGCAGCAAAGCTCCGCGGAAGGTGCGGATGTTTTGCCGCATCTTGCGCTCGCGCTCGTAAACCTTTTGGGCCATCGTAGCGAACACACTGGCAAGTTTGCCCAGACCATCGCTTCGGGCTGCCACATCGCGGATGCCCAGCTTTGAAGGATTGAACCTCCCGCTTTCCAGGGTTGCGGCCGCTTTCGTCAGCTTGGTTACCTGACGCAGATATTCCTTCTCTACGTCGCGCAGTCGCTTCTTCTCGATGCACGTGGAAATCCGCGCCTTGAGAAGCGCCAGCTCGAAATCCTTGGGCAAGAAATCCTCGGCGCCCAATTCAATCGCCTTGACGACGCTGCTCATTTCATCGTCGAGCCCGGAGATGACAATTACCGGCACATCCCGGGTCCGCGACGATGTCTTGAGGCTCGTCAGCACCTCGAACCCGTCCATCACCGGCATCATGATATCGAGAAGAACAAGATCGAAATTTTTCGCTGCGAGCAGGTCGAGTGCCGCTCGGCCGTTCTCTACAGCCTCGGCTTCATGGCCGAGAGCCTCGACCGACTTTTTGAGCTTGATCCTTATGGTCCGAGAGTCGTCGACTATGAGAATTCGGCCAGGGTTGCTCACGCTATTTCCCCCGATTGAAGATTGTTCGAAGCTCGGTGATGGCGAGGTCAAACGCCCGCTGTGCATCGCCGATCTCGGCAAGACTGGCGGGCTCCCCGCTTGCGCACCGCGCCTCTACCCCGGCGCAGATCTGACTGAGATCAACTGCACCCATATCCCGCGCATTCGATTTCAGGGAGTGGGCGGCCCGTCGGACCGCGGCGTGGTCGGAGGCATGACATGACGACCACATGTCCTGCATGATGGGTGGCCCTTCCTCCAAGAAGGACTCCACAAGCTCCAGAAGATCAGCTTCCTCGCCACCGACAAGCTCACGCAGCTTGTCCAGCGCCCCTCTGTCGATCGCCACAACATCCCCCGATTTGTGCTTCGTCAAACCAAAACCAACGCAAGAAAACGTCTGCCGACGCTGGCAAAACAAGCGAAATCCAACTCTTTAGTACCTTTTTTCAGAGTTCCATCGCATTGAAAAGACAGATTATCGTAGCAACGCTAAATTAGCGATAACGCATGTAATCAAGCGGTGCTGGCACGACGTCGGTGACGATTGCTCCAACGTTGCCGTTTCATCTTAGAGACCGTGCACTCCAGGATCTCCCAAATCACCCGCTGCGCCCGCAAGCCTCTGCCCGAGATTCATCACGGCTTTGTTCAGCGAAGCTATGAGATCTTCCACACGCAACGGCTTGCTCAGATAATCGTCCATTCCGGCATCCAGATATCTCTCGCGATCGCCCGTCATCGCGTTTGCGGTCAGGGCAATGATGAACGGCTGATGCGACTGCTTGGCATTTAAACTGCGGATCAATCTTGTCGCTTCCAGGCCATCCATGTCAGGCATTTCGATATCCATCAGAATGACATCATGGCTGCCCTGGCTGTAGGCAGCGATCGCCGACTGGCCGTCGATTGCCTGTTCCGGCGTGTATCCCAGGCGCTCGAGCACCTTCGAGCCAAGCTTGCGGTTGGTGGCATTGTCGTCGACCAAGAGAATCTGAAGCGGAAAGGTCTTGGCCATCGAACCGTCAAAGGCGGAAGCCTTCGTCTGATCGGCTCGGATGGGGCGGGCCGGCGTCCCAACAAAGATCGACAGCAACGTGTTGAGCAATGGCGAAGGCTTGATAGGCTTGGATAGCGCCGCCGCAAACCGCAGGCTTTCCATTTCCTTCTTCCTGTCCTCCGACATGGGCACCATGGAACTAAGCAGCACCAGCGGAACGCTTTCCATGCATTCGAGCGCGCGGATTTTTCTAGCGAGTTCGATCCCATCCATGTCAGGCATGTTCATGTCGAGAACGATGACATCGAAGACTTCCCCTGCTTCAAACCTTCGCAGGGCGTCGCGCGGGTGTTCGCTCGCGGACGCGATCATATTCCATGACTGCGCCTGCAGGGCCATGATGCGGCGGTTGGTTGCGTTGTCGTCCACGACCAGCAACCGCTTGCCTGCCAGTTCGAAGGGCGTCGGGGCGTTTGCTAGTTCTTGGCGCGAAGCCACGGGCGCGCGAATCGTGAAGAAGAAAGTGGTGCCTTTCTCGTCCGCGCTGTCGACCCAGATCTCACCACCCATCAACTCTACCAGACGCCTGCTGATGGCCAAGCCAAGTCCGGTTCCGCCATAGCGCCTGGTCGTAGAAGCATCGACCTGGCTGAAAGATTTGAAGAGCCGGTCCATCCGGTCGCCGGGTATACCGATGCCGGTGTCGCGAACCGAAAACTGGAGCGTGCAAATCTTCCCCTCGCCATCCTCGTTTGAACCATGGTTTGTGGCTGTGGACGCGACCGTCATCACCGAAAGGACGATCTCTCCCCGCTCAGTGAATTTGACAGCGTTATTAAGGAGGTTGATCAGCACTTGGCGAAGCCGACTACTGTCGGCAATGACGGTTTCCGGCGTACCGGGCTCGATCAAATAGCTCAGATCCAGCCCTTTTTCGGCCGTTCTCGATGCGATCAAATCGATCGCACTTTCCAGGCAGTCGCGCAATTGGAACTGCCTAGGATCGAGATCGATCTTGCCCGCCTCGACCTTGGAGAAATCGAGTATGTCATTTATGACGGTGAGCAGGGCTTCGGCGCTGTTGTTAATTGTCTCTCCAATTTCCCGCTGCTCATCATCCAGTTTTGTCGCTAGGAGCAGGTTGGCCATGCCGATCACACCGTTCATCGGTGTGCGGATTTCATGGCTCATCGTTGCCAGGAACGTACTCTTAGCCTCGTTGGCCGCTTCGGCAGCCTCCTTTGCCTGCTGAAGGGCGAGGGAAAGTTGTTTGAGTTCAGTCACGTCCTGTGTGGATGACACAATGCGCGACCAGTCATTTGCCGGATCCTCCGGAAGCTGAACCGTCTCCACGAGATAGAGATCGCGTCCGCTGAAATCCTTGTCGCGGACCTCGGTCGAGGTGTGGAGGCGGCCGTCGAAATATTGGGCGACGGCATCTGGGTAGGTTGCCCATGAGTGTTCCCCGGTGTCTGCCTCCAGCCGAGCCCGCAACGCATCTTTGCTTTCAGCTCCATAGAGCCGAACCAGCGCATCGTTGAAATCGATCCATCGCACGGAACCATGGAGAGACGCGGCAATTTGCGGGTTATCGCAGAGATAGCCCCGGACATCGCTGATCCCCTGCCGCACCAGCCCATCGACGATCCGTTTGAGACCGGACCAATCCTCTTCCCAAAGCGGAATTGGAGCTGACTCGAAAAGTTGGCGAAACCGTGCTTCGCTCTGGCGAACGGCGGCCTCTGTGTGTTTGAGCTCACTGAACAGCTGCGCGTTGTGCAATGCGGCGCCTGCCGTGGCGGCAATGGTAGAGAGCAAACGAAGAGAGTTGTCGTTGAACATGCCCTCGCGTGTCGTGCTCTGCACACTGATGACGCCGACATTTCCCTGGCCAGTCCTGATGGGAACACCGAGATAGGAGAGCGCATCCTTGCCCACCGGCGTTGCCCCAATTTCAGCTCCGCGTTCGGCGACATCCTGATTGATGAGCAAGGGCTCACCTGTTTCGAGGATCTTGCTCGTCAGGCCTTCGCCGAGCCGAAGCGTAGTGAAGGCCTCGCCGAACTGGTAGGGGAAATGAATGAGCTGGGTCTTGGGATCGAGCAAGGCCACGTAAACAATGTCGGCGCTGAAGATTTCTTGCATCTGATCGCCAATCAGCTGGATCGTGTTGCCAAGCTCAGCTTCACCGACCAGCGCCTGACTGACCTTGCTGATAGCGCCCAGTTCGGCCGCGCGCTGTTGCGTTTCTTTTAGAAGTCTCTGGGTCTCGTCGAAGAGACGGGCGTTGGCGATCGCAACTCCCATGTTAGAGGCTATCGTCTGCAGCAAGCGTACATGGTTCTCGTCGAATGCGTCCTTTTCGTAGCTTTGCACGCTAACCACGCCGAGCGTTCTGTCGCCCGACTTAATAGGCACGCCAATGTATGAAGAGGTTCTGTCCTCTTCGAAGGGGAAATAGGCACCGCGCCTTCTTCCTTCGTCCATGGTGCTGAAAACCAACGGATTACCACTGGAGATGATTTCCGATGTAAGTCCTATTCCGAGCGGGAACGCCTCGATGGTTTTGTAACCCCTATAGTAGGCGTAGGGGACTCGAACGAGCCCGGATTGGCTGTCGTGCAACAGAATCTCGCTGACCTCAGTGCCGAAGGCCTCCCTCACCTTATCCCCCACCAGTCGAATGACTGTGTCGACATTCAGCGACTTCGTCATAGCTTCGCCCACACTGTTGAGAATGGCCATCTCCTTGGCGCGGTCTTGAGCAATCTTGAGCAGCCGCTGCGTCTCGTCAAAGAGGTACGCGTTGGCTATGGCAACGCCCATGCTGGACGAGAGTCCCTGCAGCAGGCGCACATGGTCTTCGGTGAACACGTTTTTCTGGTAGCTCTGCACGCTGACCACACCGAGAGTTCTGTCTCCGGCAATGATTGGGACGCCCAGGTAGGACTCTGTCCTGTCCTCCTCCGTAGGCATCAGCGCGCCCAGAGCAATGTGCTCGTCAATATTCCCCAAAAGCAGTGGCCTGCCTGACAAGATGACTTTAGAGGTCAGACCTTCGCCCATGACGAAGGGTTCAGGCTCCTGGTAGTCGCGGTAATACGCGTAAGGGACAGTAATCAGATCAGACTTCTCATCGCGCAGCAGAATCTCGGTGACCTCGGCACCAAACATTTCGCGAACCTTGTCGCCGACGATCCTGGTCACCGTCTTGACATTCAGCGTTTTGGCGGTCGCTTCGCCGACGCTGTTGAGAATGGCTAGTTCTTTTGCGCGGTCCTCTGATATTTTCAGGAGCCGCTGCGTTTCGTCGAAAAGGCGCGCATTGGCGATCGCGACTCCCATGCTGGAAGATAATCCCTGCAGAAGGCGCATGTGATCTTCATTGAAGGCATTCTTCTCGTAACTCTGCACACTGACAACGCCCAGGGTTCTGCCGCCGGCAATGATCGGTACGCCGATATACGATTCTGCCCGCTCCGCTTCGCTAAGGGCGATCACATCGAACTCAAGGGACTGTTCAAACGTTTCGAGAACTAGTGGTTTTCCAGAGAGGATGACCTTGGAAGTCAGCCCCGCGCCCAAAGTGAAAGGCTCAACGTCCTGGTACTCGCGGTAGAATGAGTATGGCACGGTGATGAGATCGGAGGGCTGGTCGTGCAACAAGATCTCGGTTATGTCCGCCCCAAATATTTCTCGAACCTGATCGCCCACGATGCGGGTTACCGTCTTGACATTCAGCGTCTTTGCCATCGCTTCACCGACGCTGTTGAGGATGGCCAGTTCCTTGGTGCGTTCCTCGGCGAGTTGAATCAGGCGCTTGTTTTCGGCGGAAAGTCGATCAAGCTCGATTGCCGCGTCTGCATTGCTATTTTCCAGTTCGGCAATGCGGCGATTGGCGGATTCCAGGAGTCTGGCGAGGTCGCCTTCCACTGAGCCCTGCATGTTGGCTTCTCCCAAAAGGACATTCGCAGCTTCAGCGGGATGCTTCTCACCCCGTATATTAGCAAGTAGTTTTGCACGCCAGTCGCGCGATTGACAGTACCGGCACACGCTGGATTCGGCGTCTCGGACTCGGCTGTTTGTGAGGCAATGCCATATCTACTGGGGTGGACAAGATGAAGGGGCTTACCATCTTCGTGCCCGCCCGGGCGACCGGATCAATCCGGCGGGCCCGTCTGGCGCAGGCTGGCGGCGACGCGCTCCCGCATCCGCCTCGAAAAGAAGCTGGTTCCGGATGGCGGCGACGGTCAGCCCTGGATGGTTTTCCAGCAGTCGGCCGCAAACGCGCTGCGCTTCGTCCGTGCGGCCGGCAGAGACCAGCGTCGTCACCAGCCAACGCAGTTCCCACGTGTCGCGGGGCTGCCGGCTGGCCCCACGCTGTCATTAAGCAATGCTTCCTCGTATCGTTCGGCAATGCAGAGGGCGGCGCCGATACCGCTCTCGAGCACGTGCTCGAATTTCCCAATAGCGGCCGCGGGCCGCTGCGGATGGACGTCGAGCCAGGCCCAGGCGTAATTCGGGTCAAGAACGCGTGACCGCGTCAGCTGCATGTCGGCAACTTCCCAAAAGGTCGGGGAATGCCTAGGCCCTGACATGAGAACCAAGATCGCGACTTCACGTTCCCCACCTCAGGGAGAAAAAGCCGGCCACATTAGGAGCCCCGACCGACCACTTCCCGACCGATCGCCTATTCAGAAGCCGGATAAAACGATGGCGATCGGCCGAAGCACTGAACAAGTTCCTTGCCGCATCGAGGCCAGTCCAGTGCACCTTCGTAGCCTGGGATCGCTATCACCGCTTTGTCGGCGACTGCCAGCGCGCCGACGGCGCAACTGCCGAGTTATGCGATCGGAACGAAAATGACCTATCAGCGTTCTATGCGTCGTTGCTAATAACCATTCGCCAAAGGGAGGGTCGGCGGTGCAATTGAGCGGGGGCAGCGAGAAACTCACAGACAGATTGGACGAACTCAGCGCGCTTTACTTGCTGACAGATCGACTGTACCGGGCAAAGACGAGCCACGAAGCTTTTGAAGCCGGTCTGGATGCCATTCGTGACGGTCTAGGGTGCCATCGCGCTTCCATGTTGCTGTTCGATGATGCAGGCATCATGCGGTTCGTAGCGTGGCGCGGCTTGTCCGAACGGTACAGAAAGGCGCTTGAGGGGCACTCGCCTTGGGTTGTGGGCGAACGCAACCCTGATGCCATCTTTGTTTCGCACATTGCTGAAACGGATGAAGCTCCCGCCGTTAAAGAAATTATTGCCGATGAAGGCATCATTGGCTTGGCGTTCATTCCATTGACAGTCCAAGGCGAAGTGGTGGGAAAATTCATGACCTACTACGAACACAGGCATTCGTTTGTCAGCCACGAGATCGATCTCGCTACGACAATTGCCAGACAGATCGGGTTTTATCTCGATCGGACGCGGGCAGAAGAGGCCCGAAGAGTCGCCGAAGAAGAATTGCGAGGATCCGAGCAACAGTTTCGCCTTATGTCGGAACATGCTCCGGTGATGATCTGGACCTGCGACGCTTTGGGCAAATGCACAAATCTGAACATCATGCTTAGGGAGTTCTGGGGCGTCGAGACGGAGGATATCCCGACGTTCAATTGGCACCCAACCATTCATCCCGACGATGCAGCCGATATCGGGGCTCGCATGACGCAAGCATTGGCAACACAATCGGGCGTCACGGTTCAGGGTCGCTACAGAAATTGCAAAGGGGAGTATCGCGTTCTACTCACAACTGCTTGTCCTCACTTCTCCCCTAGTGGTGTCTTTCGCGGGTTGATCGGGGTAAATGTGGACGTCACACAAAGAGAGCTGCTGATGGCTGAGCTCAACCATCGTGTGAAGAACACTCTGGCGGTCGTCCAGGGTATAGCTCATCAGACGTTCAGGGGAACGAGTGCCACTGATGCTCATGCCGCGTTCGAAGGCCGTCTTATGGCCCTTTCGGCAGCGCACAACATCCTTACGCAGACCAATTGGGAACATGCATCGTTGGACCAATTGGTTTGCAACAGCCTTCAGATTCGCGGTGCGTTCTCCAACCGTGTTTCGACAACTGGACCTGCAATTCTATTGCAACCCAACCAAGCTCTTTCGCTAGCACTTGCCTTCCATGAATTGCTGACCAACGCTGTAAAATACGGCGCCCTTTCCAACGAGGCCGGCAAAATTTCCGTCGAGTGGTTTCACATTGCCGAACCCAAGCCAAGGCTTAAGCTAGTCTGGAGCGAGCTAGGTGGCCCCACAGTTTCATCTCCGGCCAGGCGAGGCTTTGGCTCCCGCCTCCTTGAGCGGGGCTTAGCCGCCGATCTCGAGGCGGAGGTCGCGATGGATTTCCAACCTCAGGGCCTCGTCTGCAGAATCGATGCGCCCTTGGCAGAGGGGAGTTTCCCCCAATGACAACGTTGTCAGGCCGACGCGTGCTCATCGTCGAGGACGAATCCCTAATCGCCATGTTGGCCGAGGATTTTTTGATTGAACTCGGGATCACTGTTGTTGGGCCCGCCAACACCATCGACGGCGCGATCGCGATGATCGAGACCCAAGAAATCGACGCGGCTGTTCTGGATTTGAATATACGTGGAGAGCGAAGCGACCGCGTTGCCGACGCTCTAAGGCTTCGGGGCATCCCAATTGTGTGCGCCACCGGATATGGTGAGGGTGTGTCAGACTTCGCGAGAGGATCGGCTATTATCGGCAAACCCTATTCCAAGGAGAAGTTAGACAGCGCGTTGCAGTTCGCTCTCTCGGATGAGCGAGGCGACCGAACCCTTCCGCATGTGACTTGAGTATTTTTCCTTAAGCCGAAGCCGACTACGAGCGTGTAAACGCATGGGTAGGCTAGGGCCGACACTAATCGAGATCTTAACCTGACTCGGCGTTCCCAGGTCTGCTTTGGGAGCCCGCCGAAATGGTCTTAACGCGCGACTGAGAGCCGCGAGCTTGGCCTGCTGTCGTTCGCTCAGCGGGAGATAAATCGGCTTCGAGTCATGCAGCGACAGGTTGCGGGAGGACGCAACCATTAGAACTTGTGGACGCAGAAAAGACCGCTTGGTTGTCGATCCTGCTCAATGAGGCAAATGAATTTCCTACCAGTGGCGCCAGCCGCGCGCAGGCCGCCCATCAAGCATAAGTCTAGTTCACCTGTAGAGATTGTATTTTTTATTTCGCGACCAGAGGGCGAAATTTCCTTATCGAAGGACACTCGGTTTAATGCGGGGCGGCCGCAGCCGCGTATCGGAGTTTAGCGTCGTCGCGCCAGTCTGCTTCCGGGCGAGAGTGATGCCAGCCCGTACGTCTGAGATTAGGCGCATTGCAGCCCGGCAGCGTTGGGCCGGCTGCTGACGGGTTCGGTCGTGCTCGGCGGATAGCAGCCATTCGGCAACCGACCCCATCCCCGTCGTTCGCGAGCGAACCGCACCATCCCGATCCCTGACATTCATGAGGCGGACGACGAACTGGGCTCGAAGTCGGATTGGAACCTGTGCTGCGGTCAAGGCTTCCGACGTGATGATCGCGGTCGACAACTATATTATGGACCCCTACACGCTCCGGTTGGCTCGCGAAGGAACCAACCCTATCGGAAGCGGTTGTCTTCTCATGGAAATCGCAACACTCCACATCGCAAACGCCAAGACCGGCGAGCCTTTTCGTGAAGCTCGGCTGGCAATGCTGACCCACCGCGCGCTCCAACCACATCGATATCGCTGACGCCGCGGCAGGGACGGCCGAGCGGTCTGTTGCGGAATTGATCAGGCAGTAAGGTCGCCTGTCCGCCGCCCGGTCTCGTTAGCAGAGCGGAAGCCGAATTAACGTTTCATGCGACCGGATCGCGAAACCGTCGGCATGGACGGCAAATCGCCATTCTATCGAATTGACCTTGCGCGGTGGCGTCTCTAGGGCAGACCATCACCCAAACCGTCAGCTCGCCGCTGCCGAGCGTTTGAAGACTATGGTGACTTTCGTCCCTTCGCCGGCGCTGGATTTGACCTCGAATTGCGCTTTGGCATTCTCGGTCAAGGAGCGCGCAATGAGAGCACCGAGCTTACCGGGCTTCGGCCATGTTTCGCCCTCCGGTAAACCAACTCCGTCATCGGCGATAATGATGCGGCATCCGTCCCCATCGACCACGCTGTGAAGCGTTATCGTGCCGCCCTCTCGTCCCTTGAAGCCGTGTTTGAGCGCATTGGTCAGCAGTTCGTTCACAACCAGCCCTGTCGGCATCGCAACGTTGATCGAGACGGGGTAGGCATCCACTTTCATGTCCAAGCGTATGCCTTCGACCGCATGCGAAGCCATCACCGCGGACGCTATCTGGCTGAGGTAGACACCGAGATCGACCTCATCGTTCTGCTCGTCGTTCGACAGCGCCTGGTAGAGTAATGCAAGGGCGTCGACACGCCCGGCCAACCTCTCGAACCGCTTCTGGTCGGGCTCCGCCGCATTGCGGGTCTCCAACCGGATGAGCGCGGTGATCATCTGGAGATTGTTTTTTACCCGATGCTGCAGTTCCCGTAGCAGTGTATCCTTTTCGCGAACACGTTCCTCGACCGAGGGCGCCTCTTCACCGTGGAACGATACATCCACCAAGGCGACTAGCCGGAAACAAGTCTTGCCCTCGTCGTCCACTATCAAATTTGAGTAGGCGTCAACGACTGCGGGGCCGTCGACGGCGCGCTCGAGGCGGAAAGTACCCACGAAATCGGTTTCATTGACAACACACTCGGCCAGCGCCTTGTCCTTCTGTTCACGGATTCCGGTCCCAGCAAGCGCTGCCCAGTTTTTCCGTGCCAAACTGGCTGCCTCCAGGCCAGAGAGTTTTTCGAATTCAGGATTGGCATACACGACTCGCTCCGTTTCGATCAGATCTGAAACGGCGATCGCAATAGGCACTTGGTCGAGGAACTTCTTGAATTGTTCGCTCTCCAGCGCGGTGGCGAGTTCCGGCGTGTCCAGCAACTGCTCGACCGCCTCGGGCTTTCCTGTATCCGATGTCATTTTACGCCTACGCTGTAAGGAAAGCCCATCAGTATCAGCGATGGCACAGATAGGCCACCACGGAGCGCCACCTTTCTGAGGTCAGTAGGCCGGGACTAGCCTCGTATTGCGCAGCGGCAAGGCCATTGCAAACCGCAGACCCTCAGGATGATAGTTCAAGTCGACTTTGGCTTGGCACTGCACAGCGACGACTTTCTCCAGCAATGTCGTACCGAACCCCCGCCGTGTTGGTTGCTTTACCCTCGGCCCGCCATTTTCAAGCCAATCCAGATTGAGGAGTCGTTCGGCTTGCGAATTGCTCACCGACCACCTGACTTCAAGACGGCCGTGAGGGCTGGACAACGCACCATATTTGGATGAGTTGGAGGCAAGTTCATGAAAGGCCATCCCGATCGGGATCGCAATATCGGCGACCAGCGCGACATTTGGCCCTTCGAGCACGACACGCGACTTGTCGCTCGTATCATAGTGGCGCAGTTCCGACTCTAGCAGCTTGTGCAAGGAAGCCATCTGCCAATAGTCATCGGTGAGCATCGAGTGCGTGTCGGCGAGAGACACGATCCTGGCGGAGAAATCGCGTACGAAATCATCCACGCTACTGCTCGATTTGGCGGTCGCCCCCATCATCGCTCGGACATTTGCCAGCGTGTTTTTGACGCGATGATGGAGCTCTCTGATTAACAGTTTCTGCCGGTCTGCGACCTCTTGCTTTTGTTCGATGTATGATTTGACCTCAAGCTGACGGGCGCGGGCACGCAGGGCCGAGCGCACCGAACTTGCGAGGCTCGACGCAAGGAACGGCCTTTCGAGAACGATCAGATAGCGGTCCAGAAAGGCCAGGCGTTTGTCGATCTCTGTTCCCCGCATCGTCAGCAATACGATCGGAAAATCCGACCACGTCGGCTGATGATTGAGCCAGGACGCGAACTTATTTCGATCTGAGCTGATCAAGGCTTCCTCGGCAACCACAAGACACTGCGCGTGGTCCAGCAGCCGAACTGCTTCATCTAGCGTGGCGCAGATGTGGGACTTGATCCCGTTCTCCGCGAGAATGGCCGATGCCACCTTCGCATCGCGCCCGACCGGCGCCAATACGAGCACCCCGCTCTCGGAAGGCATCACGATGCCTTGTCTTGAAGCAGATTGCCTTGTTTACCCTCGTAAGTGGGCACACCGGTCAGAATCCCCCTGAACTCCTCCAATGGCTCACCGACGGCCAAACCGGCCGCACTGATCCTGAACTCGCGGATGGTGTCCTCATGCGGCCCGACACGCTTTTTGACTACGGAAATAGCCCGCCGAAGGCGCCCGCCGCTTTCAAAGAAGCGCAAGAGCATTACGGAATCGCAGAGATAGGTCATGTCGACAGGGACGGACATTTGCCCGATCAGCCCATGATTGGCCAATAACAGGATCGTCACAACGCCCTTCTGATTGAGATATGTCAGGATCTCATGCATCTGTAGCACAAGGTGCTGCTCCTCTGACATCGCATTGAGATATCCGGTCAGGCTGTCGATGACGACGATCCTGGCATTTGAGTGCTCGACAGCCGACCGGATACGCGACGACAATTCACCTGGCGACAATTCCGCCGGATCGATCTGTTCCAGGAGCAGGCTGCCGTTGTCGGCGAACGACCCCAGATCCATGCCGAGACCTGACGCGCGAGCCAGGAAAATCCGCTTGGTCTCATCGAACAAGAGCACCAGCACATGTTCGCCGCGCTTGAGTGCTGCGTGACAGTAGTTGCATGCTATGGTTGATTTGCCGACACCTGAAGGTCCCATCAGAAGAGTGCTGGTGCCGCGGTCCAGCCCGCCGCCGACAAGCGTATCGACGGAACCGTTGCCCGTAGCCGGACTTCCATGCTCCGCCATCTCATGTTCGGATGCAACCAAGCGAGGAAATACAATCACGCCGCCCGGTCGGATGACGAAGTCGTGGAAGCCGCCGCGAATTTGAACGCCGCGCATTTTTATAATACGCAGCCGCCTACGCTCTCCGCCATAGACCGGCGAAAGCTGTTCCATCCGAATGACGCCATGGCTGATTGAATGCAGATTGAGATCGTCATGTTCCGCAGTCAGGTCGTCGAGCAGAAGCACAGTTGCATTGTTAAGCAAAAAGAAGCTCTTCAAAGCCAGGACCTGCCGTCGATAGCGTAGAGAACCCTGCGACAAGAGACGAATTTCAGACAGAGAATCGAACACCACGCGATCTGGCTTCATGCGCTCGATTTCAGAGAGCGCGGACTGCACGGTTTCACCAAGCTCCAGATCGGACGAATGAACCAGCGTTTGCAACTGTGAGGGATCGAGGCTTAGCTCCGGCGGAACCAGTTCGAGTATGTCGATGCCGTCGAGAGAAAATCCATGTCGTTCGGCGACCGAATGCAGCTCACGCTTGCTTTCGGATAGCGTTATGTAGAGGCATTTCTCGCCTTTCGACGCGCCTTTGATCAGGAACTGGAGGCCAAGTGTGGTCTTACCTGAACCAGGCCTGCCCTCGACAAGATGTGACCGGAATTTCGCGTATCCGCCTCGCAAGACGTAGTCGAGACCCTCCACGCCAGATGATATTGGTGAAGCGTCGTCTTGATCCACGTTGCCCCGCCTTCTTTTCGTGAACAGCTAAACGGATAACATTTTCAATGGTTCCCTCCGTTGGCCATGGTCGATCCGTGGCCCGCTCTGTTCGCTATCTCGTGAGAGCACCGGCTACGATCTCAGATCGACTTCGCTCGACGCCCTCAGGGCGAGGATGCGTGGTTGAATCCTGTCAGCGCGCCTAAGATTGGGTGCGGGTACTTTTGCGCAGTATGCGGTTTGCTTGTTTGTTACTTCGGTCGGGGCCGGCATCGTTGTTCCCAATTTGTCGAAGACAACGTACACTGACGGAAAATCTGAACAGCGATGTCGATAACTACCCGTGCATGGGGCGTCCGCGCCCACTATGACGCCTCGCAGTGCAACCAAAGCCGACTTCCGCCGTTTTGTCCGGTTCGATATTTCGGGGGATCTCTTGAGGCCATCCAGCCAGGACAGGGCGAGCACCGCGTCTCTTAGCGCCGGAGAAATGGCTGAGCGTATCGGCTCGTTTGGCTGGAGCGCCACGTCTATCGGACCGGCCTCTTCATGGCCCACAGAGTTGAAGATACTCATCGATCTCATTCTGGGCTCCGCACAGCCCATGTTCGTCGTGTGGGGTCAGGACCGGATATGGATCTACAACGATGCCTTCATCCCGATCCTTGGACGCAAGCACCCGACCGCTCTCGGTCTGCCCAGCCAGCAGGTTTGGGCAGAGGCATGGGAGACGATCGGCCCGATGTTTGATCAGGTCTTCCAAGGCCAATCCGTCCAAATGGACGACATTGAGATCCGGATCGACAAGTACGGGGCGCCGGAAGAGACGCATTTCGCGTTCTCCTACAACCCAATCATGCAGCCGAAAACCGGTGCGGTCGGCGGGTTGTTTGGCGTTTGCACGGAAACCACGGATCGATTTCTGGCCGAAAAGCGCGAGCGCCTCGCTGCCGAACGTCAGATCCACCTGTTCGAACAGGCACCAGGTTTCATCATTATCATGCGCGGTCCCGACCATGTCGTCGAGTTTGTGAATGATGCCCATCGCCAGGTGTTTAACAGCAGTGACTGGCTCTCGAAGCCCATTCGGGATGCCTTTCCCAGCCTCGAGGGACAAGGCTTCTTTGAACGGCTCGACGACGTCTTCGGCAGCGGTACGACGTTTGAGGCGCAGGGCGTTCCAGTGCGATTTCGCCGCTCGGCAGATAGTCCCGAGGAGACGCGCTACCTGACGTTTATTTACGCACCGCTCTACGATGGCGGGAACATCATCACCGGAATATTCTGCGAAGGGTTTGACGTCACCGAAACTTTTCGCGCGAGGAAGAGAAGCGCTGCCTTCGCCGAACTTGGCGACGCTGTGCGGCTGGTCGAAGACCCTGACGAGCTGGCCTATGCCGCAGCCGAAATCATTGGCAGGGAGCTTGATGTCAGCCGGGCCGGCTACGGCACCATCGATCTGGCGAACGAGACGATCTCAATCGAACGCGACTGGAATGCTCCCGGCATTAAGACCCTGGCCGGGGTGCTGCATTTTCGCGACTACGGCACGTATATCGATGATCTCAAGCGCGGCGTCACCGTCGTTCTTGAAGATGCGGACAAAGACCCACGGACGAGCGCGAACCCAGAAGCATTGAAAGCGATCAGCGCTCAATCCCTGATCAACATGCCCGTCACCGAAAGGGGGGCTTTGTGGCACTACTCTACCTCAATCATAACACTCCCCGATCCTGGTCTGAGGAAGAGATCGAGTTCGTTCGCGAGATGGCAGAGCGAACGCGCACCGCAGTGGAACGGCGGCGCGCACAGGCGGAGTTGCGACAGAATGAAGCTCGCTTGCGCTTCCTCGACGCATTGGGAAAAGAAACGTCGAAAAGCACAGACGCGGACGCGGTTCTGGAGATCACCACCAAGATGCTCGGCCAACATCTCGGCGTCGCAATCTGTGCCTATGCCGATATGGAGCCTGACGAGGACCACTTTACGATTCGGGGAGACTGGCATCGAAGAGGCTCTTCGAGCATCGTCGGCTACTACAGCCTCCGGGATTTTGGCAAACTCGCCGTCCGCAGGCTGCATCAGGGCCTGCCGCTGATCATAAACGATAATCGCGTCGAGTTGCCTTCCGAAGAAGCCGCAACGTTCCAGAATATTGGAATCGCCTCGACAATCTGCATGCCATTGGTCAAAGAGGGGCGCCTGACCGCGCTGATGGCGATCCACGATAGCGTTCCGCGGGTCTGGAATCAGAATGATCTCGCACTTCTTACCGAGGTAACTGAGCGGTCGTGGGCGCATATAGAACGGGTGAGGTCGAATCAGAGCGCTGCCGAGACCGCTGAACGACTGAGCCTGGCCACCCAGGCGGCTGCAATCGGCATTTGGGACTACGATCCTGTCTCTGACCGCTTGCGGTGGGATGCACAATGCCGGGCGTTGTTTGGCATCACGTCAGACAGTGAAGTTTCATATGGAGGCTCCTTCATCGCTGGTCTCCATCCAGACGACCGCATCCGGGCAGATGAGGCGGTCCGGCGGGCAATCGCTCCAGACAGTCTAGATGGATTCAACATCGAGTACCGAACGATTGGCCTGGAGGACGGTATCGAGCGTTGGGTGGCCGCAAGCGGGCATGCCATTTTCGAAGCAGGCAAGGCCGTTCGATTCATCGGCACGGTTATCGACATTTCCGATCGCAAAAAAGCCGATCGCCACCTCAAGATCATGAACGATACCGGAGCGGCGGTCGCCGCGGAACTCGATCTCGAAAAGATCGTGCAAATCACCACCGATGCCGGCCTTGAGCTTTGCGGAGCCCAGTTTGGGGCTTTCTTTTACAACGTGCTCGACGATCAAGGGGGCAGCTACATGCTTTACGCCCTGTCGGGCGCTCCACGCTCGGCTTTCCAGAATTACCCCATGCCACGTGCGACGGCGGTATTCGAACCGACCTTCCTTGGAACAGGCGTCGTTCGATCGGACGATATCCTCGAGGACCCACGGTACGGCAAGAATGCGCCGCGCAAGGGCATGCCGGAAGGCCACCTGCCGGTTCGCTCCTATCTGGCGGTGCCAGTCGTGTCGAACTCCGGCGAAGTCCTGGGCGGTTTGTTTTTTGGTCACGCGGAGACCCGCAAATTTCGCCCTGAACACGAGGGGGCCCTTCTGGGCATCGCCGGCCATGCAGCAACTGCGATAGACAATGCCCGCCTCTTCCAGTCAGCAGAACGAGAATTGGCTGAAAGGCGGCGTGCGGAGGCCGCACTGCAGACACTCAACTCCACGCTGGAACAGCGCGTCATCGACGAAGTGTCTGAACGTTCTAAGGCACAGGAACAGCTGCGGCAGGTTCAAAAGATGGAGGCGGTCGGCCAGTTGACGGGGGGCATTGCGCACGACTTCAACAATATGCTTGCGGTCATCATCGGTGGGCTCAATCTGCTTCAGCGCAAATTGTGCAAGGGTGAGACAGACGTCGGCCGATTTGTCGAAGGCGCCATGGATGGGGCTCACCGCGCCGCCGCCCTTACCCAGCGGCTCTTGGCCTTCTCGCGTCAGCAACCGCTCAAACCGGAGCCCATCGACGCCAATCGCCTGGTGGGCGGAATGACCGATCTCTTGATGCGCACGCTTGGTGAGACGATCAAGGTGCAAACGGCTTTCGGTGCCGGCCTCTGGCAGGTCAAGGCCGATCCCAGCCAGCTCGAAAGCGCCTTGCTCAACCTGTCGGTCAACGCACGGGACGCCATGCCCAACGGCGGCAAGCTGACCATCGAGACGTCGAACGCCTATGTCGATGAGCGATACGCTCGTGAGTCCGCCATTGCGGCCGGACAATTCGTGCTGATTGCCGTAACCGATACCGGTACGGGCATGACCCCTGATGTTCTCGCCAAGGCCTTCGATCCCTTCTACACGACCAAGGGCGTTGGCAAGGGAACCGGACTTGGCCTCAGCCAGGTTTACGGTTTTGTCCGGCAATCGGGCGGCAACGCCAGAATATACTCGGAGCCGGGCGTCGGCACGACGATCAAAATTTATCTGCCACGGCACTACAGCAGCACCGAGCAGGATTCGACGGAGCTTAGATCAAGGTCGATCGATGGCGGCCTGCCAAACGAAATCGTCATGGTTGTTGAAGACGAGGATCGCGTCCGCGCCGTCTCAGCTGAAGCCTTGCGCGAACTTGGCTATACAGTCGTCGAAGCCAGCGGCCCTAACGAAGCGATCAAGATGATTGAAGCTGGGCAGCAATTTTCCCTGCTGTTCACCGACGTCGTCATGCCGGAGATGTCCGGACGGCAGTTGGTGGACATCTTGCGCAAGGACAACCCCAACCTCAAGGTTCTCTACACGACAGGCTATGCGCGCAACGCCATCGTTCACAACGGTTCCCTAGATCCTGGAACGCAGCTTTTGCCGAAGCCTTTCAGCCTTGAGGATCTCGCCGAAAAGGTCAGGACGATCCTCGACGATCCTTCATAGTGCGCACCAGCTAGCATCTGGGCCGATCTTTGTTGTAGCGGGCGGGTCGCCGAAGCCCAATTCTCGTTTCACTTGGCACGACGGCTTGCAATTGGGCCAGCATTTAGTGGTAGCCAAACCCTGAGCGCTTTTGATGCGAACTCCACGACTTAACTTTCGATCGCAGCGGCCGCTTTAGTGAACAGGGGCAGTGGGGTGAACGGCCCCGCAATGAAGGCGCAAATTGTTCACGGCTCCGCTCGTGAAGTGGAGCCGCTCTTGATCAAATCTCAGTTGCCTCGGCAAGTGCGAGAGCATCCTCTACATCGACTCCTAGATAGCGGACTGTGTTCTCGATTTTCGTATGACCGAGCAAGATCTGGATAGCTCGCAGATTTCCCCTCGCTTTGTAGATAATCGAAGCCTTGGTGCGACGCAGGGAATGGGTGCCGTATTCCTGGGGTCGAAGCCCGATCGCCTCGACCCATTCATCAACGAGGCGGGCATATTGCCTTGTGCTCATGTGAGCCTTGAATGGATCCTGCTCAGAAATGCGTAATCATCCACTGTCCCACCGCGTCGTTCCAGCCATGCGAGAAGGCTAGAGCGTGCGTCGCTCATCAACTCGAACTGAACAGGTCGACCGGTCTTCTGTTGGATGATCATCGTGCTAGTTCGGATTTCCTGCCCTACAACAAGGTTGCCGATTTTGATCTTGACGAGATCGCAGCCGCGCAACTTGCTATCGATCGCCAAATCGAAGAGCGCTCTGTCTCGCAGACGTCGTTCCCGATCGAGAAAGAAGCGTATCGCCCATATCTGTCGAGGTTTCAGAGGGCGTTTCGTTCCGACTTTCTTGCCTGCATTCCATGCTCGGCGATCGGAGGCGGTGAGATCGTAGCTCGAGTGTCCCATTTCGTTTCTCCTTCGGACATGATTGGCCACGGGAGGAACGCCTAGTTAGTGACTCGGTTGGAGTGATTGGGGGCCGACTGCAGACGGTCGGCTTTCGGCTAGGTCGCTTGGAAAGCCGCCGTTCCAGACCGCGACCTTCGAAGATACGATCTCATCCGGCTCGATGACCGCAAAAGTATCACAAAGGATTTTGGAACCATGCGCTGCAACGGAAACATCTTAAGACCTGATGCACACTTCCCTTGCAATGACGATAGCGGCACTGCGGATGCCAGGCACCGCCAACAGAAGCGCAGCTACCACAATCGCGCATAGCCATTTCGTGGCGCGGACAATGGTCATGTCAATGCCATCGCGGCATATGAAGGCTAGCTTCGCTCAGAGTAGCCCGCACTGATGCGGCCCGCCCGTTGTTTAGATGGAAGCTATGGATCCAGTGCCAGAGAATTTTTTCAACACCCCAAGGTCGGATTTGCTCCTGACGTATTGCCAAACGTCAAAAAAGATTCAACCGTTTTTCGCGCCTTCGTGCAACCTCTCGTAATGTCATCTCAATAGAAGTTGGGCGCGCCGCCGACGTGCTTGTAGACTTCCGCGACATTGCCAGAGGTCACGGCTACCCCCGGCAGCACAATCCACGGCGGCACAGCATTGCCGGACAGCCCGACAATCGCGGCCATCGCCGCGATCTCGCCCTGTTCGAAAGGCCGCTGCGCGGCAACTCCCTTGACGATCGTTCCTTCAAGAAGGGCCTCAGCGATCGCGCTACCGAGATCCACCGTGGTCATGACCGGGATCCGGGAGCGGCCAGAAAAAGCCGGCAGCGATGCAACTGCTGGCTCGTCCCAGACGACAAAAAGTCCATCCAGGTCAGGATTGGCATCGAGGTAGAGACCAACCGCGCTGCCGGCATTTGCTGGCACTTCAAATTTCAGCTGCGTCAGTGTGATGTCCGGGCGCTCGTGCTGCATCCACTTGCCGAATGCGATCTCACGCTGCGCAGTCGCAAAGAAGTCGACATTGTAGGCAACCACGCAGACTGTGCCGTTCTGCCGGATGTGCGGCGAAATTAGACTGGCGGCGATCTGGCCACAGCCGAAATTGTCCGACGATATGACGCTTACATAGTCGGTCTCCTGAAGCAGGCCGGAAGGCGCGTTGTCGAGTAGGATGAGCTTGATCCCGGCGACCGCCAGTTTGCGGAAAGCTGCGGCCACGGCCGTGCTTCCGACGGGGATGCTGATCACGGCATCAGGCTTCGATTGCACCAGCCGCTCGATCGCTGCTATCTGGATGGCCGCGTCGTAGCCGCAATCGACGATGTCGACGACAACGGCGCCCGCCTGCTCCAAGCCTGCCTTGATGCCCGCGATCTGACGCTGGGCCCAGTCCGAAGCGGTCGTATGCAGTACGATCGCCACGCGGAAAGCTCTTTCCCTTGCGCGCTCCAGCATGTCGCCAGACAGGCGCAGCAATTCAGGAGATGCCGGCCGTTCGCCATGTGGTCCCAAGCCTGCCACCAGCGGACGCGCGACGGACGAAATCGGCAACACACATCCGGGTGGCATTGCCACATCAGCTCTCAGCATCCCGTTGTTCCTCCTGCCCGCCACCTCTGCGGGCAGCTGTGTTGAACAAACCTACCGCAGGGGTTGGGGTTTGCAAGCGCCGCGGCTAATCGCGGCGATTGCGCGAAAGCCGATCGGGCGAGTTGCACGCTCAACTGCCTGTCGTCGCCGTCTTCTCGACAGCAGCCAGCAAGTTGGTGACCCCGGCGTGGGCAAGCGGCGTGCCCGATACGATCCATTCGCCGAGGAACGCGGGAGCAAACAGTTCAGTCACCGCGACAGCTGCGGCGCCGACAAGTCCAGCCGACCGCCCCATCCGCGAATGGACAATACTGATATCGCGGCTAATGAGCGGCTGTGCGTGCCTGTAGATGCCCTCGCGGATCGCCGCAAGGCAGATGTCCCCCGTATGGGACAGTTCGCCACCGAGAACGATCATCGACGGGTTGAGGACATTGGCCAGCGTCGCCAGGACGGTGCCGATCAGCCGTCCGGACTGTGCCAGCAGATCAGCCGAGAACGGGTCGCCAAGGCGGGCCGCCGTGCCAATGTCGGCAGCCGTCACCGCCCCGGTCGCGGCGAGCGTTTCGCCGAGAAGACGGCTTCGCCCCTGTTCGGCCGCTAGCAGGCCGGCCTGGGCGATGGCATCGCAGCCGGCGACGGTTTGCAGGCAGCCAACATTGCCGCAACCGCAAATGCGCTTGTGCGGCTCGCCGGCGTAAACATGCCCTATCTGTCCCGCTATGCCTTGCGCGCCACGATGCAGGCGCCCGTCGACGACGATGCCGGCGGTGATATCCGAGCCCAAGTCTACATAGAGCATGTCGCGCCCGGCTTCCGCTGACAGGGCGCTTAGTTCACCCATCGTCTCCATCTGCACGGCGCCCCGCACCCAGACCGGCGCTTGGAAACGATGTATCAAACGTTCCAGAAGCTTCGCCTCGTTCCACGCAGGCATCGCGCCAAGCTTAGGGATCACCAGGCCGTTCGAGTCCTTCTGCTCTACTGCGCCCGGCACTCCTAGACCAATCGCCCACAGCGGAGCACCATCCTTGCCGAGCGACCAGTTGAACAGCGCCTCCAGTCGATCGAATAGCGCTGCCGCTGGGGACGCGGCGTCGAAATCCTCGTAGTGCTCAAGGATGAGTCGTCCGTCCAGGTCGGCGAGACCAAGGCTGATCGTGTCGCCGTCGATGTTGGCAACCAGAATGCGGGCGGCCTCCGATCGAAACCGCACCAGACGCGGCGCGCGCCCGCCTATGGAGCGCCCGACACCGCCTTCGTCGATAAGGCCGAAGGCAGCAAGCGTCGAGAGCCGGTCCGTGACCACGGCGCGGCCGAGCCGGGCCTCTCGTTCGAGATCGAGACGCGTGCAAGGTTCACCGGAGCGCAGAATGTTAAGAAGCGAAACAAGACTCTGACGTTCGGCTTCAAAGGCCCTCACGCGGTCGGCCGCCGCCGGAGAACCCGTCTCCCCGGATCGATCTGCATCCGCAACTGCGGTGCCTCCCAAACCAGTCCTTGCCACAGCCGATTGCTCCTTCTTGTCCACCATGGACGAGCGTTTTCGGAAGACGCAATGCCTATTTTGTCGCTGGCACAGAAAACTAATTTGACTTTTGCATTTTATCAACTAAAGATGCGTTTACAAATACAAAAGCATGTGGACCGTGTCGGGAGGAGACGCCATGACTGCTTGGAAGCTCGCCTATCACGCCAATTGCTGGGGCCCACTTGGGGGCGACGCCGTTGGCGTTACCTCAATCAACCGATTGGCCTACCGGACGTTCGGGGACATGGCCCAGGCCGCGCGCGATATTGCAGCAGCGGGCTATGATGGCATCGAGTTCTTCGACGGCAATGTCGTCGAAAGCGCAGGCGACGATTACGCCGCCATCCGCAAGATCCTCGCCGACACCGGCCTGTCGCTGGTCTCGGTCTATGCCGGCGGCAACTTCATCTTCAACGACATCCTTGACGAAGAACTGGCGCGCGTCACCAAGGCGGCGAACGCAGCGCGGGCGCTCGGGGCCGAGCACCTGGTTGTTGGCGGCGGCGCGCGCCGCCACGACGGGACGCGGCAAAGCGACTACGATGCCTTGGCTTCGGCGCTCGACAAGGTGATGGCAATCGCTGCGGAGCACGGCCTGAAAGCTCACTACCATCCCCACCTTTCCACCATCGTCGAGAACCCGGACGAAGTTTTGACGATCTTCGGCAAGACCGCGATCGGGTTCTGTCCGGACACCGCGCATCTGGCCGCTGCCGGAGGCGACGTCGCAGCTATGGTGCGCGAGCACGCGTCACGCATTTCCTACGTCCACCTCAAGGGATGGCAGCGCGATCCGTTCGCCTTCGTGCCAGTCGGCCGGGGCGATTGCGACAACGGCGCCGTGATCCAGGCCCTGAAAGACATCAGTTACAAGGGTTGGATCTGCAACGAACTCGACGCTTGGGCTGATCCTGCCGCCGGAGCGCGGGAAAGCCTCGCCTTTGTACAGGCAGAACTATCGAAAGTCTGAATTTACCGACCAGCATTGACGCCGGGAGGCGCCTCTAGCTGCAACAACGAAAACCAAACAACATCAGGGAGAAACCAACATGCGCATGAAAACCTTGCTCCGGTCGACGGCAATCTGTCTGACGCTCGGCCTCGGCGTTTTCTCGAACGCCGCCTACGCCATCGATCCCGCCCAGGCGCTGACCGAGATCGGCCAGCATGTGATGAGCCTCGGACCGAACGGCGAGAAGCCGGAAACCGCCTCGAGCGTCAAGCTCACCGATGAGGAACTCGCCAAGATCAAGGAGATGCATGCCAAGGCCGCCATAGTCATGCACTATGCCGGCAACGACTGGTCGCAGGCCCAGATCGAAGGCCTCAAGGCCCAGTTTGCCACCATGGGGATCGAAGTCGTCGCCGTTACCGACGCAGGCTTCAAGCCCGACAAGCAGGTGTCCGACCTCGAGACCGTCATGGCCCAGAAGCCCAATATTATTGTTTCGATCCCGACCGACCCGGTCGCGACCGCAGCTGCCTACAAGGCGGCCGCCGGCGCTGGCGCCAAGCTGGTGTTCATGGACAACGTTCCGAAAGGCTTCGTGGCCGGCAAGGACTACGTCAGCTCCGTTTCGGCAGACAACTACGGCAACGGCGTCGCCACAGCGCACCTGCTGGCGCAGGCACTTGGCGGCAAGGGTGATGTCGGACTGATCTTCCATGCAGCCGACTTCTTCGTCACCAAGCAGCGCTACGACGCCGTCAAGAAGACGCTGGCCGAGAACTATCCGGACATCCACGTCGTCGCCGAGCAAGGCATCGGCGGTCCCGACTTCTCAGGCGATGCCGAGAAGGCGGCAGGCGCCCTGCTCGTCGCCCATCCCAGCATCAAGGGCATCTGGGCAGTGTGGGATGTGCCCGCGGAAGGCGTCATCTCCGCCGCACTCACCAATGGCCGGGACGACCTGGTAATCGTCAATTGCGACCTCGGCGAAAACGTCGCCATCAACATGGCGAGCGACGGTCCGGTAAAGGGTCTGTCGGCGCAGCGGCCCTACGACCAGGGCGTGACCGAGGCAATGCTGGCCGGCTATGGCCTGCTTGGCAAGCAGGCGCCGGCCTATGTCGCGCTGCCGGCACTGCCGGTAACAAAGGCCAATCTCGCCGATGCCTGGCAGCAGGTCTACCACAAGCCGGTCACCGACAAGATCAAGCAAAGCATGCAGTAGAATTCGCACACTGGTCCTCCCGGTGGCGATGGTTCGGCCGAGTTCGAGCAGGAGCGCAGCGTTTCTGTCCGAGAGGCCGAACCATTCTCCCCACCCGACGCAACCGTTGTTTTGCCCTAGGTGTTGTTATGAACACTGCCAACGCAGCCGAAGCCGTCCGAATGCGAAACGTCAGCATGCGTTTCGGCGGTGTGCGGGCGCTCGACGACGTTCATCTCGACATTAGCCCGGGCGAAGTGCACGCACTGCTCGGTGAGAATGGCGCCGGCAAGTCGACAATCCTGAAGATTCTCCGCGGCGTGCAACCGCCAACCTCCGGCACGGTCGAGATCGGCGGCGTGCCGCTAGCCACCTACACCGCCGAGGCAGCGCGCAATGCCGGTGTCGCTATGGCGTTTCAGGAAATGAGCCTGATTCCGACGCTGACGGTGGCGCAGAACATCTTCCTCAACCGTGAGATCAGGACCAACTCCGGGCTCATCGACGACAGAACCGCGGCGGCCGAATCGCGAAAGCTTTTCGCGCGCATGGGCGTCGAGATCGACCCCAACGCCAAGGTCTCCGACATTCCGGCTGGACACCGACAGCTTACCGAGATCGTCAAGGCGACCTCGCAACCGTGCAAGGTGTTGGTGCTCGACGAACCAACCACTGCGCTGTCGCAGAACGAGGTCGAGCGGCTGTTCGAATATGTGCGCCAGCTTCGCGGCCAGGGCGTCGCCATCGTTTATGTCTCGCACCGTATGGACGAGATCTTCCGCATAGCTGACCGCGCTACCATCTTGCGCGACGGCAAGCACATCATCACCGCGCCGATGTCGGAATTCACGCTGGAATCGATGATCGCCCATATCATCGGCCGACGCTCTCGCGGCTTCTCCGACGTGGTGCGTGAGACGGCGACTATCGGCGAAGTGCTGCTCGAAACACGCGGACTTTCGGGCTCCGGCAAGCCGATCGGTATCGACCTGACGCTTCGCCGCGGTGAAGTGGTCGGCGTCGCTGGCCTGCTGGGAAGTGGCCGCTCGTCGCTGGCGCGCGTGCTGGCCGGGGTCCAGCCAATGACTAGTGGCGAGATCTGGATCAAAGGCAAGGCGGTTTCGATCGCCAAGCCGCGAGATGCCATCGACGCCGGCATTGCGCTGGTGCCGGAAGACCGCGCCCGTCAGGGGTTCGTTGCCTTCCATTCGGTAGAAAGCAACATCGACCTACCCAACCTTGATCGCCTTTCGACGAAGACATGGGTCGATCGCACCAAGTCGGCGGCACTGGCGGAAAGCTCGATCCAGCGCCTGCGCATCAAGACCGACTCGCGCAAAGCGACCATCAGGACGCTGTCGGGCGGCAATGCGCAGAAGGTCGTCATCGCCAAATGGCTGGCGACCCAACCGGAGGTGCTGATCCTAGACGAACCAACCGCCGGCATCGACATCGGTTCGAAATCGGAGATCGTGACGCTGATCCGCAACCTCGCCAAATCCGGCAAGGCAATCCTGGTGCTGTCGTCGGAGTTGCAGGAACTGCTCGCCGCTTGCGATCGAATCCTGGTGATGTCGGAAGGCCGCATCGTGCGCGACATCGCCCGTCACGACCTCGACGACGCCGCCAAGGCGGACTCGATCGACAGTCTTCAGCACGCCGAACAGAAACTCAACAAATTCATGCAGGAAGCCCGCGGAGGAATTATCCAATGACCGACACGGCCGCATCAGCCAGCAAATTCTCGGCACTGGCCAACTGGCGTGAATACATCATCTATATCGGCTTCGTGGTTATCTTCCTCGTCTTTGCCGCGACGCTGGGCGACAGGGGCTTTCTCGACCCCAACAACCTGTTGAACATTATCCGTCAGACCGCGATCATCGCCGTGGTCTCGGTGACGATGACCTTTGTGCTCAGCACCGGCGAGATCGACCTGTCGGTCGGGGCTGTCGCGGGCCTCGCTTCCGTCGCCACTGCAATGGGCATCGACCAGTTCGGCATCCCCGGCGGCATCCTTTACGGCCTGGGCACCGGCGTCGTCGTCGGCGCTGTCAATGGCTGGCTGACCACCGGCATTGGCATTCCTTCGTTCCTCACCACGCTTGCCATGATGGGCATAGCACGCGGCGTCGCCATGTGGATCAGCGGCACGGCGGCGATCCCCATCCTGAGCAAGCCCTACGCGGCGATCTTCGGCGCCGGTAATCTCGGCCCGATACCAAGCCTGCTGATCTGGGTGGCAATCATCGGCATCGCCGGCCACATCGTGCTTCGCCGCACCACGTTCGGACGGCGCGTGCTGGCCACCGGCGGCAACGAGACATCGGCACGCTACTCCGGGGTCAACACCGCCTCTATCAAATTCCGCGTGCTGATGCTGTCGTCCGTGGCGGCCGCATTTGCCGGTATGCTCTATGCGGGCCGTCTCCATTCCGGCCGCTTCCAGTTCGGCGAAGGCGACGAGCTTTCGGTGATCGCCGCAGCCGTGCTTGGCGGCACCAGCCTGTTCGGCGGGGCCGGCACAGTGGTCGGCTCTATCATGGGCGCGCTGATGATCGGCCTGATCAACAACGGCCTCGTGCTGATGGGACTGGAATTCAGCCAGCAGCTGATCGCCCGCGGCGCCATCATCATTATCGCAGTCGCCATCAGCCAAACGCGCAAGCGTTAGGCGGAGCGCAGGAGAACACAGGCGGGGCTTTGCCAGGCATCAGGCTTGTGGCGCGCTGGCCCGACGCGTCGAACCGAAACGATAATTGCAGCAAGGGACATGCCATGTCTGACACCTTCTTCAATCCGCATCAGCGCGCCACGGTGGAGGCCGCGATGGCCCGCATAATCCCAACCGACGACACGCCGGGCGCACGCGAAGCCGGCTGCGTGGACTTTGTCGACCGCTATCTCTCCGGTATCGGCTACATCTTCGCCAAGCCCGACGGATCCGGCTTCGAAGTTCTCGAAGGCGCATCGGCCAAGGCTTGGATGCAGCGCGTCGAAATCATGCGCGACCGCTATGTCGCCGGACTGCTCGACCTCGACGCCCGCGCCCAAGAGAGATTTTCGGCCAACTTCGTCGCGCTGGCGCCACAGCAGCAGGACGATATCCTCCACGAACTGGAGCAGTCCGGCACGGGTGCGCCGACCACGCTCGCCGTCAACGACGCGCTCGCTGGACCGGTTTCGCCCGAACCCGCGCTGCAGCAGACCTCGACAGAGGTCGATCTCGATTTCCTGCCGTTGCTGGTCACCCACACACGCCAGGGTTTTTATGCCGACCCCATCTATGGAGGTAACAGGAACCGGATCGGCTGGGAGGTGATCGGTTTTCCTGGCCCCGCCTCGCTAGAGGATGTCCACACCGGCCGCTACACCACGCTGCAGTATTTCGCCGACGGCGAAGCCGACAAGGTCAGGGAGTTCCACGATGGCCTATAAGAGAAAACCCGCGAGAACCGACGTCGTCATCATTGGCGCCGGCGCGTCCGGCGCCGCTGCCGCAAAGGTGCTTTGCGAAGCGGGCGTCAAGGTCGTTGCCCTCGAAAAGGGGCCGTGGCGGAAGAAAGAAAGCTTTGGCGGAGACGAGCTCGCCAACATCAATCGATACAATCTGTGGCCGGACCCGATCCTCAATCCGCGCACATGGCGCGAGACCGCCGCCGACGACGCGCGTTCCGAAATGTTCTGCCCGGTGCCGCAGATGGTTGGCGGCGGCACCGTGCACTGGCAGGGTTGGTTGCCGCGCTTCACCGAGAACGATTTCCGCCTGCGCACCGTGGCCGGCGACCTGCCGGGCACCAGCCTTGCCGACTGGCCGATCACCTACGACGAGCTCGAGCCTTACTATCTCAAGGTTGAATGGGCATTTGGCGTGTCCGGCCAGCCCGGCGCCAACAAATTCGAGTCGCACCGCTCGGGCGGCTATCCGTGTCCGCCAATGCCGATGTCGCGCTATGCGCAGAAGTTCATCAAGGGCTGCAACGCGCTTGGCTGGAACGCCTTCCCGACGCCGCAGGCCGCCTTGTCGCGCCCTTTCAACGGTCGCAAGGCGACGGTGGTCAGCGCTTTCGCACAGCAGCACGGAGACCCGACCGGAACGCGCTCGTCGGCGCTCAACGTCTTTATCCCGGACGCGGTTGCAACCGGCAATTTCGAGCTGCGACCGGACTGCGTGGTTCGCGAACTCACTCTGAACAGCCAAGGCGACATCAAGGCAGCGATCTACCAGGACGCCGACGGCGACACGATAGAGCAGGAGGCCGATCTGTTCATCCTTGCCTGCGGCGCGATGGAAACCGCACGCCTGATGCTGCTGTCGAAGTCCGGACGCTTCCCGACAGGCGTAGCCAATGGCAGCGACATGGTCGGGCGCAACGTTACCTTTCACGAATACTCGGCTGCGGTCGGCACCTATGAGGATCCGGTCTATGCCTGGGCCGGCGGCGGCTATGTCAGCGCCTCGACCTTCCAACATTACGAGCACGACGCATCGCGCGGCTTCGTCTCAGGCGGCCACATCGCGGTGGCGGGCGTCGGCATCCCGCTGCCGATCAACTGGCGCATGCCGGGCACGCCATCATGGGGCGCCGAAGCCAAGAAGAACGACCGCGACCACTTCAGCCATTCGCTGGCGATTGCCATGGTGCTGCACGACATGCCCCAACACGAAAATCGCATAGACCTCGACGAAACGGTGGTCGACGCCTGGGGACTGCCGGTCGCGCGCGTGACACTGAAGCCGCATCGGAACGATGTCGACCAGGGACGCTACCTGATCGATCGCGGCGCCGACATTCTGGAGGCCAGCGGCGCTTTCACCATCCGCAAGGTCTATGCCGACCGCGTCACCGGCAATTGCTCGCACCAGCATGGCACGGCACGTATGGGCGACGACGGAGCGACCTCGGTGCTCAACAGATGGTGCCGGGCGCACGAAGTCGAGAACCTCTACGCCGTGGACGGATCGCCGTTCCCGACCGGCACAGGCGCCAACCCGACGCTGACCATCATGGCCAATGCCTGGCGTGTCGCCGACAAGATCATCGCCGAACGGGGGGCGGCAGCGTGATGGCCGGCGGGAGGCCTCCAAGGTCCGCCCCCGCCACGTCCCCGATCGACCGCAGCAATGGAGAGCGCCATGAGCGGCAACCGTTTCGCTAGAAGGCGTGGCCGCATCCGTCTCGGCATGGTTGGCGGCGGCGAAGGAGCCTTCATCGGTGCGGTGCACCGCATTGCCGCCCGGCTCGACGACCGCTACGACCTGGTCGCGGGAGCCTTGTCCTCGGACGCGGGGCGCGCGGCACGATCCGCTGAGCTACTCGGTCTCGACCCGACCCGCAGTTATACCGATTTCACTGGCATGGCGCGCAGCGAGGCCTCCCGCGCCGACGGCATCGAAGCGGTCTCGATCGTCACCCCCAATCACATGCACGCGCCGGCTATCCGCGCCTTTCTTGATGCGGGTATCCACGTCATTTGTGACAAGCCGCTGACGACGACGCTGGCCGAGGCGCTGTCGCTGCGCGAGGCGGCGCGGGTTTCTGGGCTGGTCGTGGCACTGACCCATACCTATACCGGTTATCCGATGCTCCGGCAGGCCCGCGCCATGGTCCGCAACGGCGACCTGGGCGACATCCGCATCGTCCAGGTCGAATACGCGCAGGACTGGCTGGCGACGAAACTCGAGGACGGCGGCAACAAGCAGGCCGAGTGGCGATCGGATCCAGCACGTTCGGGCGCGGGCGGCTCAATTGGCGACGTTGGCACCCATGCTTTCAATCTTGCCGGTTTCGTCACCGGGCTCGAACCTGACGCACTATGTGCCGAGCTTACCACATTCGTGGCAGGACGGCGGCTCGACGATAATGCCCAGATCATGCTCCGCTATGAAAACGGCACGCGTGGCAGTCTCTGGTGCAGCCAGGTCGCGATCGGCAACGAGAATGAGGTCAGTCTTCGCGTCTATGGCGCGAAGGGATCGTTGGAATGGACGCAGCGCGACGCGAACCAGCTGGTCTGGTCATCGCTCGACCAGAACCGGCAAATCATTACCCGCAACGGCGCAGGCGCAGATGAATCAAACAGACGTGCCTCGCGCGTTCCGGCTGGCCACCCGGAAGGTTACCTAGAAGCTTTCGCCACCCTGTATCGTGAAGTCGCCGAGGCGATCGTCGCCATGCGCCAAGATAGGTCGCTAGCTCCTGAAACGCTGTTCCCAACCGTCGACGACGGCGTCAAGGGCCTGGCTTTCATCGACGCCGCCATTCGTTCGTCGATTGCAGGAGGCGTCTGGACAAGATTGTGATGATTACCTGCGCATCAAGGTCCACCAGCGCAGTGCTGCTAGAAGCGATTGAACTCCCCTGGCTTCTAATCGTCAGGCCCAGGTCACTATGTCCGCTTTCGGGATCGGGAAGATGGGCCTGACAATGACTGAAAATGGGCGCAAAGCTGCTATTCACTTCAGAATCGCACGCCTGCAGATAGCGCAGTAAGTGGACCAGGCGCGGACGGCCCCCTTCAGGAAAGGCGACGTCGCGCACGCAGCAATTGGCGATAGCCGCGCTCGACCATCTTCAGGCCGTCGCGCACGAGGCGATGCGTCTGGTAGCGAAAAACCGAATCGTGCCAGTCGGCGGCGCTGACCAGCCGCCGGCCGAACAAGGCGGTCGCGACTTCAAAGTGAGATGCCTGCTCCTCCCGGCCATCGAGGCATTGCAGCATGTGGCCAAGGCGCCGGCGCTGGGCCGCGGTCAAGCGGGCGTCGGGAAGGTGCAGTCTATGAAGCGAGCGGATGAACCGCTCAATTGCTTGGAGCCGGTCGTGTGCCATGTCGTCGAGCGGGATGATGGCGGCAAGCGGTTCGCCTGGCTTCGCGTCGCCGAGAAGCGCTAGTTGCGTGCCGCCCGGCAAAAAACGTATGTGGAAGCCGACCTCGTCATGCCGGCCCGCGGCCAGCGGGATGTCGGAGGTGCTGCCCTCTCGCACTCGCAAATCCGAGGGAACCTCGATCAGGTTCACGACCCCAGGGTCGATCTGAGGCGCCCAATAGACGGGCTGCTCGACCGCAGATTGGTCAGGCCTGGCGGCGAAACTGCAAACCCCAGCGCTTACGCAATGCGCGCATCGCCTTGGGCGAGCGGGAGGCAACGAAGTCCTGCTGATACTGGGGATTGCGTCGAAGGAACTCCCAGGCGATCTCATCGGCGGCGGCGCCTTTGACGAACGCATATGCCTGTGGGTCACGCCACTGCGATGTATCCGGCTTCATCCGCATCCTTCCCTTCTCAAGGATTTGATAGGAGGACGCGACGCTGAGCGAAATCCTTGGATTCCGTCATTGACGAATGGACGAGGACAGATCTCGGCGCTGAGCGATCAAGTGGAGATTTTTGTGATGCCTACTGGTTTGCGCCTTGCAGTGTCTTGAATGTGTTCATCCAGGCGCGATAGGCCTCATCATTCCCCTGGCTCCACGCCTCGAAGGCGCGCCAGGCAGCGAACGATGATGCAGGCTGCTCGAACAGTGAGCCGATCGACTGATCGCCTGCGGGCCAGCCGGCTGGCTGGTCGTTTATCGCGTCGTGCGTGAGACGCTGCAGATCGGCCAAAGCCGAGCGGACGTGCGGCAGCGGAAATTCGCAAAGGTCGGTGTTGTCAGTCGCCTCCCGAAGGACGACCGCGAGCTTGGCGACCACGCCCGCCAAGGATTGAGCAGGCGTCGCCGCAATCTCAGCCAACAAGGCGTCGGCCTTTTCAGCGTCACCCTCCTCTGCTGACCGCGCGGCGAGACAGCCGAGGTCAGCGGCACCCCCCTCCTCGCGCCCGATGTTGCCGGTAGACGAGAGCTCGCCGCTCTCCAAAAACTCTCCTTCCGCCTGCTCCTGCCGCACACACGAGGCCAGCATCGCAACGTGCGCATGAACCCAGGCAAGAGATAGAGCCACGACTGGATCCACTGCAGGCTGGTTGTCAACGACTGATGTGGTCTGTGAAGCAGGCTGGTTTCCATTCACTCGCAGCGCCCTTTCTCACTCGTGACGAAAGGTCAAGTCGTGGCTATTGTCAGAATCAGTGAAGATTCTGAGCTATCAACGACGTCGTGCAACGGGGCCGGGCGAGCTATTTCGCCAGGCCGCGTCAATGACTTCCGTAGGGTGGCATACTAAAAGCGGCTTTTTTGACCTATGTCAACCAAAAAGAACGATTTTGAGAGAGAAGCAATTTCTGTTCAGCAGTGTCGTGCTGCAAGAGCAATGCTCGGATGGAGTCAGGGCGACCTGGCCGAGGCATCGGCTATTTCGAGGACTACGATAGTAGACTTCGAGAGGAGTATTCGTATTCCGCACCGAAACAATCTTGCTGCGATCCGCCGTGCGTTCGAGGCAGCAGGTATAGAATTCCTCGCGGAGAACGGCGGCGGTGCCGGCCTACGATTTGCCCGAAGGTCCGATCAGACCTAGAGAAGTCTCGCCCGGCGCGATTGCCGGGCGAGGCGTTTGCCGCTTCACTCGCCGTTGCGGCTGCTGGGGCGAGACAGATGAGGCTGTGGCCCTCGCCTTCCTCGTCGACGAAGAGGTTGTGACGTGCCTCCGGTTTTTCGGACCGTTCTGAGCTGGAATTTTCCAATTATGATCCCGATGACGGGAGAAGGAGAGTTCCATGAAGAAGTCGAAGTTCT